>Ga0307287_10000837_pt1 | contig 10415 bp, 6 predicted proteins | sample ER_DNA_141_FD_194485 | JGI IMG/M metagenome (GOLD analysis project Ga0307287, IMG submission 194485) | Bulk soil microbial communities from the East River watershed near Crested Butte, Colorado, United States - ER_DNA_141 | ecosystem: Environmental > Terrestrial > Soil > Floodplain | place: USA...
AAGAAGGAGCTCGGCCGCTTTTGGCCTGCGGCGGGAATGGCGGAGCTGGTCGGCGTCTGGCCCGCTCTCGTCGGCGAGCAGATCGCCAAAAATGCGTGGCCGGCCCGCTTCGCGCGCGACGGAACCCTGCATGTCGCGACGTCCTCGTCGGCCTGGGCATTCGAGCTCTCGCAGCTCGCGCCGCAGCTGGCCGGGCGCCTGCAGGAGGCTCTCGGTGGCGTTGCGCCGGAAGCCATTCGCTTCGCGCCGGGGAAGCTGCCGGACGAGCCGAGCCCCGCGGTCGAGGGACGCGAAAAGGTGGTTGTCGAGCCCTCGAAGGAGGACGTCGAGCGTGCTTTCGAGCTGGCCGCGCGCATCGAGGACGAGAGCCTGCGCGAAGTTGTTGCAAAGACCGTTGCCAGGGGCCTCGCGAGGGCCTCTGACGACCGCTAGTTCTGGTAGAATTCCGGTTGCCCTAAATGCGGCGAAATGCAGGGCTTTTTTTAATGACAAAAGCATCTTATACCGCCAAGGACATCACCGTTCTCGAGGGTCTCGAGCCCGTGCGCAAGCGACCCAGCATGTACATCGGGTCGACGGGTGTTCGCGGGCTGCACCACCTGGTTTACGAGGTGGTCGACAACTCGGTCGACGAGGCTCTGGCAGGGCGCGCGGATCGCATCGATCTGACCCTGCATCCCGACAACTCCGTGACGGTGGTCGACAACGGCTCGGGCATCCCGGTCGACAAGATGGCCGAGACGGGCGAGTCCGCCCTGACCGTCGTCCTCACGAAGCTGCACGCCGGCGGCAAGTTCGGCGGCGAGGGCTACAAGGTCTCCGGCGGCCTGCACGGCGTGGGTGTCTCGGTGGTCAACGCTCTCTCCGAGCGGCTGACCGCTGAAGTGCGACGCGACGGCAAGCTCTGGCAACAGGAGTTCTGCCGCGGCGAGCCGACGACCGAGCTGAAGGTGATCGGCAAGGCCGAGAAGAGTCAGACCGGCACCACCATCTCCTTCCTGCCCGACGAGGAGATCTTCGACGAGGTTGAGTGGGACTGGGACACCCTCGTCCAGCGCCTCCGAGAGACGGCCTTTCTCACCCGCGGCCTGCACATCGTCATGAACGACGAGCGCGCCGGCGGCGAGAAGGTCGAGTTCATGTACGAGGGCGGCATCCGCGACTTCGTCGCGTACGTGAACGAGCAGAAAGACCCCGTCCACAAGCACATCGTCTACTTCGAGGGCGAGTCCGAAGAGCAGGGCAAGGTCGAGGTCGCGATGCAGTGGAGCACGAAGTACGTCGAGTCGGTCTACTCGTTCGCGAACAACATCCACACGCACGAGGGAGGCGCACACCTCTCCGGCTTCCAGGGCGCCCTCACGCGCACGCTGAACAAGTTCGCGCGGTCGATGGAGCTCCTCAAGGAGAAGGAGGAGAACCTCGAGGGCGACGACGTGCGCGAAGGGCTGGCAGCGGTGATCTCCGTGAAGTTGCGCGACCCGCAGTTCGAGGGCCAGACGAAGACGAAGCTCGGCAACGCGGGCGTCCGCGGCCTCGTCGAGCAGACGGTCAACGCCAAGCTCTCCGAGTTCCTCGAGGAGAACCCGGCCGAAGCGAAGCAGATCATCCTGAAGGCGATCTCGGCGGCGCGGGCGCGGCAGGCGGCCCGCAAGGCTCGTGAGCTGACGCGGCGCAAGGGCGCGTTCGGCGGCGAGATGGCGAAGAAGTTCGCCGACTGCCAGATCCGCGACCCGGCCCTGTCGGAGCTCTTCATCGTCGAGGGCAACTCGGCCGGCGGCGCGGCCAAGGAAGGCCGCGACAAGTCGAACCAGGCGATCCTCCCGTTGCGCGGCAAGATCATCAACTCCGAGAAGAACCGCATCAACAAGGTTCTCTCGAACGCCGAGATCCAGACGCTCGTCCAGGTGATCGGGACGTCGATCGGCGAGGAGTTCGACATCGCGAAGCTGCGCTACCACCGCGTCATCGTCATGACCGACGCCGACGTCGACGGCGCGCACATCCGCACGCTCGTGCTCACGTTCCTCTATCGCCACATGCCCGAGCTCTTCGAGCGCGGCCACGTCTACATCGCCGTGCCGCCGCTCTACCTCGTGCGGATGGGCAACCAGCAGAGCTATCTGGAGAAGGACGCTCAGCTCGACGAGCTGCTCGTCCGCGAGAAGTTTCCCGAGATCGAGATCGAGGCGCGCGGAGGCGCCCAGGTCAAGCTCAGCGAGGCCAAGTACGGCCGCTTCCAGCGCGCGCTGCACGAGTTCGAGGGCTGGGCCGGTCGGCTCCGCTCCGACTTCGGCAACCCGGCCGCCGACTTCGTCCTTGCCCACCGGCTCGTCGAGAGCGACGTGTCGACGCCGAGCGAGGCCGCCAAATGGATCAAGGCCGCGAGCGAGAACGGCTACGGGCTCGACGCCAAGGCCGACGCCAAGGCGCTCAAAGTGCGAATCGTCGAGCTGGAGACGAGTGCAGCGACGGACATCGTCGTGCCCGCGGAGCTGTTCGAGTCCCCCATCTACGAGCACGTTCGCCGCTCGTACGAGCGACTCGGCGAAGTCGTCGGCGGGTTGCCGCCGTTCCGGCTTCGCTTCGGCAAACAGGACGAGGAGGCCGAGACCTTCGAGAGCCTACGGGCTCTCGCATTCACGTTGGCGAAGCACGGCATCCAGATCACCCGCTTCAAGGGCCTGGCGGAGATGCAGTCCGACGAGCTATGGACGACCACGATGGACCCCACGCGGCGCATGCTCGTGCGCGTGGACGTCGAGGATGCTGCGACGACCGACCTTTGGTTCTCGCGGCTGATGGGCGACGAAGTGGAGCCGCGCCGCGAGTTCATCGAGCAGAACGCCGGCGACGTGAGGTTCCTGGATGTCTGATCTCACCGGCGAACCGCTAGGCATCGGCCGGATCGAGCCCCGCGAGCTCGAGGCCGAGGTCCGTTCGAGCTTCCTCGACTACGCGATGAGCGTGATCGTCTCGCGTGCGCTGCCCGATGTGCGCGATGGCCTGAAGCCCGTACACCGCCGGGTGCTCTACGCCATGCACGAGGCCGGGTTGCAGCCGAACCGACCCACGCGCAAGTCCGCTCGCGTCGTCGGCGACGTGATGGGCAACTACCACCCGCACGGTGACGCGTCGATCTACGACGCCCTCGCCCGGCTCGCGCAGTCGTTTTCGATGCGTTATCCGCTCGTCCAGGGGCAGGGCTACTTCGGCTCGATCGACGGCGATCCGCCAGGCGCGATGCGCTACACCGAGTGCCGATTGTCACGAATGGCGACCGAGATGCTGCGCGACATCGACGCCGACACGGTCGATTTCGTCCCCAACTACGACGAGTCGCGCCGCGAGCCGACCGTTCTTCCGTCGCGCTACCCGAACCTGCTTCTGAACGGCTCGCAGGGAATTGCGGTCGGCATGGCGACGAACATCCCGCCGCACAACCTCGGTGAGGTCGTCGCCGCGGTGAACGCGATGATCGACGACCCCGACATCGACGTCGGCCGCCTTTCCCAGATCGTGAAGGGCCCCGACTTCCCGACCGCCGGCACGATCGTGGGCCGCTCCGGCATCCGCGACGCGTATCGCTCCGGGCGCGGCCGGCTCATCGTTCGAGGCAAGGCGCACATCGAGGTGCTGCGCGGCGGCAAGAACGCAATCATCATCACGGAGCTGCCCTACGGCGTCCGCAAGGGCGGAGACGGCGGCGTGATCGAGAAGATCGCCGACCTCGTCAAGGCCGGGACGCTGAGCGAGGTCCCGATGACGGACGAGGCACTACAGGACCACTCGGACAAGGACGGCATGCGCATCTACGTTGAGCTGAAGCGGGACGCCATCCCGCAGGTCGCGCTCAACAAGCTCTTCAAGCACACCCCGCTGCAAACGACGTTCGGCTACAACGCCGTCGCGCTCGTCGAAGGCGTGCCGCGGACGCTCTCGTTGCTCGAGATGATCCGCCACTACCTCGACTACCAGCGCGAGATCATCTCGCGCCGGTCGAAGCACGAGCTCCGCCGCGCCGAGGCCCGCGCACATGTCCTCGAGGGGTATCTCAAGGCGCTCGACAACCTCGATGCAGTGATCGCGTTGATCCGCGCTTCGGCGGACGTCGACGCTGCGCGCACCGGCCTCCAGGAGCAGTTCGAGCTCTCGGAGATCCAGGCGCAGGCGATCCTCGACCTTCGCCTCCAACGACTGACCGCACTCGGTCGCAGCGAGGTCGAGACCGAGTACAACGACCTCCAGGAGCGCATAGCGGAGCTGCGGGCAATCCTCGGCGACCCGGCTCGCATCGATGGCGTCATTCGCGAGGAGCTCACCGAGATCAAGGAGATCTACGGCAAAGGCGACGAGCGCCGCACCGAAATCATCGCGGCCGAGGAGGAGTTCGAGCTCGAGGATCTGATCGCCGAGGAAGACATGGTCATCGCCATCTCCCAGGCCGGCTATGTGAAGCGGCTACCGGTCGGCACCTATCGCGAGCAGCGTCGCGGTGGCCAAGGGGTGATGGGCATGGGGCTGAAGGACGACGACTTCATCGAGCATCTCTTCGTCGCGTCGACTCACGACTACATCCTCTTCTTCACCTCGGTGGGCAAGGTCTACCGGCTCAAGGTCCACGAGCTCCCGCTCGGCACGCGGCAGGGCAAGGGGCGCGCGATCGCCAACTTCTTGCCGTTCCGCGAAGGGGAGACCATCCGCGCCGTGATCGCCACGCGCGAGTTCAAGGAGGCCGAGTACCTCGTCTTCGCGACGAAGAACGGGATGGTCAAGAAAACGAAGTTCGAGGACTACAACACCCCGCTCAAGGCCGACGGCATCATCGCCATCAACTTGCGCCCGAAGGACGAGCTCGTCGGCGTGATCCACTCGTCAGGCGACGACGACATCCTCATGGTCTCGCGCAAGGGGCAGGCGATCCGCTTCCACGAGTCGGACACCCGCCCGATGGGGAGGGCGACCGGTGGTGTGCGCGGGATGAATCTGCGCAAGGGCGACGAGGTGATCGAGATCAACCGCGCGGAGAACGACGCCGACCTGCTCGTCATCACCGATCACGGGTACGGGAAGCGGACGAGGATCGACGAGTACCCGGTCAAGGGCCGAGGAGGCCTCGGCGTGAAGACCGTGCAGCTCACGGAGGCCAAGGGCAAGCTCGCCGGCGCCCGGGTGGTGCGGTCGGGCTACCAGGTGATGCTGATCTCGACGGGTGGGACGGTGATCAAGATGGCGGTCGACGACATCAAGCGTCTGGGGCGCTCGACGCAGGGCGTGATCGTGATGCGGTTGAAGCAGAGCGAGCTCGTCTCGACACTGGCACCGGTGGTCGAGTCCGATGAGGACATAGTTGCCGAGCCCGAGGCCGAGCCGGCCGCAGAGTAGGTTTCGCTAGAAATCACCCGCAATTTCTAGCGGTTTTCGCCAAGTACCCCCTTCACAAGCGAGCGTCATCGCGTTATACCTTGGCCGCATGGGGTCAACGTCTCCAGAGGGAGGGAACGTATGGCCGCCGGCCAGGTGGATCTCCTTGAACCCATTGACCTAGCCGATCATCTCGACAAAGTCGAGCTCTATCTAGGCCAGGTCTGCCAGATCGCGGGCATCTCGAAGATGCAGCTCGACTACTGGACGAACAAAGCTCAGATCCCCACGAAGGGTCACAAGCAACGGATCTACGACATCGACGCGCTCGAGACGGTCATGTTGATCAAGCAGGCGAAGGACAAGGGCTTGAACCTCGGCGCCGCCATCGAGGCTGCTCGTAGTTTTCGCGAGCGCCAGGGCAACAACGGCTCGGCGAAGCTAGAGAAGGCCCTTTCGTAGAGCAGCCGCCGCCTCTTCGGGCGGCAGCGAATTGACGTAGAGGCCTGCGCCGAGCTCGAGGCCGGCGAACACGGTTAGCCGCGGCAGCACCTCGAGGTGCCAGTGCCCGCCGGCGTGGACCCAGGCGTTGATCGGGACCGGGCCTTCGACCGCACGCAGCCGGCCAATCCCCTCGCGCAGAAGCCGGAGTGCCGCTGCGAACACGTCCGCACCCCCGTCCGGCCGATGCTCCGTCGGAGCGATCAGCAGCTCGTACGGCGCGCGGCCGGCCGGGTGGGCCAGGAGCTGCAGACCGCCCGCGGAAGCGATCGCCAGGGACTCGTGCTCAGCAAGGAGGCCGCAGAGCGCGCAATCCTCGACCTGCAGATTCGTCAGCTCCGCCGTGGGCTCGGGCGGGGTTTCGCGCAGCCAGACGAGCTGCGAGTGACTGTGCGGAAGGCTCGCCCCCGCCTCGCGCCCCTCGTTCAGGAGGATCTGGACCCAGGGGAAGCCGTCGGCTACGGCGGCGGCTATTCGCTGCTCCCAGGCGACGCCGATCGGCGCGATCTCGTCCTCCGCGAGGTCCGCGAGCGAGCGCACGTGCCGCGGCGAGTGGATGACGACCTCCTGGCGGTCGAAGGCCGGGTAGAGATTCGGGACGACGCGGACCTGCCAGCCCGGGGTGTCGGGCTTCCGATCCGGCGGCGCAACCGCAAAGACCTCGGGCGGGGTGCGGTCCTCCCGGCCCTCGCAGAACGGGCACCGCTCGAGCTCCTCAGGATTCTCTTGCTCGAGCTCCCCACGCTTGGCGCCCGGGCGTTTTGCTCTCGCCGGCGCGATGACGACGGTTCGCCCCGAGATCGGGTCCCGCCGGACTTCCCGAACGGTCAGCTGTTGGTTCCGTAGCCGCTCGAGCCTTCGATCAGCGGGCGGAACAGCTCGATGGGGAGCGGCAGGATGATCGTCGACGACCGCTCGGATGAGATCTCGAGCATCGTCTGCAGGAAGCGCAGCTGGAGGGACATCGGATTCTGGGCCATGACCTCGGCAGCGTCCTTGAGCCGCTCGGAGGCCTGAAACTCACCTTCGGCGGCGATGACCTTCGCGCGGCGCTCGCGCTCGGCTTCGGCCTGCCGGGCCATCGCGCGCTGCATACCGCCGGGAATCTCCACGTCCTTGACCTCGACGATCGCGACCTTGATGCCCCACGGCGAGGTCGCCTCGTCGATGATCCGCTGCAGGATCTCGTTGATCTTGTCGCGCTCGGAGAGCAGCTCGTCGAGCTGATGCTGGCCGAGCACGCTGCGCAGGGTCGTCTGCGCGATCTGCGACGTGGCGACCATGAAGTTCTCGACCTGCACGATCGCCTTCTCGGGGTCGATGATCCGGAAGTAGGCAACGGCGTTGACCCGGACCGGCACGTTGTCCTTCGTGATCACCTCCTGCGGCGGGACGTTGAGCGTCACGGTTCGCAGGTCGACCCGAACCATCTTGTCGATGATCGGGATCAGCAGGAAGAGGCCCGGGCCCTTGGGCGGCGATTTCAGTCGGCCGAGCCGGAAGATGACACCCCGCTCGTACTCGCGTGCGACCCGGATCGCCGACGAGAGCACGACTAGAACGACGATGGCGACTGCGGCAAGAGCAATGAGCGCGGCCACGATGCGATCCTATGTGACCGGGGCCACCCGGAGGGTCAGCCCGTCCACGCCTTCGACGCGCACCTGGCTCCCGGCCGGGATCGAGTCGCCCTCGCTCTGCGCCTCCCAGAGCTCTCCGTGCACGAAGACCTGGCCCGTCGGGTCGAGTGTCTGGCGCACGATCCCCACCTGGCCGACCATTTCTTCCTGGCCCGTCACCGGCGCCAGCTTGCGCACCTGCACGATCTTGGTCGCGACGAGCGCCATCAGCAACGCAAGCGTCCCCGCGATCGCGAGGACGACGGTCAGCGACACCTCGTAGCTCTCGCCCGCGGGATCGAAGAGGAGCAGCGAGCCAATGACGAAGCAACATGCTCCGGCGAGGGTTAACGCACCGTGGCTCGGAATGAACGCCTCGGCAGCGAAGAACGCGAATGCGAGCACCATCAGCAGCAGGCCGGCGGCGCTGATGGGTAGCACCTGGAGCCCGAAGAGGCCGAGAATCAACGAGATCGCGCCCACGGTGCCCGGGAAGATGAGGCCGGGATTCCAGAGCTCGACGATGATCCCGAGCGTCCCGATGGACAGGAAGAGCACGATCAGCTCCGGGTCGATGAGCGTGTCGAGGATCTTCTTCCAGAAGGACATCTCGACCTGATCGATCTCGGCTCCGGAGAGGTGCAGGACGTGACCCTTGGGCGTCGTCTTGTAGCCCTCGAGCTGCTTGAGAAGCGTCGGCAGGGTGGGTGCGATGGCGTCGATCACGTTCATGCGCAGCGCCTCGCGTGCGGTGAGGTTCGAGGCCTTTCGGACAGCCTGTTCCGCCCAGTCGCCGTTGCGCCCATGCTCCTCGGCCAGGCCGCGGAGCGATTTCGCTGCGTCGTTGATCACCTTCCGTTTGAGATCGGACGGGATGTCTCCGCCGCCCGACGAGATTGGCGTCGAGGAGCCGAGGTTCGTCTGAGGCGCCATCGCCAGGACGTCGGCCGCCTGGCCGATCCAGACGCCGGCGGAGGCTGCTCGGGCCCCTTCGGGCGAGACGTAGACGATCACCGGGATGCGGGAAGCGAGCTCTTTCTTGTAGATGTCGCGCATCGCCTCCGAGAGCCCGCCCGGAGTGTCGAGCAGGATCACGACGGCGTCGTAGCCCTCATCGTTCGCGCGCTCGATCTCGCCTGTCGCGTAGTCAGCCGTGACCGGGTTGACGTCGTTCTCGAACTCGACTGCGAGGACGCGTGGGCGATCGGGGGCTCCTGAGGCAACGGGAACCAGGGCCGCAGCCACGCAGGCGACGACGAGAAATGTCCGCAGGAGCGGCCCTTTCACACTTGTAAGAATTGTATCTGGGAAGGCCCGGCAGCCTTGAGGGCGAAGGCGGTCTCTGGTTCCGTAGGAAGCCTTCGCCGCCCATGAGATCACTCTTCATCGTCCTCGTCTCACTTCTCGCCGTCCCGTCGACCGCGTTCGGCGCCGGCCTGTCGGCGGTCGCGCGTGACGTTCCAGTCGGCCGGCAGTCGGCTGCTCCGCGGTTCAATCTGGTCGGCCTGCACTGGCAGGGGAGCGGTGAGGTCTCGTTCCGCACGAAGGCGATCGGCGGTCGCTGGAGCGGGTGGCGTCAGGCGGCCCCCGAGGCCGAAGATGCTCCTGACCCGGGACGTGAAGCCGGCCGGTCGGGCTGGCGGATCGGGAACCCGTACTGGACGGGAGCGTCGAACCGCCTGCAGATCAGGACGCGCGGCCGGGTGCACCGGGTGCGTGCGCAGTACGTCTGGAGCCCTGCCGGAGGAGTCCCGCCGCGTTCGATTTCGGTGGCCGACGCTCCGCTGATCCTTTCGCGGCTCGCGTGGGGCGCGAACGAGCGCATTCGGCGAGGACGCACCAGGTACGCGGACGCGCTGCGCTTCGCGATCGTTCACCACACCGCTGGGTCGAACACGTACACGAGGACGCAATCGGCGGCCATCGTGCGCGGCATCCAGCTGTACCACGTGCGCTCGAACGGCTGGGACGACATCGGTTACAACTTTCTCGTCGACAAGTACGGCCAGGTCTTCGAAGGCCGCTTCGGTGGCATCGACCGGAATGTGGTTGGCGCTCACGCGGCGGGGTTCAACACCGGCTCGGTCGGGGTTGCGCTGTTCGGCAACTACGACGCGGGAGCCGTGACTCCAGCCGCACGAACCGCTTTGACGCGCTTGCTGGCCTGGCGGCTCGACGTCGCGCACCTCGATCCGATCAGCCTGACCAACTGGACGTCGACGGGGAATCCGCGCTTTCCGACCGGGGCGCCGGTCATCCTGCGCGCGATCTCCGGTCACCGGGACACCGGTTTCACGTCGTGCCCGGGGGCGCGCCTCTACGGCGAGCTGAACAACATCGGGCGCATGGTCTCCGAGCTCGGCTTGCCGAAGCTCTACTCGCCGCGCGCGGTCGGCGGGCCCGGCGGGATGGTGCGCTTTACCGCGCGCTTGACGGAGCCGCTGCCCTGGAGCGTCGTGGTCGCCGACCAGAGCAATACGGTGGTCGCCACCGGCGAAGGCGAGGGAACCGCGGTCGATTGGGTCTGGGACGCACGCACGGTGCCTGCGGGTCGCTACACGTACGCCATCGATGCCGGTCCCACGGTGCGACCTGCCACGGGAATCGTCTCGGGGACGGTTCAGCGGGCCGCGCTCACAGCTCTCGCTCGACCCGCGCTCATCACCCCGAACGGAGATGGGCGTCAAGAGACGACGACGGTGGAGTACAGGATCACTGCCCCGGCCACGGTGACCGCGACGGTCGTGGATCCGCTCGGCGCTCCGCTCGCAACGCTCTTCACGCAGTCGAAGCTCGCGGGTCGTCACACCTTCCGCTGGGACGGAGCCGGTGTGCCGGACGGCCGCTACGGGATCCTGCTCTCCGCGCGGAGCGCCGCCGGCATCGAGACGACGGCGACGGTGACCGTGATCGTCAACCGAGCGCTCGTCA
>Ga0307287_10000842_pt1 | contig 10395 bp, 9 predicted proteins | sample ER_DNA_141_FD_194485 | JGI IMG/M metagenome (GOLD analysis project Ga0307287, IMG submission 194485) | Bulk soil microbial communities from the East River watershed near Crested Butte, Colorado, United States - ER_DNA_141 | ecosystem: Environmental > Terrestrial > Soil > Floodplain | place: USA...
CTTGGTCTGGAGCGCCCCCGACGTCGGCCCAATTTCGCATCAACCCTCTAGCCCGGTAAGAGTTGCGAGGTGAGCTCGGCGGCCATGTTGCGCCGGGCTGCGAGTCTCTGCAGGACGATCACCGTGTCCGCGACGGGAAGATCCTCGAGGTACTCCTCGCGTGTCTCGAACGATTCGAGGACGGTCACGACCGCTTCGATGTAGCCGGCCGGATCCTCTGCAGCGATGAGCGCCAACACATCGCCGACGGCGGCGGGAAAGTCGTCGCGCGTGCGCAGCCCGTCCGCGAGGACGCGCGCCTCCTCGTCGCGGGCGAGCACGAGCAGCGCCAGGGTTGCTGCGTACTGCCCGGTCGGCGAATCCGCGTCCGCCGCGCCCTGCTCGAGCGTCCAGCGCGCGTCGGCTTCCGCGGAGTTCCAGTCGTCCGCGAGGAGCCGCGCCTTGAGGATCGCGATCGGCCGTCCCCAGCTGCCGGGTGGCGCGAGCTCGAAGCTCTCGCGGTAGCGGTCGACCGCTCTCGCGAACCATTCCTTGGCGGAACCCGTATTGCCGTTCATGAGCTCCGACAGGCCTGCGCCCGATGCAGCGTTCCCCATGCGTGTGAGCTGGCGCTGGCGGGCGTCCTGATCCTCGGCGGCCGGCAGTCGCTCCACTCCGTCCAGGTACCGTTCCTGCTCCCGACGCATGTGCTGCCCCCAGTCCGGCACCGTCAGAGCTTATGAAAACGTCCTTCTACGATCTTCCACTCCTCGCTGCGCCCGGCAAGGTCTTCACGCCGCGGCCGTCGACCGAGCTCCTGGTCGATGAGGCTCTCGAGCGGATCGACGGCGTCCCGATGCGCGTCGCCGACGTCGGCACCGGTAGCGGGGCAGTCGCGATCGCCCTCGCGGTCAACCGCCCGCACGTCGAGGTGTGGGCGACCGACACGAGCCCGGCGGCAGTCGAGCTCGCACGTGAGAACGCGCGCCTCCACGGCGTCGAGGATCGTGTCCACGTCCTCCAGGGCGATCTGCTCGAGCCGATCCCGCATCCCGTCGACCTGATCGTCGCGAACCTTCCGTATCTGCCGGAAGAGAAGCACGACCCGCGCTACGACGGAGACCCGCCCGAGGCGGTGTATGCGCCCGGTGACGGGCTCGGGCCGTATCGCAGCCTCCTCGACGCCTGCCGTGACGGCAAACTCGAGACCGGCGGCACGATCCTGATCCAGTTTCACCAGGATCCGCTCGTAGCGGACTGCTGGCAGCTCGAGGACCTGCGCGAGCAGCTGGAATCCTCGGCGTACACTCGCTAGCAATGCAGCGTCGGGAGGTCGTGTTCGTCGACGGCGTACGGACGGCGTTCGGCCGGGCCGGGCCGCAGGGCATGTTCTGGAAGACGCGAGCCGATGACATGGCGGTCAAGGTCGTGCGCGAGCTGCTGCGCAGAAACCCTGAGATTCCGGCCGAGCGCATCGGCGACGTCATCTATGCGGCGACCGCACAGGTCGGCGACCAGGGCTTGACGCTCGGCCGCGACGTCGCGCTGCTCGCCGGGCTGCCGCAGACGGTGCCGGGCTTCGCGATCGACCGGATGTGCGCCGGCGCGCTCACCGCCGTGACGGCAGGCGCGGGAGAGATCGCGTACGGCGCCGCCGACATCGTGCTTGCCGGCGGGGTCGAGCACATGGGCCACCACCCGATGGGCGAGGATGTCGACTTCAATCCGCGCTTCGTCGCCGAACGTCTCGTCGACCCTACTGCGGTGACGATGGGCGCAACGGCGGAGAACCTGCACGATCGCTTTCCGCAGATCACGAGGGACGACGCGGATGCGTTCTCGGTCCGCTCGCAGCAGCGCGCGGCGGCGGCCTGGTCGAACGGCGTCATGCGCAACACGGTCGTGCCGATGAGCGTCTTCACCGAAGGCGGCTGGCAGATCGCCGAGCGCGACGAGTTCCTCAGGCCGGACACCACGCTCGAGGCGCTCGCCTCGTTGCGCACGCCGTTTCGGGCAGGGGGTCGCGTCACCGCCGGGAACTCCGCAGGGCTGACGGACGGCGCCACCGCCTGCTTACTCGCTGCCGAGGAGACCGCCGCGGAGCTCGGGCTCGCGCCGAAGATGCGCCTGGTCGGCTTCGCCTTTGCGGGCGTCGAGCCGGAGCTGATGGGCATCGGGCCGATTCCAGCGACCGAGCGCGTGCTCGAGCAAGCCGGCCTGACGCTCGACGACGTCGGCCTCTTCGAGCTGAACGAGCCGTTCGCCGTTCAGGTTCTGACCTGGTGCGACGCCCTCGACGTCGATCCCGAGGACGCGCGCCTCAACCCGTACGGCGGCGCGATCGCCTGCGGGCATCCGCTCGCAGCGACGGGCGTGAGGCTGATGGCGCAGCTCGCGTACGGGTTCGGCGAGCGTCCCGATGTGCGCTACGGGCTGACGGGGCTCTGCGTCGGGATGGGCATGGGCGCGGCTCTCTTGTGGGAGAACCTTGGCGCCCGTCACTGAGTTCAAGCTTGCGCGCGCCGGCGACGTCGCGCTGGTCACGATCGACAACGGCGAGGACTGGACGAAGCCGACGTTCTTCGGCGAGCAGGCGCTCGAGTCGCTCGACCGGCTGTTGGGAGAGCTCGAAGGCTCCGACTACCACGCGGCGGTGATCACCGGCAAGCCGTTCTTCTTCGCGGCAGGCGCCGACATCACCGAGTTCCCGGGCATCACACGTGACCGTGCGGTCGAAGGCGCACGTGCGGGACATGAGCTGTTCGGACGCCTGCGCGCGCTGCCGTTCCCGACCGTCGCGGCAATCAACGGCGCATGTCTCGGCGGTGGCGTCGAACTCGCGTTGCACTGCACGGCACGCACAGTGTCGACTGCAGTCCGGCACTTCGCCTTCCCGGAGGTTTTCCTCGGCCTCTTTCCGGCGTGGGGCGGCACGCAGCTCCTGCCGCGGCTCGTCGGACCGGAGACGGCGATCAAGGTGATCGTTTCGAACCCGCTGCGCCAGAACCGCATGCTCACCGGTTCGCGGGTAGCCGAGCTCGGGATCGCCGATCGGCTTTTCGAGCCGGTGGAGTTCGTCGACGAATCTCTTGCGTTCGCGCGCGAGCTCGCGGCGCAGCCCCTCGAGCGGCCGGCGCCGGACTGGTCGGAAGCGGAAACGTTGTTTCGTCGCGCCCGCACCAATGTCGACGACACCGTCCACGGCGCAGCGCCGGCTCCGTACACCGCACTCGACCTGATCGAGGGCGCGGAGACCTGGACCGTCGAAGAGGGCTACAGCCGGGAGCGCGATGCAATCGGCGAGCTTCTGCCCGGACCGCAGGCCCAGGCATCGATCTATGCATTCGGGCTCGTCGAGCAGCGGGCGAAGAAGCATCCGGCTCGACCGACCGCCGCGCCGGTGAGAGTCGCCAAGGTCGGCCTCGTCGGCGCAGGCCTGATGGCACGCCAGATTGCGACCCTGTTCCTGCGCCGGCTCGAGCTCCCGATCGTGATCCGAGACGTGAAGCAGGAGATCGTCGACGAAGCGCTCATAGACATCAGGGCGGAAATCGACCGCCAGGTCGCCAAAGGGCGCTACGACGAGGGCAAAGGGCGTTTCCTCGCGTCGCTCGTCTCCGGCAGCACCGACTACGACTGCTTCGCCGACTGCGACCTCGTGCTCGAAGCGGTGTTCGAGGAGCTCGAGATCAAGAAGCAGGTCTTCGCGGATCTCGAAGAGGTTGTCGGCGACGAATGCGTCCTCGCGACGAACACGTCCGGGCTGTCGATCACCGACATGGCTGCCGACCTGCGCCGCCCGGAACGCGTGGCCGGCATGCATTTCTTCAACCCGGTCGCACTGATGCCGCTGCTCGAAGTGGTGCGGGCGGCGGAGACGAACGACGTCGCGCTCGCGACGGTGTGGGACGTCGGCGAGAAGCTGCGGAAGCGACCGATCCTCGTCAACGATGCCCCCGGCTTCGTCGTCAACCGCGTGTTGACCAGGATGACGCGCGTGATCATGGACGCCGTCGAGCAGGGCACACCGGTCGACGAGGTGGACGAGGCAGTCATGTCTCTCGGAATGCCGATGGCCCCCTCCGTGCTTCTGCAGATGGTCGGCCCGCGCGTCGCCAATCACGTGCTGGAACGGATGCACGATGCGTTTCCCGAACGGTTCCCGCTCTCCCCCGCGCTGGCCGCGCTCGCGGACGGCGGCGATCCGGTCGTCGTCGACAACTCACCGCGCACGCGGGAGCAGATCGTGGACGACGTGCTGGAGGCCGTCGCCGACGAGATCCATCTGCTGCTCGAGGAAGGGGTCGTCGTAGAGGCGGCCGACGTCGACACCGGGCTCCTCCTCGGCGCCGGCTGGCCCTTCTTTCTCGGCGGGATCACGAAGCACCTCGACCAGACAGGCACATCCGAGCGTCTGTTCGGTACTACATTTGCGGAGATGCCGGCAGGAGCAACGGTCTAGATGGCTCACGACGACTGGCGCGTCCGCGTCGAGCTACCGGACGAGAGCGGCGCCGAGGACTTCCTCGACCGGCTGGGACTGAGGCAGAGCGAGGCCGATGAACTGGCCGACGAGCTGCGCGCGCACCGGCTCGCCGTGTCGCAGGACGGCAACACGATCTTCGTGTACGCCTCGACCGGCATGCAGGCCGAGCAGGCTTCACGCATCATCGAGAGCGAGCTGAACGACCAGGACCTGGCCCCGTCCCGGTTCGTCACCGAGCGCTGGCTGCGCGAGGACGAGCGCTGGGACGACGAGCCCGATCAGCCCGACGTCGAGGAGGAGCTGCTGGAGCGGGGCTACGCGCCCTGGGAGGTCCGGGTCGAGGCCGAAACCCGGCAAGACGCCGCCGACCTGGCCGAGCAGCTCCGGAGCCAGGGCTACGACGTCTCCCGGACGTTCACGTACGTCATCGCGGGCGCTGGGAGCCGCGAGGAGGCCGTCGAGCTGGCCAAACGAGTCCACGGCGAGGTCGAGCCGGGCGGCGAGCTGGTGTACGAGGTGCAGCCCCAGAACCCCTTTGCCGTCTTCGGGGGTCTCGGCGGCTAGGCTCTCGACCGATATACTGGTTGAACGACGCCCGCCTTGGGGATTCGCGGGGTCGCCTTTTCTTACAAGTGCAGCGCGTCAAGACGCTGCGTCCATGCAGGAGATCACAGAGCAGCCGACTACAGCGTCGGAGGCGACGGACGGCCTGACAGCCGACGCCCTCCGAGCCGAAGCCTGGGCCGGCGAGCCCTTCCTCCGGGAGGGTGAAGACGCCGCCAAGGTCCTCGCGCCCGGCACTTCCCGCCGGCGCGCGCTCGACGACGCCCTCAAGGAGATCGAGGGAGGACGGCGCACACCTTCGTCCGGGTGGAAGGTCGAGTACGGCCTCATGCTCGGACTCGAGCGCGTGCTCGCCGAGGAGAAGCCGCACCTCGCATCCGGCACGGAGCTGCGGCGTCACCAGGTCGACGCGCTGGCCGGAATGCTCACGGAGCTGATCGCCTCGCACGAGCGGGAAGCCGAGCTTAACGGCAATGGCGCCGCGGCCGAGGTCGCCGAAGGCGAGCCTGATGTGGAAGAGGAGGACGAGCCCGCGGACGAGTCGGGCGAGGACGTCCTCGACGAAGAGGTGGAGGAGGAGGCCTACACGGGCCCGGATCCAGGCGCTGCGCGTCGTTACCGGTTCCGTCACCCGACCGCATCCGGCAAGACGATCGCCGCAGCGGGCTTCGTCGAGGCAGCACGCACGCTCGGCGTGCTGATCCTCACGCACCGCCGTCTGCTCGTTGCACAGTTCCAACGGGACCTGACCGACGAAGGCTACGGAGAGCGCTTCGCGCCCGCGGTCGAACGTGGCAAGGAGCCGCCGACCGATACGAGCCCGCTGACGATCCAGACGTACGCGTGGTTCGCACGTCACCAGAACACCGTTTCGCGCGAGACGTACCAGCTCGTCATCTGCGACGAGGCACACACTGCGCTCGGAGAGAAGACGAGCGCGGCAATCCGTGCATTCCCGGAGCCGCTCTACATCGGCATGACCGCGACCGAGCAGCTGATCGCGAAGCAGGTCTCGGATGTGTTCCCCGCGTCGGTCGACGACCTGCCGCTGCAGGACGCGGCGCGTCGCGGACTGATCGCACCGCTACGCGACTTGCGCGTCCCGCCGGTCGCCGCGATCAACCAGGTGCCGATCGTCGGCGGTGACTTCGACCAGGAGATCCTCGCGAAGACGCTCGATCACCAGGCACTCAACCAGGCGGCTGCATCGCTCTACCGCGAACGGTTCGACAACACGCCCGGCATCGTCTACGCCGCCGGCGTCGACCATGCCTACAACCTGGCGAAAGAATTCCGGGCGGTTGGGCTCAAGGCCGAAGCGGTGTCCGGACGAACGCCGCCCGTGCGCCTGGCGGAGACGCTCGCCGCCTACGAGCGCGGAGAGATCAACGTTCTCATCAACGCCATGCTGCTCGCGGAAGGGTGGAACTCCCCGCGCGCGACGGTCTGCATGCACCTTGCGCCGACAGCCTCGCGGCGCGTCTACCAGCAGCGAATCGGCCGCATCATGCGCACCCATCCCCGCAAGGAAGCAGGCATCGTCGTCGACTTCGTTCCGAAGGCCGCGACCCACAACGAACGCGTCGTCTCGCTGCATTCCCTGCTCGACGCGGACTTCTATCGCGAAGGCGCGCGGGTCACTCCCGCTCCGCGCCGGCGCGTCCAACGCCGTGCACGGCGCAGGCTGACGCCGGCGCCGTGGCTCGTCCCGGTCACACCCGACGTCAGGCGCCGGCTCGCCGTGATCACCCGCGAATGGCAGCGCGTCGACCCGAAGTACCTGGACGAGGACGAGCAGCGCTACTGGGCGACGATCGCCGGCCGTCAGATTCGATTCGACGAACGGGCGGCGTTTGTCGAGAAGTTGACCGCGCGCGGTGCCTCGAAGGCATGCCTCGAGCAGTTCCTCGCAACGTGCGCGGCAGAGAACCCCAATCGGCGGCTGCGCATGATCGCATTGTCCGACCGAGTCTCGATGACCGTCGAGCGCGCGGACTTCGACGATCTCGTCACGCTCGTGACCCAGGCGCCCACGTGGGAGAAGGACCGCATGGGCGGGGTGCGCGTCCTGCTGCGCGCGATCGCGGAAGGAAAGGCCAATGCGCCCGACCAGATCCTGGCCCGCTGGACGTGGCGCCTGGCGCGCGCGTCCCGGAAACTGCAGGACCGGCGCGCGAGCGCGGAGTTCCCGGAGGCGAAGCGGCTCCTCGGAGCACTCGCCAACTCGCGAGGACACCGCCACGAGGAGAACGCCGCCAAGCTCGTGAACGCTTCGCTCGAGCTGCCGATCGCCGTCGGAGCCGCGCTACTCGCCTCCGCCGAGGGCTATACGCCCCGCGCCACGCAACTGATCGAGGCGGCGCGCGAGCGGCTCGGCACGGTACAGGAAGTCGCCGGGGCTCTGGCCGAGAATCTCCCGCAGCCGAAGCTCACGTCCGGACGCTCACGGCGACGGAAGCGGCGCAAGCGCAAGAAGAGCGGCACGCAGCCGCAGCAGCAGAACCAGCAGCAGCAGCAGCAGCAGCAGGCTCAGCAGGCACAGGAGGGGCAGCAGCAGGAGCAGCCCGCGGAGGCGAAGAAGCCGAAGCCGCGGGCCAGGAAGAAACCTGCCCCCAAGGCAGCTGAGCAGGCGCCGGCTGAAACGCCGGCGGCCTAGGACCGACTACACAGAGTGCTCATCCTCGTCCCGATCGCGTTCGCGGCGGGCGTCATCACGGCGTTCACGCCCTGCATCCTCCCGGTCCTGCCGATCGTCCTCGCGGGCGGCGTCGGAGGTGCGACGAAGCGACGCCCCTATGCGATCGCAGCCGGGCTCGTCGCGACCTTCACCGCCTTCCTGCTCGCCGGCGCCTGGCTCTGGAGCCTGATCGGAGTCAGCCCGAAGCACCAGATCAAGATCGGCGCGGCTCTCCTCCTCGTGCTCGCCGTGATCCTCGTCGTGCCGAAGGCGGGCGAGCTCGTCGAGCGGCCGTTCGCGTTCCTCACCCGCCGCCGGGCAGGCGACCTCGGCGGCGGCTTTCTGCTCGGGGCCAGCCTCGGGCTCGTGTTCATTCCCTGCGGCGGGCCTGTGCTTGCGACGCTGACGGCGAACGCCGCCACGAATCGTGTCGGCGGTTGGATCGTCGTGATCGCGATCGCCTACGCTCTCGGCGCCGCGCTGCCGATGCTCGCGATCGCACGTGGCAGCCGGAGCCTGGTCTCGCGGTTTCGGCAGCATGCGCAGGCCGTTCGTGTGACCGGCGGAGTGCTGATGGCGCTGTCCGCGCTCGTGATCTACCAGGGCTGGGCGGAGAGTCTGCAGACGAAGGTTCCCGGCTACGCGAACTGGGTGCAGAACGCGATCGAAGGGAACTCGGCGGCGCAGAACCGCCTCGACCGCCTGGGCGGGCGGAGCAAGCCGGTGTTCGCCACCGGTGGACAGCAGCTCGCGACCCGCGTCGAGAAGGCGCCGTTGAAGGACTACGGCGCCGCGCCGGACGTCCACGACGTGTCCGCGTGGATCAACTCGAAACCGCTCAGCCTTCCCGAGCTGCGCGGCAAGGTTGTGCTCGTCGACTTCTGGACCTACTCATGCATCAACTGCCTGCGCACGCTTCCGTATTTGAAGGCCTGGGACGCGCGCTACCGCTCAGAAGGCTTGGTCATCCTCGGCGTGCACACGCCCGAGTTCGCGTTCGAGCACGATCTCGGCAATGTGCGCTCCGCCGTGAAGCGGCTCGGCATTCGCTATCCGGTCGCGCTCGACAACGCGTACGGCACCTGGAATGCATACGGCAACAACTACTGGCCGGCCGACTACCTCGTCGACCAAGACGGAAATATCCGTGACGTGCACTTCGGTGAGGGCGACTACGCGCAGACGGAAAGCGATATCCGGCTACTCCTCGCAGCGGGCAAGGCCGAACAGCTGCCCAAGGCTGGGCGCGACACGGACCACACGCCGAAGGAGCTGCGGACGCCGGAGTCCTACCTCGGTTACCTGCGCATCGGGAACTACGTGGGCTCGCCGCTTCATACCGACCAGACCGCGGCGTACACCTTCCCGGCATCGCTGACACAGGACTCGTTCGCGTATGCGGGCCTGTGGCGCGTCGAAGGCGAGCGGATCGTCGCGGCTGCCAACGCACGTCTGCGGCTGCACTTCCAGGCACGGTCGGTGTATCTCGTGCTCGGTGGGCACGGCCGCGTCGTGGTCAGACTGAACGGGAAGCTGCAACGGACAGTGCGGATCGACGGCGACCGGCTCTACCCGCTCGTGACGCAGCTGCAGGCAAAGGACGGCCTGCTCGAGCTGAAGTTCACTCTGGACCTCTCGGCCTACGCGTTTACCTTCGGCTAGAGCTAGGGCTGCTCGGAGGGGCCCTCGCGCTCAGGCCCACCGTTGCCACGCTCACGGTCCCGCAGGAACCGCGTCAGCTCCGCTGCGAGGGAATCACCGGAGGGAAGCTGCTGCTCGTCGTCCAGCAGCTCGGCACGCTCCTCGAGCTCCTCGACGTAGGCGGCTGTCTCGTCGTCCGAAGCAACGGCTTCGCTCACCTGCTCGCTGTAGCGCTCCGACGCTTCGTCGAGCTCGGCGGTGTCGATGCTCACACCGAGGATGTCACTGAGTCTTTGGGTGAGCGCGAGTGCCGCACGCGGGCTCGGTGCGAGCGAGACGTAGTGCGGGACTGCGGCCCAGAGGCTGACGGACGGGATGCTTGCGCGGTTGCAGGCGTCGTGCAGGATCCCGACGATTCCCGTCGGGCCTTCGTAGCGTGAACGCTGGAGGCCGAGACGCTCGATCAGGTCCGGGTCGGTCGCACCGCCGGTTACCGGCGAAGGCCGTGTGTGCGGCACGTCGGCGAGTAACGAGCCGAGGGTGATCATCAACTCGACGCCGAGATCCTGCGCGAGGTCGACGATCATCCCCGTGAAGGTCTTCCAGCGGAGGTTCGGCTCGATGCCGAGCAGGAGGACCGCGTCCCGGTCGAGACCGGGAATCGACGCATGGTAGAAGGCGTTCTCCGGCCACTCGATGTGGCGGGTCTGCCCCTCGACGAGCGAAACGTGCGGGCGGGTCGCCTGGAAGTCGTAGAAGTTCTCGGGCTCGATCTCCGCGAAGCGGTCCGCCTCCCAGACCTTGGCGAGGTAGCCGCCCGCGAGCGACGCGCCCTGGCCCCCGTCGTTCCAGCCACGGAATGCGGCGATCAGAACCGGCTCGCGCAGATTCGGCCGATCGGTGATGCGAAGTTCGTCAGCGATGCGCGAAGTCTACGTTCGGTCTGAAGAAGAGCGTCGCAAGGGCGACCGTGCCGATCCAGACCGTGGCGGCGAGGAAGACGTGCAGCAGCACGAGCCCCCATGGAAGATGGGTGCGCCACTGCAGC
>Ga0307287_10000843_pt1 | contig 10384 bp, 8 predicted proteins | sample ER_DNA_141_FD_194485 | JGI IMG/M metagenome (GOLD analysis project Ga0307287, IMG submission 194485) | Bulk soil microbial communities from the East River watershed near Crested Butte, Colorado, United States - ER_DNA_141 | ecosystem: Environmental > Terrestrial > Soil > Floodplain | place: USA...
TGGAGATCAGCGCCGGGTACGCACGGCCGAGGTTGCCCAGATAGGTCTCCGCTTCCGGGCTGACCATGACGCTAACGGCCTTGAACGCCTCGTCGGGAGTCTTGCAGTCGCGGGTGACGCCAAAGCCGGAACCGTCGGACCACGTCTTGGAACCGCTCGCGCCGGCCGGCATCGGAGCGATCCCCACCTTGAACTTGGCCTGTTCCCGGGCGTTGATCAGGTCCCAGGGACCGTCGAGCGACATGTAGGCGTTGCCGGCCAGGAACTGGTTGGCGCTGGACGAGGAGGAGTTGGCGCTAGGAATTTGCGCGGCCACCTTCTCCTTACTGACCAAGTCGGTGTACCACTGCGCACTGGCGTGCCACTCGGGGTTGTTGACGTCCAGCTTGCCGTCGGCGTTCACCGCCGCCTTGCCGGAGGAGCTCAGCACCCACGGGAGGAGCTGGCCGATGTCGCTCTGCGCCCAGAATCCGTACTTCGGCGGCTTGGACAGGGCTTTGGCGTCGCTCATAAATTCGTCTGTGGTCCAGCCGATCGCCGGCTCCTTCAATCCTGCGGCCTTGAAGGCGTCCTTGTTGTAGAACATGATGAATGGACCCACGTCGTAGGGCAGGGCGACCTGCTTCCCCTCGTACTGCAGCCCCTTGGTGATGCTGGGCACGAAGTCGTCCGCCTTGATCCCGGCCTTGCTCATGTAGTCGTCAAGCGGTACGAGCAGGTTGCCGAACTGCGGTGCCCGCTGACCTTGCAGGCCGATCACGCACGGCGCCTTGCCACTGGCAGCCTCGGTGGTCAGCTTGGTCCAGAAGTCGTTGAACGGCGTGGTCTCGAACTGGATCTTGATGTTCGGGTACTTCTGGGTGACCATGTCGGCGATGTGCAGCCAGGCGTTCTTCTCGACGTCTGAACCGGACCACATGAACCAGGTCAGGGTCACCGGACCGCCGGAGGAGCTACCCGAGCTGGAGCTACCGCTGTTGCTACTACTGCAGGCAGCCAGGAGAAGGACGGCCGAAGCGGCCGCCAGCAACTTGGTGAGTCGGGAGATTCGCATGGCACTCCTAGGGTGACGTCGTTGTCCGACCGTGACGGATTGAGCCCGAGAGTGATGTCCGGAGCACAAGACCTCGTATGTCTGATCGTTCTCTTAAATATCTTGCAATGTCAACGCTCTGTCGAGATTTCCAGATCATGGGCTGAATTGTGATGCGTGGTTGACAGAATCGCGCCTTACCCGGGGTGGGATGGGCCGTCGCGTCACTCTTGCGTCTTCCACCGCGCAAGGAACACAATGACCAAAGATCGGATGACTTTAGAAGGGCAGCGTCTGGTCGATCATCGTGGCGCCGACCGGGGCGCCGAGGAAGGACGACCATGGCAACCGAGTCTTCGGCCGTCGAGGAGACGCGCGCAGCGATCCTTCGCCGAGTCGAGGCCGGCATCGCCGAAGGCCCATTCAGCGCCGACTGGGACTCCCTCACCTCCGGCTATCGGGTCCCCGACTGGTACGTCGATGGCAAGTTCGGCATCTTCGTCCACTGGGGTCCGTACAGCGTCCCCGCGTACTCCAGTGAGTGGTACCCGCGGGAGATGTACCGGCCGGGCACGGCGGTCTATGAGCACCATCGCCGGACCTACGGCCCGCACCGAGAGTTCGGCTACAAGGACTTCATCCCCCAGCTCACCGGTTCCGCGTTCGACCCGGCCGAGTGGGCCGGCCTCTTCCGCAGGGCGGGTGCCCAGTTCGTCGTGCCGGTGGCAGAGCACCACGATGGATTTGCCATGTACGCAACGGATCTCAGTAGATGGAATGCGGCGCGGATGGGTCCTGCACGGGACGTAGTCAAGGAGCTGTCCGATGCCGTTCGGGCGGAGTCGATGATCCCCGGCGCGTCGAGTCATCGCGCCGAGCACTGGTGGTTCTTCAACGGTGGTATGAAGTTCGACTCCGACGTCCGCGATCCCGAGTTCGCCGACCTCTACGGCCCCGCGCAGCGCGAGGAGATCCGGCCGTCGGAGGTGTTTCTCGAGGACTGGCTAGCGCGGACCGTGGAGCTCGTCGAGCACAACGACCCGCAGCTGGTCTGGTTCGACTGGTGGATCGAGCAGGACGTGTTCAAGCCGTGGCTGGCCAGGTTCGCAGCCTGGTATTACAACCGAAGCATCGCCCGTAACCGTCCGGTAGCGATCAACCACAAGTTCGACGCCTTCCCACCGGGCGCCGCCGTCTACGACGTCGAACGCGGGCAGAATGCGGGCATTAGGCCGATGCTCTGGCAGAACGACACGTCGGTCGCCGTGCAGTCGTGGGGCTGGGTCGAAGGCCAGCAGTACAAGGACCTCCGGGTGATCCTGGCCGATCTACTGGACGTGGTGAGCAAGAACGGTGCACTGCTGCTCAACGTCGGCCCGAAGCCGGACGGCTCGTTCGAACCAACCGAACGCGAGCTCTTGTGCCGGATCGGTGACTGGCTGACGGTCAACGGCGAGGCCATCTACGGCACCCATACGTTCGCGGTCAGCGGCGAGGGGCCGACTGAGGTCACGGACTCCTTTCTCAGCGACGCGGACCGCGCCGACTTCACTGCTGCCGACATCCGGTTCACGACCCGGGCCGACATCGTCTACGCCACGCCGCTGGACTGGCCCCGAGGAAGGCTGCTGATCACGTCCCTGGCTGAAGGTTCGCCGCACCTTCCCGGGCCTATCGCGTCCGTCGAGCTGATCGGTACAAAGGAGCCCCTGGCGTTCGAGCGACGGGCCGACGGTTTGTCGGTCACGCTCCCGCGACCAACCAGCGGTTCGGTGCTGCCAGTGCTGCGCATCACACCAGCCGTCCGGATTCCGAACGCCCGCAAGTACGAGCTCCGGAACTGACCTCGGAGCAGCCGACATGTCCGACCCTCCTCTTCCGACACGCTCCCACGAAAGGCGACGACGACATGACGACCGACGTGGACCGCACAATCTGGGCAGACCTGGCTCGGCCCGTCCCATCCTGGCTCGCGAGGGCCAGGCTCGGCATCTTCATCCACTGGGGCCCGTACTCGGTGCCGGCCTGGGCGGAGCCTACCGGGGCTCTCGGGGCAGTACCGGAAGCCGAGTGGTTCCGACACAACCCCTACGCCGAGTGGTACGCCAACACGATCCGGATTCCCGGCACCCCTGCCGCGCAGCACCATCACGAGGTCTTCTCAGACGCCCCCTACGACGACTTCCTGGATCAATGGACCGCGTCGAAGTTCGACCCGGCGGCGTGGGCCCGGCTGTTCGCTGAGGCCGGCGCCAGCTATGTCATCCCGACTACCAAGCACCACGACGGGGTCGCGCTGTGGGACGCGCCGGGCACCGGATCGCGAAACACTGTCCATCGGGGTCCCCAACGCGATCTGGTCGGCGAGATCGCCGACGCCGTCCGCGAGGCCGGCTTGAGATTCGGGGTGTACTACTCCGGCGGGTTGGACTGGGGCGTGACCGACTTTCCCCCGCTCACCGGCCACGCCGACTTCACGGCTTGGCGACCGAAGGATCCCGCCTACAACGCGTACGCGAGTCTTCATGTTCGCGATCTGATCGCCCGGTACTCCCCAGATGTGTTGTGGAACGACATCAACTGGCCGGATGCAGGAAAACGGACAGGATCTTGGTCGCTGCACGAGCTCTTCGCCGACTACTACGCCGGCAACCCCGACGGCGTGGTCGACGACCGATGGGGCGACACCCACTGGGACTTCCGCACCAGCGAGTACGAGGCTGGGAGTGAGAAGGAGGCCGAACCGGGGTGGGAGAACTGCCGCGGGCTCGGCTTTTCCTTCGGATACAACCGCGCAGAGGACGAGCGACACATCCTGACCGGCAGGCAGCTGGCATGCCACCTGACCGACGTCGTGTCCCGCGGCGGACGGTTGCTGCTCAACGTCGGGCCAACCGCCGAGGGGCAAATTCCAGAACTCCAGCAGGCGTCATTGCGATCACTCGGCCGGTGGATGGCCCAGGTCGGCGGCCTCATCCGGGCCTCGCACCCGGTGGCTCCCGACGTAGCCGGACCGACGAACGAACCCTGGGTACGTTGGCTCGACACGCCGGACCATCTGGTGGCACTGGTCGATCAGACGGGCGACACGACACTGGACATCGATCAGGACGCGGTCGCAGCCGGTGAGGCCGAGGTGCGTGCTGCGCCCGGGACGGTGCGCGTCGTCGGTGGCAGCGTGCGGGTGAGCGTAGGGGAGCTCACCGACGGCCCCGCCGCCGTCCTCCTTCCCAAGCAGTAACCACATCGAAATCGATTCGGAGGCAAGATCACATGAAGTACGGCGAACTGGGTCGTTCCGGCATGAACGTCAGCAAGATCTGTCTGGGCACGATGCACTTCGGCCCGAGGGCAACGGAAGAGGAGTCGCACGCGATCTTGGACAAGGCGCTCTCGATGGGTATCACCTTTGTCGACACCGCGAACGTGTACGGCGGTGAGACCGCGCGGGGCCGCTCGGAGGAGATCATCGGCACCTGGTTTGCCGCCCGGCCGGGCGTGCGTGACGAGGTCGTGCTGGCGACCAAGGTCTACGGGGCAATGGGCGATCTAGGTCCGGCCAACAACGACCGTGGCTTCTCGGCGTACAAGGTGCGCAAGCACCTGGCGGACTCGTTGCGGCGGCTCCAGACGGACCGAATCGACGTCTACCAGGTCCACCACATCGACGAACGGGTGTCCGCGGAAGAGTTCTGGGGAACGTACGAGCGCATCGTGGCTGATGGAGACGTCCTTTACGCGGGTGCGAGCAACTACTCCGGCTGGGGCTTGGCCAAGCGGCAGATGCAGGCCTGGCAGCGTGGCTTCGTGGGCTTCGTGTCCGAGCAGACGCAGTACAACCTGCTGAGCCGGGTGCCCGAGATGGAGGTTCTTCCGGCAGCGCAGGACTTCGGCATTGGCGTCATCGTCTACATGCCGTTGGCGGGCGGTCTGCTGACCGGCAAGACCGAGTCCTTCGACGGCAGCCGGACCCGTCAAGTGGAGCAGGAGTACGGGATCCGGATCGGTCCCGATAACCCCCAGTTCCGGGACTTCTCCCAGCTTTGTCGCGAGCTCGGGGAACCCGAGCACGTCGTGGCGACCGCCTGGGTGCTCCAGCACCCCGCCGTCGCTTCGGCCATCGTCGGCATTCGAACCGTCGATCAGCTCGACGGGCTCGATCGAGCCGCTGAACTCGAGCTCGACGACGCCGCCTCACAACGGCTGAACGAGATTTTCGATATCAACGACGGGCGCAAAATCGGCCAAGGTCGTTCTCCGGAGGCGCACTCGTGGTGATCATCCTCCCGACGTCTGCCGGCACCGCCCACCGAGCCGTGGAGGACCGTGTCGCCCCCCACTGATCGCTTCACCGCGTTGGACGTGTACGACGTTCGCTTCCCGACGTCGGACAACCTCGACGGCTCAGATGCGATGAACGCCAATCCGGACTACTCGGCCGCGTACGCGGTCCTGCGCACGGACGCCACTGACGGGCTGGAGGGCCATGCGCTCGCCTTCACGACCGGGCCCGGCAACGACTTGCAGATCAGCGCCATCAAAGGATTGGCCGATTGGGTAGTTGGCCGACGCGTCGAAGACGTCCTCGGCGATCTTGGTGCCTTCTCACATGAGCTGATCCACGAGCCGCACCTGCGCTGGCTGGGTCCGGAGAAGGGCGTTGTGCAGATGGCCGCCGGTGCGATGATCAACGCCGCCTGGGACCTGCGGGCCAAGCGCGCCGGGCAGCCGCTGTGGCAGCACCTAGCCCGGTTGGAACCCGATGAATTGGTGTCGCTGGTGGATTTCCGCTATCTGACCGATGCCCTCACGCAGGGAGAAGCGCTAGCGATCTTGGAGCGCGCGCGACAGGGCCGCGGCGAGCGCGAAGAGCGGCTGCTGAACCAGGGGTACCCGGCCTATACGACGACGCCGGGATGGCTCGGCTACTCCGACGACAAGCTCGACCGGCTCGCCCGCGAGGCAGTCGAGCAGGGCTTCACCCTCATCAAGCTCAAGGTCGGCGCCGATGTGGCCGATGACGTGCGCCGGATGAAGGTGGCCCGTGCCGCGGTCGGCGACGGAATCCGCATCGCCGTCGATGCCAACCAGCGCTGGGACGTCGGTCCGGCGATCGACTGGATGCGCGCACTGGGGCCGTACGACCCGTACTGGATCGAGGAGCCCACCAGCCCCGACGATGTACTCGGCCACGCGGTCATCCGTCACGCCATCCACCCGATCAAGGTCGCCACCGGCGAGCACGCTGCCAACAGGATGATATTCAAGCAGCTGCTGCAGATCGGCGCCGTCGACATCGTGCAAATCGACGCCGCCCGCGTGGCCGGGGTCAACGAGAACCTCGCGATCCTCCTGCTGGCCGCCAAGTACGGGATTCCGGTCTGCCCGCACGCGGGCGGCGTCGGGCTGTGCGAGATGGTCCAGCACCTGTCGATGCTCGACTACGTCGCCGTCTCAGGGAGCTGGGAGGATCGCGTCATCGAGCACGTCGACCATCTCCACGAGCATTTCGTCACTCCGGTACACCTGGAGTATGGCCGCTACCGCGCCCCACTGGCGGCTGGCGGGGGCGGGGAGATGCTTGCGGACTCCGTGGCACAGTACAGCTACCCGGACGGCCCAATATGGGCGGCCCGCCGGCAGTGAACGGTCCGATGAGCCCCGTGCTATGGCCGGGACGTTAGTCCAGGTGGAAGACCTCCTCGGCGGGCGCCCACCACTCGCCTTCGGCCGCCGTCTTCAGGGCCTCCTGCATCGGGTCGGTCAGCTGCCACCACCGTCGTGTCTCGGGGTCGGCGGCGATCTCTGCCTGCGCCGCAGTCCAGTCGTCTCCGGTGTACTCCAGGTAGCTGAACAGCAACCCATCTCGCAGGAAGATCGAGTAGTTCCGCACACCGACACGCTGCAGCGTGGCCAGCACACCGGGCCAGACGTTCGCGTGCAGGCGCCGGTATTCGACCTGGTGCTCTGGACGCAGTCGGACAACGGCGGCGATGCGACGGGTACCGCGATCAGCAGCCTCGAAGGGGTTCGGGCTGACGTCCGTTGCGCTCACCAGACCATCGTGGCATCCCGGTCGTGACCAGCAGCACGGGCGCGGCTGTTGCGAGCGGCGCGGTTGACGCCCACCACCACCTGTGGGACCCGAGCGACCCTGGACAGGGTTGGCTCGCCGACCCCGCGCTGGCCGCCATCCGGCATCGCTTCGATCTGGAGGACTTGCACGATGCGGTACGCGCCGGCCTTGCCGGCCGGCCGGTGACTGCCACCGTGCTCGTGCAGTCGGTCGCCCGCACGGACGAGAGCGAGCGGCTGCTGGCGGCGGCCGCCGACGACGATCTGGTGGCCGCGGTGGTCGGCTGGGTGGACCTGACCGGCGACGTCCCAGCCCAGCTGGGGCGGCTGCGGGCCGGATACGGCGGGCGCCTACTGCGCGGAGTGCGGCACCTCGTACAGGACGAGCCGGATCCGCGGTGGCTGCTCCGCGAGGATGTCCTGGCGGGCCTGCGAGCTCTCGCGAAAGCCGACTTGCCGTACGACCTCCTCGTCCGGCCGCCGCAGTTACCGGCGGCTGTGGAACTGTCGCGGCGGCTGCCGGGCCTTCAGCTCGTGCTCGACCATGCGGGCAAGCCCCACCTGGCCTCCGGCGATCTCGAGGGCTGGTCGCGCGACGTGCGCGCCCTGGCCCGCTCGGAGCAAGTGGTATGCAAGGTCTCCGGCCTGGTCACCGAGGCCGACCACCAGCGCTGGTCGCTCGCGGACCTTCGCCCGGCGTGGGACACCGTGCTCGACGCCTTCGGGCCACGCCGCCTGCTGTTCGGCTCAGACTGGCCGGTCTGCCTGCTGGCCGCCAGCTGGGAGCGCTGGGCGGCCGCTGTCGCCGAGTTCGTCACACCCTTGTCATCTGACGAGGCGGACGCCATGTTGAGGACTACAGCCACCGCAACCTACCGGCTCGGCGGCCCCGCCGATCGAGACCTTGACCACCTACAGCACGAGAGGGACCAAATGTGACCACCATCCCCGCACCCGCCACATCGACGCTCCCCGGCTCCGCCGAGTTCGATGGTGTGCGCGCCCTCGTCACGGGTGGCGCCAGCGGTATCGGCCGAGCCACGGCCCGAGCGCTACGGATGCGAGGCGCAGCCGTGGCGTCCCTAGACCTGCGACCACTCACCGAGCCGGACGAGGACATCCTCGAGATTGCCTGTGACGTCGGCAGCGACGCCTCGGTACGCGAGGCAGTAGCCGCGGTCGCCGACCGGCTAGGGGGCCTCGACGTCGTTGTCTCCAACGCCGGCATCGGCTCCACCGGAGGAGTGGAGGACGTTACCGACGAGGAGTGGCACCACATCTTGAGCATCAACGTCGTCGGCACCGCCCGCTTGGTGCGCGCCGCACTGCCCCACCTTCGCCAGTCAGCACCCGCCGGACGTGCAGCCGTAGTCTGCACCGGTTCCATCGCCGCCTGGACCGGCTTGGTCCAACGAGCGGCGTACAGCGCCAGCAAGGGCGCCCTGCACGCGCTGGTCTTCGCGATGGCAGCCGACCTGGTCCGGGAGGGCATACGCGTCAACGCCGTTGCCCCCGGCACCGCCGACACCCCGTGGGTCCAGAGGCTGCTGGCCGCCGCGCCTGATCCGGACTCGGCTCTCGAAGCGCTGCGCGCCCGGCAACCCACCGGCCGCCTCGTCACCGCAGAACAGGTCGCTCACGCCGTCTGCTACCTCGCCAGCCCGCTGGCCGGGGCCACCACCGGTAGCGTCCTGCAGGTCGATGGCGGCTCCCACTCACTCGTGTTGCCGCCTGCGCAGTAGCCGCGTGGCGCCATGACCCCCGCCGTCACCCTGCCGCGTCGCGAGATCCGCCGCACCGGCGTGCAGCTGACCACACTCGGCTTCGGCGCCGCCCCCATCGCCGGTCTGTATCGCGCCGTCGACGAGACCACCGCGCGCGCCACCATCGACGCCTCGTGGGAAGGCGGCATGCGCTATTTCGATACTGCACCGCACTACGGCCTCGGGCTGTCGGAGCGACGCTTGGGCGAGGCGCTGCGCGATCGGCCGAGGGACGACGTGGTGGTCAGTTCGAAGATCGGCCGTCTGCTCGTCACTCGCACACCGCCGTTGGCGCGCGACGACGAACTATTCGACGTGCCGGGTGACCTGACCCGCCGCCGGGATTACAGCCGCGACGGCGTTCTGCGCTCACTGGAGGCGACACTGCAGCGGACGGGTCTCGACCGCGTCGATGTCCTGTACGTCCACGACCCCGACGAGCACTGGCGGGAGGCAGCGCAGGAAGCGGTGCCTGCGCTCGTGGAATTGCGCGAGGCCGGTGTCGTCGGCGCGATCGGCGTGGGCATGAACCAGTCCGAGATGCTGGCTCGTTTCATCCGGCAGACCGACGTCGACGTTGTCATGCTCGCTGGGCGCTACACGCTCCTGGAGCAGGGGGCTGCCGATGATCTGTTGCCGACGGCCCTCGAGCACGGCCGGTCGGTGGTTGCCGCGGCTGTGTTCAACTCTGGCCTCCTCGCCCGCGCGCAGGTTCCAGACACCGCGACATACGACTACCAGCAGGCCCCGCCCGACATGCGGGGGCGGGCACGACTGCTGGCCTCCGTCTGCCGCGAACATGGAACGACACTCCCGGCGGCGGCGATCCACTTTCCCCTCCGCCACCCCGCCGTCGCAAGCGTCGTGGTGGGCATGCGGAGCCCCGAGGAGGTGCGTCGCAACCTCGCCGCACACGCCCAGCACGTACCCGACGAGTTATGGACCGATCTCGAACACCGAGGCCTCCTGCGACCCGTCGGGTGAAGCGCCGCGGGCCTGCGGGTGGCTTCAGGCCGGTCGGTCGAGCGGTGCAGGGCCGTGCCGGGAGTTCGTCGCAGACGCATCGTAAGTGAGAGGCTGACCGCATGCGTGCCGTGCGGATTCATGCCAAGCGGGATATGCGGACCGAGCAAGTTCCCAGCCCCGATCCGGCTGCCGATGAGGTGCGGGTACGGGTGGGCTACGTCGGGATCTGCGGGTCGGATCTGCACTACTACCAGGACGGCGCGGCGGGCATCTTCGCCATCCGGGAGCCGCTCATTCCCGGCCACGAGGTGTCCGGAGTGATTGACCTTGACCCGGCGGGAGCGTACGAGGCAGGTACGCCGGTGACGGTACATCCGGCCACCTGGGGCACCCCGCAGCCCGATCTGACCGACGAGCAGCGCCACCTCTGGCCAGGCGGCGGGTATCTGGGGAGCGCCTCGACGTGGCCACACACCCACGGCGGCTTGGCGGAGCAGCTGATCGTTCGGCGCGATCAAGTTCGCCGACTGCCGGCCTCGTTGCCGGT
>Ga0307287_10000846_pt1 | contig 10371 bp, 10 predicted proteins | sample ER_DNA_141_FD_194485 | JGI IMG/M metagenome (GOLD analysis project Ga0307287, IMG submission 194485) | Bulk soil microbial communities from the East River watershed near Crested Butte, Colorado, United States - ER_DNA_141 | ecosystem: Environmental > Terrestrial > Soil > Floodplain | place...
TAAGCGGGGCCGCCTCGAGCGGAGCAACGAGGCCCGCAGGCGAGAGGTCCTCGCGAACAGTGAAGTCGCGGGGGACGGCGTAGGCTGCCTGCTCGGTGAGGCCGTCGTCCAGCGTCGAGCGATAGACGACCGCGAAGAGCCCGAGCCCGAGGCTGGCTACGAGGAAGGAGACGGCCACAGCGGAACGGCCCGGGCTGCGGGCGAGGGACAGTGCCGCGAGCCGCACGTGGACGCGCCCTCCGCGCGCCGCGCGCTCGAGGAGGCGCAGGCCCGGAATGAGCAGGCGGATCGCCGCGACCGCGACCACGAAGGTGACGAGGCCGGGCAAGAGGAGCAGGAGCGTTCCTGTCCCGCCCCCTGCCGCGAGAGAGCGCGCATCCGCGTCTCCCCGCGCGAAGGCGAGACCGATCGCGAGGAGTGCCCCGAGCGCGGCGGCGTCGAGCGCCGTAAACGAGTGGCCTCCGAGCGAGACCGCCCGGACGCTCAGGACCACGATGAGGACGAGCGCGGCGGCGAGCGCGAGGCCCACGGCCGCGGCGAGCCCGCTGGCGGCGAGCGCCGAGTGCCCGACGACCGCCCCGGGCGGCGCCTCCGCCCTGTCGGCGAGGAGCGCCGTGGCGGCCGTTCCCAGCGTCCAGCCGAGTGCGGCACCCGCCAGGGCGACGGCCGCGGTCTCGGCCGCGGTGACGAGGAAGACCTGCCAGCGACGGCCTCCGTACCACGTGAGCCGCTGCCCGGCCGCTTCGACGTCGCGCCGCATGCCCACGGCAGCGAGAACCGCGAACGCGAGCAGAAGCGCGGCCACCTGGCCGCCCACGAGGAGCAGCCTCCGCCCTGCGATCTGCCCCGTCTCGCGCGCGCCGGCCAGCTCCGCTTCGGGCGTCGAGAGGTCGAGGAAGAGCGAGCGGGCGCGAAGAGTGGAGGCGGCCCGGCTCGCCCGCGCCTCGAAGTCGTCGATCTGCCACGGATGGATGCTCCGCGGCTGGAGCGGCACGACCCAAGCGTAGGTCCGGTAGAGCGGGCGGAGCTGGGGCAGGCCGGAGAGCTGGTCGAACCCCTCCGCGAGGAGAAAGGGCGGCTCCGGCACGCCGAAGGACTCGCCCACGCGCGTGGCCTTGGCGCCGGACAATTGACCGAACGGGGCGGCGGAGGTGAGTACGCCCTCCCCCACCTTGACGAAGCGGAGGCCCGGGGCGCTCGCGATCTCACCGGAGCCTCCGAGTTGGACGACCTCGCAGCGCTCGGGAGTGCACGTCTGCGGGTAGCGGCCGGAGGTCAGCCGCACCCAGCTCGACACGTCGTCGAGCCCAGCGAGGTTGGTGAGCGCCCCGCCGATGCGAAGAAGCTTGTACTGGACGACCCGGATCGGCTTGCCGGGAGCCAGGTCCGCGAGCGTCGAGCGCACGAGCGGCTCGACGTCGGCCCGGGTGATGCCGTTCCGCGGCAGCCCGAGGTCGGCGTACGTCACGGCCACAACGCGCTTCGACTCGGGGAGCGCGGCGAGGGCCCGTCCCGCCGAGACATCCTGCGCAACGAGGCTCCCGCCGATGACGATCGCGAGCGCGGCGGCTGCCGCGGCGACGCCGAGCCCGAGCAGGAGCGCACGGCCGGGCCGGTGTCGCAGACGCGACCACGCGAGCCCGAGCGGAAACCCCACCGAGCGGATCGTCTTCACGACTGCAAACGCTGCCAGAGAGTGAGCATCACAACCACTGAATCTTCTTGCGGTTGACTAAGATTCGCTTATGCTCGATGTTCGACGCATGCGGGTCTTGAGCGCGGTGGCCGAGCACGGCTCGATCGCCGCCGCGGCCCAGGCGCTCGCCTTCACCCCCTCGGCCGTCTCCCAGCAGATCGCCACCCTCGAGCGCGAGGCGGGAGTCGCGCTCGTCGAGCGCGGCCCGCGATCTGTCCGCCTCACCGAGGCGGGGCGTGTGCTCGTGGCGCACACGGACGGGATCGTCGCGAGCCTCGCCGCGGCCGAGGCGGAGATCCAGGCCATCGCGGGTCTGCGGGGCGGCATGCTTCGTCTCTCGTCGTTCCCAACGGCCTATGCGACGATCATGCCACGGGCCATCGGGGAGTTCCGCCGGCGCCATCCCGCCGTCGAGCTCACGCTCACCGAGGCGGACGCACTGGCGAGCATCGGTCGGATCAAGTCGGGCGAGCTCGACCTCGCTCTCGTCTACGAGTACGACTTCGTTCCACTGCCGGAGGACGACTCCGTCGAGCGGACGCACCTGCTCGACGACCCCATCCGCGTCGTCCTCCCACGCGGCCACCGCGTCGCGAAGCGGCGCGCGGTCCGACTCGACGAGCTCGCTGACGAATCGTGGATCTCCTCCACCCCGCGCTCTTCCTGTTACGAGTTCGTCGCGCGCGCGTGCCGCGCGGCCGGCTTCGAGCCGAACATCGGCTTCGAGAGCGACGACCACGGGGTCTGGCAGGGACTCGTCGCCGCCGGAGTCGGAGTCGCCCTCGCGCCCGACCTCGCGCTCGAGACCCTCTACCCCGGAGTGGAGGCGCGCCCGGTCGCGCTCAGTCCCCTGAAGCGCCGTGTCTTCGCCGTCCACCGTACTGGCGGGCGCTCCCCGGCCATCGAGGCCATGCTCGAGGTGATCGCCGAGACGATCGCGGCGCGCGAGGAACAGCCCAGCGCTGCGTCTGGGCCGCCCCTCGTCTCGCTCCGCTAGAGGATCCCGCGATCCTCGAAGGCATCTCGGGCGGCGTTGGCCGCCGAGTTGCCGTACAGGCGCTGCGCCGCCGCCACCGTCGCGCGAGCGGCGTTCGGCATGGACGTGCCCGGCGTGAAGTCGAACTGCGCCTCGAGGATGAGCGTGTCCGCCTTCACGTGGCCGAGCGCTCCACGGATGTCCCAGAGAGCCCGCGACCAGATCTGGCCGTCGTGGTGAACCCTGCCGTTCAAGTCGGCCGGGTAGTGCAGATCCTCGTCCACCCGCCGCAGGCAGTGGGGCACCTCGCTGGTGTAGGAGATCGAGTCCCAGTCGGCGATGCAGGCCGGGTCGGGCGTCGGTGCGAGCACGTTCGAGACCGTCGCCGCCCAGTAGTCCCCGAAGCCCTCGCCGATCGAGCCGGCTTCCACCGAGGTGCCGAAGGTGCCGTCGGGCTGCTGCGAGTCCTGAATGGCGTGCCCGTACTCGTGCAGGATGACCTCGGCGTCCTCGGCGTCGTCGACTCCGCCCTTGCCGAAGCGGAGGACGTCGTGCTTGTCCCAGGAGTACGAGTTGTCGATCCCGAGCTGGTTGATGCGGATGTCCTGCGACTCCTTGTTGACCGGGCGCCGGGTGACGCCGAAGCCGAGGCTCTGGATGTACCTCTGCGCTTCGGTCACCCAGTAGTACGCCATCACCTGCTCGAAGCGGTCGTCGTTTCGCTTGTAGAGGAACGCGTTCGTGGGCGAGAAAGCCTGGTGGCCCGTGTTGCTGTGGATGTTGGCCCAGTCGCCCCGCAGATAGCCGCTGCCGTCGAGGTTCGTGAGCGTGACCACCTTGTAGGCCGGCTGGAGCGCCGCGTAGTCCGCGTCCTTCTGGTCCGTCAGCGACTCGTCCTGCAGGGTCGCGACCGGGTTCGGCGAGAAGACGCGGCCAGACCCCGTCGAGGAGCTGGGTCCCGCGCCCGCAGGCTGGAGGACGACGACGGCGACCGTCGCCGCGATGAGCAAAGCTGAAAAGCGCCGCAAGAGAGACCTCCCTGGTCCCGAAAGCGAGACGGAGGCTATCGCAACGGGGCTAAAAAAGCCTAGAGGGAAGCCGCGCGGGATTCGACGCCGAGGAGCGTCCGCGCTCCCCCGGCGGCCTTGGCCCGGTACGCGGCGATGTCCGCCGAGCGGTAGAGGTCGTAGGACGAGCCGAGGTTGATCGCAGCGCGGGCGACCCCGCCCGAGAAGCTGTACGGGCCGCGGCGGTTGAGCGCTTCCTGCGCCCGCTCGGCGACCTTGATCGCGTCATCGGGGTTGGCGCCCGGGAGGATGACCGCAAACTCGTCTCCTCCGAGCCGGCACGTGATGTCGCCGGTACGCGACGATTCGACCAGGGACTCGGCGAGGGCCTTCAGGGCCTCGTCGCCGGCCGGGTGTCCGCCGAGGTCGTTGATCCGCTTGAGGCCGTCGAGATCGACGACGAGCAGGCTGAGCTGCTCGCCGTTCCGCTGGCTGCGGGCGACCGCGGCGTCGAACTGCTCTTCGAAGAGACGACGGTTGTAGAGGCCGGTGAGCTTGTCGCGCGCGGCGAGCTCCTGCATCTCGGCGTAGAGCATCGCGTTCCGCACCGCGACTGCGACGACGTTGCAGAGGGCCTGGCAGAAGTCGACGTCGGCCGCGTCGAACTCGCGGTCGGCCTCGTCCACGACCTCCATCATCCCGATCGCCTCGCCGCCGGCGATAAGCGGAAGCATGAGCAGGGTCATGCGGCCGCGGGCCTCGAGCAGAGCGCGCTCGGCCGGGTCGTCGCTCGCGTTCGAGACGCGGACCTGGATCGGCTCCTGCGTCTCGAGCACCTGCTTCGTGGCCGGGTAGTCCGAGAGGCGGTAGACCTGCCCGCCCTCCTCAGTGATCTCGTTCGTCCCTCCGAGGTGCTCAACGAGCATCACGAGGCTGTCGCGATCGTGATCCCAGAAGGAGATCTCGGCCGCCGTGGCGCCGGTGAGCTCCATCGCCTGGTCCGTGAAGGCACGCAGAACCTCGCTCAGATCGAGGGTCGAGGAGAGCTTGTGCGAGACGTCGAGCAGGGCCTGAAGCCGGTTCGCCGGAGCCATACGGGACTTATCGGGATCACCGGGGCTACGCTTGAGCCGGATCGTCGGTGGCGCAAGAAACTGCCGGGGGGAGACCCGATGCGAGCGATAGTGGTTCACGAAGGCGGCGGACCGGAGGTCCTCAAGCTCGAAGAGGTGCCCGACCCCACTCCGGCCGAGGGGCAGGTGCTCGTCAGGGTCGAGGCGGCTGCCGTCAACCACTTCGACCTCACTCAGCGCATGTCGCCCGAGATGACCGGCGCGACTCCGCCGTTCACGCCCGGGCTCGACGCGGCCGGCACGCGAGTCGACACCGGCGAGCGGGTGCTCGTCACCGGCGCATTGGGCGCGTATGCCGAGCTGATCGCGGCGCCGGCGGAGAACGTCCGTCCCATCCCCGACTCGTTGGACGCCGCGCACGCAGCCGGCCTGGGCGTCGCGTACAAGACGGCCTGGGCGGGCCTCGCCGACGGCGGCCTGGAGAAGGGCGAGACGCTCCTCGTGCAGGCCGGCTCGAGCGGGACCGGCCAGGCCGCGATCGACATCGGCCTATACCGGGGAGCCAAGGTCTATGCGACCGCGGGCTCCTCGAAGCACGACCGCCTGCGTGAGCTCGGCGCCGAGCCGCTGGCCTACGAGGACCCGAAAATCGCCGAGCTCGGTGCCGCCGTGGTCTTCGACCCCGTGCTCGGTGAGCGCTTCGAGCTGAGCCTCAGCGCCCTCGAGCCAACCGGGCGCCTCGTCACCTGCGGCGCGCTCGACTCGCCGATGGTCTCCGTCAACATGTGGACAGTCGTCGGCAAGCGGCTCCGGATTATCGGCAGCGGCGGCGGCTACGTGACGCCGGAGGAGCTCGACATGATCATCGCCCTCGTAGGCGACGGCAGCCTCCGGGGTCCCGTGGCCGACCGCGAGCTGCCGCTGGAAGAGGCAGCCGACGCGCACCGGCTGATCGAGGAACGCCAGACCTTCGGCAAGGTCGTGCTCAAGCCCTGAGGGGGCCTGCTTAGCCGTCGAGCTCGGCGGCCAAGGCGCGCGTCTGCTCGGCGATCTCGTCGCGGATGCGTCGCACCTCGCCGGACGGCAGGCCTTGCGGGTCGGCCAGCTCCCAGTCGACGTAACGCTTGCCCGGTATGTAGGGACAGGCATCGCCGCAGCCCATCGTCACGACGACGTCTGCCCACCCGGCGTCTGCCTGCTCGAGCCGGCGCGGAACGCGGTCGGATAGATCGGCTCCGAGCTCGGCCATGACCTCGACGACCTCGGGGTGGACGCGTTCAGCAGGTGACGTCCCAGCGGAACGAGCTTCGTGGCGGCCGGCGGCGACCGCACTGAAGAGCGCTTCGGCCATCTGCGAGCGGCCGGCGTTCTGGACGCAGACGAAGAGGACGCGGCTCATGCCGCGATCTCCATCAGTTCACGCGCACGCTGCGCCGCTCGAGCAAGAGCACGTCGCGCCACTCGCCGTTCAGCTTGCCGAGCCGCTTGCGCCGGCCGACGACCTCGAAGCCCACGCGCTCGTGCACGCGGACGCTGACCTGGTTCTCAGGGAAGATTCCCGTCTGGATCGTCCAGATGCCGGCGGCCTCGGTGGAGGCAATGAGCTGCTCGAGCAAGCGAACGCCAACGCCTCGCCCACGCCCATCCTCGGCGACGTAGACGCTGTTCTCGACGACCCCGCCGTAGACGCAGCGGTCGGACACGGAGCTGACGGCAGCCCAGCCAACGACGTCACCGTCGCGAAGCGCGACGAAGCGATGCTCAGCGAGGTGAGAGGAATCCCAGGCTTCCCAGTCCGGCACCTCGGTCTCGAAGGTCGCGTTGCCCGTGGCAATCCCGTCTGCATAAATGCGCGCGACCTCAGGCCAGTGGTCGGGCGAGAGCTCCGCGATCGCGATCGTCGGGGAATCGACGGCCATCAGCAGCAGCCGGCGCTCGCAGCCGGCTTGATCACCGGTAAGCCTCTCCCAGCCGGATCGGTCGTCTTCACGGCCTTCACGATCGCCCCGTGGATGCCGTCGGCGACCTCGTGCGTGAACTCGACCGCGACGTCCTCGAACCCCGCAGCTTCGAGGCCCGCGACGAATTCGCCTTTCGAGAGCGCGCCCGCGACGCACCCGACGTAGGAGCCGCGCTCGGCCCGCTCTTCAGGAGAGAGGCGATCCTCGGCCACGATGTCGGAGACGCCGAAGCGCCCGCCCGGCTTCAACACGCGCGCGACCTCGGCGAGCACGGCGGCCTTGTCGGTCGAGAGGTTGATGACGCAGTTGGAGATGACGACGTCGACCGAGTCCGCCGGCAGCGGCACCTGCTCAATCAGGCCCTTGAGGAAGATTGCATTCTTGATGCCCGCATCGGCGGCGTTCTTGCGCGCGAGCGCGAGCATCTCGTCGGTCATGTCCAGTCCGTAGGCCAAGCCGCTCGGGCCGACGCGCTTGGCGGAGAGAATCACATCGATCCCGCCTCCCGAGCCGAGGTCGAGCACCGTCTCGCCCTCATCCAGGTCGGCGACCGCGGTCGGATTGCCGCAGCCGAGCGATGCCAGCGCAGCCGCATCCGGCAGCTCACCGCGCTGCTCAAGCGTGTAGCGGGACTCGCCGAAGTCCGCGCTGGCCCGCTGGCCCCCACAGCACGCGCCGCTACCGCAGCGGGAGGTTTCGCCGACAGCCCGGGCGGCCTCGGCGTACTTCACGCGCACGTCTTCGCGCAAAGAATCGACGGATGTGGTCATCGGGATGCAACCTCCTCGAGATTCGTCAGGTCGGCCAGGCCGGCAAGCCGGGTCGCCGCCTGGGGGGCGAGCGAGAAGTAGGCCCACTTGCCGCGCTGCTCGCGCGCGAGCAGGCCGGAGTCGACGAGTCGCTTCAGGTGATGGGAGACCGTTGGCTGCGACAGCCCGAGCGGCTCGATCAGATGGCACGCGCACACGGGCTCGTCGCTCGTCGCCACGAGGTTCACGATGCGAACCCGGGCCGGATCGGAGAGCGCCGCAAAGAGCGCCGCGGTGGCCTCTGCCTCTTCGTCCGACAGCGCCGCCGAACCCAGCGGGGCACAGCAGTCAAACGGCGCAGCGGTCTCGATCACGGAGAGCTCACGCATTGACGTATCTCAATATATCGACGTCGATCGATATGTCAAACGTCTTCAGGACGTGGCGACGAAGTCGACGTCCTTCGTCTCAACAGTTCCGGCCGTCCGCCCCGGCGCCGACTGGTAGGTCCAGTACAGGTTCGTGTGCGCGATCACCTGGTCCGGCGGCGGCGCGCCCCACTCCGTCTGGTCCTCAGTCGTATGGGCGTCGCTGACGAGGGTGGCGTCGTACCCCCTGGCGAGCGCACCGTGGATGGTCGAGCGGATGCACGCATCGGTCTGCGCGCCGACGACCACGAGTCGCCCGACTGCGAGCCCGGACAGCACGATCTCAAGGGTCGTGTCGTCGAAGGAATCGTCGTAGTTCTTCTCGACGAGCGGCTCGGTCTCGGCGGGGGCCAGCTCGGGCACGATCCGCCATCTGTCGCTACCCCTTGCAAGGTGCTCGTCGGAGTGCTGCACCCAGACGACCGGGACGCGTTCCTGCCGCGCCTTCTCGACGAGGCTGGCGACGTTGGCGACGACGGCGTCGCGCTCGTGCGCCCCCTCGACGACGCCGTTCTGCACGTCGACGACGAGAAGTGCGGTGTTCGGCCGGCTCTCGAGTGTGGTCAAGATCTCCTCCCCTTGCTCGCGCTTGCCGCCCGGAATAGGCCGGCAGGTCTCCGTCCGTCGCTGCGGACCGTAATACTTCGTTCCCGAATGGGGGTCAAGGGTCAGCGGCGAGGCGTGTTGGCGCTTGCGGCGGTCGCGTTGCTTCTCCTCGCGATCCCGTCGGCGGCGGTCGCAGTGACGGCACCCACGATCACGTCGAAGCCCAAGACGCCGACGAACGCCAGGAGCGCGACGTTCAAGTTCACCGGTGGGCCGGACACCGTGTCCTTCCGTTGTCAGCTCGACGGGACCGGGTACGCCGGCTGCACATCACCGCGGACGTATTCGTCGCTCTCGGAAGGGAAGCACACGTTCTCTGTGAAAGCCGTCGGGTCGGGAGGCGCGGTCAGCGTTGGGACGAGCTTCACCTGGCGCGTCGACTTGACGCCGCCCCCTCCGCCGACCGTGGCCGGGATCCCGACGACGACGACGAGCACGAACGCTGAGTTTGGCCTCTCCAACTCGGAGAGCGGCGTAACGTATCGCTGCAAGCTCGATGCAGCTCCATGGGCCGGTTGCGGCGGCCGTGGTTATTGGGGACTTGGCGAGGGGAACCACTCGCTCGCCGTGACCGCGAGCGATGTCGTGGGCAACGTCAGCGCCCCGACAGTCGTCCCGTGGAACGTCAACTTTGCAGACATGCCCGCCGCTCCGTGTGGCGATCCGACCGAGCCGACGGGCATAAGGCACCTCGTCGTCTTCGTCCTCGAGAACCGGAGCTACACGCACATCATCGGTGAGCCGGGCACCACGGCGGCGAACCAGGCGCCCTTCCAGAATGCCCTCGCAGGTCAGTGCGGGCTCGCGACCGACTACTACGGGGTCACGCATCCGTCGCTTCCGGATTACATGGCGATGACCGCGGGGGAGACACTCTTCGCTACCGACTGCAACACATGCGAGTCCGACGGAGACTCGATCTTTTCCCAGCTGGAGACGGCAGCCCTCACGTGGAAGACCTACGCCGAAGACATGCCGAGCCCGTGCTTCGACCAGGATGCCCGCAGTGTTGGCTACATCCGCCACCACAACCCGCCGATCTACTTCACTCGTCTCGCGGAGACGTGTCCGACGAACGACGTGCCGCTGGGCACGACTGACGGGGGGAATCTCGCCTCGGACCTCGCTGACGGGGCGCTTGCGAACGTGACGTTCGTGATCCCGAACAACTGCAACAACGCACATGACGCATGCACGGGAACCGGGGTGGCGGTGAAGCAGGCGGACAACTGGTTGGCCTCCTGGCTGCCGCTCGTCGCCCAGAGCCCTGCCTACACGTCTGGCGAGACAGCAGTCTTCATAACCTGGGACGAGGGCCGCGGAGGCACAAGCGGCGAAGACTGCTTGAAGACGCGCAGCTCGGGTTGCCACGTCGTCCTCCTCGCCCTGCAGAAGAACCTCGCCGCGGGAGCCCGGAACGCCGCGCGCGCGAGCCACTACGACCTCCTCTGGACAATGGAGAAGCTTTTCGGGCTTCCGGCGCTCGGACACGCCGGCGACCCGGGCGCGGTCGACCTGCTCGCAGGGTTCGGGCTGTCGGGTCCGTAGAGCCCTCGCTCCGCGCCGCCCCGCTCACGGACAGAGCGCGCCAACGCATTTCGCATACATCGCGATCTTCGCGCTGAGCGCCGCGACGTCCGGGTCGTTCGCGGAGTTCCCATCCGCGAGGAGGTTCTGGTTCTGCCAGAGGTCTTTTACGAGGTCGTAGTACTCGCGGAACGTGACGTTCCCGGACTTGTCGTACGTCTCGATGTACTGGTAGGCCTTCGTGCGGATCGACCTCCAAAGACGTCGATGTCCTCGAGCGCCTTCTGCGTCAGGTAGGTCGTCGAGTAGGCAGCCGGGTTCTTGTACCCCCGTCGTTCGAGCGGACGT
>Ga0307287_10000849_pt1 | contig 10350 bp, 8 predicted proteins | sample ER_DNA_141_FD_194485 | JGI IMG/M metagenome (GOLD analysis project Ga0307287, IMG submission 194485) | Bulk soil microbial communities from the East River watershed near Crested Butte, Colorado, United States - ER_DNA_141 | ecosystem: Environmental > Terrestrial > Soil > Floodplain | place: USA...
GCACGTCGCCGGGTTGGCACTGGCCCGCGCGACGGCCGGAACCACCGGCGATCCCGTCGTCATCGCTGATGCGGGCGCGATCCTCGAAGCGCTGGCCGACGCGGCCGAGGGCGGCGAGGTCCCTTCGGTGGGACTGCTCGACGCGATCGATGACGTCACCGTCCCCGATCGCGTCGCCTGGGATGCGCGCACCCGCGCCGCGTTCCTGCGGTTGCTCCGTTCCGGCAGATCAGGGTCCGGGATGTTCGACGTGCTCGATCGCGTTGGCCTGCTCGCGCGATTCATCCCGGCGTGGGCGGGCGTGCGATGCCGTCCGCAGCGTGATCCCTACCATCGGTCGACCGTCGATGCGCATCTCGTGGCCGCGGCCGCACGGATGGCCGAGTCGCTCACCGGGTCGGGGGACGCCGGTGATCCGATCGAGGCCGCCGCGGTCGCGCAGGTCGAGCGACCCGACGCCCTGCTGCTGGGAGCGCTGCTGCACGATGTCGGGAAGATCGGCGCCGGCGGACACGTGCCGATCGGAACCGCGATCGCTCGAGACACGCTCGACGCGATGGGCGTGGCCGGACCCGAGCGTGACCTCGCGGTCTTCCTCGTCGAGGAGCATCTGCTCCTGCCCGACACCGCGACCCGTCGCGACCTCTCGGATGAGGACCTCCTCCTCGACATCGCGGCACGCATCGGAACACCGGAGCGACTCGGCGCCCTCTACCTCTTGGCGAAGGCGGATGCGTTCGCGACGGGACCCGCAGCGTGGACACCGTGGCGCGAGACGCTCGTGCGTGAGTTGGTCGCCAAGGTTCAGCGGGTGTTCGACCGGGGAGAGATGGGGGAGGAGCTCGCCGCACGTCTCGCGGAGCGGACCGAACGGCTGCGGCAGCTCCTGGATGGCGAGTCCGAAGAGCAGATCGACCGGTTCATCCTGCGGGTGCCGAGGAGCTACCTCCTCGCCGTGGACCCGGTGCGCGCTGCCGAGCATTTCCGGATCGTGATGCCTTCGCTGGGCCGCAACGAGGTCCGGACGATGTCCTCGGAAGGATCCCGAGCGGGCACGTACGAGGTCGTGGTGGTCGCGTCGGACCGGCCGGGGCTGCTCTCGTGGATCGCCGGCGCGCTCGCGATCGGCGGGATCTCGATCCTCGCGGCGCAAGCGTTCACGACCGAGGATCGCACCGCGATCGACGTGTTCGAGGTGGCGGGCGCCTTCGAACCGGAGATCACCGAGGCTCGGTGGCGGGCCTTCCGGAACACGCTGCGACGGACGATCGAGGGGTCGATCTCGCTGGAGCACCGCGTCCGCGAGAAGGGCCGGCATTATCCGCGACCCCGGATGCCGAGCCCGGTGACGATCCGTGTCCTGAACGACGTCTCGGAGTTCTCGACGGTGATCGAGGTCGGCGCGTCCGATCGCATCGGTCTCCTGCACGACATCACGAGGACGTTCGCGGATCTCCATCTGGGCGTCCACCTCGCGAAGGTGGCGACGTTCGACGGTCGGGTGGTCGACGCCTTCTACGTGCGTGACGAGCTGGGCCGCAAGGTCACCGAGCACAGCTTGCTGTCCGGGGTCGAGTCGGCGCTCCGTGAACGGCTGGAGCCGTAGGGACAACCGGTCGGCACGTGCGTCGCGTACAACGGTCGAGGATGGCGCGACGATGCGGGACCCGAGCGGCGACGGTTGTGCTGGCGCTTGCGGTCGCGTGTGGGGGGGCGGCGTCGTCATCCGATGGGTCCGCTCCGGCGTCCGCTTCGTCGGAGGCTTCGACGCTTCCGATCCTCCGGCACATCCGGACCGGGGCCGGCCCGATCGGGATCACGGCAGCGTTCGGCAGCATCTGGGTCGTGAACTCCGAGTTCCGCGTGCACGATCGCGGATCCGTCACGCGCGTCGATCCGGCGGACGGATCGGTCCTCGCGACGATCCCCGTGGGAGGCGTGCCGCTCGAAGTGGCGTCGGCGGCAGGATCGATCTGGGTCTCGAACTCCGACGACGCATCGGTCTCCAGGATCGACCCCGGCACGAACGGCGTGGTGGCCACGATCCGCGTCTGTCACGCGCCGGAGGGGCTCGCCGGGACGCCGGGGTCCGTGTGGGTCGTCTGCGAGGACGATGACACGGTCGGGCGGATCGACCCGGCGACCGAACGGATGACGGGAACCGTGGATGTCGGGCTCTCTCCTCGGTTCGCGCTTGGCGCGTTCGGGAGTCTCTGGGTCTCGAACTTCGTCGAAGGATCCGTGTCACGGATCGATCCGGTCGCCGGGAAGGTGATCGCCACGATCGACGTCGAGTCGGGTCCGCAGCTGATGCTCGCGGCATCTGGAGGCCTTTGGGTGTCGAACACCGACGCGCCAGCCGTGCAACGGATCGATCCGCAGACCAACACGGTCAGCCAGACGCTGAAGGGCGCCGGGACGACACCAGATGGGCTGGTCGAGCTCGACGGCGCGGTATGGGTCGCGTCGGACTCCGGGCCGCAGCTTCATCGGATCGATCCGACGAGCGCGACGGTGGATGGCCCCTGGCCGGTGGCGGACCAGGGCACGATCAGCGCGAACCAGTTGCTCGTCGCGGTCGATGGGATGGTCTGGATACCGCTGTTCAACCAGAACGAGCTCGTGCAGGTCGCGCCACCCGACGTAACCGTCTGACGTTGCGGGACGGCGCGTCACCAGGAGGAGCTGGATCGTCTTCAGCTCCCAACCAGGTCTCCCGACTACCATTCATCGCGATGTTCGGAGGACGGGCGCTGACCTGGTTCGTCGTGGTGGGCGCCGCCGCGTGCGTCCTGGCTGCGAGCTGTACGGGCAAGACCGCCGCCACGGGGATCAGCTCCTCATCGACGAAGGTCTCCACAACGAAGCCCACCCCGTCGACCGAACCGTCGCCCTCGTCGGCGACGCCGATCCCGCAGAAGATCCCTCGGGTGTTCGATCCGAAGCACTTCGAAACCGGGGGATCCGACCTGAACCCGTGGGTGCCCATGACGCCGGGTGTGCAGATCATCCGGAAGGGGACCGTCTTCATCGGTGGCCGCACCGTGCCGCATCTCACCGTCACGACCATCACCGACGTCACGAAGAAGATCAACGGCGTCCAAGCCTTGCTGGTGCTCGACCAAGACATCGACGGCGGCCAGGTCAGCGAGCAGGCGGTCGACTACCTCGCCGAGGATGTGGGCGGCCATGTGTGGTATCTCGGTTCGTACACCGAGGCGTACGAGGGCGGGCAGTTCCTCAACGCGCAAGATGCCTGGCTCGCCGGGGTGAACGGCGCGATCGCGGGCCTCTGGTTCCCCGGTGATCCCCAGCCTGGGAGCCAGCCCTTCTCCCAGGTGCAAGTGCCCGGCGTCGAACAGTCCGCGGCACTGGTGGTCCAGGTCGGGCAGAGGAAGTGCGTTCCGTTCGATTGCTTCAAGGATGTCGTCGTCCTGCAGGAAGCCGGCTCTGAGAACAAGTACTGGGCTCCGGGCGTCGGTCAGATCCTGACCGAACCGCTGTCCGGCGCTGCGCAAGAGATCGAGCAGCTCATCAACGTGAAGGAGCTCAGCCCCTCGGCGCTTGCGGAGCTCAGCGCCGAGGCGCTCAAGCTCGACAAGCACGCGGTGCAGACGGTTCCGAGCGTCTTCGCCGCGTCGAACCCTGCGGTGCGCGCACGCTGACGGGCCCGGAGCGGAAACACGTGCGGCCCGCCGCGCCGCTCGTCCGGCTCGACGGCATCGCGAAGCGCTATGGCGATCGCGAGGTGCTCCGCGACGTGAGCATCGATCTCGATCGAGGCGAGGTGACGAGCCTCACCGGAGCATCGGGCAGCGGCAAGTCGACGCTCATCGCCGTGCTCGCCGGACTCTCGGCCCCCGACGAAGGTCGGATCCTCTTCGACGGCCGCGAGCTCAACGCGATGGACGACGCAGGGAGAGCTCGCCTCCGAGCTGACCGGATCGGGATCGTCCTCCAGAGCGGGAACCTCGTCCCCTTCTTGACCGCATCGGAGAACCTCGAGCTCGCGACACGGTTCGCCCGCGGCGACCACGAGCGGACGCGAGGCCTCTTGGCGGAGCTCGGCGTCGCCGATCGGTCCGATCACCTACCCCGTCGGATGAGCGGGGGCCAAGCGCAGCGCGTCGCGATCGCCGTGGCGCTCGCCAACGAACCCGACCTCCTGCTGGCCGACGAGGTAACCGGGCAGCTGGACTCTGAGACCGCGGAGCAGGTCATGGATGCCATCGTCGCGACCGGGCGCCGGCACGGCTTGATCGTGTTGTTCGTCACGCACGACGACGACCTGGCGTCCCGGGCGCAGCGACGTCTGGTGCTCGAAGACGGGCGGGTACACGAACGGTGAGCGGCGGGGTCGCAGTCGAGCTCGTCGGCGTCGGCAGGCGGTACCAGGCGCCGGGCGGAACCGTGGCCGCTCTCGACGGGGTGACCCTGTCCATCCTTCCGGGCGAGAGCGTCGCGGTCACCGGTCCGAGCGGATGCGGCAAGTCGACGCTCCTCGGGCTGATCGCCGGCTTGGACGTTCCGACGACCGGGACCGTCACCATCGGTGACCGCGTGATCTCGTCGATGGACGCGGAGGAGCGTGCACGCGCCCGGAGACACGACCTCGGGCTCGTCTTCCAATCGGACAACCTGCTTCCGTACCTGACGGCTACGGAGAACGTGAGCGCGCAGATCGCCCTCGGCGATCGTGTCGGCGCCTACGCTCGGAGCGTCGAGATGTTGGTGGCCTCGGGCTTGGCCGGTGAGGTCGATGCGCTCCCGGATCAGCTGTCGGGCGGGCAGCGCCAGCGGGTAGCGGTCGCGCGGGCCCTTGCGCACCATCCGAAGCTGATCGTGGCCGACGAGCCAACTGGGTCGCTCGACCCCCAGAACGCGACGGCCGTCGTGGATCTCTTGCTCTCGGCGCAGCGGGCTTCGGGTGCGACGTTGGTGCTCGTGACGCACGAGGCATCCGTCGCCGATCGGCTGCAACGGGTCGTCTCGCTACGCGACGGTCGGCTGACCGGGGACAGCGCACCGACCTCCGGATCAGCGTCGTGATCGGGTACGCCTGGCGCGATCTACTTCGCAATCCCCGGCGCACCCTGGCGGCGATGACCGGCGTGATGCTCGGCGTGGGTCTGTTCTCCGGCGTCCTGTTCTTCGTGGATGGCTCGGGCGCCACGATGACGGGGCGAGCCGTCGCTCCGCTCACGCTCGACATCCAGCGGATCGTCACTGCCGAGCCCACCGACCTTCACCTCAGCGAACGGATCTCCGGTGCAGATGCCCTGGGTGGGGGCGATCGGGCGATGATGGAGATCACGGCGACGAACGGCGGCGCGGTCGCGGCGAACGACGTCGTGATCCGGGACGAGCCGCCGCGACGGCTCAGGTATCTCCCCGAGACGACGACGCTGGATGGCATCCACCAGCCGGACATCGACGGTGACAGCCCGCTCTCGCACGGCATCGCGGGCTTCGGGATGTCCATCGGACGCCTCGACGCGGGTGCCTCGGTCGCGATCTCGTACGCGGTCGAGGCGACCGAGGCCGTGCTCGATGTCGGCAGCCTGCCGATGCGTGCCACCGTATCGAGCCGCGAGCAAGAGGTCCCGATCGCGGCGAACGCACCACCGGTGCTGATGTTGGACGAGCTCCTCTCGCGGATGGCCGCGATCCCCGGCGTCGCGGCGGCCGACGCCCTCGGCATGGTTGACCTGCCACCGGGCGCGCTCGCAGCGAAGGGCACCGGCGTGGGCGAGCCGATCCGGGTCTTCGCGTTCGATCAGCGCTACCTCGATCACTACCCGTCGATCCGGATCGTCTCGGGTCAGCTCGCGAGCTCGGGAGCGTTGCTCAGCGTCGAGGCGGCTCGCTCCCTCGGCGTCGAGCCCGGATCCGAGATCGAGCTGGCGGTTCCCGGCCGCGCGTCGTCGCTCCGACTCCCGATGACCGGCATCGTCGATCTGGCCCAGGCGCAGCCGCTCTTCTCGAGTCGCAAGGCGAGCAAGCTCGAGGAATTCCTCTACGTCCCCGACGTGGTCGTGATCTCTCCGGCGACGTTCCGCAACGTGGTCGTCCCCGCCTTCGACCGCGCGCGGGCCACGGTCGGCACCTCCACGAAGAGCTTCCCGGTGCTGGAAGCCGACGTGCTCCTCGATCGAGGACCACTCGAGGCGGACCCTGCGACGGCGCTCGCACAGACGAGTGCGGTGACCGTGGCGATCGACCGGATCGGCCCCGGTCAGGGGTACGTGATCGACAACATCTCCAACGCGCTGGCTGTGGCGAGCGTCGATGCCGCGACGGGCAGACGGATGTTCCTGTTCCTGGGACTCCCGGGGGCGCTGCTCGCGGCGTTCCTGGCCGCGTTCGCTGCGAGCATCCTGGCCGCGACCGAGCGCCGGGAGCATGCGATCCTTCGCGTTCGTGGCGCCGATCGCCGTCACCTGCGCACGATCGCGCTCACGAAATCACTCGCGATCGCGTGCGTCGGATCGACCGTCGGTGTCCTGCTCGGCCTGCTCTCGACGGCGATCGTCCTCGGCGCGACCACCCTGTTCGCGGCGACGACCGCCGAACTCATCGGGTCCGCGATCCTGTCGGGCACCTTCGGCCTCGTCGTCACCGCCATCGCGCTGTACGTCCCCGCGCGGCGCTCGATCGGACGGGAAGTCAGCGAACAACGGCGGGCACTGCGCGACGCGCCCTCGCCTCTGTGGCGGAGGTACGGTCTCGATGTCGCTCTCGTGGTCGTGGCGGTGGTCCTGGAGATCGCCGCCGTTCGCGGCGGAACCCTCGACCCACCGGCTGGGTCGGTGTACTCCGGGACCGCGATCTCCTTGCCGACGAACCTGCTGTCGATCCCCGTCCTCGCGTGGGTCGGCGGGCTGCTCCTGTCCGTCCGGTTCCTCGTCGCCCTCGCATCGCACGTGCCCGTGCCGGCGCACCATTTCGGACGGGTCGTTCGCGGTGTCTCGGGTCGGAGCCTCCGTCGTCGCGCGGCCGATCTCGCCGGCGGCATCCTGGGGCTCGGCCTCGTCGTAGCGTTCGGAACAGGGTTGGCGTTGTTCGCCGCGACCTACGATGCAGCCAAGGACGCCGACACGCGGTTCACCCTGGGCTCCGACATCCGGATCACGCCGAGCGTCGTCGCGACCGGTCGACCGGGCGCCGATGATGCGTCCGCGTTCCTCGTTCCCGGCGTCGCCGGGGTGTCGCCCGTCGTCTTCGACGTCGAGAACGCAGTCATGATCGGGCGGCATAACCAGCAACGCGAGAACCTCGCGGCGATCGACCCCTCGACTTTCGCGGCGGTCGCGCCGTTGCCCGATCAGGTCTTCGTCGAGGGGACCGCGGCGGACACACTGGCCGCGTTGGCTGCGGACCCGCGAGGGGTCCTGGTGGATGAGGGAACCGCGGATGACCTTTCGATCGACGTCGGGGATCGGGTCAGCATCATCCTCGCCCTCGGCACGAAGCGCGAGATCCAAGATCGATTCCGTGTTGCCGGCCTCTTCGAACGGTTCCCCGGGATGTCGGAAGGAGCCAACCTGGTCGTGAACCTGGACCGATACCGGGCGGCGACCGGGATCCGACCGGTCGACTTCTTCCTCGCACGGGTCGAGGACGACGGCGCCGTGGGCTTGGCGAGCGCGATCGGATCGCTCTCGTCCGGTCCGGGCCACGCGATTCCGATCCACATCGACTCCACGGAGACGACGCTCGCGAAGGACCAGTCGAGCCTGACCGCCATCAACGTCAACGGGCTCGTTCGACTCGATACGTTCTACGCCCTCGTGATGAGCGTCACCGCGATCGCGATCTTCGTGTTCGGTCTCCTCCTGCATCGCCGCGGGGAGTTCGTCGCCCTGCGGGCGCTCGGCATGGCGTCGCGTGAGGTCCGCACACTGGTCATCGTCGAGGCTGCCGTCGTGACGCTCTGCGGGCTGGCGGCGGGCCTTCTCGTGGGTACCCTGACGGCGCTCTTGTCGATCGGCGTCCTACGGGGTCTTTTCGTGCTCGATCCGCGGATCACGCTTCCGGTCGGCCGCTTCGCTGCGATCGGCTTGGTCGTCCTCGTGGCCGCGGTGGTGTCGGGCCTCCTCGCGGCGGAGCTCCTACGCCGCCTCGACCCGGCAGAGATCTTGCGTGAGGAGTGACCGCTCGAGCCGTCAGGCGTCGTCCCACACGGCCGGGAGGATGCTGACGCAGTTCTCGGCGTCGGCGATGAAGCCGCGGTGCTCGCCGCGATGAAGGACTACGTGTCGTCGGCGGTGAGCGTCGGCGGATCCGGTGGGGGTGACGTGGCGGCCGTGGCGCTCGCCGCGGGCGCCGCCGGGCTCGTCGCCGGAGCATGCAGCATCGCCTCGAGCCGTTTCGCCATCTTCGGGGAGGCGCCCTCGTCCTCGTGCTTGAAGTACGTGAAGACGGTGCCACCGACATCCAGAGCGGGTCGGATCCGCTCCACCCACGTCGCGAGCTCTTCGTCGGTGTACTCGGTCTTCCGCAGCCGCAGGTAGCCGACCGGCTCCCAGGACAGGTCCTCGGGCTTCGGGTCCTTGTCGTCGGTCTCGGCGACGCACCAGGCGACGCTGCGCTCGAGCAACGCATCACGAGCCTCCGCCCACGACGGATGCCGGAACTCCATCGCGTAGGCCGGGCCGTTCGCGGGAAGCGTGTCGAGGAACCTCGCGAGCAGGTCGGCGTCGTAGTGCAGGCTCGGCGGGCATTGGAACAGCACGCATCCGAAACGGTCGGCGAGGAGCCGGCCCGTCGTCACGAATCCCCGAACGTCCTCCTCCACGTCTTCCAGCCGCTTCCAGTGGGTGATCCGTTGGTTCGCCTTCAACGTGAACACGAAACCGGGGCGCGCCCGCTCCCGCCACCGCTCGATCGTCTTCTCGGACGGCAACCTGCGGAAGGTGTAGTTGACCTCGACCGAGGTCAACTGCGAGGAGTAGTAGTCGAGCATGTCGTCCTTCTTGAGGCCCTCCGGATAGAAGACCCCATGGCGCCACTCGTCGTATGCGAACCCCGAGGTGCCCAGATAGAACTGACCTGGCATGTCTGCATCATCGCACGCAGGGAACAGTCTGATCCGTCCGTACACTGCTGGGATGCCCGACCCGACCGTCACAGCGGCTCGCGAGATCGTCGAGGAGTCGATCGAGGGGATCCACGGGGCGATCTTGGGGCTCCCCGTCGAGGCACTGAACTGGCGCCCGTCGCACGAGGGCACCAACCCGATCGCCGTGTTGGCCGTTCATGCGATGCACAGCACTCGGTCGTGGCTCGCGGTCGCCCTGGGCGCGCCGCTCCCCGATCGCGACCGTGATGCCGAGTTCCGCACGGTGGTCGCCGATCCCGGAGAGCTGCTCGAGACCGTGAACCAGCTGGCGGCGGATTGCCGGGCGTTGCTCGCGACCGAAGAACCCTTCGAGCCCGGAACGATGCGCGAGTCGCACGTCCGCGCGAGCTCGGGGCGCGCGGATGTCGTGTCGAGCGCTTGGGCGCTCCTGCACGCTGTCGAGCATGTCCGCGAGCACATGGGACACGCGCAACTAACGCGACAGTTGTGGGAGCAACGCGAGGCTTGAGCATGCGCGCGTTTCAGTTATCGACACCGAAGGGCGAGGTGAGCGCGGTCTGGCATCCGGCCGACGGACCCGCCCTCGTCGTGGGTCATGGCGCCGGTGCGGGGATGGACCACCCGTTCATCGTGGGGTTCTGCGACGCCGTCGCGGACGAGGGGATCGCGGCACTGCGGTTCAACTTCCCCTACATGGAGGCCGGGCGGCGGACGCCCGATCAGGCGAAGAACGCGATCGGGGCGTTCCGCTCCGCGTTCGACGCGGCGGCCGAACGCAGCGGCGGCCGGCAGGTGCTCGGCGGCGGCAAGAGCTACGGCGGTCGGATCGCCTCGATGGCAGCCGCCGAGGGCATGCCGGCCGCCGCACTGATCTTCCTCGGCTATCCGCTCCACGCTCCCGGCAAGACCGAGCAGATCCGCGACGCCCATCTCTATGACCTCACGATGCCCATGCTCTTCCTCCACGGGACGAAGGATCCGTTCGCCGACCCGAAGGAGCTCGCGAAGGTCATCCGTCGGCTCGGCGACCGGGCGACGCTCGTCGACTTCGACGGGGCGGGGCACTCGTTCGAGCGCTCGCGGAAGGACGACGCCCGCGTCGTCGGCGCATCGCTCGCGCCCCATGTCGCCGCGTTCGTCCGGGAACGGGTCTGATCCCGATGCCTCGGAAGAATCGGCGCGCCTCGCTCGAGTCCTTGCCGTCGCCGAACACCCGGCCACGATCGGCGCCCCCACCGTGGGCCGAGGTTCCCGCGTACGAGGTTCGG
>Ga0307287_10000853_pt1 | contig 10324 bp, 8 predicted proteins | sample ER_DNA_141_FD_194485 | JGI IMG/M metagenome (GOLD analysis project Ga0307287, IMG submission 194485) | Bulk soil microbial communities from the East River watershed near Crested Butte, Colorado, United States - ER_DNA_141 | ecosystem: Environmental > Terrestrial > Soil > Floodplain | place: USA...
GATCGCCAGCGACTGGCGCACCAACCCCGCGACCCAGATCATCTGGGGTATCGAGTACATGAAGGACCGCTACGGCAGTCCGTGTGGAGCATGGGGTTTCAAGTCTTCCAACGGCTGGTACTGAGGACCGACGACGCTAGGACGCAGGCTCAGACCGGTCGGCGCGTCATAGCAAGAACGTCCAGAGCTGAATCGAGTTGCTCCTCGGTCAGCGCGCCGTCTGCGACGTAGCCGTTCTCGATGACGACCTCGCGGATGGTTTTGCTTTCCTTGAGCGCCTGCTTGGCCACGGCAGCAGCGTTCTCGTAGCCGATGTAGCGGTTCAGCGGGGTGACGATTGATGGTGACGACTCGGCAAGAGTCCGACAGTGCTCGACATTCGCCTTGATGCCGATCACGCAACGATCGGCGAGCAACCGGCTCACGTTGGCCAGCAGCTGGATGGACTCCAGCAGGTTACGGGCCATCACGGGAAGCATGACGTTGAGTTCGAAGTGGCCACTCGCGCCCGCGAACGCGACTGCAGCGTCGTTGCCAATCACCTGGGCGGAGACCATCAGTGTCGCCTCGCAGATCACCGGATTGACCTTGCCGGGCATGATCGAGGAGCCTGGCTGCAGGTCAGGTAGCGAGATCTCACCGAGCCCGGCGCGAGGGCCGGATCCCATCCAGCGCAGGTCATTGGCGATCTTGTACAGGCTCACCGCGACGGTCCGCAATACACCCGAGGTCTCGACCAGTCCGTCCCGGGCGCCCTGCGCCTCGAAATGATCACGTGCCTCGGTCAGCGGCAGACCGGTCTTTTCGGTGATCATGGAGATCACGGACTCGGCGAAGCCTGCTGGAGTATTGATTCCGGTGCCAACCGCGGTTCCACCCAGGGGCAGCTCAGCCACTCTGGGTAGGGCTGCATCCACCCGCTCTATGCCGTAACGGATCTGGGCGGCGTAGCCGCCGAACTCCTGGCCGAGCGTGACCGGGGTGGCGTCCATCAAGTGCGTACGGCCACATTTGACTACTTCAGCGAATTCGGCAGCCTTGAGACTCAACGTCTCTGCCAGGTGGCGCAACGCCGGCTGCAGGCTGTTGACCAGGTGGTACGTCGCGGCAATGTGAATCGCGCTGGGAAAGACATCATTGCTCGACTGTGACGCATTGACGTGATCATTGGGATGCACAGCTTCACCTAGCTGGGCTGTGGCGATGGAAGAGATCACCTCATTGGCATTCATATTGCTCGAGGTGCCTGACCCGGTCTGGAAGACGTCGAGCGGAAACTCGGCATCATGCCGATTCGCCGCGATCTCGCTCGCAGCCTTTGCTATCGCGTCGGCGTATTCCTGGCTCAAGACGCCTAGCTTGGCATTCGTCTTGGCAGCTGCCTCCTTGATCAGCCCGAGGGCGCCGATCAACTCTGAATTGATGGGAACGCCGGAGACCGGAAAGTTCTCGACGGCGCGCTGAGTCTGGGCCTTCCACAAGGCTTTGGCTGGGACCTTCACCTCACCCATCGTGTCCCGCTCGATGCGATGCTCGGCCGCCTCCGTTGGCTGTGTCATGAGCACATTCTTACGTAGCCGTCTGAGCAAAGTTGGCGCCCCGGCGATTCACCTCTCCATTCCCAGTAGCTCGCCGATTGCCCGACGGTCAGACTTGGTGGGGTCTGTGAAGATAAGTGACGTGGCGCGTACCAAGAGGCAGGCGACAGCGGGCGACATGATGCGGTCGCTCGCCCTGATCCTGATCCCCTTGGCAGTGATAACGATCATCTTCACGAACACGCCGGATGACCACCCGGTCAAGGAAGTCGACTGGAAACCGGTGCTGGCCACGGCACGCGAAGAAGCTCCGTTCGAGGTTCTTGCCCCGACCAACCTTCCGAACGGCTGGCGCGCCACGCGGGTCAACTGGGTACCGCAAGGAAAGCCGTACCTGAATGGCGAGGTTTCGCCGCGCAATCTGTGGCAGATCGGATTTCTGACCCCCGATGATGTCTTTGTTGATCTCAATCAGGGCGACGTACGCCCTGAGGAGATGGTTGATCAGCAGTCTCGGGACGGTACACCCGATGGAACGAGCACGGTCGCTGACAAGACCTGGCAACGGCTGATCAGCCCGGATGGCCGGACCAGATCCTTGGTGCTGGTCGGCTCGAACGCCACCACCGTGCTGACGGCAGATCTGCCCTACGAGGCATTGGAGGCGTACGCCTCCACCTTGTCCAGCGGCGGGTAGCTCTCAGTCGGCTGCTGACTTATCCCTCGTTCGGGCAGCGTCGATCTTGGCCTTCGCGCCGTCCAGCCAGGACTGGCACACGGCGGCCAGCTGCTCACCGCGCTCCCACAAGGCCAGCGACTCTTCCAGCGGGACGCCGCCCGACTCGAGCCGTTGCACGATGATGATCAGCTCCTCACGCGCCTGCTCGTAGCTGATCGCCTCGGGGCTGGCTGTTTGATCCGTCATCCCTCTCCTCGCGGTCTCAGCTCGAGCACCTTGATCATCAGCTGCCCGTCGGCCAGCTGCGCCAAGAGATCATCTTCGGACGTGACCTGGTTCACCGATCGGACCGCGGTGCCTTGCTGATCGAGCAGGATCGAGTAGCCGCGTTCCAAAGTGGCTTGGGGCGACATGGCGCGTACCCGGGCCAGCTGGTGCCCAACGAGGGCAGATTCACGTTCGATCGTCGATCCGATGGCTCGATCGGAACGATGCCTGAGGTCGGCTAGCTGCTCATAACGTCGAGCAAAGGAGCCCGCGGGATCTAGGAGCACCGGTCGAGATCGAAGGGAGTTGAGGAATTCCTGCTGGCGCCCGACCAGCCCGGATACCGCCTGGATCATCCGCTGCCGAGCCTGAGCCACTCGGGCCGCCTCGTCAGCCACATCAGGAACGATGCGTTTGGCCGCGTCAGTCGGTGTCGAGGCGCGGTGATCGGCAACCAGATCAAGGATGGGACTGTCCGATTCATGTCCGATAGCGCTGACGACAGGGGTACGGCACGCGGCGACGGCTCTGATGAGGCCCTCGTCTGAGAAGGGAAGCAGATCCTCGACCGAACCGCCACCGCGGGCGATCACGATCACGTCGACCTCCGGATGCCGATCGAGTTGCTCGACGGCGGCAATGATCTGCTCGCAGGCCTGTGGTCCCTGGACCAGTGCATATCGAGTGATGATCCGCACCGCCGGCCAGCGCCGCCGGGCGTTCTCCACAACGTCGCGCTCGGCGGCGCTGCCGGCTCCGGTGACGAGACCAACTGCCCTGGGCAGGAACGGCAGCGACTTCTTCAGCGCCGGAGCGAAGAGTCCCTCGGCCTGAAGCAGGCGCTTGGTCTGCTCCAAGCGGGCGAGCAGACGGCCTTCGCCGATCGGAGTGATGGCATCGCAGGAGAAGACGAAGCGGCCCGAACTCTCGAAGAACGTCGGTTTGATCCGCGCCACCACAGTCGCGCCTTCGGCGAGCGGTCCGGCCGAATCCAGGGTGATTGGTGAGACGGTAGCTGAGACTGAGACCTCCGCCAGCTTGTCGCGCAGAGTCAAGAAGATCGTTCGGGTACCCGAGCGGCGGTTGATTTCGATCAGCTGCGCTTCGACCCATACCGCGCCCAATCGTTCCACCCAACCCCGGACCGCACGTGCGATCACCCGCAGAGGTTGCGGGTGCTCAGGCGAGGATTCCAGGGCCACCCCGCGAGCGTAGTACCGCTCCTCGCCATTGGCTGGTCGAGCCGGAGGAGCGTCTGCAACACCTACACTGACCGGGTGACTCAGAGCGGCCCGGCGATTGCCCCCAGCCCTTCACAGCAGGACCGCCCTAAACGGGTTGTGCTGGCTGCACCCCGTGGCTACTGCGCCGGTGTGGATCGTGCGGTGATCACCGTCGAGAAGGCCTTGGAGAGGTACGGGCCCCCGGTGTATGTCCGCAAGCAGATCGTGCACAACCGACATGTCGTCGAGGGCCTGGAAGAGCGTGGCGCGATCTTCGTCGCAGAGCTGGACGAGGTGCCGCAGGGTTCGACTGTGGTCTTCTCGGCACATGGCGTGTCGCCCGCAGTTCAGCAAGAGGCCAAAGACCGGGGGCTCAAGGCGATTGACGCAACGTGTCCGCTGGTCACCAAGGTGCACCATGAGGCCCGCCGGTTCGCCCGCGACGAGCTCGAGGTCCTGTTGATCGGTCACGCGGGGCACGAGGAGGTCGAAGGGACCACCGGTGAGGCTCCCGAGCACATCACGCTCGTTCAGTCACCTGAGGATGTCGATCGGCTCGAGGTTCGCGATCCATCCCGACTGGCCTGGCTGAGCCAAACCACGCTGAGCGTCGACGAAACATTGGAAACCGTCAACCGGCTCAGGGAGAAGTACCCGCTCCTGCAGGATCCGCCGAGCGATGACATTTGCTACGCGACGCAGAACCGTCAGCTGGCGATCAAACAGATTGCTGCGCAGAGCGATCTGGTCATTGTGGTCGGGTCGGCAAACTCATCCAACTCGGTGCGGCTGGTCGAGGTTGCGCTCGAAGCCGGTGCCAAGGCGTCGTATCGAATCGACAATGCCAGTGAGATCGATCCGGCCTGGCTGGTCGGCGTTGACTCAATCGGTGTCACCAGTGGAGCATCTGTGCCGGATGATCTTGTTCGGGGCGTACTCGACTACCTAGTCGACCAGGGCTTTCCTCAGGCGCGCGAAGAGCGACTTACTGAGGAATCGCTAGTCTTCGCTCTGCCTCCGGAGCTGCGGAAGGACCTTCGTCCAGGGGCTATCAACGATTGATCAAGCTCGGATCCCTGAAAACGCATCGCCAGTAAGCCGCCACGACCTGGAAATGGTCGAACTCAGCTCGCTGGCGTCGCAGATTCAGGGGACTAGGCCCGATCAGCAGGACTGAGCAGTCTCATCAGGTTCCTCAAACGAGCTTTCCTCGATCAACGCTGAGAGATCTGGGTCCGCCCGGTACAACTCAGCCGCCTCAGGCATGGCCGCCGGACGGTGTCGGCTGCCACGGCCGACCATCGGTTCCACTTGGACCGCGTCCTCAACCAGCTCAGCGGCCTGGATCTGTCGTACGGGCTCGTCGATCTGGGTGAGTCCCCGCAGGTCTTTCTCGCTGACTTTCAGGTCACGGAACTTGCGCGCGCGTACCAGCACGGTGCCCTCCACCGTGGCGATCGTCTCGTTGTAGGCATTTACCGAGCCGCGCAGCATCCGGCCCAGTTTGTCGAAGCGGTTGCCCAACAGGCCCAACTTCTCATGCAGCTCGCGACCCAGGCGGAACACTTCATTCGCGCTCTCCGCGAGGGCAGCCTGACGCCACCCGTATGCCACCGCACGCAGCATCCCGATCAGCGTGGTCGGTGTCGCAATCACGACATCGCGGGTCGCAGCGTAGTCGTAGAGATCAGGAATCTGATCAAGAGCGGTGGCGAAGAACATCTCGTTCGGTAAGAAGAGCACCACGAATTCAGGGGTTTCCGCTGCCTTCCAATACTGCTTCGCGGACAGCTGGTCGATGTGGGTCCGGACGTTGCGCGCGTACCGCGCAAGCGCGTCGGCCTTGAGCCGCGGGTCTTCCGTTTCAGCCGCCTCGAGGAACGCGTTGAGCGGGACCTTGGCGTCGACGAATACGTGCTTGCCCTGTGCCAGGTTGACACGCATATCCGGCCGCAGCACGCGGTCGTCGTCCTTGGTGGTGAATTGCAAATCAAAATCGCAGCGCTCGATCATGCCGGCCAGCTCCGCGACCCTTTTGAGCTGCGTCTCTCCCCAGGAGCCGCGGATCTGAGGTTTGCGCAAGGCGTTGACGAGGGCCGCCGTCTCGCGACGCAGTGTTTCGCCTGTTTGCTGAACGTAGCTGACTTGGGAACGCAGCTCCGCCGACATGGCTGCCCGCTCTTTCTCCACTTCGGTGAGGCGCAGGTTGAACCTGTCCAGACTTTCTCGGACCGGAGACATCAGCTGCTCGGTTGCCTTGAGCCTTACGTCGGCCTGGGCGTCGGCGGCCTGACCGTGCCGATCAAGCGTCTCGGCCGAAAGTACCCGGAACTGGTTGATCATGGATTCCCGGTCGGCGGCGATCTCTTTTACTCGATCGAGTGCGGCGTCCCGCTGCGCGATGGCGCTGGCCACGGCTGCCGAAACCTCGGCGGCTGCGGCTTGGGCTGCTAGTGCTTCGCTACGCGCCTCGGCTACGTCGCTGCGCGCCTGGGCCGCTTCCGATCGTGCCTGTGCGGCTTCGGCGCGGGCGTTGGCCGCCTCTCCATGCGATTGCGCGATCAACAACTGAGCGTCCGCGGAGTCAGCGTGCCGGCGGGCGCGAGCGATGGCCCAGCCGGCGAGGGTCCCAAGCGGGATTCCCACCAGCAGGCCGCAGGTCAGCGCAATGACCGTCACACCATCCATGGACACGATCTTGCCTGGGCGCAGCGACAAAAGCCTGGAGGCCGCTCCGCGCAGCAGCCATCTGCGTACGGATCGGACATGCGCCCGGCATTGCCGGCTGGTAGATGATCTAGGTTGGAGCCATGCCTGCCGCGCTTGATCATGTTGCCGATCTTGCTGCCTTCGTGGAGGCGTCGCCGTCTTCCCACCATGGGGCCGCAGAGGGCGCCCGTCGACTCGGCGCAGCAGGTTTTGTTGAGCAAGAAGAGTCGGCGGAATGGAGCTCCGAGCCAGGTGGGCACTATGTGGTACGCGACGGCGCACTCATTGCCTGGCGGATCCCCGAAGCCGCAAGATCATTGATGCCGTTCCGGATTCTTGGCTCACACACCGATGCGACCGGCTTCACACTCAAGCCAAGAGCCGACACAGGCGGGTATGGCTGGCAGCAACTGGGCGTTGAGATCTACGGTGCTCCACTGCTCAACTCGTGGCTGGATCGCGAGCTTGGCCTGGCAGGTCGTCTGGTACTCAGCGATGCGAGCACCGTGCTGGTTCGCACCGAAGCGATCATGCGCATTCCTCAGCTGGCCATTCATCTTGATCGCAGCGTGAACGATGAGGGCCTCAGGCTCGACAAGCAGGTGCATACCGCGCCGGTGTGGAGTGTCGGGCATCCGGCCATTCGCATTCTTGATCATGTCGCGGAGGCTGCCGGCTGTGCAGCGGGCGATATTGATGGCTACGACCTTCGGGCGTACGACACCGCAGCCCCGGCGATCTTCGGCCCGCGTCAGGAGTTTTTCGCCTCCGGACGACTGGACAACCTCAGCAGCATGCATGCCAGCCTCGTCGCCATGATCAACTCTGCCGACAGCGGAGCTATCCAGATGATCGCGGCCTTTGATCATGAGGAGTTGGGGAGCGCCACACGGAGCGGGGCATCTGGCCCGTTGCTCGCCGATGTCCTGACCCGTATCTCCGCCGGTCTAGGCGCGACGCGGGATGAGCAGCATCGGTCGCTGGCACGTTCGGTCTGCCTCTCGGCAGACACCGGTCACGCGATCCATCCGAACTATCCCGGTCGGCACGATCCGATGAACCAGCCGCTGCTGAACTCAGGTCCGCTGCTCAAGGTCAATGCGAACCAGCGCTATGCGACTGACAGCAAAGGTGCCGCTCTGTGGCGGCGAATCTGCCGGGCGGCCGACGTCCCCATCCAGGAATTCGTGTCCAACAATGCCGTGCCCTGCGGATCCACGATCGGACCGCTGACGGCCACTCGCCTCGGGATTGCCACCATCGACGTCGGAATCCCGCTGCTTTCTATGCACTCGGCCCGCGAACTGGCCGGAACCGAAGACCCCATCGCTTTGAGCCGCGCCATGGAAGCCTTCCTGGCCAGCGAGTAGCTGGAGAAAGGGCTAGGTCGCGGCGGCTGGACAGTCTCGCAGAGTTCAGGAGTTCTCACGGGATCCCTCACGTCGCCGGTTCTGGAGGCTCGTCGTAGGTCTTAGGCTTGTCGCCCGTGGCACTTACGATCGGCATTGTTGGGCTTCCGAATGCGGGTAAGTCGACGCTCTTCAACGCGCTGACGCGGAACAACGTGCTGGCTGCCAGCTACCCGTTCGCCACAATCGACCCGAACGTCGGGGTTGTCGGTGTGCCCGACCCACGCCTGGTGGTCCTCGCAGACCTCTTCAATTCCGACCGTACGGTGCCGGCGACCGTCAGCTTCGTCGATATCGCTGGCATCGTTCGCGGCGCGAGCAAAGGCGAGGGGATGGGCAATGCTTTCCTGTCCCACATCCGCGAAGCAGACGCCATCTGTCAGGTGACACGGGTGTTCGAGGACCCCGAAGTCACCCACGTGGACGGCGCTGTGAATCCGGCGAACGACATCGAGACCATCGAAACTGAGTTGATCTTGGCTGACCTGCAGACCATCGAGAAGGTACTGCCTCGGCTGGAGAAGGAAGCCAAGATCAACAAGGACAAGTCGGGCGCGCTGGAAGCCGTCAAGCAAGCGCAGCAGGTGCTCGATGGTGGACGTACGATCTTCGCCGCCGGCCTCGAGCGCGGTCCGTTGCGCGAACTCTTTCTCCTTACCGCCAAGCCATTTCTCTACGTCTTCAACTGCGACTCCGACGAGTTGACTAACGAACCGCTGAAGCAACGGCTGCGGGCACTTGTGGCGCCTGCTGAGGCGATCTTCCTCGACGCCAAGATCGAGTCCGAACTGGTCGAGATGGACGCTGAAGAAGCGCGGGATTTTCTCCTCGAGATGGGCATCACGGAGCCGGGTCTGGATGTCTTGGCCCGCGTCGGCTTCGACACCCTCGGCCTGCAAACCTTCCTGACAGCCGGTCCGAAGGAGTCACGAGCGTGGACGATCCGGAAGGGTGCGACCGCACCCGAGGCGGCTGGTGTCATCCACAGCGACTTCCAGAAAGGCTTCATCAGAGCTGAAGTCGTTTCCTTTGATGATCTTGTGGCGGCCGGATCACTGCAGACTGCTCGCAGCCGGGGAAGAGTTCGGTTGGAAGGCAAGGACTACGTGATGGCCGACGGGGATGTTGTCGAGTTCCGATTCAACGTGTAGCTCTTCCCCGCCGAGTGCGCATTGATCGCCGTCACCAGCGCGATGCGCTGGGAGATTGCCGCGCTCTCGAAGGGATCACGACCCGTCCCGACCTCAGACGGATAGGTGCATCGTTTCCGCTTAGCTGAGTCAGCGATCACGGCGCCACTGTGATTCAGCGGCTTCGCAACCTTCGAAACCCCGCGTGAAAAGATCGCGCCACCTCGCTGAGCTCAGCGGCTAAATCTTGGTCCAGGCCTCGCTGAGCACATAGCGCAGGATCTGCTCCATCTCGTCGAACTCGGCCTGGCCGCAGATCAGCGGGGGAGCGACCTGCACGACCGGCTCGCCGCGGTCGTCGGTCCGGCAGTAGAGGCCGTTCTCGAACAATGCGCCCGAGACGTAGCCGCGCAACACCCGCTCGACCTCGTCGGCATCGAAGGTTTCCTTGGTCGCCTTGTCTTTCACCAGCTCGATTGCATAGAAATAGCCGTCACCGCGAACATCACCGACGATCGGCAGGTCGTAGAGGCGCTCCAGTGTCTGGCGGAAGCTGTTCTCCTGGCGAAGCACATTCCCGAGCAGGTCCTCTCGCTCGAAGATGTCCAGGTTGGCGAGGCCGACAGCGCACGACACCGGATGGCCGCCGAAGGTATAGCCGTGTGGGAAGGCAGTCTTACCGTGCGCAAACGGCTCGAAGATGCGGTCAGAAATAATCGCCGCGCCCAGCGGTGAATAACCCGAGGTCAAGCCCTTAGCACTGGTGATGATGTCGGGCTGGTAGCCGTACTTCTGCGCACCGAACATCGTGCCCAGCCGGCCGTACGCGCAGATCACCTCATCCGAGACGAGCAACAGCTCGTAGGTGTCACAGATCTCGCGCAACCGCTCGAAATACCCTGCTGGAGCTGGAATGCAGCCACCGGCGTTCTGCACCGGTTCGATGAATACGGCCGCTACGCTGTCCGGGCCCTCATGCAGGACCGCCTCCTCGATCCGGTTCGCCGCCCAGAGCCCGAACTGCTTCTCACTCCCAGCAACCTCATCGGGTGCCCGGTAGAAGTTCGTGTTGGGCACCCTGACGCCGCCCGGCACCAGCGGCTCGAATGGCAGCCTGAAGCCCGGCACCCCAGTGATCGACAGCGCACCGTGAGGTGTCCCGTGGTACGCGACGGCGCGCGAGATCACCTTGGTCTTCGACGGCTTACCGATGAGCTTGAAGTACTGCTTGGCCACTTTCCAGGCTGTTTCCACGGACTCGCCGCCGCCGCAGGAAAAGAAGACCTTGTTGAGGTCGCCTGGTGCTTCAGCCGCCAGCCGATCGGCAAGCTCGATCGCGGTCGGATGTGCGTAGGACCAGATCGGAAAG
>Ga0307287_10000860_pt1 | contig 10267 bp, 10 predicted proteins | sample ER_DNA_141_FD_194485 | JGI IMG/M metagenome (GOLD analysis project Ga0307287, IMG submission 194485) | Bulk soil microbial communities from the East River watershed near Crested Butte, Colorado, United States - ER_DNA_141 | ecosystem: Environmental > Terrestrial > Soil > Floodplain | place...
CGACATGATCGACGTCGACCTCGGCCCGCGACGCAGCGTGGACACGCGCGAGACCGATGGGTTCTTCGCCAAGGTCACCGAAGTGCGCGAGGCCCTCCGCGGCATCCAGCCGACGGGCGTCGAGCCGGACATCGAGCAGGTGGTCGAGGAGCTGTGACGCGATCGCCGCGGCACGTGTTCAGCCTCGTGTGGCCGCCCCTCCTGTTCGGCGCGGCGTTCCTGCTGCTGTGGGAGCTGGCGGTGCGGGTCTTCGACTTCCAGCCGTACTTCCTTCCCGCGCCCTCGGCGATCTGGGAGGCCTTCCGCGCCGGCACGTCCCTGATCTGGGAGGCGACCAAGGTCTCCGGGCTGAACGCGCTCATCGGGTTGCTGGTCGGGACCGCCATCGGTGTGGCGATGGCGTTCCTGCTCGCGCGCTGGCGCCTCGTGGACGACCTGCTGGCGCCGCTCGCCGTCGCGCTGAACGCGATTCCGATCTTCGTGCTGGTGGCCGTGTTCAACAACATGTACCCGGTGACCAGCGAGGTGCCGCGCAGGCTGATGGTGACGCTGGTCGTGTATTTCATCGTGTTGGTCAACGTCGCGCGAGGTCTGCGGGAGGTGGGCGCCGTGCATCTCGACCTGATGCACTCGTACGCCGCGAGCGACGTGACGATCCTGCGGAAGGTTCGCGTGCCGAACGCGCTGCCCTACCTGTTCACCGCCCTCAAGATCGCGGCCCCAGCATCGGTGATCACCGCGTTCGTCTCCGAGTACTTCGGGGGGCTGCAGAACGGTCTCGGCAGCCGGATCGTGAGCAACATCGCGCTCTCGAACAACGCGGAGGCCTGGGCGTACGTCCTGGGAGCGTGCCTGCTGGGCCTGGGGTTCTACCTGGCAGCGGTGGTGATCGAGCGGGTGGCCACGCCCGGCGGGGTCGGCGCGCTCGAGCGCGATGGGGCATGATGCGGGTCGCACCACAGGCTTCGTCGGGGCATCGGCCCCGGGGGGAAGGGGGCCCACATGAGGGGGAAGCGGCTTAGGTTCTTCGCCGCCGGCGTGCTCGCGCTCTCGCTGGTCGCGGCGGCGTGTAGCAACGACGACGAAGGCGGCGGCGGCGGTTCGACCGGGGGCGGCGGCGAGTGCGCCAGCACGGACCAGGTGACGCTCCAGCTGCAATGGTTCATCCAGGCGCAGTTCGCCGGCTACTACGCGGCCCAGGACCAGGGGTTCTACGCCGACCAGTGCCTGGACGTGACGATCGCCGAGGGTGGTGTGGACATCGTGCCGCAGCAGCAGCTGGCCGACGGCGCCGCCGACTTCGCGATCGCGTGGGTGCCCAAGGCTCTCGCGACGCGCGAGGCCGGGGCCAACATCGTCGACATCGCGCAGGTGTTCCAGCGCTCGGGGACGCTGCAGGTCTCGTTCGCGGACTCGGGGATCACGACGCCGGCCGATTTCTCCGGCAAGACGGTCGGCAACTGGGGGTTCGGCAACGAGTACGAGATCTTCGCGGCGCTCGCGCAGGCGAACCTCGACCCGGCGTCCGACGTGACGCTCGTCCAGCAGGACTTCGACATGTCGGGTCTGCTCTCGGGCGACATCGACGCGGCCGAGGCGATGATCTATAACGAGTACGCGCAGGTGCTCGAGACCATGAACCCGGACACCGGCGAGCTGTACCAGCCTTCCGACCTGAACGTGATCTCCTACGAGGAGGACGGGGTCGGGATGCTCCAGGACGCGATCTGGGCCGACGGCGGCCGGCTCGAGTCCGACGACGCGTATCGCGACATCGCGGTCCGGTTCCTGACGGCGTCGCTCCAGGGCTGGGCGTACTGCCGGGACAACGTGCAGGCATGCACCGACCTGGTCGTGGCGCAGGGTTCCAAGCTCGGCGCGAGCCACCAGCTGTGGCAGATGAACGAGATCAATCAGCTGATCTGGCCCGCGGCCGACGGCGTGGGCGTCATCAACCAGGAGGCGTGGGACCGCACGGCGGAGCTCGCGCAGAACACGCCGAACCTCGAGGGCACGACGGTGCTGACGGCGCCGCCGGACGCCGACGCGTTCACCAACGACATCATCAACGAGGCCCTCACGAAGCTCCAGGACCTCGGCGTGGACACGACCGGCGACACGTATCAGCCGATCGAGGTCACGCTCAACGAGGGCGGTGCCTAGGAGCCGTTGTGGTGCGGGCGGGCCCGTCGTGGCCCGCCCGCCCCCACCTATCATCGGCCGATGGCGCCGCTGCTCCTGCTGAACGCCGAGGACGTCCGGCATCTCATCGATCTCCCGACGCTGTTCGACGCGCTCGAGGTCGCGCTGCGCGAACTCAGCGCCGGGAACGCCTCGGTCCCGCCGCGCACGGTCGCGCGAACCCCGAGGGGCTTCCTCGGTTCGATGCCCGGATACCTGCCGGGGACGCTCGAGGCGAAGCTCGTCGCGGTCTTCCCCGGCAACCACGACCGCGGGCTCCCCTCGCATCAGGCGCTGATCGCGCTGTTCGACGAGGACAGCGGGGCGCCGCTGTGCGTGATGGACGGCACCGTGATCACCGCGGTCCGGACCGGCGCGACCGCGGCCGTGGCCGCGCGAGCGCTCGCCCGCGATGGCGCGAGCTCGCTCGCCGTCCTCGGAGCCGGCGTGCAGGGTCGGTCGCACCTGGACGCGTTCCCGAGGTTGTTCGAGCTCGACGACATCCGCGTCGCGTCGCGCGACCCGCGCCACGCCGAGACGCTCGCCGCGTCGCAGCCCAAGGCGCGAGCGGTCACCTCGTTCGAGGAGGCCGTCCGGGGCGCCGACCTCGTGTGCTGCTGCACCGATGCGGACGAGCCGGTCCTGTCGCGCGCCTGGCTCGCGCCGGGCGCGCATGTGAGCTCGGTCGGCGTGGGCGCCGAGGTGGACCAGGCCACGGTCCGCGCGTCGTCGATCTTCGTCGAATGGCGGGGCGCGGCCGAGAACCCGCCGCCCACGGGCTCGGCCGAGCTCCAGGGGCTCGATCCGGCCTCGATCGCCGAGATCGGGGAGGTGCTCGCCGGCGCACACCCCGGACGTCGTTCGGACGGCGAGTTGACCCTCTACAAGTCGACCGGCCACGCCGTGGAGGACGCGGCGGCGGCTCGACAGGTCTTCGATCGGGCCTCGGCCGACGGCGTCGGTACGACGTTCGAGCTATGACGGAGCCGGTCCACCACGAGCCGATCACGCTCGAGGAGATCGAGCGGGCCCGCGCTCGGATCGAGGGGGTGGCCCTCCGAACCCCCCTGGTGCGGTTCGCGATCGAGGTCCCGGATACCGAGATCTACCTGAAGCTCGAGGTCCTGCAGCCGGTCGGCTCCTTCAAGATCCGCGGCGCGGGCTCGCTGATCGGGTCACTGTCCGACGAGGAGCTCGCGAACGGCGTGTGGACCGCGAGCGCGGGCAACATGGCCCAGGCCGTCGCCTGGTTCGCGAGGCGAGGGGGTTTCCCCTGCACGGCCGTGGTGCCCGACACCGCTCCGGAGGCGAAGATCTCGGCGGTCGAGCGCCTGGGCGGGGCCGTCATCCCGGTGACGTTCGACCGATGGCTGGAGGTGTTCGCGTCCCGAACCTTTCCAGGCTTGGACGGCACCTTCGTACACCCGTTCAGTGATCGGCGGGTGATGGCCGGCAACGGGACGATCGGCCTCGAGATCCTCGAGGACCTTTCCGAGGTCGATAGCGTCATCATCCCCTACGGGGGCGGTGGCCTCAGTTGCGGGATAGCGTCCGCGATCCGGGCGCGGGCCCCCGCGACCAGGGTCTACGCGGCCGAGGTCGCGAGCGCGGCACCCCTGGCACCCTCGCTCTCCGCCGGCGTCCCCGTCGAGGTCGCGTACACGCCCACCTTCGTGGACGGTATCGGCGCGCCGAGGGTCCTCCCGGAGATGTTCGAGCTGGCGCGGACGCTGCTCGATGGGTCGCTCGTCGTCGAGCCCGACGCGGCCGCGGATGCCGTCCGCTTGCTGGCGACGCGAGCGTACGTCGTGGCCGAAGGTGCGGGGGCGGTCTCGGTCGCGGCCGCAACCGCCGGGCTCGCCGGGCCGGGCAAGATCGTCGCGATCGTGTCGGGTGGGAGCATCGACGCCTCGAGGCTGGCGACGATCCTCACCGGCAGCGGCTGACGCCGAGCCGCTACGCTGCGGCCCGTGCGCGCTGACAGCGAGTTCGAACCGCTCGAGACCGAACGGCTCCGGCTCCGCCGTTCGAAGCCGGAGGACGCCGAGACGATCTCGGGGTACCGCAGCGACCCGGACGTGAACCGCCAGCAGGGGTGGGACCGCACCGATCCCGCCGGGGTCCTGGCCGACATCGTCGAGATGAGCACGCGTGTGCCCGGGGAGCCCGGCGGATGGGTGCAGTTCACGGTGGAGGAGCGCGAGTGGGGCAGGATCGTGGGGGACGTCGGGTTCGCGGTCGCGGACGGCGAACCGAACGTGATCAAGGTCGGGTACACGATCTCGCCGGAGTTCCAGGGGCGCGGGTACGCGACGGAGGCCATCCGCGCGCTCGTGAACTATTCCTTCGAGGCGCTCGGCGCCGAGATCGTCCGCGCGCACGCCAGCGCGGAGAACGCCTCCTCGATCCGCGTCGCCGAGAAGGTCGGGATGCGGCTCGTTGAACGCGTCGAGTACCGCGAGGGCGACGAGGTCTGGCACGGGGTGCGGTACGAGGTCCGTCGCTGAGGCCCGAGGGCGTTCCGAACGACCGTCAGGACTGGGTGGCGTCGCGCGGCTTGAACTCGTCGCAGGTTGCGTCGGTGTGGATCACGCCGCGCACGTAGCGGCATCCACCGATCGACAGGCGCGGGAACATGAACTTGCACTCCCCGCAGCGGAACTTCGGGTTCTCGGCCTCGCGGTAGTTCGCCTGCTTCTTCGAGAGCCCCTGGACGCTCGGCACGAGGTCTGCCTCCTCAGTCGCGGTCGACGGCGCGCTGGAGCTGCGCCTTGGACATCTTAGATCGTCCCTCGACGTGCTTGTCCTTCGCCTCCTGGTACAGCTGCGCCTTCGTTCGGCCGCCGGGCCCGCGGTGCGACCGCAGGCCACCGCGCCGGCCGGATGAGATGTCTCGGGTCGAGGTTGGGCTCGAGGTCCTGGCCTCACCGGAGCGGGCCCGCTCCTTGTTGACCGTTCGAGCGGCGATCTCCTCCGCCGTGTCCTCGTCGCGACCTTGCTTCTCGAGGCCCTGTTTGATGTGCTCGTACTGCCGTTCGCGCTTGGCGCTCCACGCCTTCTGCGGCATGACGTCCCCCTTCCGTTCTTTGGCCGTTTCACTGGCCGTTGCTTCGTGTCGTTCCTACCCCTCCAGGCGTCGAGCTACCCGCTGCCCGCGCCCGAGTTGCCGGAGCGGCTCGGTCGCGATTAGCTGGGGACCAAGGAGGAAGCGATGGCGACCAAACAGGCACGGGTGAGTTGGAAGGGCGACCTGGAGAACGGGACGGGCATGATCGAGCAGGTGGGCAGCGGAGCCGTCGGGCCGCTCGCGGTCTCGTGGGCGGCCCGCACCGGCGACGAGGGCGGGATGACCAGCCCCGAGGAGCTGATCGCGGCGGCCCACGCCTCGTGCTTCTCGATGGCGTTCTCGGCGCGGCTCGCGAAGGCCGGGACGCCGGCGGACCGGCTCGAGGTGTCGGCAAGGGTGACGTTCGTCCCGGGGACCGGGATCACGACGTCGGAGCTCGACGTGACCGGTGTGGTGCCCGAGATCTCGGAGGAGGACTTCGTCACGCTCGCCGACGACGCGAAGGAAAACTGTCCGGTGTCTGGTGCCCTCAAGGGCAACGTGGAGATGAGCGTCGCGGCGCGGCTCGCGTCCTAGCGAAGGCCGCTCGCGGGCGGCCCTTGGCGATCACCATCGGTCGGGACTCGCAGCCAACCCGCCCGAGGTGACTCGCACCGCGGCTATCGTTATCGGTCCGGACCCACCCTCGAACCCATGCCGACGCCAAGGACCTGCCCCGACTGCTCGGCCGCCAATCCGGCGGAGGCCCGCTTCTGCCTGAACTGCGGCGCGAAGCTCGACTCCACCGCGGTCGACCCCGAAACCCAACTCGAGCCCTACCTGCCCAAGGAGCTGCTCGCCAAGCTCGAGGCCGCACGCGCGGGACGGGCCATGGAGGGCGAGCGGCGGATCGTCACCATGTTGTTCTGCGACGTCAAGGGTTCGACCGCCATGGCCGAGACCCTTGACCCAGAGGACTGGGCGGACATCATGAACGGGGCGTTCGAACGGCTGATCGCCCCCGTCTACCGATACGAGGGCACGCTCGCGCGCCTGATGGGCGACGCGATCTTCGCCTTCTTCGGCGCGCCGATCGCGCACGAGGACGATCCGCAACGCGCGGTCCAGGCGGGGCTCGACATCATCGCCGGCATCGCCTCCTACAAGGAGCGGATCAGAGCCGACCGCGGGCTGGATCTGGACGTTCGGGTCGGCATCAACACGGGCCCGGTGATGGTCGGACAGGTGGGCTCGGATCTCCGCCTCGAGTACACGGCGATGGGCGACGCGGTCAACGTCGCCGCCCGCATGGAGCAGACGGCCGAGCCCGGCACCGTGCAGATCACCGCCGAGACGCAGCGGTTGATCGAACCGTTCTTCGACCTCGACGCGCGCGGCGGGATCGAGGTCAAGGGCAAGGGCGAGCCCGTGTCCGCGTTCCGGGTCCTCGGCCGCAGGTCCGGGGTGGCGGAGTCCCGGAGCCTCCGCGGCTCGCCGCTCGTCGGGCGCGAACGCGAGATGGGGCAGCTCCGGGACGCGATCGAGGAGGCGCAGTCGGGGGGTGGGCGGATCGTCTCGCTGATCGGCGAGGCCGGCCTCGGCAAGTCCAGGCTGGTCCAGGAGACCCTGGCCGAGTGGACCCGCCGGCGGCCCGACGACCGGTCGCGCATCGGCGGCGAGATCCATCGCCTCTGGGAGACCTGGCAGTGTGTTTCGTACGACACGACGCGCCCGTACGCGCAGTATCGGCGAGTGCTGGCGCGGCTCGCCGGGATCGAGGACACCGACTCGCCCGACGAGGTCCGCCGGAAGCTGGCCGCGACGATGGAGCCCGGTTCGGAGGACGAGTGGCTCGAGCCCCACATGCGCGTGTGGCGGTCGCTGTTCGGCGTGCCGGAGCCGGGTGAGGAACCCCTGGAGGGCCAGGCGTTCCGCGACGCGATCATGGAGCTGGTGCCGGCCGCAACGCGGGCGTTCGGTGCCGACGAGCCGCGTCTGCTGATCTTCGAGGACCTGCACTGGTGCGACGAGGCCTCGATGGACGTGCTGATCGAGACCGCGCGGCTCGTGGACGAACTGCCGAGCCTGTTCCTGTTCGCCTACCGCCCGGACCGACAGGCGCAGTCCTGGCGCCTCAAGCAGTGGCTTGAGACCGAGTATCCCCATCGCTCGACCGAGATCGCGCTCGAGCCGCTCTCGAACGACGACAGCGGTCGGCTGATCGACGCGCTGATCCCCGGCGGGGACCCGGGGGTCCGAACCCAGATCCTCGAGCGCACCGACGGCAACCCGTTGTTCGTCGAGGAGGTCGCCGTCGCCGTCGCCGAGCACGACGAGATCGCGATCCCGGACACCCTGCAGGCGCTGTTCACCGCGCGGTTGGACGTGCTCGACGAAGACTGCAAGCACACGCTGCAGCTCGCCTCGGTGATCGGCCGCTCGTTCTCCGAGCCGGTTCTTCAGGCGGTAGCGGGTGAGGCCGACCTCACCTCGTCGCTGCGAACGCTCGAGCGCATGGGCCTGATCGCCGAGACCGCCCGCACGCCCGACCGCGAGTACGCGTTCCACCACAGCCTGACGCAGGACGCGACCTACGGGACAATCCTGCTCCGGCGCCGGCGCGAGCTGCACCAGCGCGTGGGCGAGGTCTTCGAGGAGCGCTACGCCAACCGGCTCGACGAGTTCGCGCCGGTGCTCGCCTATCACTTCCGGGAGGCGCAGGACGACGAGCAGACGCTGCGATACGCGACGCTCGCCGGCGACAACGCGGCGCGCCTGTACGCCAACGCCGAAGCCGCCGCGCACTACGCGGTGGCGATCGAGGCGGCCAGGCGGCGCGAGGGGACGACCGAGGCGATCGGCCACCTGTATCCCAGCCGCGGCCGCGTGCTGGAGCTCTCCGGTCGCTACGAGGAGGCCGTCGAGAACTACGAGGAGATGGCGGCGCTCGCTCAGGGCTCGGGCGACCGCGGCGGGGTGCTGGGCGCCGAGATGGCCCTGACCACGATCCGTGCCACGCCGACGCCGGTGTTCGACGGGACGAAGGGTCGCGAGCTGGCCGAACGGACGATCGAGCTTGCGCGCGAGCTGGGCGACCGCTCGGCGGAGTCGAAGGCGCTGTGGAACCTGATGATCCTGAACGTTTTCGGCGGTGGCGACGCGGACGAGGCGGTCGAGGCGGGCCAGCGGTCTTTGGAGATCGCGCGCGAGCTGAACGCCCGGGAGCAGATCGCGTTCACGCTGAACGACCTTTGGCGTCCGTACGCCTCCGTCGGCAACGTGGCCGCGGCCCGCGCGTGCCTCGAGGAGGCGAGGCCGATCTGGAAGGAGATCGGCAACCTGCCTATGCTCTGCGAGAACCTCATCGGCACGGGCGCGCTGCAGGCGCTATCCGGTGAGCCGGAGGAGGCCTTGAGCCTGTACGACGAGGCCTATGCCATCTCCGAAGAGATCGGCAACCCGTGGGGGCAGGCCCACAGCCTGTTCAACGCGTACCTCGTGGACGTGGAGCAGGGCAACGTCGGCCGGGCCATGGCCAGGATGCGCGAATGCATCGAGCGCTCCGTCGAAGCCGGGTTCCTGATCCCGCAGTCGGCCGCGCGCGCCGATCTGGGCGTCCAGTACGCGCGACATGGTCAGGTCGAGCGCGGCATGGAGCTGGCGGAGCAGGGGATCGAGATCGCGAAGGATCAAACGCCGCTGGCCGTCCCCATGGGGATGGTGTCGAAGGCCGAGATCCTGTTCCTCGCGGGCCAGCCCGAGCAGGCGGAGTCGGTGATCGCCCAGGCGGAGCTCGGACGGCTGCCCGGTCCGGTCCGAGGCGCCGCGGGTGCCCACGTCGACATCCTCCGAGGGCAGCTTGCGGCGGCACGGGGAGACCACGTCGGAGCCGTGGAGATCGCCGACGCGGTTCTCGCGTGGTTACATCGGCACGAGCTCCGTCAGTTCCTCCCTGCGGCCCTCCTGCTCAAATCGCGGGCGCTCATCGCCTCCGAGCGCCCGGAGGAGGCGGACCCCCTGCTTCGGGAGGCGAGGTCCCGCGCCGAAGAAATGGGCTACCGACGCCTGCTGTGGCCGATCGATCGGGAGCTGAGCCGAGTCGTGGCCGATCGTGGCGACGCCGCGGAAGCTGCAGCCCTGCGGGCCGAGGCCGCGTCGATCGTCTCCGCGATCACGCAGACGATCGACGACGAGGAGCTCCGTGCGAGCTTCCTCGTCCTCCCCGACGTGAGCGCCGCGCTCTCCGAGCGCTGACGGCCGACGGCGCGGGGACGATCGTCGTCGCGTCGAACGCGGGGAACGGCGCTCGGTCGATCGGGTTTCTAGGTCGGGAGCGCGAGGATCTCGGCGGCGGTGAGCCCGCGACTGCCCGGCGACAACCGGAGCCCGATCATCCCCCGCGGCGCCTCGGACCACATGCCGTCCTTGAGGATGTCGACGCTGATCGCTCCCTCGTCGGTCTCGTCGACGCGCAGCGTCTTGCCGAGTTCGGTTTGGAAGAAGTTCGTCGTCGCTTCGGGGTCTCGAGGCCGCATCACCGCGCGCCCGAGGAACGGTTCACGAGATCGTCGAGGTCGACCGGGTGCGTGAGGGTGGTCATCGTGCCTCCTCATTCGGAGGAGCGCTCACGGCCTCTACGCAAACGTTCCTATGGGTGGTGCGTCAACCCATCATCTCACGTTGCAATGCGCATGCGTGCCGTGCGACGGCGCACCCTGCATAGCGGAGCCCGTCGCGTGCACGTGGCAAAGACGTACACTCGATGGAGACGCGACCCCCGTACCTGTCGGGAGAAGAGGACGCACGGGGGATCGTCTCCACCGATCCGGTCCCATCTCGCTGGCTCCAGCGAAGGCCTGATGCCCGAGCGTATCCGCTCGGATCTCGCTCACGTTGGCCCTGGTTGGTCAGGGGCACACGAGCAAAGGAGAACATCCATGAAGCACCTTCGCATCGCTACGTATGAGATCAAGAAGGGCTCGTTCCAGGAGCTCGCCGACGTCGCACAGGACGGGATGCTGCGCGAGTTCCGGAACCAGC
>Ga0307287_10000867_pt1 | contig 10204 bp, 8 predicted proteins | sample ER_DNA_141_FD_194485 | JGI IMG/M metagenome (GOLD analysis project Ga0307287, IMG submission 194485) | Bulk soil microbial communities from the East River watershed near Crested Butte, Colorado, United States - ER_DNA_141 | ecosystem: Environmental > Terrestrial > Soil > Floodplain | place: USA...
GAGGTACGTGCCGGTGCCGGAGACGATCGTCGGGACGCCGGCCACCATCGCCATCGCGAGCGAGCCGCTCACCTCTCCACGGTGCGGGAAGCGGAGATCGACGGCGATGTCGGCCGCCACGAGCCAAGCGCGGAAGTCGTCGTCGGATACGTCGTGACGGACGGTGACGCGATCGGCGACGCCGCGGTCGGCGATCGCGGCGGCGATGTCCGTGCCCGGGATGCGTCGCCCGACCAGCACCGCATGCACGTCGGGCGGCAACGCGGCGATCGCCTCGACGAGTGCCGGCAGGCACTTCGCCTCGTTGATGTCCCCGGGCGCGACCACGAGGGTTCGAGCACCTCGCGTTTCGAGCGTGGCGCGGAGCTCGCGCGCGCGCGGCTCCGCGCGACGCATCGACGCTTCGTCTTCGACCACGGGATGCGGCACGACGAAGATCGGCGTGCGCACCCCGACCGACTCGAGGTACCGCTTGCAGAAGGCCGAGTGCACGATGATCCCTCGCGCGGCGCGAGCCACGGCTGCGCACCACACGACCCTGAGCGGCTCGTGCATCGCCACGTCCGGATCGGTCACGCGATGGCGGAGCGCCGCGGCCTCGCGCGCGGCGTCGAGACCGTGGGGGTCGTTCGCCATCTCGAGCCCGCGGACGAGCCCGTCGAGCGCCAAGTCGTGGAGGACGATGAGCCCCGGCGACGTCATCGCCAGGCCGTAGAGGTATCGATGGAACTCGGCGTTGTTCCCGAGCTGGTAGATCCCAAGCTCGTAGGCGAGGATCGAACGCAGATCCTTGCCCCCTACCGGCCAGAGCACGTCGGTGCGGTGCCGCTCGAGGAAGCCGATGCGACGGAGACCCGCGAGGACCGCCCGATCGTAGGAGGCGATCCCCGTCGCGGCCGGAGGCATGGGGCCGGCGAAGGCAAGCCGGCCGTTGTGCCGCCGTCGCTCGGGGAGCGAGGGTCGCAGACCGACACGTTGCGCCACCCGGCCGGCGAACCTTCTGAGCTTCGGGTTCATCCGAGGAGCCGCGCGACGACCGAGGGCCACTCGGGCACCATCTCGCGCACGAGTCGGTTGCCCGCGACACCCCATGTGCGCGCTGCCTCGCGATCCGACCAGAGACGGTCGAACGCCGCCGCGATCTCGCGAGCCCTCGGTGCTGCGACCAGCCCGGTCTCGCCGTCGCGGACGAACTCGAGCGGCCCGCCGCTGTCGGTCAGGGTCACGACGGGGCGCGCCGCGGCGAACCCCTCGGTCGTCACGTAGCCGAAGTCCTCGTCGTACGGGCCGAAGAACACGCCGAGCGCGCCGAGGTAGAGCTCGTGGAGGCGGTCGTTCGACACACCGACCTCCAATCGGACGCGATCGTGGACCCCGAGGCGCTGGATCCGTGTCCGGAGGGAACGCTCGTCGGGACCTCGTCCGGCCAGCACGAGCTTCACCGGAGTCTCGACATGGCGCATCGCCTCGATCGCGAGCGCCTGTCGCTTGAGGATCTCGAGCCTGCTGGGATAGAAGAGGTAGTCGCCGAGCTCGTGGGGATCGAGTGCCAGGAGCGCCTCCGTCGCCGGCGACCGATGGTAGAGGGGCTCTCCCTTCAGCCGGATCGAGTTCCACAGCCGGTCGGCCACGTTGACGGAGTTCGTGAAGATCCGCTTGGCCTCCCCCAGCGCGAGACGGTCCGAGTGCACGATCAACTTCCGGACCGTCGCGCCGTCATCCTGTCTCGACAGGTCGGCGAAGTCCGGGTGGTCCCAGAGCTCGTAGGCCGTCCGATGTTGGTGGATCAGCCAGACGATCTTGCGCTCGTGAGATGCGAGGTACGCGGGGAACTTCAACGCGATCGCGGCGTCGACCTTCAAGCCGTTCGACTCCGAGATGTCGAAGCTCCGCCACACGGCCATCTGGTGCGCGAGCTCCGTCGCCGGATACCACTTCCCGGCGATCACGACCTCCTCGGCGTCGTGACCAGACTCCCGCAGCGCGCGGACGAGCGACTCTGTATGGAGCTCGGCGCCTCCCCGCGTGAACGCGGTCTGCGGGTGGAGGACGGCGATCCTCACGACGCCCCACCGCCGCGCCCGCGGAGCTCTTCCCGGACGCGGGCGAGCTCCTCCTCGGTCTCCTGGAGACGGTGGGCCAGCTCGCCGTTGAGGGCCGCGAGCTCTGCCAGCAGTCGGTCGTAGCGCATCGTCGAGAACCGCGTCACGCGCCAGAGCGCCAGCTTGATCGTCCGTTTCCACCCTGCCGCCGACCCGAGCAAGGTCTCGCCGATCGGCACGAGCTGGCGCTGCTCGACCCGCATCCGGTGGGCGAAGTCATCGAGCCGATCCCGGATGGAGTCGAGGTCGGTCGGCGGCGGATCTCCCTCCTTCGCCCAGTAGATCTCCCGGGCGAGCGACGACGCCGCTTGGTCCGAGCGGTCGGGGCCGTCCGTCCCCTTCACGTCGCCGCCTTGACGGCCCAGATCGCCACGTCCTGGGCGCGGCCGCGATGGTCCTCGTTCACGAAGCGCACCTCGACCTTCGGGAAGCCCGCGTGCTCGGCCATCAGCCTCAGGGTCTCGGGGTGCCCGGGCCAGGTGTGCGTCACGTCGGCGACGAAGAAGTCGGCGACGGCGTCCGCGTTCTGACCGTTGATCGTTTCCAGCAGGAGTGCCCCTCCGGGGCTCAAGGTTCGATGGATCTCCTGGAAGAGATGAACCCATGCGCGCCTCGGGAGGTGTTCGATCAGCTGGATCGCGCTCACAGCGCCGACCGGATCGTCGGGCCTGGTCTCGAGGTACGCGAGGACGTCCGCGAGCGTCGCGTCGATCCCACGCGCGCGACAGGCGTCCACGGCGCCGGGGGAAGCGTCGACGCCCTCCGCGTCCCAGCCCCACTCGCGGAGCAGCGAACAGAACTCGCCCTGGCCGCAACCGAGGTCGATCCATCGCGGGCGATCGCCCGCCACCTTCGTGAGCTCGTTCCGGAGCGGCACCACGAGCTCCTCGTAGTCCCGGAGACGGTCTGCGACGGACTCGGAGGTCCCGCGCATGCGCTGCTCGAAGGCCCAGTAGTACTCGTCCGGGATCTCCGACCACGCGGCGCTCGCGCTCGAGGTCGACCCCGTCGGCGTGAGCGCTCGAAGGGCCAGCTCGAGCCGCTCGTAGTCGCCCCGCGCCTTCTTCGTCTCCTCCTCGGCCTCGGCGAGACGGGATGCGAGGTCGGCCGCCACCGCCGCGAGGTCCGCCGACAGGCGGTCGTAGCGGCGCGTGGCGGGCCGCGTCGACCGGAAGACGAGCGATTTGAGACTCCGCTTCAGCGACGACGGGGAGTCGAGGAACGGATCGCCCTCCGGCATCCGTCGGTCCTGGTCGGCGCGCAGGCGGATGACGAGCTCTCGCAGGGCGCTCGCCAGCTCACGGGTGCTCCCCTCCCACGGTCCGCTCCCCGGCACGCGCTCGGGCGATCGCTCCTGCTCCATCGCGGCGACAGGCTACACCGGAGGGGTTCCTCGGCTCTCAGACCGACCGGCCACGACAGGCGCGGACGCAGCTGTCGCGAAGGGATGGCGCGCTCGGCGATGAACACAGGAACGCAACAGGGCCGCGACGAAGTGCATCGTGCATCCGGCTAGTCTGGAGATGACCGATGGCAGAACGCATCTCCGGGCACGGCACCCTGGCGCGGGCCCTCGTGGGGGTGACCGCCTCGCTTGCTCTGCTCGTCGGACTCGTGACCACAGGCCTCACCGTCCGGTGGGTCCAGCTGCGCGGGATCGGGACGGACAACACCTTCCACGGGGTCGGCCCGTCCGACTCGCCTGCTCCCACCGGCCCGTGTGCCGACAAGGCCTGCAATTACCTTCTGCTCGGATCCGACTCCCGTGCGGGCCTGCCGCCCGCGCAGCAGGAGCAGTTCGGGACCGACGAGTCGCTCGGAGGCGCGAACCGGGCTGACACGATCATGCTGGTCCACGCCGATCCGCACCTCCAGAAGGCCATCGTGCTCTCATTCCCTCGCGATCTCTGGGTCGCGATCCCGGGTCGCGGCTACGACCGCATCAACACGGCGTTCGAAGGAGGACTCCGCCACGGCGGGCCGCAGTTGGTCGCGCAGACGGTCGCGAACCTGACCGGCTTGCAGATCGACCACTACCTCTACGTCGACCTCGAGGGCTTCCGCCGAACCGTGAACACGCTCGGCGGCGTGGACATGTGCATCCCGGCCTACAACGTGAACACGCCCGGCGACCTCACCGGCACTGCACCGAACGGCGATCCGATCCTCGTCCACTACGACGAGGTCGGCCACATCGCGGACCCGAACTCCGGGCTGAACATCAAGCCCGGATGCCAGCGACTCGACGGTGACCAGGCCCTGGCGTACGTACGGACGCGGCACCTGCCGTGCGATCACATCCCCGACTTCGCCCGGATCGGCCGCCAGCAGCAATTCATCCGAGCGGTGGTGAACCAGATGCTGCAACCCGGCATGGTGGCGAAGGCACCCGGTCTGGTGGAACCGGTTCTCGGCAACCTGCGCCGGGACGCGAAGCTCCTGCCGAGCGATCTCGTGTACCTCGTCGGTCAGCTCCGTGGTCTTTCGACGGGCGCCGTCGAGTTCAGGACGGTACCGGGGTTCGCGGCGCAGGAGGGCGTCAAGGCAGTGCTCCGCATGGATCCGTCGGCCAACGAGATCTTCCGAGCGATCAAGGCGGGCCGGCCGATCGGCAACGTCGGCACGGCGCTCGTCAACACCCCTCCGTCGGAAGCGAACACGCGAGTCGCGGTCGTGGACGCGAACTCCGGAGGCACGGCGTCCGAGGTGGAAGGCGTGCTGAACGATGCGGGCTTCGACGTCTCGCCGGGCATCTGGCCGGCATCCGAGGCGCCGGTCCGCGTGACCGGGCCCGCGATCATGTTCCGTCCCGAGGCGAGCGCGAACGCACAGGTCGTCGCGGCGTATTTCCCGGACCTGCAACTGGTCGCTTCGACCGACCTTCGCGGCGCGCAGGTCGCACTGGTGATCCCCTCCTCCTACACCATGGTCAGGCCCGGCCAGGGTGGTGGGTCCGGCCAGAGCTGTCCCGCGACGTCGTAGGAGCTCAGGAGGCGGCGCGGCGGCCGGGCGTCTCCAGCGCGAGATGGTAGGCGGCGACCTGCCGCTCCGCCGCCTCCTCGGAAGAGAACGAACGGACCCGCTCCCTGCCCGCGGCCGTCAGCTTCGCACGGAGACCCTGGTCGGCGAGGAGCCGCAGCATCGCATCGGCCCACCCGTCCACGTGACCGGGGTCGAGGAGGATCCCTGCATCGCCGAGCACCTCGGGCAGCGCGGTCCGGTCGGACGCGATCACGGGACACCCCAAGGCCATCGCCTCGGCGAGCGGAAGGCCGAACCCTTCGTAGGTCGACGGGTAGACGAGCGCCACCGCGTCGCGGAACAACGCGTCGAGCTCCTCCGCGGGGATACGGCCCAAACGCCGGACGTTGCCCGTCAGCCCTAGCTCCTCGATCGCGCTCGCGACCGCGCCCTCGGCGGGTCCGGCGGCGCCCGTCAACACGAGCACCGCGTCGTCACGAACCGCGATCACCTTGGCGAACGCCTCCAGCAGCGTCAGGTGGTTCTTGTGAGGAGCCGTGATCGCCGGGTAGAGGAACGTCGGGGGCCCCGAGGGCAGCGCCGGAGGGTCGTCCTCCGATCGCGCGGGGGGGAGCGGTGCGCTGACGACGAGCACCCGTTCCGGATCCGCGCCGAGTAGCGCCATCACGGTTCCCCGGACGAACGCCGAAGGGGTCGTGATCACGCGGGCCGCCCGCGCCGAGGGCCGAAGCCTCGATCGAAGGTATCCCCCCTGGATGCGCCCGATCGTGTCGGGCAGCTCGATCGGCCGGAGATCGTGGATCGTGAGCACGCTCGGCCGGTTCTGGACCCACGGCACCACCGTGTTCAAGTGGTGGACGACCTCGAGGCCGGCCGTCGACGCCGCGCGCGGGAGCCACGTCGACTCGGCGGCGATCCTCGCGGCGCGCGAGGCGCCGTCGATGGGCGCGATCACCGTCGGAAACCGGTCGACCAGGTCCGGGTGGGCTCGCGGGAACCGTCGGTTGCACAGGAGTGTGAGCGCCAGATCGTTCGCCGGAACCTCGGCCAGCGCGCGAAGCAGACGCAGGGCGTACTCCTCGGCGCCGCCCGCGGCGCCGGGGAGCAGCCACAGGAGGTTGACGCCCACCGTCGGCGTCGTCACCGGCCGCTCCGAACGGCCTCCAGGTACACGGACGCGACCAGGTCGGCCGTCCGGTCCCAGGTGAACGTCGCCGCCCGCGCGCGGGCCGCCGCCCCGAGCGACGCCGCGAGGGCCCGGTCGTCCAGGATCCGCTCGATCGCCGACGCGATCGCGTCGGTGTCGAGCGGATCGACCAGGAGCGCGGCGTCGCCGGCCACCTCCTCCGTCGCTGTGCCAGCCGACGTCACGACCGGAACCCCGTACGCCATCGCCTCGAGGACCGGCAGCCCGAACCCCTCCGCGAGGCTCGGATAGGCGACCACCGCGGCACCCGCGTACAGCGCGCCGAGGTCGTCCGGGGGGACGAAGCCGAGTGGGCGGACACGTCCTTCGAGCGACGCGATCTTCTGAGTGAGGTCCTCTTTCCATCCCGCCGGGCCGGCCAGCACGAGGTCGAGCTCGGGGCGATCGATCCGTGCGAAGGCCTCCAGCACACGCGGGAGGTTCTTCCTCGGTTCGCGCGTGCCGCAGAACAGGACGTAGGGGCGTTCGATCCCGTATCGGCGTCGGACCTCCTCGGCCCCCGATGCATCCAGCGTACGCACGCGAACACCCCATGGCACCAGCCGGAGTCGGTCCGATCCGATCCCGGCCGCCCGACAGGCCTCCATCGTCGCCGTCGACGGACAGATCACGAAGCTCGCGTGACGCCGAGCGAGCTCGAGCCCACGGCGCAGGACAGCACCCGAGTGCCACGTGTAGTGCTCCGGATAGGTGAGGAACAAGAGGTCGTGGACGGTCGCGACCAATGGAGCGTTCGAGGGCGGGACGACGTATCCGGCATCGTGCACGACATCAACGGGCCCTGTGGCGCGCTCGACCACAGGGTGGCGAAGCCACTGCCAGGCCTCGTAGAGCGCCCGACGAGAGAGGGGAAGCTGTCGCACGGGAACGGGAGGGATGAACGCCTCCTGTGGGGGCGCGCGATGCCGTGCGGACACGCCGACGAGGTCGAGGTCCCCCCGCGCGTTGAGCGCTCTGAGCAGCTCCACCGTCGACGTCGCGATCCCCCCCGGGACGACATGCCATGACTGTTCAACCGTTACGGCGACGCGCATGCGGGATGACCTGCGATGGACGGTACCTGGCCTCGGGAGGACGGAAACACGCTGATACTCTAATCAGGCCCGGGCCCGAGGTTCGCGGGATCAGCGTTCGGGTCGGAGGGCTCACGTGCGCATCACGATCATCAACCTCTTCTATCCGCCCGACCTGGCGGCGTCCGCGCACCTCGCGGCCTCGCTCGCCGATCACCGGGCGACGCGGGGCGACGAGGTCACCGTCGTGTGCGGGCGGGGTGGCTACCTGGGCGGCGCCGAGCGCGGCGCATGGTCCGCGCGAGCGGCCGGCGCGCCAAGGGTGATCCGCCTGTGGACCCCGGCGCTCGGCAAGGCGACCCACGTCCGTCGTCTCGGGGACTACGCCGCGTTCCTGGTCGGATCGGTGGCACGACTGTTGCTCGTGCCCAGGCAAGACGTCGTGATCGCCCTGACCACCCCCCCGTTCGCGCTCGTGGCCGCGGTCGCTCACCGCATCCTGCACCCACGCACCAAGGTCGTCCTGTGGTCCCACGACGTGTACCCCGACGCCGCCGAGGCGTTCGGCACGATCCGTCCCGGCGGGTTCGTGTCCCGGATGCTCCGGGCGGTCTCGCGACGGCTGATGCGGCGCGTCGATCGCGTTGTGGCCGTCGACGACGCCATGTTGAACCGCGTGCTGACCGGGTACGCGCACGATGGCCGACCCCCCGGCTCGGTGATCGCGAACTGGGAGCCGACCGCCCGATTCCCTCGCGATCACCGACCGCCGCCGTGGGGTGGGTACCGTGAGGCGGCGCTGGTGGGCCAATTCGTCGTACTCCACACGGGGAACTTTGGCGTAGGACATCGCGTGGCTGGGATCGCGGACGCCGCCGCCAGTCTCGCTGAGGACCGCGTGACGTTCTTGTTCGTGGGCGGGGGCGCCCGCGTGCCCGAGCTCACCGCGGAAGTGGAGCGCCGAAACCTCCGCAACGTCCGGTTTCATGGCTATGTCCCGCGCGCCGAAACGGCTGGGGTCCTTGCAGGAGCAAGGTGCTCCCTGATCTCCCTGGACGACCGATCGCTGGGGATCATGAGTCCCTCGAAGATGCACAGCTGCCTTGCGATGGGCCTCCCGATCGTCTACCTGGGCCCGCCCGGCACCAACGTCGACCAGGCGATCACCGAGTACGCCTGCGGGTTCTCGTTGCGCCAGGGCGACGTCGCGGGGCTCGTCGACGCGATCCGCCGGCTCCGCACTCACCCCGACCTCGCCACCGCGCTCTCGAAGAACGCTCGCCGGGCCTTCGAGGAGAGTTACTCCGATCGAAGCGCCCTCCCGCGGTTCGACTCGCTGCTCGAGGACCTCGCCGGCGCCGGACCGTGATGCCTCGCGGGATAGGATGACCCGGGCCGAGCGAGGGGGAACGTTGGAAGGCGACGCGATCCGCGTGCTGCTGGTGGGGACCGGTGACGACTTCGGAACCGACCTCGAAGCCGAAGGGTTCGAGGTTGCCCGGATCCCGGACCTCGCTTCGCTCGGTCCGAGATCCGACCAGGACGCCGTGATCGTCGCGCTCGACGATCCCGGCCCCCTCGAGGCCCTCGAGATACTCCGCCTCAAGACCCCCGCCGCCGCCGTCTTGGTCCTCACGACCCCCGAACGGGAAGCGGACGGCGCCGTGGCCCTGCACGCCGGGGCGGAGGATCACCTCGTTCGTGGCTCGATCCCGGACGGCCTGCTGCCGCGGGCCGTCCGCTACGCCGTCGAACGGCGCCGTCTGCGCCGTGAGCTGGCGACGATCGACGAGAGCACACGCCTGCCCAATCTCCGCGGTTTCGTCGCGATCGCCGAGCACCAGCTGCGGATGGCCGACCGCGCCGGAACCCCCATCGTGCTGCTCTTCGTCCGCTTCGACGGTCAGCGGGCCGACTCCACCGGTGGCGAGCCCACCGTCCCGGATCAGCTCGCGATCGAAGCCGCCGAGGTGCTCCTCAGCGCGATCCGCGGCTCCGACCTCCCCGCCCGCATCGCCGAGGACACGTTCTGCGTGCTGCTGTCCGGCGATGCGAAAGGGTCCGAGGTGGCCGTGCTCTCGAGGCTCGTCGAGGCGATCGCCGTGCACGATGCGAACAAGGCCGAGCCGGAGCCCATGGCGTTGTCCGTCGGCAGCGCGATCTACGACCCCGCGGATCCCGTCTCCCTCGAGGGCCTGCTCCGCACCGCCGAAGCCGAGATGCGACCCCACGCATCCGAGACCCGATGATCTGCGAATACCTCCGGAGGTCATCGGATCTCAAGGAAGGCGGTTCCCACGAGCGCGGTGATGACGCTGCGAAGGGCACGGCACGAACCCATGGGCTCCGCTGACCCGGCCGTGACCCCGGACGAAGCCCTGCTCCTTCGAGTCGGTGCTGGGGACGAGCACGCGTTCCGCGAGCTCTTCGCTCGATATGCAGCCGTGGCCCACGCCCTCGCCTTCCGACTGGTCCGCCAAGCTCAGGTCGCGGAGGAGATCGTGCAAGAGGCGTTCCTCGCCGTCTGGCGAACCCCCGAGCGCTACGACCCGGCCAGAGGTTCGGTCCGCTCGTGGTTGATGGGCACCGTCCACCACCGTGCCGTCGACGCGGTCAGACGCGAGCAGGCCCAGCGCCGCCGCACGGATCAAGCGGCGGCGCTGGTGCCGAGGGTCGCGGAGGACCCGACAGACGACGTCCTGTCCGCCCTGGACCTTCCCCGTGAGCGAGCGCTCGTCCAGAAGGCCCTCGAGCAGCTGCCCGACGAGCAACGTGACGTGATCCTCCGGATGTACTTCGACGGGCTGTCGCAATCGCAGATCGCCGAGCGGACCGGCCTCCCACTCGGCACCGTGAAATCCCGCACGCTGCTCGCCATGCGGCGGCTGCGCACGAACCTC
>Ga0307287_10000870_pt1 | contig 10178 bp, 13 predicted proteins | sample ER_DNA_141_FD_194485 | JGI IMG/M metagenome (GOLD analysis project Ga0307287, IMG submission 194485) | Bulk soil microbial communities from the East River watershed near Crested Butte, Colorado, United States - ER_DNA_141 | ecosystem: Environmental > Terrestrial > Soil > Floodplain | place...
GGCACGCAACGATCGAAGCCACCACGAGTCGCCGAGTCTTCACTCTCGCCCCCTTCGGGTCGCTTGCTATATGAGAGTCAGGCTAGTCGCCTAGACGTGCGGGTAGGCAACCTCCATTTGCCGTATCTGCATTAAAGAACTCTCAGCCGGCGCAAGCGGGAGCCGATGGCGTCGTCCAGTGAGGGGCGCGATCCCTCAGCCGAGGAACTCTGGCGCGAACTCGAGACGTGGGTGCCGAACTGCTCGAAGTGTGGCCTCGACGTGCACTGGGTGAGCGGCCTCGGCGTCACACCGGGCCACTGGGCGCACCGGAGCCCGCGCCGCATGGCGAGCCTGCCGTGTAGCCACGATCAGCTTCACGGTGCAGACTTACGCGCACTCAGACGAGAGGGCAGCAGCGGTCGCGATCGACGAGGCCGAGCGGCTGCTCGGGGGAGGTGCCAGCTTCTGATGTCTGCCTTTCATGTGCTCAACACGGACGCCAGCATGCGGTCGGGAGAGGTTGCGATCGGCGTTGTTCTCCGCCAGAAACGCCCGAAAGGCGGCCCCTTGACCGTCATCGGCTACATCTCTAAGAAGATTCGCGTGGATTCAATCACGGAGGCGGAGTACAAGGCTCTCATCAAGGGACTCGAGTTGGCTCGGTACCACAAGCCGACGGACCTCTACGTGTATTCAGATTCGGCCTCCGTCGTCAACCAGGTCAACGAGGAAAGGCCGAGATTCAAGAACAACCGCGAGAAGTTGGAGCCCTTGCACAGGAGGGTTCACGATCTCCGCAAAGAGCTTGGAGAGCAACTCAAGACGATCAGCATCAGCTACCTGCCGCGGGAGATGAACACGGAAGCGGATCAGCGCGCCGCTGATGCCTTCATCCTAAAACTCAAGGGTCAGTAGGTCGGAGTCGAGCGCCGACTTCGAGAACACCTCGACGCCCTCGGTCCCGCTCCCCCGCGCCGAGCTGCTCCACTTCCTCATGCTGCCCGACTTCGAGCGGGCGGACCGGATCGGAGAGTTCTGGGTCTACCCAGAGAGCCGCACCTTCGCCGAGCTGCTGATCGACTGCGAGGAGGATCGGACGCTGCGGGCGGTGCTGGTCGGGATGCTGCGGGAGATGGAGCGTTCGTAGCTCAAGCAGGATGCGGCAGCCGCTTTCGGCGGCGCTTCTGGATCGAGACTTGCATCACGTGACCAACACCAGCCGTGAGGAGGCCGATTACGGCCATCGCTGGGGGCACGCCGATAAGAGCGACCTCCCAGACGCCGTGAAAAGTGAAGTAATCGCCGTTTTGGAGAGCCTCGATGACAAGAGTCGAAACGATGCTCCAGGCGAGGATTCCGCACCACAGCATCAACCCCATGAACGCACAAGCGAATAGGCTGATCGCCTCGCGCCGCGCGAGAAGGTAGGTGGCGACGAGCCAGCAGGCGACGAGGATGCCGAAGTATGCCCACTCTTGCGCCATGCACGGCTCGGGGAAGTAGGGGTCGGGGTAGCAATTGTAGAAGCCCGTTGCGATTGCGTCGACCAGGGCGCCGGCTCCGACAACGGTGAGTCCCGCAACGGCGCACAAGAGCGCGATCCGTCCTCGGCTCACGGCCGCCTCAATCGAGTCGAGTCCTCACGGCTCTAGATATCGGCCAGGATCACCCCGACCTACAGCGAGCCCGATGAAGTCGAGCTCCTGATCGACTGCGAGGAGGACCGGACGCTCCGGGCGGTGCTGGTCGGGATGCTGAGAGAGAGCTTCGATGACCGTGCGCTCCGAGCTACCAGAGGACCGGGACAATGCGCTCGATGTCGAGCGCCTCGCCTTCCAGCAAGCGCGGAACGGCGACGCGGTAGAGGACATAGTCGAAGCGATCCGAGCCGTCCGCGACGAAGAAGGTTCCTTCGGCCTCGTTGCCGAGCTTGACGGGGTGATCGTCGGCCACGTGCAGTTCAGCCGAGCGTGGATCGGAGACAACCCTCTGGTGGTTCTCGGCCCGATGGGGGTCCGTCCGGATCACCAGGGACGGGGCATCGGGTCCGAGCTCATCGACCGTGGTCTGGACGAGTCACGTGGCCGCGGGGAGCCGGCAGTCGTACTGCTCGGAGACCCGACCTTCTATCGGCGGTTCGGCTTTGTGGCGGCCTCGACCTTCGGTCTTCGCAGCCCCCAGGTTGGCGTCCAACCCAATGGCTTCGTGATTCTGGAGGAGCACTTCATGATCGTCCCGCTAGATGAGCGCGCCGACTCTCTAGTCGGACCCGTTCGATGGAGTTCCGCGCTGTAGGTATTCCCCGGCACTGGGCGCACCGGGAGCCCGCGCCGCACGGCGAGCCGGCCCGTCTGGTTGGAATCCCTATTCGGGTGGGGGCGGCGGCAAGACCGGAGTTGCACGGGCAGGCCGTTCCATCCATGCGCCGATGAGGACGAGCAGAATACCGAGCGCCAATGCGACAGTGATCGCCCTATGCGTCACGAAAGCCGGCGCTCCGATGGCCATGAACGCCAAGCCGACATACACCAGCACCTTGCCCCGGCGTCGTCGGCGAACGAAGCTTTCCGGTCTGGGCTCCAGGCCCTGCATGCACCCGTTATCGGCCGCCGCAGGAAGTTCCTGGAGAGGGTGCGATCGAAGAGTTGCTGATCGACTGCGAGGAGGACCGGACGCTTCGGGCGGTGCTCGTCGGGATGCTGCGGGAGGCTGAGCGGCGACAGCCCCTTCGGGATTGCAGGCTCCAGACGCCTCAGACAACCAGGAAGGTCGCGGCTCCTAGCATGCTTCTGACTGATCGGAGAGAGGCAAACCGCTTCTGGTCCATCGCCTCACAGCGGGGTGATTGGGTCAGTTGTACTCACCTGATCGTCGTTGCCTTCCTCAGCGCCCTGATCGTCCTCGCCCTCGCCCTGATCGTCGTTATCTTCGGCCTGGTCCCCTTCTGATTCGCTCTCCCCCTGGTCATCGTTGTTCTGGTTCACGCCGTGAGGATCCTCGTTCTGGCCGTGAGGATCCTCGTTCTGGCCGTGAGGGTCCCCGCTCTGGCCGTGAGGGTCCCCGCTCTGGCCGTGAGGGTCCCCGCTCTGGCCGTGAGGGTCCCCGCTCTGGCCGTGAGGGTCGCTGCCTTCATCCACGACCTGATCGTCGCTGCCTTCCTCCACGACCTGATCGTCGCTGCCTTCGTTGACGACCTGATTGTCGTTGTCCCCCCCCTGGTCCTGCTCGTTCTCACCCGGACCGTCGGGACGACCAAGATCCCTGGAGTCACTGCGGTTCGGGCCCCGCCGATCGCCGGGCCCGCTCTCGTTGCCGGAGGGACCATGCGTGGAGGTGGGTGTCGTCGGTGAGACAGCGAAGACCGGATGCTGCGGCGCGTGCTCCTGTGGCGCGCGATCCACGGCCGACGCGGGAAGGGGGACGCGCGCCGGAAGTTCGTCAGTGCCCGGCCCGCTCAGAGTCAGCAGAACGCCCGCGGAAACGGTCACCGCAACGGTGGTCGCCGCGGTGACGAGTTCCGTGTGGTCGTGAAGTGCGTTCGCAACGTACGCCCGAACGAGATCCGCTTTACCGGACAGCAGCCATCCGCTGATGCGCTGGGGAACTTGGAGCGCGCTCCGCGTCCCGAACGCGGGCACGAGCCCCCACCCGACGGCCCCTCCGATGCCTTCGGCGACGAGTGCGTGAAGGAGTCCGGCCATCACCGTCCCCGATACACCGCGCTCGATGCGACCGAGCGCGCCAGCGGGCGTGTGATCGCCGACCACGATGAGTACGGCATCGGGCGCCAGATCTCGAACGTGCTCGAGCGAGGTGCACATGTCGGCCTCGACGACGATCGCGTCCGGCTCGTCCGCCGCCACGGCAGCGATCAGCGCGTCCTCCGTCTGCGCGACCGCGACGACGTCAAACCCATTCGCCCCGAGCAAAGCGTCCATGTTGCCGACGCTGCCTGCCGTGATCACGCTGAGCCGGGCGCTATCCTCCACCCACTCGGCGGCCGAACCTTGTGACGAGGCGGAACGTTCGAGGATGGACATGGCGCGGGCTCCCGGTGGACGGTCGTAGCACTTCCTCTACGGAAAGCGCATGAGTACCATCGCGCAGCGCCGCCGGTCATGTCGCACGATGGTGCTACGGCCGGCCACGACGCGGCCGTCACCCGTTCGGTCTATGGACACACACCCCGCCCCGTTCCGCCTTCCGGCTCGGTCACACCTCGACCAGGATGCTCGAGCAGCACTACGGGACGGCTCGATCGCGCCGACCTCGAACTCGCTCGGGCTCTGGACGCTGCGGCACGATTGCGGCACGTCGAGGAGTCAAGCGACGCAGACGTCCAGGTAGATCCCTCCTGACCTGCGGCTTTGCTCGTAGTCCCAACGGGGTTCGAACCCGTGTCTCCACCTTGAGAGGGGAATCCAGCACGTCCTGATACATCCCGCTCCGTCCTGACGGGACCTATCCGCGCTGGTCAGAGGTCATCACCGGGAAACGACAGGACGAGACGGGACGGGTAGAACGGACCGAGTGTCACCCATAGTGTCACCCGAGATCCGCCGGTGTCTGACACGGGGGGGTGACGGTTCGACGGCGTAGCTTGCGGCCATGAGACCCGACGAGCTCGAGCGCCGACTCCTGGAGCGCCTCGACGCCCTCGGGCCCGCTCCCCGCGCCGAGCTTCTCCACGTCCTGATGCTCCCCGACTTCGAGCGGGCCGACCGGATCGGTTCTGGAGTTACCCGCACAGCCGCGCCTTCGCCGAACTCCTGATCGACTGCGAGGAGGACCGGACGTTGAGGGCGGTGCTGGTCGGGATGCTGAGGTAGGCCGACTAGTCGCGCCTTCCCCTCTGCCTGGCATGTGCGAGTATCCGGCAATGCGCGCAATCCTGGCCGTCACGGCGCGATGTGACGCTGTTCGGCGCGATGGCTTTCACGCAAGGACTGGCAGACAGGCAGGCCGCCGGCGCGGAGAAGCCCTTCGACATCCGTCTGGCTCTGTTAGGTCGAAGCTATCGTGGGACGAAGGTCGACTTCTGGGCCTCGTGTGGTGACGAGCCAACCAAGGATCGCTGGACGTTGGCAATCAAGACGGACAGGGCGAGATACGTGGACGATGTTTGGACGGTCGTCCGTTGGTCGGGAACGTGGTCACGGTCCGCAGACTTCCCGAGTGCCTGCTCGCCAAGTCACCTGCGATCCGTCATTCGAGGAACGCCTGCAACATAGTCGGTTCTCGTCTACTTCGGGTCAATGGCACATCGACGAATGGCGGAACCCCTCCGGGTGGTGGCGCCGGAGGGGTTCCTCTTTGTAGCCCAGTCGGAAAGTGAGGAAGTTAGAAGAACCGGGCTACGCGCGGTATTCATCGACGCGCTGTGCCGGACTACTTGAGACTCGCCCGCGACATACAGGAGCGCCCCCCAACCTCTCGCCTCCGGTAGAGGTTCCGGCTGGGGGGCACTCCGTGGCGGACGCCAAGCGGCACGACGTTAGTCGGTAGCGCCCGCCTGGATCGATCCGGGCTTCTGGCTTCGGCGTTCCCGGCTTTGGTTTTGGTGCGGCCGAGGGACACCGGTGGACGAGAATGGGCCCCGAGGCGAGTCATTGTCCATGCCGCTCCCAGGCGAAAGCCGCCATCCCTCGACCGCAGCCCAATTCTGAAATGCGTTAGGAACGGGAGCATCGCGCAATCCACGTATCTGAGGTAACGCGCCGCACATACCGTGATTTCAGACGGACCTGGGGAGTCGTTGCTCGCCGAGTGCGACGAGGTTCTTCGTTAGCTGGGCGGTGCTGTTGGTTCATCCTCCACGTCCAGCTTGAACACGGCGTACTCCAGACGGTCATTGCCATTCCGAGTGGCACCGTCCAATACGAAGAACCGACCTCCGATGCGCTCAACGGCCCGGCTGTCTCGTACGCCGAAGGGCGTGAGATCGAACGACCATTCCGGGTTGATCGTCTGGCTCTGCCAGTCGACGGTATGCAGCATCTCGTGGTGCGTAACGGCGTGCATCTCCGATCCATCCCGCGAGAAGGAAAGGCCGAAGATGCCGCTCAGATCGGCGATCTGGAAGGGCTGACCGAGCGCGTTGCTTGCATAGTCGTACGTCCGAAGATCCGATTCCGCAGCGACGTACAAACTATGATCGGCGGAGTTCCATCCGGCGGCTGTGAAGTCGCTGGTCGGCCCCAAGGGCTGCCACGAGTCGACCTGAAGCACTCCGTGACGACGCGTCAAGCGGAAGACCGTCGGTCGGATCGTTCCCGTGCAGCATTTCCCAGAGAAGACGTAAAGAGCATCGTCCGCCTCGTCGTAGGCCATGCTCTCGAAGTCGTCGGTACGGCTTGGTCCGGCACGAGGACCGCCCCCGAACCGATGCGCGGATCGGAATGCCTCTTCCTCCAGCACCCGTTTGAATCTACCGGTCGTCGGGGCTACTTCGAAGATCGCGTCCGTTCCGTCGTCTGCCAGCCAGAGCGAGTGGTCCCGTGGAACGTAGGCGCTGCCCTCGCCGTCCCGCATCGAGATCTGAGTGTGAACGAAGGGCGTGGTGCGGATGACGCCCACGAGCTTCAGATGCGGCGGAGATGTCTGCGCAGCCGAGAACGATCGCGTGAAGAGAGCCGAAAGCACGACGACCCACACGAGCGTTAGGACTCGGCGAGCCGGCCCGCTGGTGATCCCAAGCATGAATGGCCCTCCCCTAGATACTCGTCTGAAGTCGTGCGCGGGATCGAGAGCCTAACTCGATGGCATCGGCCGAGGGGTGCCGGGGACTCGGCGGCATGAGTCGTCCAGGGCTGTCGCGTCCCTACAGCCCGCTCGCAGCACCCTCCAAGTCAGGGTCTGCCCCTTCGATCATGGGGAAGAATTGCGGGCATTCACACTCGCTGAACAGACAGGGCCCCGTCTCGCGGTCGCTGTGAACGAACTCGGAGTGGCGGCACCAGGAGCAGTAGGTGGCCAGGCTCGCGTCGAGATCGACGTAACGGACCGCTGACAGATCGATCCATGACATGACGCAACGACCGTAGGGAGTTCATGGGACGGCGCATCCGCTAATCGGTGGCCTTCTCCTAGGTCGAAGGTCTAAGCCAGGCCGAATCGGAGCCCGCGCCGCACGGCGAATCAGCGCTGGGACACTCGATCCGGTGAATGCGTGACGGCACAGAGAGACACCGCCCAGGAGATCCTGCGCAAGGTGCGAGAGACCCTCGCTACCGCCACTTTGGGTCTGTACGACCTGAAGGGCGAGGACCCCACGTCGTCGCGTTCCAGGTCTTCACAACGTGGTCGTTTTCGGTCGCTCCGTGACAAACGTGCTTCAGACGCTTCGGTCGGTCGATCGAGAGGGCTTCGACCGCTGGTATCTGCCGTATCGGAAGCAGATGGAAGATGATGCCCTTCTCCGCTACTTCTATCGGCTACGGAGCATCATCCTGAAGGAGGTGGGCCGGAGACGAGTTCGATCACGCACGTCGAGTACTTGAACACCGCCAATCTCCAACCGCTCATGCAGAACCCGCCGCCGGGCGCGAGGGGCTTCTTCCTCGCTGATGAAGTGGGCGGAAGCGGGTGGGAAATCGAGATGCCCGTCGGCCGCGTCGAGAAGTTCTACGTAGGACTGCCTGAGTCACTGAAGATCACCACCTGGTTCGAGTTTCCTGATGCTCCTCGCGAGCACCTCGGGGAACCGATCACGGACCGTTCCGTTTCGAATCTCGCGCACCTGTATATCCGTTACCTGACCCGGCTCGTGGCCGACGCAGAGACAGAGTTCCAGCCCTCGGGCGAGTGACGGTCGAGCCAGGCCAGAGCTTCAACCTGCTCCTCCGACAGGAAATCCGCTCCCCATATAGAACCGATCTCCTCTAGAGTTCGCGGCCCCGGATACTCGGCCCGAACGAGCGAGGCAAGCGCAGACATCGCTCGTTCGAGTAGGACAGCACGCGAATCACAAGAAGTCGATCGCACCTCGTCTGCTCCTTTGTGCTACCGGTGTGCGTCAAATCGTGGAGACGTTTCCCCTGGTAGCGCGCCGGGAGGGAGTCGAACCCCCAACCTTCTGATCCGTAGTCAGATGCTCTATCCATTGAGCTACCGGCGCTCCGCATCAGCATACCGGCGGGGTCCAGCGCACCAGGAGGGCGGGGCAATGAGCGCCCCGCCCTCCGGTCTGGTTCAGGCGGGCTGGGATCGGATGAAGAACTCGGTCCCCTGCTCGGTCGGCTTCGCGTCGAGCACGGCATCGTCGAGCGTGGACGCGAGCTCCTGCGCCACGACGACCCGAACGCCCTGGGCCTCGGCCTCGGCATCGGCCGGCGCGGGTTCGTTGATCGCCTCGAGCGAGATCACGCCCTGCCCGTTCGTCCTCGTCTCCGGGACGAGCCTGATCGTCTGTCCGCGGACCTCCTCTCGGGCGAGGATGTCTCGGAAGGCCGATGCGGCCGTATCGGTGATCTGGAGCATGACGCTCACCCCTTCGCGGTCGCGGTCTAGGTGCTTACCCACACGAGCGGATGGGACACCTCGACGAGCCTTCGCCTACTTGCCGGGTCGATCGGGCGTGTAGGGTCGTTGCCATGAGCACGGAACGACGGGGCACGAGTCCGGACTATCCGGACTTCCGCCACGGGTCGACGGCGGGACCGGCGGGTCCGCCACCCGAACACACCGAGCACGACATCGACCGGATCGCCGCGGAACGAAGCCGCGAGGACGAGGTCCTGCGGAGTGACACGCGTCCGTCCCTGTGGTCGCGCCTGTTCCGCCGGCATCGCTAGGCGTCGATCCCTCCTGCCGCGGCCGTGAGCTCGATCACCGACGGCTGAGCCGCCCCGGGACGCCCGATCAGCGGGGGTCGGGACGGTCCAGGTTCCAGTGCCGGACCACGGAGCAGAGCCACACCGACTCCTTGACCGGCGCCACCGCGAACCGTCCGATCGCGCGCTGACCGCCCTCGTGGTCGCTGTAGAGCAGCTCGATCGCGAACACGCGAGGCGCCCGGACGGCCTCGAGCAGCGCCGTGTACTCCGGGTCGTCGCGATCGCGGATCGCGGCCTGCCAGAATCCGACGTCGTCGCCGGCGACGTACAGGTCTCGCAGCTGCCGGCGGAACTCGTCGGGCTCGGCGTGGGCGTGATCCTCGTGCAGCTCCTGGAGCACCAGGTGCCATCCGTGGATCACCGCGACGCCCGAACCGGAGTTGCGGACCGACATCGCGAGGTAGAGGTTGCCGTCGACGACCTCGGCGATCGCCCCCGAGCCGGAGAGCCGCGCCCAGTGCTCGTCGCCCCACATGATCTTCTGTTCGGTGTCCGTGAGCCGCGACGGCATCAGGAGCGGCCGGATCCCGATCTGCATCGAGTACTCGGCGGTGCGCGCCGCACGGTTGGCGGCCCGCACCGCCACGAACGTCGCGAGGGCAAGGACGAGCGTGCCCAACGCCGTCGCCAGTGAGGCGGCCGTCGACCAGTCCCACACGCAGCACAATCTACCGAACGGTTGCCCGAAGAAACATCCGTACGAGCGGATGCCCGGGCCGAGCACATCGGCCCGGGATCCCGCACGTTGATCAGCAGAAGATACTGACGCCTCCCGGTCCGATCAGGAGGCCGATGATGATGAGGACGATCCCGTAGAGAAACGCGCCTCGGACCAGCGTGATGATCCCGCCGATGACGAAGATCGCCGCGATGATCCACAGGATCGTCGTGACGCCTCCCCCACAAGCCTTCGCAGCGATCAAGAATTCCATGTGCTGAGCCCTCCCATTCCGAGATGGTAGGGGTCTACCCCGGAATGGGCCGTCTCATGCGTTCGAAGATGGATCGGGCGGCCGGCCTCTCGACGCTCCGATCTCGCGAGGCGGATCGACGCTCGGCGTGGGCGGTTGCGGGGCCCGTGCGGCCGACGTCCTCGCGGAGACGGCAGGATTCGAACCTGCGAGGGAGTGTTACCCCCCTAACCGCTTAGCAGGCGGCTGCTTTCGGCCACTCAGCCACGTCTCCGGGAACGATTCTACGGAAGGGCTCAACCGGTAGGCTCGCCACGTGCCCGACATCGTCGTGGTGGGCGGCGGGATCATCGGAACGGCGTGCGCGTTCGAGCTCGCCGACCGAGGCGCATCGGTCACGCTCCTCGAGAAGGACGAGCTCGCGGCCGGCGCCTCCGGGCGCAACCTCGGG
>Ga0307287_10000871_pt1 | contig 10168 bp, 6 predicted proteins | sample ER_DNA_141_FD_194485 | JGI IMG/M metagenome (GOLD analysis project Ga0307287, IMG submission 194485) | Bulk soil microbial communities from the East River watershed near Crested Butte, Colorado, United States - ER_DNA_141 | ecosystem: Environmental > Terrestrial > Soil > Floodplain | place: USA...
GGTCGGCCTCGATCTTGCCCAGGTCGACCGAGATGTGGCGCTGGTCGCGCTGCTGCACGATGCCGGTGACGATGTCGCCGACCCGGCCCTCGTACTCGCCGTAGGTCACGTCGCGCTCGGCCTCGCGCAGCCGCTGCATGATCACCTGCTTGGCCGTGACGGCGGCGATCCGGCCGAAGTCGGAGGGAGTGTCCTCCCACTCGCGGATGACCTGCTCCTCGTCGTCGAGCTCCTGGGCGAACACGGTCACGTCGCCGGTCTCGCGGTCGACCACCACCCGCGCCCCCTCGGGGGCGTTGGGCTGGCGCTTGTAGGCGGCGGCGAGGGCGCTCTCGAGCGCGCTGATGACCGTCTCGAGCGCGATGCCCTTCTCGCGCTCGAGGAAGCGCAGGTCGTCGATCGGGATCCTCACGTCGCCGTCCTCTCGTTGCCGGTGGTCCTGGGTCGGGGTCGGTTGCGCGTCACCACGGCAACACCACCTTCCCCCGGACCACCTCGGACAGCGGCACCCGGACCTGGTCCCCGCCGACGTCCAGCACGACCGTCTCGTCGTCGGCGTCCATCACCACGCCCCGGACCGAGCCGCCCGCGCTCCCCCGGCCATCGCCGGCGTCCTCAGGGACGCCGTCCCCGGCGTCCCGGACGATGCTGACCTGGTGGCCGCGCTGGCGGCGGAAGTCCCGGGAGCTGTGCAGGGGGCGGGAGAGCCCGGGCGTGCTCACCTCGAGGGTGTACCTGCCGGGGACCGGGTCGGCCTGGTCGAGTGCCCGGGACAGGTCCTTGGAGACCTGCTCGACGACGTCGGCCTCGACCGGCTCGTCGGCGTCCAGGATCACGCTCAGCACCCGCCCGCGACCCTGGCCGCGGAGGGCCAGCTCCAGCACCTCGACCCCGTGGCCGGTGGCCACCCGATCGGCCAGCTCCTGGACATGCGAAGGTAGCGCCGTCACGCTCACCGACCTCCCTCACATGTCGCGCGTTGCTGCTCGCCCTCTCGGTAGCGGCACCATTCCACCTCGTCGCCGCGCCGCCGGCCCCTGACAACACAGAAGTGGGCGCAATGCCCACTTCGCTCCTCACCGGTGCCTGGCCTGGGAACAGGCCGGACGGCCATACGTCAACAGGCTGCAAGATAGCACTCGCCACGCCAACCAGCAACCCATTTCACGGCCCTGGCCTGCGCATTTACCCTCCCCGAGCGGGGCGGTCCGGCGCCGGCGGCGGCCGGTACGCGACCTGGACAAGGGTCGGCGCCCGCGGAGGGCGGACGAGGAACCCCCGCCCCGGAGGCAGGGCGGCCGCCCGCCGCCCGCCGAGCAGCGGCCCCTCCCCGGGGTCGCCGCTCATCACCAGCCCCGACCCCCCGAGCTCGCGAAGACGCTGGAAGACCGGCTCAAACGCCGCCCGGGCGGCCCCGGCGACCCGCCGGGCCAGCACCAGATGGAACCCCAGCTCGCGCCCCAGGCCGAGCAGGTCCAGCAACGGCAGGAGCGGGCTCCCGTTCGCCGCCGGCAGGAGATCGTCGTCGTCGACCAGCACGACATACCTCGGCCCCATCCAGCTCGGTCCCGTCACCGGCCCCGGCGGCCCGCCCGACCCGACCGGCGGAGCCGTGACCAGGCCCGCGAGGTCGTCGGGAACGACCAGGCCCGCCGGAGCGAGGCCCGGTCGGGTGGGCAGGAGGTCGAGGCCGGCGGCGCTGCGGTGCTCGAGCTCGCGGCGGAGGTGCTCGACCGCCTGGGCCACCGTCGTGGTGGAGCAGGCATAGCCAACCAGGTTGGGCAGCGCGGTCAGGTCGAGCAGGCCCCGGCGCGGGTCGACGATCAGCAGGGCGACCTCGTCGGGCGGGTGGCGGTCGGCCAGGCCGTTGGCGACGAGCCGGAGCAGGCTCGACTTGCCGCATCCGGCGTCGCCCAGGACGAGCAGGTGCGGCGACCCCTCGAACAGGTCGAGTCGCACCACCTCCAGCCGGTGCTCCTCCACCGCGAACGGCAGGCCCCCGGGCGCCCCGGCCGCTGGCGGCCCTGACCCTGTGGTGCGCAGGGTCGTGTCCGCCAGCACGGCGGGCAGCAGCCGTAATGGTGGCGCGGCGGCCCCGGCCCGGCCGGGGAGGGCTCGGTCGAGGACGGCGCTCGTCTGGCCGGGGAGGGCCGCCTGGAACTGGAGGCCGGACGGGGTGAGGCCTCGGCCGGGGAGGTCGGGCAGGGCGGCGGCCGCCGGGCGGCCGACCTCCGACTCCAGCGGGTCGTTGAGGCGCAGCTCGAGCCGGCCGCCCAGGTTCTCGCGAAGGCCGGGGCGCAGCTCGGCCCACCGGTTGGCGGCCAGGACGAGGTGGACGCCGTAGTGCAGGCTCAGCCCGGCGAGCTCGGTGATCTCCGCCTCCAGCTCGGGCTGCTCGCGTACGAGCGCGCCCCAGTTGTCGACCAGCAGGAAGACCTCCCCGTAGCCGCCGAGGTCGAGACCGGTCCGGCGGAGCGAATGCCAGGAGCCCATCGAGTCGACCCCGAGGTCACGGAACCGCCGCTCGCGGTCGAAGACAAGGGAACGGAGCTCGCGCACCAGGCGGCGGACCCGTTCGGCCTCCCGGGGACCGCACACCGCCCCGACGTGCGGCAGATCGCCGAGCCGATGGAGGAGCCCGCCGCCGAGGTCCACGCCGTAGACCTGGACCTCGTCGGGCTGGTGGGTGGCGGCCAGGGCGGCCACGATGGTGCAGAGCAGCGTGCTCTTGCCCGTCCTCGGCGCACCGACCACGGCGAGGTGGCCGGCGCCTCCCGACAGGTCGAGGACGAGCGGCCCCTGCTCCTGTTCGAGCGGCCGGTCGACCACGCCCACCGGCACCCGGAGCCAGTCGCGGGCGACGGACGTGAGCAGCTGGTCCAGGGTGATGTCGGCGGCCAGCGGCGGGAGCCAGACCTGGTGGACCGGCCGGCCGGCGCCGGCCAGGTCGCCGACCAGCGTCTCCAGGTCGGTGGAGACGAGCGCGGCGGCGAACGCGGCCGGCCGGGCGGCGTCCACCTTGAGGAGGGCGGTCCCGGGGGCCGGGGGCAGGTGGTAGGCGTCGGGGACCCCGAGCACGGCGGTGGACTCGGCGGCGCTGAAGGTGCGCAGGCAGATCCGGTACCGGAGGTGGCTGTCGAGGCCGCGCAGGCGGCCCTCGTCGAGCCGCTGGGAGGCGAGCAGCAGGTGCATGCCGAGGCTGCGCCCGACCCTGCCGATGGCGGCGAACAGGTCCAGGAACTCGGGGCGGGCGGCCAGGAGCTCGCCGAACTCGTCCACCACGATCAGCAGGTGGGGCAGCGGCTCCAGCCGTGGGTCGAGCGCCCGCCTGGCGGCATAGGCGCGAAGGTCGGGCTGGTTGCCGGTGCCGTGCAGGAGCCGCTGGCGTCTGCTCAGCTCGCCCTGGAGGGCGGCCATGGCCCGGTCGACCATGGACACGTCGGATTGCAGGTTCGTGATGAGGCCGGCCACCTGCGCCAGCGGGGCCAGGTCGGCGAACGCGGCGCCGCCCTTGAAGTCGACCAGCACGAAGGCGAGCTGGTCGGGCGGATGGGTGGCGGCCAGGCCGGCCACCATGGTCCGGAGGAGCTCGCTCTTGCCCGACCCGGTGGCGCCGACGACCAGCCCGTGCGGGCCGATGCCGCCCTCGGCCGCCTCCTTGAGGTCGAGGACCAGCGGGTCCCCGCCCCGGCCGACGCCGACCGGCACCTGCAGGAGCCGGGAACGGGGGCGCGGCGGCACCCCGCCGCCGGGTCCGACCGGACCGGCCCGGGGGTCGAGCAGGTCGAGCAGGCGCACCGGGCCGGCGGGTGCCGGCGTCGTCGCCGGCCGCTCGAGCCGGCGCGGCACCAGGTGCCGGGCCAGCAGCTCGCAGAAGGCGGGGTCGGCCGCGTCGGTTCGGATGCCGCCGACCAGGCGGCCACCCGGCGTCGTCTCCTGGAGGCTGGCCCAGCCACGGTCGTCGAGGCGGACGCGCACCGACAGCTCGGACGGCTCACCGGAGACGCTCCTGGCAAGCCAGATGACCGTGCCGCCGGCCGCGGCGGAGCGTCCGAGGAGCTCATCCGCCGTGATCGCGAGGCGTTCGCGCCCGGGCGGCGGGCTGTCGTCCGGGCCCGGCGACGGATCGACGTCCGGCGGCTCGGTCGCGTCGACGATGGCCACCAGGTACGGCGAGGCGCCGCCCGACCCGGCGCCCGCGCAATGGGGTAGCCGCTCCATCCACCGCCAGGCCGGATGGTCGGCCAGGAACCGGAGGTCGTCGGGAGCGTGGAAGGCGGCCAGCTCGCAGACGAGGGCGCGGGCCAAGGCCCGGGTCCGGGCGGGCGGGCCAGTGAGGGTGATGACGTCGAGCTGGCTGAGTGGGACCACGACCGGGGCGTCGGGGAGCCAGGTCGCGCGGTGGACGAGCTGTTCCGCCGCCGCCTGGAGCTCCGGGTCGTGCTCCAGGAGTGGGTCGGCGGGACGGTCGAGCCGGACCGGGGCGGCCAGGGGGACCGGGCCGCGGCCGATCCGGACGCTGAGGAAGTCGGCGTCGGTCGGGCGGCGTTCCCAGAGCCGGTCGGTCCGCTCGACCGTCGCCCACAGCAGGGGCAGGTCGGGATGGAGGTGCTCGGCCGCGGCGAGCTGGGCCGCGGCCAGCCGGTCGGCCTGGAGCGCGGTCTGGTCGAGATGGGCGAGGTAGCGGGCTCGTTCCCGGCGCCTCGCCCGGCGGGTCGTCCGCCGTTCGACCAGGCGGAGGGCGAGGCCCGCCGCCACCGAGGCAACGGCCGCACCGACCACCAGGGCGACCAGCCAGCCCGGGCGCGGGCCCGGGACGGCGAACAGGAACGCGACCGACCCTGCGCTGCCGGCCAGCGGCACCAGGTACTGGAGCCAGCCGGCGAGGCCGGAGGCGTTGCGGCCGACCGTGGGCGGGGACGCGACCGTCAGCGCGCCGGTCGGCGGCGGCCGCGGATGCGCCCGCACCGGCCGGTGCACCACGATGCCGGCTCGGGAGGAACTCGACCCTGCCATGCCGGCACGCTACGACCCGGCCGCGCCCCCCGGACGGCCGCCGGCGAATCTGTGGACAACCCGCTCCGGTGACGCTCCCTCAGGGGAGCATGATCGTCTGGAAGTCGTACGGCTCGCGGCGGAACCCGATGCGCTCGTACATGGTCACCGCCGGGGTGTTGAAGTCGTTGACGTACAGCGACAGGTTGGGGTGGCGGTCGAAGGCGAGCTCGCAGCAGGCGGACATGGCGGTGGCCCCGACGCCGCGGCCGCGGAGGTCGGGGGGGACGTAGACGCCCTGGATCTGGGCGGTGCGGTTGCTGGCGCAGCCGACGTCCATCTTGAACTGGAGCTGGCCGCCCGTCTCGTAGACGTAGGTCCAGCCGCGGGCGATCAGCATGCGGACGCGGCGGCGGTAGCCGTCGGGGTCGCGGGCCAGGGGGTTCTCGCCCATCTCCTCGGTGTACATGGCGGCCGACAGCCGCAGCACCCGGTCCTCGTCGCGCCGTTCGGCGAGGCGGGCGACGCCCGGGGCCCAGTGGTGCGGGTCGCGGACCAGCCGGTCGGGCCCGACCGCGTAGACGAACTGGCGGCGCCGCACCTCGCGCGGGGCCGGGTAGCCGGCGCCGATCAGGGACCACAGGCACTCGACGGCGACCCGCTCCCCGACCACCATGCGGGTCGGGTAGAGGCCGCCGGCGGCGGTGGCCAGGGCCTCGCAGGCGGGCTCGTCGTCGGTGGCCGGGACCAGGTTGGGGCCGACGTGCAGCAGCCCGTGCAGCTCGCCGTCCTCGAACGCGCCCCACAGGGGACTGGGGCCGAGCGAGGTCAGGGCGCCGTCGTGGAGGATGCGGCTGGCGATGAAGACATCCCTGACCGGGTTGCGGTCCAGCGCCGCCAGGGCCAGGGCCTCGTCCTCGCGGCCGATGGGCCGCACCTGGAACCGGGGCGGCCGCGCCGCCTGCCGAGCCCGGTCGTCGCCGCCGGTCCAGGACCGGAGCATCTCAGCTGCGGACGACCTCGGGGACACCCGGCGTGGCGCCGGAGGTCCGGTACTCCTCGGCCAGCAGCTTGGCCTCGTGCATCAGGGCGTCGACGATCTCGGCCTCGGGGACGGTCCGGATGACCTGGCCGTGGCGGAAGATCTGGCCCTTGCCCTTGCCCGAGGCCACGCCGATGTCGGCCTCGCGGGCCTCGCCGGGGCCGTTGACGATGCAGCCCATGACCGCCACCCGCATCGGCGCGTCGATCTCCGCCATGCGCTCCTCGACGGCGTTGGCCAGGGAGAACACGTCGACCTCGGCCCGCCCGCAGGACGGGCAGGCGACCAGGTCGAGCTTCTTGGGCCGCAGGCCGAGGGCGCCGAGGATGGCGTTGCCGGCCTTGACCTCCTCGATCGGCGGGGCGGTCAGCGACACCCGGATGGTGTCGCCGATGCCCTGGGCGAGCAGGGCCCCGATGCCGACGGAGGACTTGACGATGCCGTCCTTCGGCGTGCCGGCCTCGGTCACGCCGAGGTGCAGCGGGTAGTCGACGCGGGTGGCGAGCAGCCGGTAGGCGGCGATCATCGACGCCGGGTTCTGGTGCTTGACCGAGATCTTGATGTCGCCGAAGCCGACCTCCTCGAGGATGCCCACCTCGAACAGGGCCGACTCGACCAGCGCCTCGGGCGTGGGGGCGCCGTGCCTGGCCAGGATCTCCTTCTGGAGCGAGCCGGCGTTGACCCCGACCCGGATGGGGATGCCGCGGGCCTGCGCCTCCTGGGCGATCAGCTTCACCTTGTCGTGCTTCTTGATGTTGCCGGGGTTGATCCGGACCCCGGCGCAGCCGGCCTCGATGGCGGCCATGGCGTACTTCCACTGGAAGTGGATGTCGGCCACCACCGGGATGGTCGACTTGGCCGCGATCGCGGGCAGGGCGGCGGCGTCGTCGGTGTCGGGCACGGCCACCCGCACGATGTCGCAGCCGGTGGCGGCGAGCTCGGCGATCTGCTGGAGGGTGCCGTTGATGTCGGCGGTCTTGGTGATGGTCATGGACTGGACGCTGATGGGGGCGCCGTCGCCGACGGGGACCCTGCCGACGTTGATCCGGCGTGAGCGCCGCCGACCGACACCTGACGCCAGGTCGGTCATCTCGAGCGGGAAGGCCACCAGGGCTCCTTAGCGGAACGGGTAGGGGACGGGGTTGGTGATGTCGAGCCAGACCAGCCCCACCGTGAGCATCACCAGCAGGCCCACGATCAGGGCGGCCACGGGCACGACCTTGCGCAGGTCGACCTCGCGCCTGGTCACCACCTGCCAGAGCACGAAGGCCAGGTAGCCGCCGTCCATCGGGGGCAGCGGCAGGAGGTTGAACACGCCGACGACGATGTTGAGCTGGATCAGGATGGCGATGAAGATCGCCCACTGGTTGTTGGCGACGGCCTGGCCGGCCAGGCGGGTGATGCCGACGATGCCGATGGGCCCGCTGTCGCCGACCTCTCCGCCGCCGGCTCCTCCGCCGGGCGCCGCCTGGGGGGCGGTCATCCGGTCGGCCAGGCCGGTGACGAAGCTGCCGAGGCCCTTGACGGTGGCCACGGTGGTGTCCCAGAACAGCTTGATCGACTCGGGGAGGGCGGCGAGCACGCCGATGCGCCTGGTCTGCTCGGTGGGCTGGAAGCCGAGGAACCCGCGGCCGTTCTGGCTGGCCGCGACCACGGTGGTGGAGCGCCGCTGGCCGTCGCGCACGTACTCGATGGTGATCTGCTGGTCGCCCTTGTCGGCCAGGGCGGCCCGCAGGTCGTTGAAGCCGCTGACCGGGCGGCCGGAGACGGCCACGATCTGGTCGCCGGCCCGGAGCCCGCCCTTCTGGGCCGGGCTGGGCTGCCCCACCGACAGCGGGACGGTGCGGTCGATCGTGGTCGTGGCCTGGCCGGTGCCGATGCCGATGGCCACCAGCACCATCCAGGTCAGCAGGATGGCCACGAGGAAGTGGGTGATCGACCCGGCGGCGAGCACGATGGCCCGCTGCCAGGCCGGCTTGCTGCGGAACTGCCGCTCCGGCGGGGTCGGCTCGGCGGCGGCCTGGACCGAGCGGTCCTCCTCGAGGAAGTTGCCGTCGTTCTCGTACGGGCTCATGCCGGCGATCTTGCAGAAGCCGCCGAGGGGCAGGGCCTTGATGCCGTACTCGGTCTCGCCGCGGCGGAACGACCAGACGGTCGGCCCGAAGCCGAGGAAGAAGCGCTCGACCTTCATCCCGAAGAACTTGGCGGTCGCGAAGTGCCCGCCTTCGTGCAGGAAGATGGCCAGCATCAGAGCGAGGACGAAGAGCGTGATGCCGAGCAGGCTGGTCATCGGGTCCCCCGGGAGGTGATCAGGTCCTCGACCAGTGTACGGGCCAGTCCACGCGACCACCGCTCGGTGGCCAGGAGGGCGGCCAGGTCGAGGGCGGCCGGGGGCCGGTGCCGCTCCAGGACCTCGGTGACGACCTCGGCGATGCCGGGGAACGGGAGCCGGCCGGACAGGAAGGCGGCCACCGACTCCTCGTTGGCGGCGTTGAGGGCGGCCGGGGCGGTGGCCCCCTCGCGGCCGGCCCGGATGGCCAGGTCGAGCAGGGGGAAGGTGGCCCGGTCGACGGGCTGGAACTCGAGGGTGGCCGCCCGCGTCCAGTCCATCCGGCCCACCGGCCGCTCGTCCCGCTCGGGCCAGCCCAGGGCCAGGCCGATGGGCAGCCGCATGTCGGGCATCGACAGCTGGGCCACGGTGGAGCCGTCGCACCACTCCACCATGGCGTGGACGATGCTCTGGGGGTGGACGACGACCTCGATGCGGTCGTAGGGCACGCCGAACAGCAGGTGGGCCTCGATCACCTCCTGGCCCTTGTTCATCAGCGTGGCCGAGTTGACGGTGATCACCGGGCCCATCGCCCAGGTCGGGTGGGCGAGGGCCTCGGCCGGGGTGACGGCGGCCAGGTCGGCGGCCGACCGCCCGCGGAACGGGCCGCCCGAGGCGGTCACGACCAGCCGGGCGACCTCGTCGGGACGGCCGGCCCGCAGGCACTGGGCGAGCCCGGAGTGCTCGGAGTCCACCGGGACGATCTGGCCCGGCTTGGCCAGGGCGGTGACCAGCTCGCCGCCCACGATCAGGCTCTCCTTGTTGGCCAGGGCGAGCCGGCGCCCGGCCTCCAGGGCGCGCAGGGTCGGGGCGAGGCCGGCCGAGCCGGTGACGCCGTTGAGGACCACGTCGGCGGCGTCGTCGGCGGCCAGCTCGGCCACCGCCTCGGGGCCGACGGCCAGCCGGCAGCCGGGCGGCAGCTCGGCGGCCAGGGCGGCCGCCTGGGTCTCGTCGACCAGGCCGACCGCGGCCGGGTGCAGCTCCCGCGCCTGGGCGGCCAGCCGTTCCGCCGAGCGCCCCGCGGCCAGGGCGACGACCCGGAACCGCTCCGGCGCCTGCCGGATCACGTCCAGGGCCTGCTCGCCGATCGACCCGGTCGACCCGAGCAGGGCAACGCCGATGGGCGTCACGACGATCCCGCCATCGGGAGGGGCCGGCGACCCGGCCGGCCGGCGACGGTGCGGAGCTGGCCGCAGGCGGCGTCGATGCCGACCCCGCGGTTGGCGCGCACGCTGACCGGGACCCCGGAGGCGGCGACCGCGTCCCGGAAGCGGCGGACCGCCGCCCGCGACGGTGGGGAGAAGCCGGTGCCGGGAGTCGGGTTGTAGGGGATGAGGTTGACGTGGGCGGCGTGGCCGCCGCTGCCCGGGACCCGCAGCGGGGCCAGCAGCCGGCCCAGCCGCCCGGCCTGCTCCAGGTCGTCGTTGACCCCGGCCATGAGCGCGTACTCGAACGAGACCCGGCGCCGGGTCGCGGCCACGTAGTCGCCGACGGCGTCCAGCAGCTCGGCGATCGGCCAGCTGCGGTTGACCGGCACCAGCCGGTCGCGGGTGGCGTCGTCGGCGGCGTGGATGGAGACGGCCAGGTTGACCCGGAGCGGCTCGGCGGCGGCCCGGCGGATCCCGGGGACCAGCCCGACCGTGGAGATCGTGATGGCCCTGGCCGACAGCCCGAACCCCTGGTGGAGCCGGTACGCGGCCCCCCAGGTGGCCTCCTGGTTGGCGAACGGCTCCCCCATCCCCATGAAGACCACGTTGGTGAGGTGGTCGGGTGCCCCCGGCCCGGGCCGCAGCGAGGGCAGC
>Ga0307287_10000876_pt1 | contig 10148 bp, 6 predicted proteins | sample ER_DNA_141_FD_194485 | JGI IMG/M metagenome (GOLD analysis project Ga0307287, IMG submission 194485) | Bulk soil microbial communities from the East River watershed near Crested Butte, Colorado, United States - ER_DNA_141 | ecosystem: Environmental > Terrestrial > Soil > Floodplain | place: USA...
GCCCGGCTCGTGGGCGCGCGTGCTCCCCATCCCGGGCCTGGCCCGGCACGGGGTCGGGTTCAAGACGGTCCAGGAGGCCATCTGGCTGCGCAACCACGTGCTCTCGCGGCTCGACCTCGCCGCGGTCAGCGACGATGTGGAACGGCGGCGGGCGGCGCTCACGTTCGTGTTCGTCGGCGGGGGGTATGCGGGGGTCGAGGCGCTGGGCGAGCTCGAGGACCTCGCCCGTGACGCGATCCAGAGCTATCCGAGCCTGCGACCCGACCAGATGCGGTGGGTCCTGGTCGAGGCGGCCGGCTCGATCCTGCCCGAGATCGGCCCGAGCCTCGCCGACTACGCTATCGAGCGCCTGCGCGAACGCGGGATCGAGGTCCTGCTCAACACGCGGCTCGACTCCGCGGAAGGGGGGGTGCTCCGCCTGTCCGACGGGCAGGCGTTCCCGGCCGAGACGCTCGTGTGGACCGCGGGCGTCAAGCCGTCCCCACTCGCCGCCGAGTCCGGCTTCCCGGTCGACGAGGCGGGCCGGATCCGGACCGACACGTTCCTGCGCGTCGAGGGCGTCCAGGACGCGTGGGCGGCCGGCGACTCGGCCGCGGTGCCCGATCTCCTGGGCGGGGGGGTGATGCCTCCCACCGCTCAGCACGGGATGCGGCAGGGGAAGCGGCTCGGGAGCAACGTCGTGGCGGTGTTGGAGGGGCGCCCGCCGGAACAGTTCGCGTACCGGGGGATCGGGTCCGTCGTCTCGCTCGGCCGATACAAGGGCGTGGCGACGATCCGGGGCGTTCGGCTCCGCGGGTTCCCGGCGTGGTTCGCCCACCGCACCTACCACCTCTACGCGATGCCGACGCTCGGCCGGAAGGTCAAAATCGCGGCCGATTGGACGGTCGCGCTCCTGTTCCCCCGCGATCTCGCCCAGCTCGGCTCGTTGGAGCGCCCGCGCGAGCCGTTCGAGCGCGCCGCGGGGGCGCGTCCTACGGATCCTGGCGATTGACCTCGGCGGCTGCCGACAGGGCCGAGTGGCTCCGCTCGAGGTCGGGGAGCTCGTGACCCGAGGTGAGCTCGTGCACGGCCCAGTTGGTCAGATCGCGGATCGAGATGATCCCCGCGAGCTCGCCGTCCTGCAGGACGGGCAGGTGCCGGATCTTCAGCCGAGCCATGTGGTCGGCCGCCTCGGCGATGTCCGTCTTCGGGTCGACCGTGTCCAGGTCGGTCGACATGCGCTCGGACACCATCGTCGACTTCGGGTCGCCACCTTCGGCCACCAGGTTGACCAGGTCCCGCTCGGTCACGATGCCGGCGAGGGTGGCGCCGTCCATGACGATGACCGAGGAGATCCCGTGCTCGCGCAGCACGGTCGCCACCCGCTCGAACGTGTCCGAGGGCGAGGTGGTCTTCACGTCGGTGTGCATGATGTCGCGGACCTGCATCGTGGCTACCTCCGGTCGGGGAGGGACAGCCTAACGCCTGCTCGTTCGGGGCGGCCAGCGATGCCGAACGGGGCGCGGCCTCAGTGGTCCGAACGCCCGCTGAAGTTGAACGATCCGACCTTGAGCGCGGGAACGCGGCTGGCCGAGAAGAAGAACTCGCTCGCGAGCTCGGTCTCGCGCCCGATCATCTCGGTGCCGGTCAGCGCCTCCAGGATCGACTGCGTGAATCGGAGGTTCTTGATGGGGTGGGAGATCGTGCCGTCCTTGATCAGGAACGTCCCGTCGCGTGTCATCCCGGTGATCGTCGACTCGACGGGGTGCACCACGTTCGTGTAGTGGAACCGCGTCACGAGCAGCCCGTGTTCGGTCGACGCGATCATCTGGTCGACCTCGGCATCGCCCGGCGCCATGAACAGGTTCAGGGGGAACGGACCCTCGGGGTTGGGCGGAGGCAGGGCGTGGCCGGTCGTCGCGGTACCCGCCTGCTTGGCCGTGCGGAGGTCATAGACGCCGGACCGGAACACCCCGCCCTCGATCAGGTCGACGCGCGACCGCGGCACCCCCTCGAAGTCGAACGGCAGGCCGAGGGTCCCTTCGGACAGGGCGTCGTCGTAGATCCGCACGCTCGGGGCCGCCACCTGCTGCCCCTGCTTGCCGGAGAAGCACGAGCGCCCCTCGAACAGCGACCGCCCGCCGAAGCCGATCCACGCCAGGAAGCCGACGAGCGTGGAGACGGCCGCGGGTTCCAGGATCACGGTGTACCGGCCGGGCTCGAGGTCGCGGGGCGACCGCGAGGCCACCGCCTTGTCGGCGGCCCGCTTGCCCACCCCCGCCGGGTCGAGCTCGTTCCGACCGGCCGCGAACACCTCCGCGAAGCCGCTCCCGCCCTCGGGCCCGGTCACGACCGTCGTCACCGAGGCCTGCGACGACGGCGCCCAGCAGAACTGGCCCTCGGTGTTCGCGACCGCGACCTCGCTGGCGAGCGTCTCGTACGCGCCGGCGGCCGTGAACCCCTCGGGACATCGCGCGACCAGCTCGGCGACGGCCTCGGCGCGTTCGGATGGCGTGGTCTCGGCCGTGGGCTCGTCGAACGCCTGGGGCTCCGGGGTCGGCGCGGGCGGCGCGAGCCCGGGGAACAGCGGGTCGGGCGCGACCACGGTCGCCATCTCGAGCGCGCTCTCGGCCGCACGCAACGCCCCCTCGGGCGAGAAGTCGTTCGTGGCCGTGACGCCGATGCGCCCCTCGGACACGACGCGGACGCGGATCCCCGTGTCTTCGCGGTGCGTGCTCTGATGGATCGAGCTCGAGGCGAACCGCGTGAGCCCGCCCCACTCGTGCATGAACAGGACCTCCACACCGTCCGCGCGCGGCAGGTTCAGGGCCGCGTCGGCGATACGGCGGACCTCGTCGGGCCCGAGGAGACCCGTCATCAGCCCGCCCCGCCTGCCTTCATCAGGCCCGCCCGCATCAGCCCGCCCGGCCTGTCTTCATGCCAGCCGCCCGCATCAGCCGCGCACCCCGAGCTGCACGCCGCGGAACCGCGAGGGCGAGGCGCCGTGCCCGACCCGCGCGACCTGGCCGGGCTGTCCTTTCCCGCAGTTCGGCGTTCCCCACAGGGTCCACTCCTCGCGACCGCCGACCGCGTCGCACGAGCCCCAGAACTCGGTCGTGATGCCCGTGTAGTTCGGGTTCCGGTACATCGTCGTGAGCCGGCCCTTCTCGATCCGCCAAGCGATCTCGCACCCGAACTGGAAGTTCACACGGTGGTCGTCGATCGACCAGGACGTGTTCGTCGACATGAACACCCCGTCGTCGGTGTCGCCGATGATGTCGGCGAGCGAGCCCTCGCGCGGCTCGATCGAGATGTTCGTCATGCGGATCAGCGGATAGTGCGCCCACCCGTCCGCCCGCATCGCTCCGGACGACGTGAGCCCGAGGACGCTCGCCGTCTCCCGGCTCGAGATGAAGTTCTCGAACACCCCGTCGACCAGGATCGGCACCCGCTGCGCCGGGACGCCCTCGTCGTCCCAGCCGAAGGACCCGAGCCCGCCCGGCAGCGACGCGTCGGCCGTGATCGAGACCAGCGGGCTCGCGTACCGGAGGGAGCCGCGGTCATCGGGTCGGACGAACGAGGACCCCGCGTAGGCCTCCTCCATCCCGAGTACGCGGTCGAGCTCGACGGGATGCCCGATCGACTCGTGGATCTGGAGCTCCACCTGCCCCGAGTCGAGCACGAGCGTCGTGACCTCGCTCGGGCACTCGTCGGCCGAGAGGAGCTCGACGGCTTCGGTCGCGGTCCGCTCGGCCTCCTCGATCAGGCCGAGCTTCAGGATGTGTTCCCAGCCGGCGGCCGAGATGTGGCCACGGAACGAGTTCGGGAACGAGCGGCGCTGGAGCTCGCCGTCGCCCAGCGCCGTCGCCTCGATCCCCGCCCCCGACTGGACGGTCGTCTGCTCGATCGCCGTGCCCTCGCTCGTCGCGAGGAACGTGCGACGGCGGAACAGGTCGATCCCGCCCTCGGCGAACGCCAGCCCCTCGACCGACTGCATCCGGCGGGTCGCCTCCATCAGCATCGCGACCTTCTCCTCGAGCGGGATGTGGAACGGGTCCACCTGCATCGGGGAGTGCCAGGTGCCGGTCACAGGTTCGATCGGGGCCAGGACGACGGGCTCCATCGGGAGACGCGCGGCGGCCTTCGCGATCTCGACCGCGAGCCTGGCGGTGCGGTCGATCTCCTCGGGCTCGTGACGGGCGGTGGCGGCGAACCCCCAGTACCCGTTCACGAGCACACGGATCCCCAGGCCCTCCGAGGTCGAGCGGTCGATCCCCTCCATCTCCTGATTCCGGACGGTGATCGACTCCGAGTCGTCGGCTACGACACGGGCGTCGGCGTAGTTGGCTCCGGCGGCTCTGGCCGCCTCGACGGCCTGCTTCGCGACGTCGAGCATCGGATCCCTTCTCCGGAACGGTGGCCCAGGCGGGCCGCTGGTCAGCCTACCGAAGGGACTTCGGCGCGGCATGCGCAGGCTGGCCCCGCCGGAAGGGGCGGCCTAGGCTTCGGACGTGCTCACCTGTTCGAACTGCGGTCGGGTGAATCCCGACGAGGCGTCGTTCTGCATGGCCTGCGCCACCTCGCTCACCCCGGCCGCTCCCGCGCGCGAGCAGCGGAAGACGATCACGGTCTTGTTCTGCGATCTCGTCGGGTCGACCACGCTCGCCGAGCGGCACGATCCGGAGGTGCTGCGTCCGGTCCTGCAGAGCTACTTCGAGACCATGCGAGCGGCGGTCGAGCGCCACGGCGGCCGCGTGGAGAAGTTCATCGGCGACGCGGTCGTCGCGGTCTTCGGGATGCCCCAGGTGCACGAGGACGATGCCCTTCGGGCGATCCGCGCCGCGAGCGAGATGCGCGACGGTCTCGCGGCGCTCGCGGATGGCTCGTCCGTCGAACTCGTCAGCCGCATCGGCATCACGACCGGGGAGGTGCTCGTCGGAGGCGAGGATCAGCCCGTGGTCGGTGACCCGATGAACACGGCGGCCAGGCTCCAGACGGCAGCGGAGCCCGGGGAGATCCTGATCGGTGAGGCGTCGTACCAGCTCGTCCAGGACGCGGTCGTCGCGGAGCCGATGGAGCCCCTCGCACTCAAAGGCAAGAAGGAGCCGGTTCCGTCGTACAGGCTGCGGCACGTGGCATCGCTCTCTCCGATGCGGACCCGGCGACTCGATGCGCCGATGGTCGGCCGAGAGCGAGAGCGCTCGCTCCTGCGACAGGCGTTCGAGCGCACGGTATCGGATCGCGCGTGCCAGCTGTTCACGGTGCTCGGCGTGGCGGGAGCGGGCAAGTCGCGGCTGGTCGAGGAGTTCCTCGTCGAAGGTCCCCTCGCCGCCGACGTCATGCGTGGGCGATGCCTTCCCTACGGAGAGGGGATCACGTACTACCCGGTGACCGAGGCCTTGAAGGAGACCCTCGGGCTCAGCGATTTCGATGATGAAGCCGCCGTTCGCGCGTCGATCCATCGCGCCGTCGCTGACGCGGAGCACGAAGAAGAGATCGCGGCGAACCTCTCGAAGCTGCTGGGCGCCGGCGAGGGCGGTGCCCCGGAGGAGACCTTCTGGGCGATCCGTCGCTTCCTCGAGACGCGGGGACGCGCGCGGCCCGTGGTGGTGGTGTTCGACGACATCCACTGGGGAGAGCCGGCCTTCCTCGACCTCATCGAACACCTCTCGGACTGGTCCCGGGGGGCGTCGATCCTGCTGCTGTGCATGGCGCGGCCGGACCTGCTCGACGAGCGGCCCGCGTGGGCGGGCGGCAAGATGAACGCCACGACGATCTCGCTTTCGCCTCTCACGGAGCCTGAATGTGCGGAGCTGATCGACCACCTCCTCGGCTCCAGCGGTCTGCCGGTCGACGTCCGCGACCGCATCGCGGCGGTCAGCGAGGGGAACCCGTTGTTCGTCGAGGAGATGCTGCGCATGCTGATCGATGACGAGCTGCTCTCGCGCGAGGGCGAGGGGTGGGTGCCCACCAGGTCGCTCGAGGACGTGTCGGTTCCCCCGACGATCTCGGCCCTGCTCTCTGCTCGATTGGATCGTCTCTCGGCACCAGAGCGGGCGCTCCTCGAGGCGGCCGCCGTGAGCGGCAAGGAGTTCCACCGAGGAGCTGTCGTCGAGCTCCTGCCCGAGCCCGCCCGTCCGGAAGCGGATGTGCAGCTCCGTTCGCTGGTGCGAAAGGAGCTCGTCGGACCCGTCCGCTCCCTGCTCCCCGGCGAGGATGCGTATCGCTTCCGCCACCTGCTGATCCGCGACGCGGCGTACGACGCCATCCCCAAGCACGAGCGTGCGGATCTCCATGAGGCGTTCGCCGGCTGGCTGGAACGGGTAGCGGGCGATCGCGTGGCCGAGCAGGAAGAGATCGTTGGGTATCACCTCGAGCAGGCGTACCGGCTCCGGGCGGAGCTCGGCTCGGTCGGTGACACGGGTGAGGCGGTGGCTCGCCGCGCGGCCGCTCACTTGGGCACGGCCGGCCGTCGCAGCTACGAGCTCGGCGACACGGCGGGAGCGATCAACCTGCTCTCTCGGGCGGTCGAACTCCTGGACCCCAACAGCATCGACGGGGTCCGCCTCTCGCTCGACCTGGGCAGGAGCCTGGGGTGGGGTGGTCAGGAAGAACGGGCGGTCCGGCTGCTCGAGGAGGCGGATCGAACCGCTATCGCGGTAGGAGACCGTTCGCTGCAGATGCACGTGTCGCTCGCGGTCGCGGAGTTCCGGGCATGGCGCGACCCTGCAGGCTGGGTCGAGTGGAGACCCACGGCAGAGCGCGCGATCGAGGTCTTCGAGTCGGCTGGTGACGAGTCGGGGCTGGCTCGGGCGTGGAACATGCTCGCTTGGCATCACATCGTCCGGAACCACTTCGCGGAGTCCGACCGTGCTGCCGAGCGTGGGCTCGTCCACGCGAGGACCGCCGGGGACCGATCCTTGGAGCTCGAGCTCCTCAGCCAGTTCGCCAACGTCGTGTGGGGAGCAGTCCCGGTCTCTGATGGCTTGGCTCGATTGGAGGAGGTGCATGTCCTGGCTGGGGGCAACCGATCGCTCGACGGCATGCAGATGGCGCATCGCGCGTCGCTGCTCGCGATGCGAGGTGACTTCGTCGAGGCGCGCACGACGTATTCGCAGGGCAAGGCGATGACGGATGAGCTCGGTCGGCCGACGGAGAGCGCCTTCGCCGTTCAAGAGGGCTGGTACATCGAGATGCTCGCTCGCGAGTACGCGCAGGCCGAACGGCTCATACGTGCCGAGTACGAACGGCTCCTCTCGACGGATTCGCGCGCCCTCCTCGACATCACCAGGGACCTGCTCGCGCTCGCGATCTGCGCGCAGGGGCGGTTCGACGAGGCCGAGACGCTGGCGAGGCAGACGGAGCGCCAGGCGCTGGATCGGGATGACGTGACGGGAACGAACGTCTGGCGCCGGGTTCGGGCCAGGGCGCTCTCGGCCCGTGGCGAGCACGCGGAAGCGGTGCGCCTCGCACGCGAAGCCGAGGCGCTGTTCGAAGGAACGGACGCTCTCGTCGATCACGGGGAAGCCTTGCTCGACCTGGCGCGCGTCCTCCGCGAAGCCGGACACGTCGACGACGCTTCGAGCGCCGCGACCGAGGCGCTGGCTCTGTACGAGGCGAAAGAGAACGTCGTCGAGGCGGCAAGGGCGAGAGCGTTCCTCGAAGAGCTCCGGCCGTAGCGCGCTCCGTGGTCTCACCTCGAAGACGGAGCCGTTCGGACTAAGCTTCGCCGTCCACGACCGAGGAGTCCTCGCATGACGATCGTCCGGTTCGACGACGCCCCGGGTGTTCGAGCTTTCGGGCGTTCGGATCCGGGGGTTCGCGTCGCCGGCTCGCGGGGCGACCGAGACGATGACCTACCGGGTCGAGCTCGGCGGCGGGCAGCGCGTCCCCGACCACACGCACGACCACGAGGAGGTCTCCCAGCTCCTCTCGGGCCGCTGGACCGTGACGATCGACGGCGAGGACTCGGAGCTACGGCCCGGGGACACCGCGGTCATCCCCTCGGGTGTCGTCCACGCCTCCTTCACGCTCGAGGGGGATGAGGCCGTGATCCTGACGTCGATGCCGGTGGGCACGATGTTGATCCGGGCCGACGGGGAGCGCGTCGCCCCGCCCTGGGGCGAGTGACTGCGTGCCGACCTACGTTTCCAACGTCACCCTGTTCGACGGCCGGACCGTCAAGCAGCGGGCCGGCGTGCTCGTCGCGGACGGTCGCGTCGAGTGGGTCGGCGCGCACGCCCGCGCGACACGTTCGGCGCGAGCGGCGGACCAGATCGACGGACGCGGCAAGACGCTGACGCCGGGGTTGATGGACTGCCACGTCCATCTGTGCTTCGACGGGAGCGCCGACTTCGCCGGCGAGGCGCGCGAGATGACGACCGATGCCGCCGCGACCGTCAAGGCCGTGCGCAACGCGGCCCGAACGCTCGATCACGGCGTGACGACCGTGCGGGACCTGGGAGGGCGCGGCGACTCGGTGATCCAGGTGGCGCGCGGCGTTGAACGCAGCCTGCTCGCCGGTCCGAGGATCCTGGCGGCAGGGCGCGCGCTGACGATCACGGGCGGGCACGGGCACCAGATCGGGTTCGCGCGAGAGGTCGACGGGCCGGAGGGGCTCCGGCGCGCGGTGCGCGAGGAGATCCGGGCCGGCGCGACGGCGATCAAGCTGGTCGCGACGGGCGGCGTGCTCACCCCGGGGATCACCTACGACTTCACGGCGTTCACGCAGGAGGAGCTCGACGCCGCGGTCGACGAGGCGCATTCGTGGAGCCGGGTGGTCGGCGCGCACGCGATCGGGCCCGAGGGGATCGTCCGGGCGATCCGCGCCGGGGTGGACTCGATCGAGCACGGCTCGATGCTCTCGGCCGAGGGCGCCCGGCTGATGAAGGAGCGCGGGACGTTCCACGTCCCGACGATCTCGGCGATCCGCGGCATCGTCGACCACGCCGAGGAGGTCCCGGCGTACGCGGTCGAGAAGGCGACCGCGCTCGTCGAGTTCGCACGCGACGGGTTCCGACGCTCGCTCCGGACCGGCGTGAGGATCGCGTGCGGGACCGACGCAGGGACGCCGTTCAACCCGCACGGCAACACGCTCGCCGAGATCGTCCGCATGGTCGAGTGGGGCATGACGCCGCTGCAGGCGATGCGCTCGGCGACCTCGAACGCGGCGGCGCTGCTGCGGCTCCCCGATGTCGGCGTGGTGGCGGAGGGTGCCGCGGCAGACCTCGTCTTGTTCGGGTCGAACCCGCTCGAGGACATCCGGGCCGTGCTCGAGCCCGCGCTCGTGATCAAGGATGGAGAGCTCGTCGCCGGCTCCATGCCCTAAGGAGTCACGCAGGTCTCCGCCCGAGGTTTTGTCATTCCCCGTCCCTAGGCTCCTCGGGACAAGGAGGAGCGGATGACCCAGCTCGGCTACGCGGTGCTCGGACTCGCGCTCGGCGCGGCGCTCGGGGCGGTGGTGTTCGGGACGTGGCGGAGGTCGACCTCGACGCCCTCGACACGGATGGAGGCACGGCTCGAGGTGCAGGCGGCGGAGCTCCGCCGGCTCGCCGACGCCGCGGCGGCCCGCGAGGGCTCGGCCGAGCACCTGCGTTCGGATCTCGCCGGCGCCCGGCGCGTGCTGGAGGCGCTCGCCGTGCGCGAGGACGAGCGGCGCGAACGCGACGCGGAGTCCTGGGAGATCGTCCGCCGGCTCTCGACCGTGCTCGTCGGCAGCGCCTCGAAGGGCCGCGCCGGCGAGAACGTGCTCCGCGAGCACCTCGCCCAGCTTCCGCCCGGCATGCTCGTCACCGACCTGCGCGTGAACGGCCGCGTGGTGGAGTTCGGGCTACTGCTACCGGACGGCCGGCGGCTGCCGGTCGACTCCAAGTGGTCCGCGGTGGCCGAGCTCGAGGCGCTCGAGGCCGCCGACGATCCGACCCAGCGAGAGGCGCTCGGGCGCGAGGTCGAGCGGCAGGTGGCGCTCCGGGCGCGGGAGGTCGCGCAGTACCTCGACCCGTCGCTCACGGCGCCGGTCGCGGTCGCCGCCGTGCCCGATGCCGCGTACGAGGTCCTGCGACGGGCGCACGCCGACGCGTTCGCGCGCGGCGTGGTGATCGTGCCGTACTCGACGGCCCTGCCGGTGCTCCTGTTCCTGTACAGCCTCGCGCATCGGTTCGGCGACGCGG
>Ga0307287_10000878_pt1 | contig 10136 bp, 11 predicted proteins | sample ER_DNA_141_FD_194485 | JGI IMG/M metagenome (GOLD analysis project Ga0307287, IMG submission 194485) | Bulk soil microbial communities from the East River watershed near Crested Butte, Colorado, United States - ER_DNA_141 | ecosystem: Environmental > Terrestrial > Soil > Floodplain | place...
GACCTCGAGCGGCCCCAGGATGCCGAGCTCGACCTCGTTCGGTTGCCCGGTCACGCCAGCATCATCGCACCACCGTGCCAGGGCCCACCTACAGCCGGCGTACGCCAGGTGTACGCCGGCTGTAGGTGGCCGGGGGCAGGCTGCCGGCGGGAGGGCCCACCACGGGCCCGTGGCAGGAAGGATGGACCATGACGATCTCGACCGACGTGGACGTGCGTGAGGTGCTCGCCGGGCGGCTGGTCGACGGGCTGACCCAGGCGATGGAGATGTTCGGCGTCTACCTGGGGGTCGAGCTCGGGCTCTACCGGGCGCTGGACGAGCTGGGGTCGGCGACCGAGGCCGAGGTGGCCGGCCACGCCGGCGTGGCCGTGCGCTACGCCCGCGAGTGGCTCGAGCAGCAGGCCGTCGCCGGCTACCTCGCCTGCGACGACCCGGCCCAGCCGGCGGAGCGGCGCCGGTTCCGGCTGCCCGAGGGACACGCCGAGGTGCTGGTCGACGCCGACAGCCCCTTCCACGCGGCGCCGCTGGCGCAGGCCCTGGCGGGCACGGCCGGGGTGCTGCCGCGGCTGCTGGAGGCCTACCGTGACGGCGGGGGCGTCGCCTACGCCGACTTCGGCAGGGGGATCCGCGACGGCATCGCGGCCGCCAACCGGCCGATGTTCCTCCACGAGCTGGCCAGCGTCTGGCTGCCGGCGGTGCCCGACCTCGACCGGCGGCTCCGCTCGGCGCCGCCGCCGCGGGTGCTCGACCTGGGCTGCGGCCTGGGGGCGTCGTCGGTGGCCCTGGCTCGCGCCTACCCGCGGGCCACGGTCCTCGGGGTCGACCTGGACCAGGCGTCGGTCGACGACGCCCGCGCGGCGGCGGCCGAGGCCGGGGTGGCCGACCGGGTCTCGTTCGTGGTCGGCGACGCCGCCCACCTCGCCCCCGAGGCCCCGTTCGACCTGGTGACCATCTTCGAGGCGCTCCACGACATGGGCGACCCGGTGGGGGCGCTGCGGGCGGCCAGGGAGCGGCTGGCCGACGGCGGCAGCGTCCTGGTCGCCGACGAGCGCGTCGCCGACACCTTCACCGCCCCCGGCGACGCCACCGAACGGCTCATGTACGGCTGGAGCATCCTGCACTGCCTCCCGGCCACCCTGGCCGAGGACCCTCTCGAGGCGACCGGCACCGTCCTGCGCGCTCCGACCCTGGCCCGCTGGGCGGCCGCGGCCGGCTTCACCGACTTCGAAGTCCTGGCCATCGACAACCCGTTCTGGCGCTTCTACCGTCTGCGCGGCTGACAAGGAAGAGCACGCACGCCCGCGTCCGGAAGGAGACCCGACCCCGTGAGGTTCGTGCCATCCGAGTTCGAGGTACCAGACCTGCTGGAGCACGACCGCTTCCGGCTCCGCCCGCTCACCGTCCACGACCTGGTCAAGGACTATGACGCGGTCATGAGCTCCCGGGAGCACCTGTGGGACCAGTTCGGGCAGGCCTGGGGCTGGCCGCCGGTGGACCTGACCCTGGAGCAGGACCTGATCGACCTGGGCTGGCACCAGAAGGAGTTCCAGCGACGCTCGTCGTTCGCCTACGTGGTCATGTCGCCCGACGAGACGCGGCTGCTGGGCTGCGTCTATGTCGACCCGCCGGAGCCGGCGGGCTACGACGCCGATGTGTGGCTGTGGGTGCGGGCCAGCGAGCTCGGCACCGGCCTGGAGGCCGAGCTGTACGCGACGGTGCGCCGCTGGGTCGAGGAGCGCTGGCCCTTCGACAAGGTCGCCTACCCCGGCCGGGAGCCCGGGGTGCGCGGCGACGGGAGGTGATCCAGGACGATGCCGAAACAGGTCCGGTAGGCCTCCAGGATCTCGGCGTCGCCGGGCAGGGTGTGCTCGCGCCGCCCAGTCGGGGTCGTCTCGATCAGGGTCCGGTCCTTGAGGGTGATCCGGCCGTCGTCGGTGAGCAGCGAGCAGACCAGGGACCGGGTGAAGTGGGAGGCAGGGGAGGTCTGGTGCCACCAGCAGGTCGGTTCGAAGTCGCGTAGGCGCCGGGGGCGGGTCTCGAGCCGGTACTGCGGCGCACCGTCCAAGGTGACCTCGAGGTCGCCGTCGTCGGTGGGGGTGATGCGGAAGCTGCCGGCGGGGTCCGGCTGGTCGGCCCGGCTGTCGAGCCGCAGCGGACGGTGGCTTAAGCTGCCGAAGCCGACGTCGGCCAGCCACGGCCCGTTGTCGTCGGCGTCGACCCGCAGGGCGAGATGGTCGAACGGCGGCCCCAGCCCGCTGGGGGTGGCGACGCTGGCGGCCAGGAGCGTCACCGAGTAGCCGAGCGCCGACAGCAGCGCCGCGAACGCCCCGTTGAGCTCGTAGCAGAACCCGCCCCGGCGGCGGTCGACCAGCTTGTCGACCAGGGCCGCCGGTTCGAGCACGATCGGCTCGCCCAGGTGGATGCTGAGGTTCTCGAACGGCACGCTGCGCAGATGGTGCAGCTGCAGCTCGGCCAGCGACGCCGCGTCGGCCCGAGCCGGCCGGCCCGCGCCGATCCGGTCCAGGTAGGCGTCCAGCCGCCGGTCGTCCAGTCGGTGCTCCGGAGTTGTTCGATCTGTCACCCAACCATCCTAGGACCGGTCGCGGCCCGGAACCCTTCCCGGGTGCCGAGTAGAGGACCAGCAGGGGGGATCCCCTCCAGCTGTGGGAGGGTGGGCCGGGGCCGGGGTGGGTAGGTTGGAGGAATGAGCGAACATCGCCCACCCCTCGTCGCCGCCGACGGCTGATGGGACAGGCCACCCGGGCATCGGAGCTGCGGCGGCTGTACCGGCGCTGGATGCTGGGGCTGTGGAACGGCGACCTGGCGGTGGCCACCGAGCTCGTCACCGACGACTTCGTCATCCACCAGGCCCGCGCCGACGGCGCCGGCTCGGACGAGCGGCGCGGCCCGGAGGCGGTGGTCCAGCTGGTCCGCGACGGGCACGCGCCCTTCGACGGGCTGACCTTCGAGATCGAGGTGGGCCCGGTCGTCGAGGGCGACCTGGTGGCCGCCCGCTGGGCGGGCCGGGGCCGCTACCGGGGCGGGATGCCCGGGGCCACCGCGGCCGCCGGCACCCCGGTCGCCTTCGGCGGCATCGACCTGCTCCGGGCCCACGGCGACCGGTTCGCCGAGTACTGGGTCAGCTCCGACGGGCTGGCGCTCATGGGCCAGCTCGGGGCGCTGGGGCCCGGGTGAGCGGCCGCCCCGACGGCGGCGGGCCGGCGGTGGACGCGGCCGGGGACTTCGGCGGGTTCGACGAGCGGGCCTGGCTGAACTGCGCCCACCAGGGACCGCTGCCGCTGGTCGCGGTGGCGGCGGCCGAGCGGGCGCTGGCCGACAAGGCGGCCCCTCACCGGATGGGCAACGAGGCGTTCGCGGAGGTCCCGCGCCGGCTCAAGGACGCCCTCGGCCGCCTGGCCGGGGTCCCGGCCGAGGAGGTGATCCTCGGCAACAGCACCACCTACGGGCTCCAGCTGCTGGTCCAGGGGGTCGACTGGCGGGCCGGGGACGAGGTCCTGCTGGTGGACGGCGACTTCCCGGCCACGATCGTGCCCTGGCTGCCCCTGGCCGAGCGCGGGGTGCGGGTCCGGCTGCTGCGGCCCGAGGGCGGCGTGCTGGACGCCGGCCAGCTCGCGGCGGAGCTGACCCCGGCCACGCGGCTGTTCTGCACCAGCTGGGTGTTCTCCTTCACCGGGCACGCGGTCGACCTGGCCGCACTCGGCCAGGTGTGCCGCCAGGCCGGGGTGACCTTCGTCGTCAACGGCTCCCAGGCCGTCGGCGCCAGGCCCCTCGACCTGGCCGAGCTGCCCGTGGACGCGCTGGTGAGCTGCGGGTTCAAGTGGCTCTGCGGCCCGTACGGGACCGGCTTCTGCTGGCTGGCCCCCGACCTGCTGGCCTCGCTCACCTACCGGCCGGCCTACTGGCTCGGCCACCTCGGCCAGGACGACCTCGGGCAGGAGGCCGCCTACCGGCTGCGCGACGGCGTCGGCGCCGCCGCCTACGACGTGTTCGGCACGGCCAACTTCCTCACCTTCCGGCCGTGGACGGCCTCGGTCGAGTACCTTCTCGGCCTCGGCATCGACCGGGTCGCCGCCCGGGACCAGGCGCTGGTCGAGCGGTTCCTCCAGGGCCTCGACCCCGACCACTACCGGCTGGCCAGTCCCGGCCAGGGCCCCCGGCGATCCACCCTCGTCGTGTTCGGCCACCGGCGGCCCGAGCGTACCCCGGAGCTGTACCGGCGCCTGGAGGCGGCCGGGGTCGACGTGGCCTTCCGGCGCGGGCAGCTGCGGGTGTCCCCGCACCTGTACAACACCGAGGCCGACCTCGACCGCGCCCTGGAGGTGCTCGACGGTCACACCGCCCCGGTAGGTTCCGGCTGACATGGACCGGCACCCGAGCGACCCGGCCGCGGCGGCCCCACCCCGGCGGCTGCTGGAGACCGGGCGCGGCAGCCGCCCGGGGTCCTTCGGGTCCACCGAGTGGCTGCTGCTGGCCAGCGTGGCCCTCATCTGGGGGTCCTCGTACCTGTTCATCGACATCGGGCTGGAGGCGCTCCAGCCGGGCGTGATCGCGGTCGCCCGGGTCGCCCTCGGGGTGGCGGCGCTGGCCCTGGTCCCGGCGGCGCGGCGCCCGATCGGCCGCGAGGACCGCCCGCGGGTCGCCTTCCTCGGGGTCATCTGGGCCGGCCTGCCGCTGCTGCTGTTCCCGGTCGCCCAGCAGTGGATCGACTCGTCGGTGGCCGGCATGCTGAACGGGGCGGTGCCGTTGGCCGGGGCCGCCTGGGCGGTGGTGCTGCTGCGCCGCCCGCTGCCCCGCACCCACGCCGTCGGGCTGCTGATCGGGTTCGCCGGCGTCCTGGCCATCTCCTGGCCGCAGCTCCAGGGTTCCCGGGCCACCATGCTCGGCGCCAGCCTGGTCATCCTCGCCATCCTCTGCTACGGCCTGGCCCTCAACCTGGCGGTGCCGCTGCAGCAGCGTCACGGCGCCCTCCCGGTGCTGCTCCGGGCCCAGCTCGCCGCCCTGGTCCTGCTGCTGCCGTTCGGGCTGTGGGGCCTTGCCGGCTCCCGCTTCGCCTGGGGTCCGGTGCTGGCCATGGTGCCGCTGGGGGTGCTGGGGACCGGGGTCGCCTTCGTCCTCATGACCATCCTGGTCGGCCGCGTCGGCGGTCCCCGCGGGGCCGTCGCCACCTACTTCATCCCGGTCGTGGCCATCGTCCTCGGGGTGCTCCTGCTCGGCGAGCGGGTCGCCCCGGCCGCCGTGGCCGGGACCGCCCTGGTGGTCGCCGGCGCCTGGCTGACCTCCCGCCCCGACAGCTGAAGGAGGACCCATGCCCCAACGGTCGCTGACGGTCGGGACCGTCCAGGTCACCGCCGTGTGCGACGTCACCGGCGACTTCCCCGCCCCCCTCGACCAGGCCTTCCCCGGGGTCGAGGCGGCGGCGTGGGCGCCATGGCGGCGGCGCCACCCGGACGCGTTCAGCGGCCCCGACCGGTGGCGGCTGCGCGACTGGTGCTTCGTGGTCCGGGCCCGGGAGCGGGTGGTGCTGGTCGACACCGGGGTCGGGGGCGAGGGGGTGCCCGGCGCCACCTGGATCGGGACGCCGGGACGGCTCCCCGAGGAGCTGGCCGCCGCCGGCGTCGAGCCGGACGAGATCGACCTGGTCGTCCTCACCCACCTGCACCTCGACCACATCGGCTGGAACCTGGCCTGGGACGGCGACCGGCCCCGGCAACGGTTCCCGCGGGCCCGCTACCTGGTCCAGCGGGCCGACTGGGAGCTGTTCGCCACCTGGGGCGACGAGGACGACCGGGCCGCGTTCGACCGCTGCGTGGCCCCGCTCCAGTCCCTCGGGGTGGCCGAGCTGCTGGACGGCGACCGGGTCCTCGACGACCAGCTCAGCCTGGTCCACACCCCCGGGCACACCCCGGGCTCCCAGAGCCTGCTGGTCCGCTCCGGCGACGACGCGGCCCTGCTCTGGGGCGACGTCGCCAACCACCCGGCCCAGGTCGGCGAGCCCGACTGGGGGCCGGGCAGCGACGTCCAGCCCGAGGTGGCCCGCGGCACCAGGCGGCGGCTGCTCGACCGGATCGAGACCGAGGGCATGTGGCTGGCCCCGGCCCACTTCCCCGAGCCGTTCGGCACCGTGACCCGGGCCGGTGACGGCCGCCGCTGGCAGGGCCGCCGGTGACGGTCGGGCCGCCCGTCTTGAGGGCACACCCCTAGCTCCTCATACGCCATAGCCGTTGGATTAGCATTGGCCCATGGTGGAGGTCGTTGACGAGGGAGCCTTCGATCCGGCGGAGTTCGGGGACGAGCTCGCGCGCGCGGCGGGCAACCTCGAGGTGGGCACGCGGCTCTGGTTCCAGAACGACCGGGTCAAGGTCTGGGAGGTCCGCCTCGAACCGGGGGAGCGGGGCCCGTTCCACGCCCACACGCGCCGGTACTTCTGGACGGTGGTGTCGCCGGGGACGGGCCGGCAGCGGTCGCCCGACGGCAGTGTCAAGGTCCGGCGCTACGAGGTCGGCGACACCCAGTACTCGGAGCACTCGGAGGCCGACCCGATGATCCACGACCTCGAGAACGCCGGCGAGACGACGCTCCGGTTCGTCACCGTGGAGCTGCTCGACTGACAGAAGGGGAGGGTGCCGTGTCCTTCAAGGTCGCCAAGGTCCTCGACGTCGCCCAGGGGGTGCAGAAGGACCAGTTCACGGTCGTGTCGCGAGAGGAGAAGGAGTCGCTCGACGACCTCGACCCGGTGTACCGCCGGCTGCTCGACGAGCCGGTGACCGCCGTGATCGCGGTCATGGGCGACGACGGGCGTCCCTGGCTGACGCCGGTCTGGTTCAACTACTCCGGGGACAGGGTGCTGCTCAACCTGGCCGAGCACCGCCGCAAGACCGGCTGCATCCGGCGCAACCCGCAGGTGACCATGCTGCTGATGAACCCGGAGAACCCCTACCACTGGGTCAGCCTCAAGGCGACCGCCGAGCGTGAGGTCCAGGAGGACGACCCGGCCGAGGGCGGCCGGGCCACCGAGACCATCGACCAGTCATGGACCAAGTACACCGGCGCCGAGCCGCCCTACGGCCTCCGCGACCCGGCCATGGACGAGCGGCGGGTGCTGTTCGAGTGCCGCGTCGACAGCGTGGCCGTGTTCGGCCAGCCGTAGGGGCGGCCGCGGGGAACCGCCGTGCCCGACTGGCCGCGGGTCGCGGTGGTCGGGGGCTCGCTCGGCGGGCTCACGGCCGCGCTGGTCCTGCGCGACCTCGGCTGCGAGGTCGACGTGTTCGAGCGGTCGGCCGCGGAGCTGGAGAGCCGCGGCGCCGGCATCGTGGTGCTCGACGCCACCATCCGCTACCTGCGCGAACGGACCGACCTCGACCTGGGCCGGCTCACCACCACCACCGGCCACCTGCGCTACCTGGGCCGTGACGGCGGCATCGTCTACCAGGAGCCGCGGCGCTACCGGTACTCGGCCTGGCACACCATCTACCGGGCGCTGCTCGGCCGCTTTGGCCACCGCCGTTACCACCTGGGCAGGGAGCTGGTCGGCTTCGAGCAGCGGCCCGGGCTGGTCGCCCTGCGGTTCGCCGACGGCTCGGAGGGCGCCTGCGAGCTGCTGGTGTCGGCCGACGGCATCGCCTCCCGGGCCCGGGCCGCGCTCCAGCCCCGGGCCCGGCCGGCCTACGCCGGGTACGTGGCCTGGCGGGGCACGGTCGGCGAGGGCCGGCTCGGCCCGGCCGTGCGCGACCTGCTGGCCGACTCGATCTGCTACCAGCTCGTGCCGGCCAGCCACATCCTCTGCTACCCGATCCCGGCGCCGGACGGGTCGGTGGCCCCCGGCCGGCGCCTGGCCAACTTCGTCTGGTACCGGAACTACACCCCCGAGGAGCTGGAGGACCTCATGACCGACCGGGACGGGGCCCGCCGCGAGGTCACCCTGCCGCCGGGCGCGGCCCGCGAGGCCCACCTGCGCGAGCTGCGGGCCGTGGCCGGCGACCAGCTCGCCCCCCAGCTGGCCGAGGTCGTGGAACGCACCGAGCGCCCCTTCGTCCAGGTGATCTCCGACATCGAGGTCGAGCGGATGGCGTTCGGGCGGGTCTGCCTGCTCGGCGACGCCGCCTTCGCCCTGCGCCCCCACGCCGCCGCGGGCACGGCCAAGGCGGCCGCCGACGCCTGGGCGCTGGCCGAGGCGCTGGCGGCCAGCGGCGGCGACCTGGCGGTCGCGCTGCCCCGCTGGGAGCGCCAGCAGCTCGCCGTCGGGCGGGCGGTGCTCCAGCGCACCCGCCGCAACGGCGACCGCTCGCAGTTCGAGGGGAGCTGGCGTCCCGGCGACCCGGAGCTCGTGTTCGGCCTCTACGGACCGGGCCGCTGACCGGCTGTCGCCGGGGGTCGGGCGAGGTTATGGTGACGGGCGTGGGACAGCAGCCTGCCTCGCCCCCCGCCCCGACGGCGGTCGTCGCCGAGTCGGAGTTCCCGCCGCTGTACCTGGCGGCCGACAAGAACTCGCTCGACGGCCAGCGCCGCTTCCTCAACGCCACCCGCCTGCGCCTGGCCATGCTGGTCCTGGCGGCGGCGTTCGGGCTGTTCACCTGGCGGACGGCCGGCGGCGACCTGGCCGGGATCGGGGCCGCGGTCGCCTTCGTCGTCGCCCTGCTGGCCGAGCTGTACCTGCTCCAGGCGCGGCCCGACCGGCTCTGGTACGACGGGCGGGCGGTGGCCGAGTCGGCCAAGACCCTGACCTGGCGCTACCTGGTCGGCGGCAGCCCGTTCGGCCGGGAGGAGGTCAACGAGCGCGAGGCCGACAAGCTGCTGCTGGACCGGTTCCGCCAGATCACCGGCAACCTCGGGGGAGCGCACCTGGTCCCGATCATCGGCGCCGCCGAGCAGATCAGCCCGGCGATGCGGCGCTACCGCTCGCTCCCGCTGGAGGAGCGGCGCGAGCTCTACCGCAACGAGCGGATCGGCGGCCAGCAGTCCTGGTACGCGCGCACGGCCCGCTGGAACGAGCGCCGGGCCACCCAGTGGTCGCTGGTCCTCACCACCCTGGAGGCGCTGGGGCTGGCCGGGGGCGTGCTCAAGGCGACCGGCGTGCTCCGGGTCGACCTGCTCGGGCTGGCCAGCGCGGTGGTCGCCGGCGGCGCCGCCTGGGTCCAGGCCAAGCAGCACCAGACCCTGGCCACCGCGTACGCGGTCACCAGCCAGGAGCTGTCGACGATCAGCGGCCAGGTCGACTGGGCGTCGACCGAGCAGGAGTGGGCGCACTTCGTCGACCAGGCCGAGGAGGCCATCTCGCGGGAGCACACCCTCTGGCGGGCGTCCCGCAGCTGAGACCCCCGCCCGTCACCCGGCGTCGTCGCGGAGCAGGGCGACGATCCGGCGCTGCATCTGCGCCCGGAGCCGCTCCTCCACGACCTGGCCGTCCTGGTCGCGCGGCACCTTCTCGATGCGCTGGTCGGCGAAGTCGAACGGCGCCGGCGGCGAGCTCTCCTCCCGCACCGGGATCCACCCCGACGGCGGCGCGTCGGGCGCGTTGATCAGCGCGTGCAGCATGCCGGCCTCGAAGATCACGTTCGGGTTGTCGACGTACCGGTGGGGCATCCCCGGCGGGGCCGGCTCGGAGAAGTAGGTGACGCCGTAGCGGGAGCGGACGATCCGGTCCGCGATCTGGCTGGTGATCGCCCCCGAGTCGGCGATCTCCTGCCAGTCGAAGACGGTCACCTTGCTGTCGAAGTCGGCCAGCACCCCCTTGAGGATGCCGAGCACGTGGCTGTCGGCGTCGTCGGCCGAGGCAAGGAACAGGTTCGGCTTGGTCAGGCGGGGGAACTTGGCCGTCCCCAGGAAGCGCCCGAGCTGGCTCACCGCCTTCTCGGTCCCCTCGGTCTGGGCCTTGTTGGCGTCGCGCAGCTCGATCAGGATCGCGATCGCCTCGGCGAGCGTGGTCAGCTCGTGCTTGGCGACCGGCGTGGCCTCGACGTGGGTGGTCGACTCCAGGTACATCACCCCGAGCGGCCGCCCGACCCGGACCAGCGGCAGCATGATCGAGGTCTTCATCGGCTCGTCGACCGGCGACACGTACCGGGGCATGCCGCTGACGCCGGACCAAAGGTCGAGGAACCCGGCCGAGTCCTCGACGT
>Ga0307287_10000879_pt1 | contig 10132 bp, 12 predicted proteins | sample ER_DNA_141_FD_194485 | JGI IMG/M metagenome (GOLD analysis project Ga0307287, IMG submission 194485) | Bulk soil microbial communities from the East River watershed near Crested Butte, Colorado, United States - ER_DNA_141 | ecosystem: Environmental > Terrestrial > Soil > Floodplain | place...
ACCCCCGGAGGAACCGGGGGCGGGGTGGCGGGGCGTTCCAGCGTCTGTGTGCTCAAGCGCTACCCCTGTGCGGCGGCCAAGGCCTTGGTGAAGGCGCCGTCCGGTCCGAACACCGTGTCGTTCTGCAGCTCGTCCCAGCCGCCGATGTCGTCGGTCGTGAACAGGTCGTCGATCGGCTGGTACGCGCCGTCGTCGCCGGCCTGCGCCGCCGCCAGATCGACCGACCGCTCGAACCCCACGGTCAGGAAGAGCTCCTTCGCCTCGTCCGAGTGCAGGAAGTCCACGAATGCGGCGGCGACGTCCTGCACGCAGTGCGCCTCGGCGTTTGCGTCGATCACGCTGACCGGTGTCTGGATCGCGACGGTCGAGGGCGGGATCACCATCTCGTCCTCCAGACCGGAGTTCTGGGCGGCGAGGACCGCGTACTCGTACGTGATCGCGACGTCGCCGTTGCCCGCCTGGAAGTTCTTGATGGAGTCGTTCGCGCTCTTGTCCATCACCGTGACGTTCTCGAAGATGTCGGTGAGCAGCTGCTGCGCGGCCGCCGGGTCGTTGGCCGGGTACCCGGGGACCTCCCCCCGCATCGCCGCGCCGTAGGCGGCCACGATGTTCCATCTCGCGCCGCCGCTCGAGGCGGGGTCGGGCGTCAGGATCTCGACGCCCGGCTGGGCGAGGTCGTCCCAGTTGTCGATGTTCAGCGGGTTGCCCGGTCGAACGTCGAACACGACGGCCGACGTGGCCACGATGCCGTCCTCGGGGTCCTGCGTGGGGTCGTGGGTGATGAGTCCCGCGTCCTCGATCAGCTGGATGTCCGGGTAGAGCGACAGCGCCGCCACATCGGCGGGGAAGCCGGCGATCACGTTCTGCGCCTGCGTCGTGCTGCCGCCGAACGAGGTCGAGAACTGGATCTGCTGGTCGTTGTGCGACTCCTTCCAGTCCGACTGGAAGGTCGAGATCAGCTTGCCGTAGACGTCGTACACGTTGCTGTACGCCGTGACGGTGACGATGGGCGACTCCGCCGGGGTGCAGTCGGCGGCGACCGGGGACGTGCCCGAGGCGGTGCTGGGGTCGTCGCTCGAGCATGCGGCGGCGAGCAGGCCGAACACGGCGAGTACGACGGACAGTCGGAAGGCGAGGCGAGACCGCAAAGGTGCGCTCCTTTCGAGGACCGGTTGGAAGTCGAACTACGGCTCGATCTCCGGTGGTCCGGTCGATCGAAAGGACGGAACGTCGCGGGACCCGGCCTCCGTGGGTACGGTCAGCCGAACGGGCTATGGATATCAATGCCCCCCGGGCCCTGTCAACCAACCTGGTGCGGTTCGGTGCCTACCGGAGGCGGATCTTCTCGGCCATCTCGATCTGGACGACCTTGCCGTCCTGGACGACCAGGAGCACGGTCCCGAAGCTCAATTTCCGAAGGACCTCGACCACCTTCACCAGGACCGCACGCTCCTCGTCCGTGAGGTGCGCGAGGTCGTCGGCACGGTCCTCGGCCATGGCGGGCAAACCTTACCCCAGGGGAGTTCGGGGACGACCCTCCTTCACGGGCGGGGCCTCTAGACTCGGGTCGGGTACCCCGATCGGACGGAGGGATCGCGATGTCCGGCACGAACGAGGCATGGAACGAGGTCGGCGAGCACTTCGCGTCGTGGGGGCGCCACGTCGCCGAGCGGTACAAGGAGTCGAGCGGTTCCGCTCGCGAATCGGCGCAGGAGAGCCAGCGCAAGCTGGAGGACGCCGCGCGAGACATCACCGATGCGCTCGATCGGGCCTTCACGGCACTCGGGGACACGATCCGGGACGAGCGGGCCAAAGATGATCTGAAGCAGGCGGTCCGTGCGCTGGGCGACGCCGTCTCGGTCACCGTGGCCGAGACGACCGAACGGATCCGACGTGGCGTCGGCTCGTCGAGCCAGGATCCGACCGGCGAGCCGAAGGACGACGACCCCGGGCCGACCTCGGCCTAGGGTCCGGCGCCGCTACCAGGCGAACGCTTCGGGCGCGGGCCCGCCCGGACCGGGCCAGATCTCGTCGAGGCGCTTCATCTCGCCGGCGCCGAGCCGCAGGTCGAGCGCTCGCATCGCTCCCTCGAGCTGCTCGATGATCCGTGGGCCGATGATCGGGGCCGTGACCACCGGGTTCGCGAGCAGCCACGCGAGGGCCACCTCCGCCGGCGGCTGGCCGAGCTCGGCGCAGAACTTCTCGTAAGCCTCGATCTGGGGACGGCGCTCCGCGAGCTCGTCCTGCACCATGCTCGACGCTCGTCGCGTCCCCTTCGCGCCCCCGCCGTCGAGGACGCCCGCCAGCATGCCGCGCCAGAGCGGGCTCCAGGGGATCACGCCCATCCCGTAGCCCTCGCACGCCGGGAGCACCTCGAGCTCGACGGTGCGCTCGGCGAGGTTGTAGATGCACTGCTCGGACACCAGCCCCAAGAAGTGACGATCCTTCGCCGCCTCGTTCGCCCTCGCGATGTGCCATCCGGCGAAGTTGCTCGACCCCACGTAGATGACCTTGCCCTGCTGCACGAGCGTCTCGAACGCCTGCCAGATCTCGTCCCACGTCGCCCCGCGGTACACGTGGTGCATCTGGTAGATGTCCAAGTGGTCGGTCTGCAGCCGCCGCAGGCTGTCCTCGCACGCCGCGCGGATGTGCAGCGCGGAGAGCCGCGACTCGTTCGGCCACGAACCCATCTCGCTGTAGACCTTGGTCGCGAGCACGACCTTGTCGCGGCGAGCGCCCTTGGCGAACCAGTTGCCGACGATCGTCTCCGTCGTCCCGACGCCCTTGCGCTGCCCGTAGACGTTCGCGGTGTCGAAGAAGTTGATCCCGAGCTCGAGCGCCCGGTCCATGATCGCGTGGCTGTCGGTCTCGCTCGTCTGCGGCCCGAAGTTCATCGTGCCCAGGCACAACGGGCTCACCTTCAGCCCCAAACGACCCAGGTGCCGGTACTTCATCCACGTCCGAGTCTAGCCGGGCGCGGGGGAAGTCTCCGTGGTGCGGGCCGAGTCCAGCGAGCCGTCGCGCTCGGGGTCGCGCGCCCCGGGGAAGAACATGAACGCGATCGTCACCGCCGCCCCGATCAGGCCCGCCCCGATCAACGTCGCGTCCACCCCGAAGGCCGATGCCAGCGGGCCTACGACGGCGAAGCTGAGCGGCACGCCGCCGATCGAGATCAGCCAGTCCAGGCTCGAGACCCGTCCGAGGAGGCGACCGGGCACGAGCCGTTGCAGGAGTGTGAACCAGATGACGACCAGCGCGGTGATGCAGCTTTCCGAGACGAACGCGACGGCCATCGCCTGCCACACGGCTGAAACGAGGCCGAACCCCGCCGTCATGAGCATCCCGACCGCCCACGTCAGGTACAGGACGGTCACCGCCCGTCGGGGGAGACGGCCCCGCTGACCCAACGCGAGCGCAACCGTCACCGACCCGACGCCGCCCGCCCCGAACACCAGTCCGAGGTCCGCCGCCGAACCCCCCAGGTCGTTCCGCACGACGTACGGCATGAGGACCTCCCAGGGCCCCCATACGGCCAGGAGGCTCACCAGTCCCGTCAGCATCCCCACCCAGAGCCAGGTCTTGCTCCGCACGTAGCGCAGCCCCTCCTTCAGATCGGACCATGGCGACGTCCGTTCGTCGTCGCTCTTGGCCTGCGGCCGCGTCCGCATCAGCCCCACCATCACCGCGGAGACCACGAAGGTTGCCGCATCGGCAACGAACGCCCAACCGGTGCCGAAGCTCGCGATCAGCGCTCCCCCCAACAGTGGTCCGATCAGGGTCCACGTCACGGGCCGGACGAACTGATCCAGCGAATTCGCCTCGACGAGCAGGTGCTCGGGCACGACCTGCGGCACGATCGAGGAGAACGCCGGCCCGAACAACGCCTGACCGACCCCGTAGACCACCACGAGCGAGATCAACGAGGTCATCGTGAGCGTGCCGCCGATCGACATGATCCCGATCGTGGCGATCGCGACCCCGCGGATCACGTCGCCGGCGATCATCAGGAGCCGTCGATCGATCCGGTCTGACAGGACGCCGGTGATCAGGATCAGGACCACCTGCGGAAGGCTCCACGCGATCCCCACGGCCGCGAGCGCCGACGGAGAATTCGACAGGTCGTACGTCTGCCATGCGATCGCGACGATGTAGATGCCGTCTCCGATGAACGAGACCGTCAGCCCGATCCACAGGAAGGCGAAGTCCCGCACCCGCAGCGGCCGCAGGATGCCAACGCGATCCACGAGCCCGCTGACCCTGCCCATCGCCCGAGCATACGGACCGGCGACGACCGCCACGATGTGCGAGCATCCGGGGGCGCGTTCCAACGGTCGGCGATTGCGCGAGTCAGTCGCGATGCGTGCGGCTCCCGATGCTTGGAAACAACATCCTCAGAGCGGCGAGGCCAAGGGCCGCGCCAGCGAACTCGGCGATCACGAACATCGGTACCGATCGAGGTGCGATCCCCGCGAAGGTGTCGGTGAGCGAGCGAGCTACGGTCGCGGCCGGATTGGCGAACGCTGTGGATGATGTGAACAGGATCGCGGCCGCGATATAGGCTCCGACCGCGAACGGCACCGCCGTGAGTCGTCCGGAACGGACGAGACCGAAGATCACCAAGACCAGACCGAACGTCGCGACGACCTCGGACGTCCAGAGTTCCCAACCGGATCGACTCTGCGCAGCACCGCTGAAGGCTCCGAGTCCGAACATGACGTTCGGAGCGGCCGCGCCCAGGATGGCCCCGCCGAGTTGGGCGAGCGCGTAGGTGAGTGCCTCCGAGCGCGAGAGTCCGCCGGTCATCCATGCGACGAGCGTGACCGCAGGGTTGAGCTGACCGCCGGAGACCGATCCCAGGGCCAAGATGATCGCCACCAGCACCAGACCGTCGCGAGCGCGTTCGCGACCAACGTGAAGCCCGGATCTCCATGGCTCAGTCTCGAAGCGCCGATCCCCGAGCCGATGATGCCGACAGTCAGGAACGAGGTTCCGATGAACTCGGCGGCAGCCCGCCGAGTAAGCCTTGCCTCGTTCATGGTCGGCCGGGCCAAGGGGCCTAGCTTGCGGAGACCGGTGTCGCCAATGCGTCCCGCAGCAGTTCGATCGGCTCGGGTAGCAATCGGAAGAAGGCCCAGCGGCCACGTTGTTCTCGTTCGAGAAGTCCTGCCTCGGTGAGAACCCTGAGGTGGTGGCTGACGGTCGGTTGAGAAAGCCCGAGCGTCTCCGTCAGATCGCAGACGCAGACCTCCCCTGCCCCCCCGATCAGGCTGAGGAGTCGCAGACGCGCCGGGTCGGCAACGACGCGCAGGGAGCCGGCCAATCGCTCCGCCGACGCCTCATCGAGCGGCGCGTCCAAGACTCGAGGACAACACTCGGCGTCGATCGTCTGAATCAGCCTCATCGGCACAGATTGACAGTCATCGATACGTCTGTCAACGTATCGATGCTGGTCGATGCGGTGAGAGGAGGTGTCGCCCCGTGAGCGACGGTTGCTGCCCCGAGGAGTGCTGCCCGGCAGGCTGCTGCTAAGACACATCCGGCGGGTCGGGTTGCCACGAGGCGGTCGGCGACCCGACTCGCGCCGCATCGGATCGGAGGGGAGCTTACGTCGGAGCTGCTCGGCGACTGCGACGTGCCCTCGCGCGGGAAGAGGAGAAGATGATGGGAACCGTGCCCTCCGTCGTCTTCCTGTGCGTCCACAACGCCGGCCGCTCCCAGATGGCGGCCGGATGGGCCAAGTCACTGGGTGGTGACCGCCTCGAGGTGTTCTCCGGTGGCTCCGATCCCGCGAGCGAGGTCAACCGGGTCGCCGTCGAAGCGATGCGAGAGGTCGGTATCGACATCAAGGGAGAGCTGCCCAAGCGGTGGAGCGACGAGGTGATCCGCGCGGCTGACGTGATCATCACCATGGGATGTGGGGACTCCTGTCCCATCTTCCCCGGCAAGCGGTATGAGGACTGGGACGTCGAGGACCCCGCCGGTCAGGATGTCGAGCACGTGCGACCTATACGCGACGACATCGAGTCCCGTGTAAAGGCCTTGCTGACGCAGCTCCGAGTTACATAGGCGCAGAACGGACTCGGGTACGACCCCCACCCTGCAGGGAAGGGGAATCGGGCCCGTGCGGTCGAAGAAGGGCCAAACGGGGGCAGCGCCGAGAGCAGGGTGGCTAGTCGCGACGGCATAGCCTCCAGCCATGTGTCCTCAGCTGCGGCCGACAGCCTCGAGCGCCCCCTGCAGGAGCGCTTGGAGGCGCTCGGCCCCGCTCCGCGCTGAGCTCTCCATGTCCTGACGCTGCCCGACTTGGCGAGATTACTTGGGAGGGGGCTGAAGCAGGCTCTCTACGCCGTGAGCTTCCTTCAGGTGCCTCAAGAGGTCTTCCTGAGTTTGGAAGAGCTGTGCGCAGACATGGCACCTGCCAATCTCGACCTCGGCCAGTTGCGTCTCATGTTCGCTCATCTTGTCTCCTTCAATCCAAGGGGACATGCAAAGTGAAGGTGAGGCTTCCCCAACGGCGAGGGACAACGAGGTCTTGCCCTTTCACCCTCCGGACTGAGGATTCCTATCGCCTGGATTCTTCCCTCAGCCTGATCGCGACAAACCCAACGGCCGAGAAGTGGCTCTAAGGACTCTGCCAGTTTCAGGCTTTAGTGAGCGGGTACTACGGGAGTCTCGGCAAGAAGGGAGACGCCCGCCTCGCCCCTCGCAGGTGGGCGTCTTCCGTAGGGAGTGCGTCATGCGGATACTCAAACCGTTTACCTCCAACACCAGGCTCGTCACGTTGTGTTCTCGGTGTCACCACTCGGAGTTCCTCCATAGTGATCCGACGGGCGGACCATGTTTGTTCTCTGAATGCAGGTGTCCGCGATTCGCCTCAAAGCACCACCGGAGACCTCCCAGAGGCAGACGGTGAGTTGAGCTCATGAGTCTGCGCGAGGAGCGGATGGCGAAGAACGAGGCCGCCTCAAGGGAGATCAACGAGAAGATCCGACAGGCCTACCAAGGCGAGCCACCCGCCAACCGGATCGACATCGTGTGTGAGTGCGCACGCATGACGTGCAACGCCGCTATCGACATCACGCTGGACGAGTACGAGGACGCAAGGGAGGATGCGCTGCATTTTGTGACCTTTCCGGGGCACTTCGTCGGTGACATCGAGTGGATCGTCTACGAGAACGACCGTTTCGCCGTGGTAGCGAAGCGTGAGGGAACGCCGGCAGACGTGGCGAGGGACGAAAACCCGCGAGGGTGAGCACGGCACCCTCAGGTTGTGCAGCGTGTCGCTGAGGTGTAGACAACACCCGTTGCCGGAGGGCTAGGGAGGGAGCATGAAGGCACGACTGCTGATCGCTCTTGCGTGCGCATTCGGAACCTTCGTCGCGACCGCGGCACCCGCCGTCGCCGTTGCGCCCGTCGTCGTCGTGGACACCGACAAGCCGGAACATGGCCCCGCCGCCTCCACGACGTACCTCGCGTGGATCGTGTTCTCGGGCAAGAACTTCAATCCGAGCATCCGCGCTGAAGCGATCGGCTCCGATGCGTCGTTCCGGGTGAACCCTCAAGGAACGTTTGCCATCACGGGCGGCATCGATGGCTCCACCCTGATCTACGAACAGTTCACAGAGACTCAGAAGTCTGATCTCGTGATGGTCGACCTCTCGACGCAAACGGAGCTTGAGGTGCCAGATGGCGTCAATACCGACGCCTGGGAGTTCGCACCGAGCATCTCCGGGTCGCACCTGCTCTTCGGTCGCACGATCCGTCACGGTGAAGAGATGATCTTGTTCGATACCGGTACCGATACGTCGCAGGTCATCGCCACCAGGACTTATACCGAGCGGCGATTGAACGGAGTCTTGCCGCTCCAGGTGAACGGCAACTACGCGGTGTGGGAGCAGTCAGCCATCAAGCGGAAGACGGGCGAACTGATCAGTCGCGACATCATCCTGTATGACATCGCGGCAGCCACGACGACAAAGCTTCCGAAGACCGACCCCGAACGGCCATCGCAGTATGGACCCTCGGTCGACCAAGACGGGACCGTGTACTTCGGTCGAAGCAGTTTCGCTTGTGGCGAGAACGCGCAGCTCGTCAGCCGTCAACTCGATGGCACCGAGTCGATCCTTTACGCATTCCCGACCAACAAAAACTTCCGCTTCTCCAGTGCGGTCGACAATCCCGATAACACGACGGATGTCTATTTCGACCGTTTCAACTGTCGGGGCGATGACTTCGGCGATATCTGGAAGCTACCGAGCGTGTAAGCCAACGAGCATCGCCCAACATGCACATCTCAGGGGCCTCGAAGCGTGGAAGAAACTGCAACTCGAAGGATCAGCGTCCTGACCCACCCCTAGCATGCGGGATGGTCGAACGAGAACGGGACATCATCGAACGAGCCGTCCTAGTCATCAGCGAGCAGGCGACGAAGGCCGGGATCTGATGCGTCCAGACGAGCTCGAGCGCCGACTCCGGGAGCGCCTCGACGCTCTCGGCCCCGCTCCCCGCCCCGAGCTTCTCCACGTCCTCATGCTCCCCGACTTCGAGCGAGCCGACCAGATCGGAGAGTTCTGGGGCTACCCGGAGAGCCGCGCCTTCGCCGAGCTGCTGATCGACTGCGAGGAGGACCGGACGCTTCGAGCGGTGCTCGTCGGCATGTTGCGAGAGATCGCACGCTAAGCGCCGGGAGAAGCCCTGGCGTTGATGCGACTGATCGTGATGGTGACCTAGGGTCGAGGCGCTGGAGGCGGTGGAGGTGGAGGTAGAGCTCCAGGGGGCGAGGCCGAAACCGGTTCAACCCCAGGAGGAGGTCCGTACTGATTCCAGCCTTGGTCTCCCTCGCCTACCAAGAACACGAGCAACACGATCCATCCGAATGGCAGTAGGCCTAGCAACCACCACCACCCGGACTTGCCGGTGTCGTGTAGCCGACGGACACCGGCTGCCAAGTAGGGGATGATGAACGCAAGGACGGCTACGCCTGTTAGGAAGACGAAGAAGATTGCAACCCCGCTGACGGACTCGTCGAACCCAGGCTGATCGAGAGAAGACTTCGAGTCGAGGGCTATTAACGGCACGACGGGCATCAGGATCACGATGTAGTAGATAAGGACGAACCACCAGAACTCTGGTCGTGAGGCTCGGCCCCGAAACTCCGCGTACTTCCTGAAGCAAGTGGCAATCGCTTCAGTGAACGACATACCCGTCACCACCTTCCTACGCGGATGCTAGTACGCGAGGCCTCGCCGCCGCTCCTGGCCACTGGGCCCACCGAGAGCCCGCGCCGCACGGCGAGCCGGCGGTCTAGCCGTAGCGGCCGCTAAGGAAGGACCGGCTCTCTGGCGTGGCTCGTTAGCATCTCTTCGGTTTGGCCTAGGACTTAGTAGCGACCGGGATGCGCCAGCGTAACGCGGTACAGGGCAGGCCCCGTCGTGATGTACAAGGTGCGGCCGTCAGCCCCACCGAACGCGCAGTTGGAGGCGCTCCCCGGCAAGTCGATGGTGCCCCAGTGCTCACCGTCCGGCGCGAAGACCTCGATGGCGCCGCCGTCATAGGAAGCAATGAAAAGGTTGCCGGACTCGTCGACCGCCATACCGTCAGGACCGGCGACCTCGACGAACATCCGAGCTTTCGAAAGGGAGCCGTCCTTGGCGACCTCGAAGACCCGCACCACGCTGGCGTTGTAGTCGGTGACGTAGAGCAGGCTCTCGTCAGGCGAGAGTGCCACGCCGTTGGGTGCCTCGCTGGTCTCGCCTCGATACTCAGCGGTGAGGCCGCCATCGGGAGCGATGCGGAACACGCCACGGAAGTCGAGCTCGGTCTCAACGCCGAAGGCCGGATCCGTGAAGTAGATGGTGCCGTCCGAACGGACGGTGATGTCGTTGGGTTGGTTCAGGCGAGCACCTTCGAAGCGCTCGGCGATCGGCACCACCGAACCGTCTCTCTCCGTGCGCGTCACTCGACGCGAGGCCGACTCGGCGGCGATCAGCCGTCCTTGCGGGTCGATGGCGAGGCCGTTGGTGTAGCGGGTCGGCTTCCGAAACTCCGTGATCTCGTCGTCGGCCCCGACTTGATAGATCGTGTTGGCGGAGACGTCGGAGAAGAGGAGCACACCCTCGTCCGGCATCCATTG
>Ga0307287_10000881_pt1 | contig 10120 bp, 10 predicted proteins | sample ER_DNA_141_FD_194485 | JGI IMG/M metagenome (GOLD analysis project Ga0307287, IMG submission 194485) | Bulk soil microbial communities from the East River watershed near Crested Butte, Colorado, United States - ER_DNA_141 | ecosystem: Environmental > Terrestrial > Soil > Floodplain | place...
GAACACCTGCCCGACGATCCGGTAGGATGCCGAGTAGAACGCATCGAAGCCTTGCCGCTGGGCCACGTCCGCTGTTCCCTCCGGTCGAGGTTCGCGCAGCCAACACACCCACGGGACCGGCCGGGTTCCGCCGGGCTCCCAGGCGCAACCAGACCGTGACCTCCCCATGATGACCGGGTGCCGGCCCCGCGCTGGCGCCTGGCCGGTCAGCGTCGGCGGACCCGGACCTGCCCGGCGTTGGTCCGCGCCTCCACCGGGTCCGGCGGCTCCGCCCCGACCGCCCCACCGAGACCTCCTCGACCGGCCGGGGACCCGGACCATGGTGTTCCCGCCCGCCGGGTTTGACCATACGATCGCGGGCGACGGGCAGGGTGCGGTCGCGTCCATCGGAGGGAGGCGGGCATGGCCGAGCGGCAGGAGCAGATCGTGATCGTGACCCCGGGGGAGCGGACCCCGGGGCCGTCGACGCCGGGCATGGACCGCCAGCAGGCCGTCGCCACCGACGGCCTGTGGTCGGGGCTGGTCCGCACCGAGGCCGGCATGATGTCGGGCTGGCACCACCACGGCGAGTACGAGTCGGTGATCTACGTCCTCACCGGGTCCCTGCGGATGGAGTTCGGCCCCGGCGGCGCCGACACCGTCGAGGCCGCCCCGGGTGACTTCCTGTACGTGCCCCGCGGCGCGGTGCACCGGGAGTCCAACCCCTCGGCCCAGCCGGCCGACATCGTGGTGGTCCGTGCCGGCCACGGCGAGTCGACCGTCAACGTCGACGGGCCCCCGCCCCCGGCCTGACCGCGCGGTCCGGGTCAGACCCTGGCCGAGGGACGGACCGACACCCCCACCACCAGGGTGCCGACGCCGATCCCGGCCAGCATCAGGAACGGGGCCCGGTAGGACCCGGTGGCGTCGTACACCGCGCCGGCCAGGACCGGCCCGGTGGCGGCGATCAGGTAGCCGACCAGCAGGGCCATGCCGGACAGCCGCGCCGCCGCCGCCGGGGTCGAGGCCTGCCTGACCAGCATGGTCAGGGCGAGCGCGAACATCCCGCCCACGCCCAGGCCGAGTAGGGCCGCCCACACCCAGGGGGCGGCCGTCGGGACCAGGCCGACGGCGGCCAGCATGGCCGTGGCCGTCCCGACGCACAGGGCCACCCAGGGCCGGTGGTCGCCGGTGCGGTCGACCATGGCCGGGACGGCCAGGGCCGAGAAGACCTGGGTGAGGCTGAACAGCCCCAGCAGCAGCCCGGCCCGGCTGGCGCTCCAGCCGGCGGCCAGGTACAGCGGCGACAGCCAGGTGAGGGCGGCGTAGTAGAGCAGCGACTGCGAGCCCATGTACAGGGTGATCCGCCAGGCGACGCCGCTGCCCCAGGGCAGCCGGAGCCGTCCCGGGACCGGCGGCTCGGCCGTGGCCCGCAGCCGCCGGGTCGCCGGCACCCAGGCGACCAGCGCGGCCACCGCCAGCAGCCCCCAGGCGGCGATGGCGGCCGGCCAGCCGCCGCCGAGGGCGTGGCTGAGCGGCACCGTGGCCGCCGAGGCCAGCATGGCCCCGGTGACCAGGCCGGCGGTGTACAGGCCGGTGACCGCGCCCGCCCGGGCCGGGAACCAGGCCTTGACCACCCCGGGGAGCAGCGCCCCGCCCATGGCGATCCCGATCCCGGCGACCAGGGTCCCGCCGTACAACGGGACCACCGACTCTCCCAGGCCGCGGACCAGGGTCCCGCAGGCGACCAGGGCGAGCGCGCACGACACCGCCGTCTCCCGCCCGACCCGCCGGCCCAGGGCCGCCCCGGCCGGGGCGAACACCCCCATGCAGACCACCGGCAGGGCGGTCAGCAGCCCGGCCCCGGTAGCCGACAGCCCCAGGTCGGCCTGGATGGCGTCGAGCACGGGCGGCACCGCCGCGATGGCCGGTCGCAGGTTCAGCGCCACCGCGATCATCACCACCAGCAGCCGCCACCCCGACCGCGTGGCGGCCGGCGGCGGCCGGGTCCAGGGCTGGGACGCGGTCACGGTGGTTCTCCAGCTTGTGGGCACGCGGAGCCGGTGATGGAGTTAGCATGCGCCGGCCGGGCGAGCGCAAACGAACCGGCCTGGAACGAGGTGGAGACGCATGACGAGCTGGCCGAAGGGCGCGCCCCGGCCCGGGGACCGGGCCGAGCTGTCGCGCACGGTCGAGGCAGCCGACATCGAGCTGTTCACCCGGATCAGCGGCGACCGCAACCCCCTGCACTACGACGAGCGGGCGGCCAGGGCCTCGCGGTTCGGCGAGATCATCGTCCAGGGCGGCGTGACCACCGCGATCCTGAACGCCGTGGTCGCCGAGCGGCTGCCCGGCCCGGGCACGGTGTTCCTCAACGTCAACTGGAACTTCATGGCCCCGGTGCGCCCCGGGGACGTGATCACCGGCGCCGTCGAGGTCCTCGAGGCCCGCGAGGACAAGCCGATCACCAGGCTGCGGACCGCCGTCTCCCGCCAGGACGGCACCGTCGTCCTGGAGGGCACCGCGGTCTGCTACACGGCGTCGCTGGACTGAGCGAGGAGGGACCAGGTGCAGGTCGCGGAAGGTGTGCACCGGCTGACCGGCGGCGTCTGCAACTTCTACCTGGTCGAGGCCGGCGGGAAGCTCATCCTCGTCGACGCCGGGGCGCCTCGCGACTGGGACCTGCTGGTCCGCACGCTACCGACCCTGGGCCGCGGGCTCGGGGACCTGGAGGCGGTGCTGCTCACCCACGCGCACAGCGACCACACCGGCTTCGCCGAGCGGGCCCGCGACACCGCCTCGGTGCCGGTCTGGGTCCACCAGGCGGACGAGGCCCTGGCCAAGGGGGCCAAGGCCGGCAAGAACGACGGCAAGGCCAGCGCCTACCTGCTGCGGGTCGAGTTCTACCGGACCGTGCTCTCGCTCGCCCGCAGGGGCGCGACCAGGCTGATCCCCATCCGGGAGGTGTCCACCTTCACCGACGGCGAGACGCTGGAGCTGCCGGGACGGCCCCGGGTGGTGCATGCCCCGGGGCACACCCCGGGATGCGCCGCGCTGCTGCTGGAGGGGCGGCGGGTGCTGCTGACCGGCGACGTGCTCGCGACCAGGAACCCCCTGACCGGCCGGGTCGGACCGCAGATCATGCCGTCGGCGCTCAACCGCGACACCCCGATGGCGCTGCGTTCGCTGGACACCCTGGACGGCGTCGCGGCCGACGTGCTCCTCCCCGGGCACGGCGACCCCTGGACCGGGGGAGCGCCCGAGGCGGCCCGGCTGGCCCGGCTGGCCGGCCCGTCCTGACGGGTGACCGGCGGTCAGGTCTCCGCCCGGTCGGCGGTCAGGAATGCGACGATCTCGCGGATGGCCGGCCGGTGGGTCATCACGCCGGCGTGGCCCTTGCCCGGGTACAGGAGCAGGCGGGCGCCGGGGATGCGCTCGGCGGTCTCCCGGAACAGCTCCGGGGTGTAGAAGCGGTCCCGGTCGCCGGCGACCAGCAGGGTCGGGGCGGTGATGCGGTGCAGCCGCGGGGAGGCGTCGAAGGTGTCCTCGGCGGCCACGGTCACCAGCATGTCGGAGGGGTCGTCGACCCGCTGGCTGGCCCCGAACAGCCACATCAGGGCCCCGAAGGCGCGGCCCCCGGCCGCCGTGGCCGCCAGCGTGGGGCCGAGGACCGCGTAGGCCCGCCGTGGCCGGCCCTGCCTGGTCAGCTCGGCGAACCGGCGCTGCACCTCCCGGCCGTGGGGCGACAGCCGGCAGGCGGTCGCGGCCAGCACCAGCCGGCGGACCAGCTGCGGGTGGTCGATGGCGAACTGCTGGGCGATCGAGCCCCCGGTGGAGATGCCCTCGACGCACACCGGCCCCGGGAACTCCTGCGCGATGGCCTGGGCGTAGTGGCCGGCCAGGTCCTCGATGGTCGATCCGGCCGGCAGCCCGGGCCTGCGGTTGACGGCGTACACGGTGAAGTGCCTGGCCATGGGCTTGAGGGTCTGGAGCTCGAGCCGCCGGGCCAGCCCGGTGGTGTTGGCGTGCTCGGCGGTCAGCCCGACGAACACGACCAGCGGCGGCCCCTGCCCGACCGCCAGGTAGGGCAGGCCGCCGTGGAGCGTGCCCTCCCGGACGGGCGCCTTGCGTCGCGGCCGGGACAGGCCGAGGGCGGCCATGGCCGCGGCCAGCCCGATGCCGGCCAGCACCATCCCGGCGACGCCGGCCGCGAGCTGGGCGGCCGAGGTGGCAGCGAGCAGCCGGCGGCGGGAGATCGGGTCCACCATTCAGTCCTGGAGCAGTCGGGGCAGGTCGGCCACGCTGTCAATGATCGCATCCGGCTCGGCGTCGGCGCCCGGCTGGGGGCGGTCGCCCTTGCCGGTGCGGACCAGCACCGTGGCCGCGCCCACCGCCTGGCCGCCGCCGACGTCGGCGGCTAGGTCGTCGCCCACGACCAGCGCGGTCGCTGCCTCGCGGCCGAGCGCCTCCAGGGGGGCGGTGAAGAACGTCGGCGACGGCTTGCCCAGCAGCCGCGCGCTCTGGCCGGTCGCGTACTCCAGCAGCCGCACCCAGCCGCCGGTGTCCAGGTGCTCGCCGTCGTCGCGGACCGCGACCCGGTTGACCTGGGTGGCGACCAGCTCCGCCCCGGCCCGCAGGGCCCGGAAGGCGGCGTCCAGGTCGGCGTAGGTCGCCCCGAAGCTGGGGTCGGCGACCAGCACGTGGGTGGCCGGCTCGCCCGGCCCGGCCAGGAACCCGGCCAGCTCCTGGCGCACCCCGTCGGCGGCCACGGCCAGCACCCGCGCCTCCGGCGCCGACGCGAACACGCGGGCCGCGACCGCGACCGGCGTGACCAGCTCGTCCTCGGAGGCCGGGAAGCCGAGCCGGGCCAGGCGGTCGGCGAGGGCCGCCGGGGCGATCGAGTCGGTGTTGGTGCAGAAGCGCACGGTCAGGCCCTGGCCGCGCAGCCACCGCACCGCCTCGGGGGCGCCGGCCACCACCTGGCTGCCCACATAGAGGGTGCCGTCCAGGTCCAGCAGCACGGTCTGGACTGCGGTCAACCGCCCCACGACCCACCTCCTCGCGGTTCTCAGGTGCCCGAATGGCCGCCGAAGCCGAGGCGGGCGTACCCGTCGACGGGGGTCGAAGGCCTGGAGGACGCGGCCGGAGATGGCGCCGGCCTCGGTGACGGTGATCTCGACGGCATGGAACAGCGCGCCACGGTCCTCGGGGTGTCCCGGCCCGCCGGCGCAGACGCCGCGCAGGTGCGAGCACAGGGCGGTGCCGCCGCCGCCCGAGACCACGAACCGCGTCCCGTGCTCCACGTGGTGGTCGAACAGCAGCGCGTGCGCGCAGCACACCAGCCCGACCTGGTGGCGCCGCACCAGCTCCAGGAACGCCGGCTCGCGGACGCTGAAGCCCCACTCGGGGTGCGGCGCATAGCGCCCGCCGAAGTGCGGCGGGATGTGCATGAGCACGACCCGGTGCGGCTCGGGAGCGGTCTCCAGGCGCTGCGCGAGGAAGGCGAGCGCGTCGTCGTCGGGCCCTTCGGTGCCTTGCGGCGTCTCGACCGCGGCCCCGGAGTTGATGGCGACGAAGCGGGTGTGGCCGTAGGCGAAGCTGAAGTTCGTCGGCCCGTGGACCCGCCCCCACGCCTCCAGCGCGCCCGGGTCGTCGAGGTCGTGGTTCCCGACGACGCAGAGGTCCGGGAACGGCAGGTCCCGCACCAGCTCCAGGTAGTGCTGGTGGCGCTCGCGCGTCCCGGGCCCGGCGAAGTCGCCCAGGTTGGCCAGGAACACCGGCGCCGGGGTCAGCCGGGCGGTCTGGCGGAGCAGCTGGCGGTAGATGCCGTCCGCGGTCGGGTCGGCCCAGGCGCCGCTGTCGCCGACGATGACGAAGGAGAACGGGTAGCGCACCGGCGTCGCGCCGATGCGCCCGGCCATGAGGAGGTTTCGCCGCCCGGGAACGTCGCTCACGCCCCGAGCTTAGCCCGATCGCTGGAACCTTCGGGGGGTCTGGGGCGAGATGGCGGTGTGCCGCCGATGACAAGGAGCCGGCCGGTGGACCAGGGAAGCGGCAGGAGCTTCGAGGAGCTCTTCGCGGCCGCCTTCGGCCGGGAGGAGCTGCGTTCGCGCCTCCAGGCCCTGGCCGTGGCCGGCCGGGCGGCGCCGGAGCCGACGGTCGGACCTGGCCACCGGGAAGCCCCAGCCCGCTCCGGGCCGGCCTGCGTAGCATGCTGGCGTGGAGAGGTGGTGACCGTGAGCAACAATGCAGGGCGGGAACCGCAGTGGTTCCGCCAGGATCCCGGGCTGGTCCAGGAATGGATCCGCCAGAACAACCTGATCTACGGCGCGTTGATCGCGATCGGCGTGTACATGGTGCAGCCGTTCCTCATCGCGCCGTCGCTCGACCTTACGGCCAGGATCTGCGTCGTCGCCTTCGCGGTGGCCATCCCGCTGCTGGCCGCCCTGGTGATGGTCAGCCGCCAGGAGGCCTTCCGCCGCCGCGCGGCGAACTCCAGGGTCGTCACCATCGCCCAGGTGGTCGGGCAATCGTGCGCCTTCGGCGGCCTGGTCGCCGGCTTCTGGCACATCTTCTGGGTCGCCGGGGTGGCGGTCGTGGTCACCGGGCTCCTGGCCGTGGGGGTGCACTCGGCCGGCTACATGCGCCTGGAACAGGGCCAGGGGCCGGCGCCTCCCGCCGGGTAGCCGGCGGGCCGGCCGGGCCCCGGCGGCCACCTACGCCGGCTCGCGCCATCCGGGGGCTTGACCTTCACACTGGTGTCAGGCTCTACCGTGGCCGGCGGAGGAGGACAGATGCGCATCGGGGAACTCGCCAGGCGGTCGGGCACCAGCGCCCGGTCGATCCGCTACTACGAGCAGCGGGGCCTCATGGCGGCCCGCCGCGACCCCAACGGCTACCGCGACTACGACGAGGCCCACCTGCGGCTCGTCGGCGAGATCCGCTCCCTGCTGGTCAACGGGTTCGATCTCGAGGAGATCCGCCCGTTCGTGGACTGCCTGCACGCCGGCATCCAGGCGCGGCGGGCCTGCCCCGGCGGCATCGACGTCTACCGGCGCAAGCTGGCCGAGCTGGACTCGCGGATCGGGGAGCTGCAGTCGCTCCGCGACCGGGTCGCGCGGGAGCTGCGCCACCTGGAGGCCGGCGCGGGGCCGGGCAAGGAGGCAACCGGATGATCACCGACCAAGGGGCCGTCGCCGTGACCGAGGCGACCTTCGACCGCGCCGTGCTCCAGGCCCGGCTCCCGGTCCTGGTCGACTTCTGGGCCGGGTGGTGCCCGCCTTGCAGGTGGCTCGACCCGGTCCTCGAGGAGGTCGCCGCCGAGCAGGCCGGCAAGCTGCTCGTGGCCAAGGTCGACGCCGACGAGAACCCGGGGCTGGTGCGCCGCTACGGCACCCTGGCCCTGCCCAGCCTGCTGGTGTTCGTCGACGGCGTGGAACGGGCCCGGATCGTCGGGGCCAGGCCCAAGCGCCGCCTCCTCACCGAGCTGGCCGAGGTCCTCCCCGGGCTCCAGCCGCCCGGCCATTGACAGACTCGGGCGCTCTCCGGCACCTTGTTGGCCCATGACCGGCGTTCGCCTCACCCGCAACCGCGCCCTTGACTACGGGCGTGTCGTCCGTTGCGCGTGTCCCGGGGCCCGGCGGTCACTCCGCGCAACGTAGCGCGCACCCACGCTCTCGACCGCTCGGGCCGCTCCGACCTCGTTTCCGCGCGCGTCGAGAGGACATCGCACCGTGGCCTTCGCCACCAGGGCGCCGCTGCGCCCGACTCCGCAAGGGGTCACCGTCTGGTTCACCGGCCTGCCCTCGGCCGGCAAGACCACCATCGCCAACCTGGTCGGCGACCGGCTGGCCGAACGCGACCACCCGGTCGAGCTGCTGGACGGCGACGTGGTCCGCACCCACCTGTCCCGCGGCCTCGGGTTCTCCAAGGCCGACCGGGACGAGAACATCCGCCGCATCGGGTACGTGGCCGGGCTCCTGACCGGCCACGGGGTCACCGTGCTGGTGTCGGCCATCTCCCCCTACCGCGCGGTCCGCGACGAGGTCCGCGCGGCCGTCGAGCAGGTCGGCGGCTTCGTCGAGGTGCACGTGGCCACCGACCTGGCCACCTGCCGGTCCCGGGACGTCAAGGGCCTGTACGCCCGCCAGGCGCGGGGGGAGCTGCGCGGCCTCACCGGGGTCGACGACCCGTACGAGGCGCCGCTGGCCGCCGAGCTGGTGCTCGACACCGCTGGCGAGCCCACGGAGGCCTCGGCCGCCCGCGTGCTGGCCCTGCTCGACGGCCGCCCGGCCCCGGAGCTGGTCGGGAGCGGATCATGACCGCGGCCCCACCCAGCGCCCTGTCGCCGCCGGCCCCCCACGGCGGGCGCCTGACCGAGCGGCTGGTCGCCCCCGACCGGGCCGACGCCCTGGCCGCCGAGGCGGCCCGGCTGCCGGCCGTGCCCCTGGACGGCCGTGCCCTGGCCGACCTGGAGTGCCTGGCCGTGGGGGCGTTCTCCCCGCTGACCGGGTTCCTCGGCCCGGCCGACTACGCCGCCGTGGTCGAGCGCGGACGGCTCGCCGGCGGGCAGGTGTGGACGCTGCCGGTGGTGCTCCCGGTCCCGGCCGAGGCGCTGGCCTCCGGCCCGGACCGGCTGGCCCTGACCGACCGGGACGGGACGGTGCTGGCGGTGGTCGACGTCGAGGCGGTGCACGACCCCGACCCGGCGACCGAGGCCAAGCTCGTGTTCGAGACCGACGACCCGGCCCACCCGGGGGTGGCGGCGACCCTGGCCCGCCCCGGCCCGCTGGTCGGCGGGCCGGTGCACGTGCTGCGCCTGCCGGCGGCCCCGGCCGAGCTGGGGCCGCGGCTCACCCCGGCCCAGGTCCGAGCCGAGGCGGCCGCCCGGGGCTGGCGGACCCTGGCCGGCTTCCAGACCCGCAACCCGGTCCACCGGGCGCACGAGTACCTGCACAAGGTGGCGTTGGAGCACGTCGACGGGCTGCTGCTGCACCCGCTGGTCGGCGAGACCAAGGGCGACGACGTGCCCGCCGCGCTGCGGATGGCCTGCTACCGGGTGCTGCTCGAGGGCTACTACCCGGCCGGCCGGGCGCTGCTGAGCGCGTTCCCGGCGGCGATGCGCTACGCCGGGCCGCGGGAGGCGGTGTTCCACGCCCTGGTGCGCAAGAACTACGGCTGCACCCACTTCATCGTCGGCCGCGACCACGCCGGCGTGGGCAGCTACTACGGCACCTACGCCGCCCAGGAGGCCTTCGACGCCTACGACCCGGGCGAGCTCGGCATCCAGCCCCTCCGGTTCGAGCACGCCTTCTGGTGCCGCCACTGCCAGGCCATGGCCACCAGCCGGACCTGCCCGCACCCGGCCGCCACCCGGGTGCAGCTGTCCGGCACGGCCGTGCGCGAGCTGCTCGGCCGGGGCGAGCTGCCCCCGCCCGAGTTCTCCCGACCCGAGGTCGCCCGGCTGCTCGCCGACGGCTACCGGACGCGACGAGGCTGACGATGCGCTACCTCCGCGAGGTCAAGGAGCTCAACCAGGTCGAGCGGTGGAAGCTCGAGCGCCATCCCCTGGACGTGCGGGACGCGGTGGTGGACCGCTACGCCCGGGAGGGCCCCGAGGCCATCAAGACCGTCCCCGGCGAGGTCGAGCGCCTGAAATGGGTCGGCCTCTACCCCCAGCGCCAGGGCGGCGACGCGTTCATGCTCCGCATCAAGGTCCCCGGCGGGCGGCTGCACGCCGCCCAGGCCCGGGTCATCGGCCAGGTCGCCGACGAGTTCGCCCGCGGCCCGGCCCCCAACCCGGTGTTCGGCGACGCCTACCTGGACATCACCACCCGCCAGGACGTCCAGCTCCACTGGGTCCGGATCGGCGCCGTGCCCGAGATCTGGTCGCGGCTGGAGGCGGTGGGCATGACCACCGTCCAGGCCTGCGGCGACTCGGCCCGCAACGTGCTCTGCTGCCCGGTGTCGGGCCTGGACGCCGACGAGGTGCTCGACGCCCACCCGGTGGCCCAGGCCGTCTCCGACTTCTTCACCGGCAACCGCGAGTACGCCAACCTGCCCCGCAAGTTCAAGCTGAGCGTCACCGGCTGCCGCGAGGACTGCGCCCAGGCCGAGATCAACGACATCGGGCTGTGGCCGG
>Ga0307287_10000882_pt1 | contig 10120 bp, 9 predicted proteins | sample ER_DNA_141_FD_194485 | JGI IMG/M metagenome (GOLD analysis project Ga0307287, IMG submission 194485) | Bulk soil microbial communities from the East River watershed near Crested Butte, Colorado, United States - ER_DNA_141 | ecosystem: Environmental > Terrestrial > Soil > Floodplain | place: USA...
CGAACCAGAGGACATTGATGTCGACGTTCTCGAACGAGCTCCAGAACGATCCGGACAGGTCAAGCTTTGTGCTGACCAGTTCGCCGATCTCGATCGTGCCGATCACCAGCGCGACCGCCACCGACAGGCTCGTGGTCGTGAGGTTGTAAAACACCTTCCGGACGGGGTTGGACAGCGCCCACCCGTAGGCGAAGTTCATGAACGAGCCGTCGATCGAGTCCATCAGCGACATCCCGGCGGCGAAGAGGATCGGTAGGCAAAGGATCGCGTACCACGGCAAACCCGCTGCTCCGGCGCCGCCCGCGATGACGAGGAGCGCGACCTCGCTCGCCGTGTCGAACCCGAGCCCGAACAAGAGCCCGAGCGGGTACATGTCCCGAGGCTCTGCCACGGCCTTGGTCAGGCGGCCGAACAGACGGTTCATCAGTCCCCGGCTGTCCAGCCGGCGTTCGAGCCCTGCTTCGTCGTAGCGGCCGGTCCTCATCTGGCGGAACACCTTCACGATCCCGAGCAGGATCACGATGTTGATCGCGGCGATCAGGTAGAGGAACCCTCCCGAGACCGCGGTTCCGACGTAACCGGCGGACCCATGCAGTGCCGAGTGATCGTGACTGATGGGTCCGTCGAGCGTGCGCACGCCGATCGAGATCAAGAGCGCGAGTCCGAAGACGATCGTCGAGTGCCCGAGCGAAAACCAGAAGCCGACGCTCAGCGGCCGCTTGCCATCGGCCATCAGCTTGCGCGTTGTGTTGTCGATCGCGGAGATGTGATCGGCATCGAATGCGTGTCGTAGCCCGAGCGTGTATGCAGTGACTCCGATCCCGATCGGCAAGAACCCTGGAGCGGCGGACGCGAGCAAGGCGACGAAGCCGAGCACATGCAGGCCCGCCACCGCCGAGGCCATGACCGCCAGCGTGCGCCGCTCGCGAGCGCTGAGGGACGACCAAAATGGCCTGAGGCTGATCAACGGATTCCTGTTGCGGACTGCGGGCATCGGGGTAGCTAGTCGCATCCCCGGACGGCCCCGACTCTCGAAGCCGGGGTCCGCCCTTGGTCGCTCACTCACGTATGGCGCCGCCGTGAGTACGACGCGACTGTCCTAGGTCGCGTGCTCCGGTGTCAGCAACGCATCTCCCTCCATCCCCTCGCTCGCTGGCTGGGCATTCGGGAGACCCAAGAACGGGAACTCCCTCAGGTAGTCGTCGTGGGGCTCGACGCCGTCGGAGGTCACCTGTCCGTACGTCAGGAACGCCATGCGAATGTCGTAGACGTCATCGGTGAGGACACGGCCGTTGGGGTAGTGCGCCGGTCGGGTGCGGTCGTAGTGCATGACGTCGGGAAGCACGGTGAGGGCCGTCTCTCTGGCCACACCGGACGGGTAGCCACGACTCTCCAGCAGCTTCGACCACGGCTCGAGGAAGCCCGTCACGTCGTCGGCCGGGTGTCCTGCGTTGAATTTGTTCTTGAGCTCGTCGACGAAGAACGGGTTGAACGAAGGGTTCCCGAATCGGTCGACCTGCACCAGCTTTCCGTCGCGGCGCACACTCGCTGTGCACCAGACTCCGATCTCCGGGCCGGAGCTGAGCATCTCGTTGGGTGCCTCCAGCGCCATGCTGAGGATGTTCTTGCCCGCGAACGTGTCGTCGCCGGTGAACTTAAAGTCATGGAAGGCGCCTTCGCCGTCGGCGAAGAACGGATCGCTGCGGACGCCGATGAACAGCCGACATTCATCAGCCTGGACCGGCTTCGCCATGGCGTCGAAGCCGACAGGCATGCCCTCGATGAGCACCTCGCCAACAGGCTCGGGTTGGCGGGCCTGGCTTCCAGTGCCGTAATAGACGGTCCCGGTCTGGGCGCCGCCTTTCGATTCGGTGAACACGAACGTGAACGCGGCGTCGGCCTGCGTATCTCCGTCGTTGTCGATGTTGATGCGATAGACGCCGTCCGGGTGGAAGTCGGCGCCAGTCATGAACGGGTTCACGTCGAAAATCAGCACTGTCTTGCCCGGGGTCTGAGGCGACGCGAATAGGAATAGGTCGGTCAAGTCCAAGCGGGCATCGTCACCCGGGAACTTGAGCATGGCCGCGCTGAAGTGATTGGACATCCTGGCTCCTTTCAAGTGCCCCCTCAATGGGGCGATTACGGTTCAATTTCGCGCGTCAGCCGGCATGTCGCGCCCGCGGAGGCCCGGGTCGGTCCCCGGGTCTACCCTTCGAATCCCGTGTGCTCGTGACCTCGAGGCCAGTCAAAAACGTCGAGGAGTTCCGCGAGCGGTTGGCGCGCGAGCTGACGGCCGAGAACGTGACGCACGTGAGGGTGCTCGACGCGCTGCTTCCCGCCACAGAGGTCGCCAACAACGCGATCGAGTTTGGCTCGCGTGTGGTCGTGATGCTCGGGTAGCGAACCCGGGACCCGGGTTGCGACCCGGGGTTCGCCGGGCGCGACCAACGGACCGGATTGCGAGCCTGATGTCTCTGTAACTCGGAGACATACGTGAATGCCGTTAATCGAGAGGAGATTCAGATGTACAAGACGAGACTCACTGTCTTCGTGGCGCTGATGGCCGCGGGCGTGCTGGCGGCAACCGCCTTTGCGGCGACGAGCACCTCAACCATCTCGCTGCGGACGACAGCGGTGGGCAAGGTGCTGGTCGCCGCGAACGGACGCACCCTCTATCTGTTCACCGCCGACAAAGCCAAGAAGAGCACGTGCTACGGACAGTGCGCGAGCTTCTGGCCTGCATTGTTCGCGGCCAAGCCCACCGTTGGTGCGGGATTGAAGGCGTCGAAGCTCGGCACGACGAAGCGTCGAGACGGGAAGCTGCAGGTCACCTACGCCGGCCACCCGCTCTACTTCTTTGCCCAAGACAAGAAGGCGGGACAGATCAACGGCCAGGGCTTCGTCCACTTCGGCGGATCCTGGTGGGTCGTCTCGGCCGCCGGCATGAGCATCAAGTCGAAGCCGTGAAACGGCTGCACGGTGCTGCCGGACTTGGGGGCCGGCAGCACCGAGCACTCGGTGAGCGAGAGGGAGGACTTCATGGAGTTCCTAGTCGAGTTTGAGGTCGAAGTTCCCGAGGGAACGCCCGAGAGCGAGGTTGAGCAGCTCTCGCGCGCCGAGGCGTCCGCAGCGGCGGGGCTCGTGGACGAAGGTCATCTCCTTCGCGTCTGGCGACGGAACGCGGTCGCGGACGACACAACGGTGATCGGCCTCTACTCCGCCGACAGTGAGGTGGAGCTCGACGGTCTGCTGCGTGCCTTGCCTCTGGCCCAGTGGATGCAGGTCACGGTCATCCCGCTCGCGCCGCATCCGAACGACCCTGCACCGGTCGCTCGATGAGTCGGCTCCCAGAGCCTCGGCTGACCCTGGTCTACCGCCTCGAAGCTGTCCTCGGCGAACCGCTCGAGCTCGGCGAGCTGAGCCAGGGCCACCGGCGCATCGTGCCGCAGATCGGCGGCACCTTCGACGGGCCTGACTTGAAAGGGAAGCTGCTGCCAGGCGTAAGTGCCGACTGGCAGATCGTCTTGCCGGACGGGACCGCCCTCGGAGACATCCGCTACACGCTGCAGACCGACGGCGGCGCACTCCTCTATGTGCAATCACGGGGCGTGCGCCACGGCAGCGCGGAGGTTCTCGCACGTCTCGCCCGCGGTGAGGACGTCGACGCGAGCGAGTACACCTTCCGAACCTCCACCCAGATCGAGACCGCGTGCCGCGAACTCGACTGGCTGAACAAGGGCGTCTTCATCAGCGTCGCGGCCCGCCGACCGGGCAGCGTGGTCTACGAGACCTACCTGGTCGCGTGAGGCCGCCGCGCGAAGCGTCAGTCCACCGATCGCGCCCGCACCTAGAGCCAGATGCGTGTGGTGAATCCGGTCGGCGAGTGGAAGAACTCGGTCGACCAGGTCAGCTGCCGGGCGACCCAGAGGCCGGCACCGATTCCCTCGCGTGGCGCGAGATAGCCGACCGCGGGGTCGTCGAAGCCGTCGCCTCGCAGACGAATCGTCCTCGGGCGTGTCCGACACGGACTTCTTGAATGCCGCCGCCGTGTTGCATCGCGTTGTTCGCGATTTCGGTGGCGGCGAGCAGCAGGTCGAGTGATTGCGCTTCGCTTATCTTGGCCGCGGCGAGTTCGCGAGCGAGCTGCTCTCGGAGTTCCTCGGCGCCGCGGGCGAACGGGATCGGCCGCAGGCCTGTGAGCGGCGCCGGCGCCGGCGTGAGACGACGCAGGAGGTGGTCGGGGTCCTCGTAGCGGTCGCTGCTGTCCCAGCCGTGGCCGGCGACGACCTCGGGGTGCGTTTGCCAGACGCCCTCGATGATCGGATCCGGGGTGCCGTTCGCGTCGTAGGAGCAGAGCACCCAGGCCGGCAGGTGGCCGAAGGAGCGGTTGAATGCCGCCTCATACCCAGTCCATAGGTCCCACTCGTCGGGATCAGGCCCGAACTGGACGTCGGCGACTGCGCGCAGCGTCGGGGTCTTCCGGAGCTGTTCAACGTAGACCTTGTGGTAGGCGGCGAGTGTTCGCGCCGGCCGCGTGTAGGCGGCGCTGACGTCGACGAAGGTCACACGCGCGGCTTCGGAGCCGAGCGCCTCGCGCATCATCGCGAGCCCCGGCTTCGTGTGCGCCACAACCGCTCCCTCGCCCGCCTCGATGCCGGCTTTGAGGAAGGGCACCGCGCGTGCGAGGTACTCGTCCTTCGACTCGTAGACGAGGGCGTTGTGCCGGAGTGCTGTGTCGTCAGAGCTCATTGGTCATCGATCCAGACATCGTGCTGCGTGTCCGCATGATCTGTAATAAGCCGGCACGCCGCCTTTTCAAATCGCAGCTCATCGGACCGGGGCGGATTGGGAGAGCGCTGCGCGCAGCTTGCTCAGCGCAGCGGCTTCGATCTGCCGGGCGCGCTCGGCGGTCAGCCCAAGCCCGGCGCCGATCTCGCTGAGCGTCTGAGCGTCCTGGCCGAGCCCGTAGTGGGCCCGGATCACGATGCGCTCACGTTCGTCAAGCTGTTCGGTCAGGTCGCGCACGTCACGGATCTCAAAGGTGTCGAGGACCTGCTGGTAGGCCTGCTCGGCGGTGGGATCGACGATCGTGTCGCCGATGGTCGCCGTGGCTTCATCCCGGTCGGTCAGCTGTTCCTCCATACTGCGCGGCGTGCGCTCGGTCGCCTGCAGGCGTTCCAGCTGCGGCGCTGTCAGGCCGGTCGCACGGCTGAGCTCGTCGGTGGTGGGTTCGACGCCGTGCATCTGGAGGTGTTCGCTGCGGGCTCTCCTGAGCTGTGCAAGCTCGCGGACGGCGCGATCCGAGAGTGCCACCGGCCGTGCCAGTTCGGCGACGAGCTCCTGCATCGCTTTGCGGACCCAGAAAGCGGCGTAGGCCCAGAAGGGTGTATTCAGCGTGGTGTCGTAGCGCCGCGCAGCGATGAGCAGGCCGGCGACGCCCTCCTGAAGGAGCTCCAAGCGTTCGACCCTGCTGTTTTTGAAGCTGCGGGCGAGATCGCCGATCGCCGGCAAAAACGCCTCGACCAGTTTCTGGCAGGCGTCGGAGTCGCCGCATTCGGCCGCGATCACCAGATCCCGCTCCTGCAAAGCGGTGAGTCGTTGCCGAACCACGGGCCCCCGATCGGGAGGAGTTCTCGATTCTCCCACTCAGGGCTTGAGTTGGCGCGGCGGCGGCTTATTGGAACAGCAGTGAGCAACGTCCAGATCCGTAGCGAGACCGGAACAGAGAGCGCGAGCGCCGAGAAGGCAAGGGGAGCGCGAGGAGCGGATCGGGGAGGAAGACCCGGAGTGGCCGGCCTGGTCCGTGTCCCTGGGGTCGGGGGACCGGTGCTTCGTGGCCGCGCCACCGAGTGTGCGAGGCTCGATGAATTGCTGAGCGCGGTGCGCCGTGGAGAGAGCGGCGCCCTCGTTTTGCGTGGGGAGGCCGGCATGGGTAAGACGGCCCTACTGGATTACGCCTCCCGGTTGTGCGAGGGGTGCCGGCTCATCCGTGCCGGAGGCGTCGAATCGGAGATGGAGCTTCCGTTTGCGGCCCTCCATCAACTGTGCATGCCACTGCTCGACGGTCTCGGGAGGCTGCCGGCGCCCCAACGTGATGCGCTGCGAACGGCTCTCGGCTTGATGTCGGGTCCGCGCCCCGATCGTTTCCTCGTCGGTCTCGCGGTGCTGACACTGCTCTCGGACGCGGCAGAACCCCAGCCGCTGATCTGCGTCGTCGATGACGCGCAATGGCTCGACCGCTGCTCGGCTCAGGTCCTGTCGTTCGTGGCACGGCGTCTCCAGGCGGAGTCGGTGATCGTGCTGTTTGCCGACCGCGACCAGGACCAACCGACCGAACTGGCCGGGCTGCCGGAACTTGCGTTACGGCGACTGTCGGACGTCGACTCACGCGAGCTGCTCGCCTCGTCGACTCCAGGACGGCTCGACGAGCGGGTCCGTCAGCGGATCATCGACGAGGCACGCGGCAACCCGCTCGCGTTGCTTGAGCTGCCTCGCGGTGTCTCGTCGGCGAGTCTCGCCGGCGGCTTTGCGGTGGCGGATTCGTTGCCGCTTGTGAGCCGCGTCGAGGCGAGCTTTCGGCGTCGAGTCGACCAGCTACCCGAGGCGACGCAACGGCTGTTGCTCCTCGGTGCGGCCGAACCGACGGGCGACCCAATGCTCCTTTGGCAAGCCGCTGCCGTGATTGGCCTTCCGATCGAAGCGGCTGCTCCTGCCGAAGCGGCCGACCTCGTCGCTGTCGGTACGCGAGTCACGTTCCGCCACCCGCTACTCCGGTCGGCGATCTATGGTGCTGCGTCCCCCGACACGCGTCGAAACGCGCATCAGGCGCTGGCAGAGGCCACCGATGCTGAGCGCGATCCTGATCGCCGCGCTTGGCATCGGGCTCATGCGGCGCTCGCGCCAGACGAGGAGGTGGCACTCGAACTCGAGTTGTCGGCTGACCGGGCTCAAGCTCGCGGCGGGATCGCCGCCGCAGCGGCGTTCCTGCAGCGCGCCGTTGCGCTGACAGTCGACCCGGCGCTGCGCGCCGAGCGCACGCTGGCGGCGGCACAAGCGAGCCTCGAGGCCGGTGCGTTCGACGCGGCGCTCGAGATGCTGGCCACGGCCGAAGCGGGGCCGCTGGACCAGTTTCAGCGCGCACGCGTCGATCTCTTGTTCGGGCGGATCGCGTCGGCCTCGAGCTTCGGCATTGGCGCTGCGCAGCTGCTTCAGGCGGCGGGGCAGCTCGAGCCGCTCGACGTCGACCTCGCGCGCGAGACCTATCTCGAGGCGTGGGGCGCCGCCCTGGCTGCGGGCGAGCTTGCGCGCGCCGGCACGCTGCGCGACGTCTCGCGGGCCGTCCGCTCCGCGCCTCCGCCGGCGCACGAGCCGGTTGCGTCCGATCTCCTCCTGGACGGCCTCGCGCAACTGGTCGCGGAGGGACTTGGAGAGGCGGCGCCGACGCTGCGGAAGGCGGTCAGCGCGTTTGGCGACGATGGGAAAGTACTCCAGTTCGGGGCGATGGCCGCGACCGCCGCCGCGGCGCTCTGGGACGTGGATAGTTGGAACGCGGTCAGCACCCGACAAGTGCAGCTGGCCCGTGACGCCGGAGCGCTGGCACAGCTCGCGACCGCGCTACAGGGCAAGGGGATCGTCGTCACGTGGAGCGGCGACTTCGGCGAAGCCGGCTCGGTCATCGCAGAGGCTGATGCGGTCACGGGCGCGACCGGCATTCGCATCGCCTCCTACGGCGGAATGCTGCTCGCGGCCTACCAGGGGCGCGAAGCCGAGGCCTCCGCGCTGCTTACGACGACGATCGAGAACGCCACCGCTTGGGGCGAGGGCCTCGGCGTCCAGTTCGCGCGCTGGGCAACCGCCGTCCTTTTCAACGGCCTTGGCCGCTACGGGGAGGCGCTCGTCGCAGCGCGGCAGGCGAGTGATGCCGCGCGCGAGCTCTTCATCTCCGACTGGGCGCTAGCCGAGCTGGTCGAGGCCTGCGTCCGTAGCGGGAACTCGGACCACGCCGCCGAGGCCCTCGAGCGACTCGTCGAGGCCCCGAGCGCGAGCGGCTCCGAGTGGGGACTCGGGATCGTGGCGCGCTCACGGGCGCTGGTGAGCGAGGACGAGGCAGCGGAGGCCCTGTATCTCGAGGCGATCACTCGGCTCGGCCGTACGCCGCTCCGGCCGGAGCTCGCCCGCGCGCACCTGGTCTACGGCGAATGGCTACGGCGTGAGAACCGCCGGGTGGACGCGCGCGGACAGCTCCGCACCGCCTATGAGATGTTCATCAACTTCGGCGCTGACGCATTCGCCGAGCGCACCCGCCGCGAGCTGCTCGCGACCGGCGAGAAGGTGCGCAAACGGAGTGACGAGACACGCGACCAGCTCACCGCGCAGGAGGAGCAGATCGCGCGACTCGCCACGGACGGACAGACAAATCAGGAGATCGGCGCGCAGCTCTTCCTCAGCCCGCGCACGGTCGAGTGGCACCTGCACAAGGTGTTCACGAAGCTCGGCGTCGGCTCCCGCAGGCAGCTGCGCGACAAGCTGCCCGACGCCGCACGCACCGGCGCACCGGCCTAGCCAGCGGAACCGCAGACCAGGCGAGGGACCAGGGGCTCCATGGGCGCGACGGGGCTGCCCGACGCGCAAGCTGCTGCCATGACCGCATCAGGACTCACGACAAGGGAGGAATGAGCATGCCCCGCATCGCTGTTGGAAACGAGAACGACGCTCCGATCGAGATCCACTACGAGGATCACGGCAGCGGCCAGCCGGTAGTTCTGATCCACGGCTACCCGCTCAATGGGAACTCGTGGGAACGTCAGGAACGCGAGCTGCTCGCGAGCGGTCATCGCGTCATCAGCTACGACCGGCGTGGGTTTGGCCGCTCGAGCCAGCCGACCGTCGGCTACGACTACGACACCTTCGCTGCCGATCTGAACGTGCTGCTCGAGCACCTCGACCTCACCGACGTCGTGCTCGTCGGCTTCTCGATGGGCACCGGCGAGGTCGTCCGCTATCTGGGAACGTACGGGTCGAAGCGCGTGCTCAAGGCGGCGTTGCTCGGGACGATCCCGCCGTTCGTGCTCAAGACCGACGACAACCCCGAGGGCGTCGACCGGGGGGTGTTCGAGGGGATCAAGGCGGCGATCGTCAAGGACCGCTACGCCTTCTTCGAGGACTTCTTCAACAGCTTCTACAACGTCGATGTCCTCGGCGGCAGCCGGATCAGCGACCGTGCCTGGCAGGCGAGCTTCAACGTCGCCGCCGGCGCGTCACCCTATGCGAGCTATGCGTGCGTCGACAGTTGGCTGACCGACTTCCGCGGTGACCTGTCGAAGATCGACGTTCCCGTGCTCGTCATGCACGGCACCGAGGACCGGATCCTCCCGTTCGACTCGACCGCCGCGCGGCTGCCGGCGCTGATCGCCGATTGCACGCTCATCCCGGTCGAGGGCGGCCCGCACAACATCTGCTGGACCTTCCCCGACGAAGTGAACAGCGCTCTCCTCGAGTTCATCGCCGCCAAGGCGATGGTGACGGCGTGACCGCGGGACGAGTCACCTAGCACAACGTCGCCAATCGCATCGCTCCATGAGTTCCGGTAACGAATCTGGGACGTCGACCTGCCCGCCGTGCACTTCACGAATCTGCTGATCGTCGTCGCCGTCGGCCTGCTCGCCCCGCTCGCGCTTGGTTTCTTCCCGCGGCTCGGGTTGCCTCCGATCGGGCTCGAGATCGTGCTCGGCATCGTTATCGGCCCGTCCGGGCTGGGCTGGGTCAAGCCCGATCTGCCCGTCTCGATCCTCGCTCTCGTCGGGCTAGCGTTCCTGCTGTTCCTCTCAGGCCTGGAGGTCGGCGTCGCGCGCCTACGCGGCCGGATCCTCAAGCTGACCGGGGTCGGGTTCGCGCTGTCGTTCGCGATCGCGATCATCCTCGGCCTGGGCTTGAAGGCGGGTGGCTTTGTCAAGTCACCGCTATTTGTGGCGATCGTGCTCGTCTCCACCTCACTGGGCGTCATCGTCCCGGTGCTGAAGGACTCAGACAACATCAGCTCGAGCTTTGGTCAGCTGGTGATCGCCGCGGCCTCGATCGCGGAGTTCGGGGCGATCATCTTGCTGTCGCTGTTCTTCTCGGG
>Ga0307287_10000883_pt1 | contig 10118 bp, 11 predicted proteins | sample ER_DNA_141_FD_194485 | JGI IMG/M metagenome (GOLD analysis project Ga0307287, IMG submission 194485) | Bulk soil microbial communities from the East River watershed near Crested Butte, Colorado, United States - ER_DNA_141 | ecosystem: Environmental > Terrestrial > Soil > Floodplain | place...
CCACGACCATGAGGAGCGGGCGATCGAGCTCGACCGGGAATTGACGCGCGGCAGAGAGGCTCGACCGAGCTAGCCTGGAAGCAGTTCCTTGAAGCGGAAGCAGGACGTGACATGGTCCTGCACCAAACCGCACGCCTGCATGAAGGCGTAGCAGACGGTCGGACCGACGAATCGGAAGCCCTTCACCTTCAGGCCCTTGCTCATGGCCTTGGACTCCTCGGTCTCGGAGGGGATGTCGCCCAGTCCATTGAACCGACCCACGACCGGCCGGCCGCCGACGAACGACCACAGATACGCGTCGAGCGACCCGTGCTCGCGCTGCACCTCGCGCACGCGGGCCGCGTTGTTCACGGTGGACTCGACCTTCAATCGGTTCCGGACGATCCCTGGGTCCTGCAGCAGTCGTTCGACCTTCGCAGGCGTGAACCGAGCCACCTTTACGGCATCGAACCCGGAGAACGCGCGCCGGTAGCCCTCGCGCTTGTTGAGGATCGTCGACCACGAGAGCCCCGCCTGGGCGCCCTCCAGCGTCAGCATCTCGAACAGCCGCGTGTCGTCGTGGACCGGCACGCCCCATTCTTCGTCGTGATACGCGAGGTACAGAGGTTGGTCGACCGGGACCCATTCGCAGCGCTTCGGCATCGGCCGAACGCTAGCATCGGCTCCCGACATGGGCGCACCGTGGTGGACCAGACCCGGGCTCGAGGCCCGCGACGGCCGGCTGCTCGTGGCCGGCCGCGACGCCGAGGAGATCGCTCGTGAGCACGGGACGCCCGTCTTCGCGTACGACCTGCCTCGGATCGAGGAGCAGGCGCGGGGCCTGATCGAGGCGTTCGAGCGTGCCGGCATCCCGCTCCGACTCCGGCTCGCGCTGAAGGCACAGCGGGACCCGCAGGTGCTCGCGTTCGTGCGCGGGCTGGGCACCGTCGGCATCGACGCGTGTTCGCCCGGCGAGGTTCACCACGCGCTCGAGCACGGCTGGTCGGTGGGGGAGATCAGCTTCACCGGGACGAACCTGTCGGCCGCCGACGTCGACGCGCTGCTCGACGCCGGCGTCCACGTGAACCTCGACCTGCTCTCGCAGCTCGACCGGTGGGGCCGCCGCGCGCCGGGCAGCACGGTGGGCATCCGCATCAACCCCCGCGTCGGAGCCTCCTCGAACCCCGAGCTGGGCGACCTCTACACGGGAAGCGATCGGCCGTCCAAGTTCGGGATCCTGGTGGAACAGCTCGACGACGCCCTCGCGATCGCTCGCGACCACGACCTCATGTTCGACACGGTCCATCTGCACGTCGGTCGGGGAGTGCTCACGGACGCGCTTCCCGCGTTCGAGCTCGCGGTCGAACGCGCCGCGTCGATGACCGGGCGCCTCGTGCACGCCGGCCATCCGATCGAGGAGGTCAACGCGGGAGGAGGGCTCGGCGTTCCCCACGGGGCGGAGCAGCAGCCCCTCGACGTCGAGGCGTTCGCCGGCCTCCTCGCCCGCCACCTGGGTCCGCTGGGCGTCAGGGTCGGCTGCGAGCCCGGCGACTACCTCGTCAAGGAGTCGGGGGTTCTGCTCGCCGATGTCGTCACGCTCGACGTCCGCGAGGGCGTGACCTTCGTCGGTCTGGATGCCGGGTTCAACGTCGCGCCCGAACACTTCATCTACGGCGAGCCGGTCCCGATCGTCCTGTGCCGAGCCGCCGACGCTCCGGCCGAACGCGCTGTCACGGTGGCCGGCAACATCAACGAGGGGGACGACCTCTGGGGGGAGGACGTCCCGTTGCCCCGAGTGCGTGAGGGTGACGTGGTGGCCCTCCTCCGGGCTGGCAGCTACGACCGTTCGATGTACATCGAGCACTGCCTGCGCCCACCTGCCGGGACGGTCGCGTTCACCGATCGGATCTGACGTTCGGGTGCCTCAAGAGGTCTGGCGCATGAACATCCAGCGGTGGCCTTCGACGTCCGCCGCTCGGTAGAGCCTTCCGAACGGCTGGTCGACCAACTCGCCGAGGATCGTGGCGCCCTCGGCCCGCGCGCGTTCGAAGTGTGCGTCCACGTCCTCGACACGGATCCACACGCCGTCGACGATGTACGGCGTTTCGAGCCAGCGACGTGCCACGTCGCATCGCTCGGCGTGCCGGGCGGGGCCCAGGTAGTCCGGCCCGGGCCACCCGAGCATCACCAGGGCGCCGTCGAGCACGAGCTCCGCGTGCGTGACATGGCCCTCGTCGTCGGCGTAGCGCTCCCCCTCGAGCTCTCGGAAACCGAAGACTCGTTCGAGCCAGTCGATCGCGGCCCCGACGTCCTCGTACGAGAGCATCGGGGCCGCCCGCTGGGCGCGGGCTTGTTCGTCTCCCATGTCGCTCATCTAGCGCGTGCGCGGGAACCCGAGGTCGACCGTGCTCTTGGCCGGGTCCGGCCAGCGCTGCGTGACGACTTTGCCGCGCGTGTAGAACCGGATGCCCTCGGGCCCGTACATGTGGGCGTCGCCGAAGAGCGAGCTCTTCCACCCGCCGAACGAGTAGTAGGCGACCGGCACCGGGATCGGCACGTTGATGCCCACCATCCCCGCCTCGACCTCGAACGTGAACTGCCGCGCCGCCCCGCCGTCGCGGGTGAACAGCGCCACCCCGTTGCCGTACGGGTTGCGGTTGACCAGGTCGACGGCCCGGTCGTACGTCTCGACCCGCGTGACCGAGAGCACCGGGCCGAAGATCTCGTCCTTGTAGGCGTCCATCTCCGGCGTCACGTCGTCCAGCAGGGACGGCGCGAGGAAGAACCCGGGGCTGTCCTTGTAGAGGGGGTGGTCGCGACCGTCGGCCACGATCCGCGCACCCTGGGCCGAACCGCTGTCGAGGTACGAGGCCACCTTGTCCCGATGCGCTCGGGTGATGAGCGGGCCCATCTCGGACTCGGGGTCCAGGCCCGGGCCGACCTTGATCTTGGGCAGGCGGTCGGCGATCGCGTCGATCACCGTGTCGGCGATCGTGCCGACGCTCGTCAGGACCGAGATCGCCATGCACCGCTCGCCGGCCGAGCCGTACCCGGCCGAGACCGCCGCGTCGGCCACCATGTCGACGTCGGCGTCGGGCAGGACGATCATGTGGTTCTTCGCGCCGCCGAGCGCCTGCACGCGCTTCCCGTTCGCCGTGCCGTTCGTGTAGATGTACCGAGCGATCGGGGTCGAGCCGACGAAGCTCACCGCGCGGATGTCCGGGTGCTCGAGGATCCCGTCCACCGCCACCTTGTCGCCCTGGACGACGTTGAACACCCCGTCGGGCAGCCCCGCGTCGGCGAACAGCTCCGCCAGCACGAGCGCCGCACCCGGATCCTTCTCGGAGGGCTTGAGGATGAAGGTGTTGCCGCACGCCATCGCGTTCGCGCACATCCAGATCGGCACCATCGCGGGGAAGTTGAACGGCGTGATGCCGGCCACCACGCCCAGCGGCTGACGGATCTCGAACACGTCCACGCCGGTGGACACCTGCTCGGAGAAGCCTCCCTTCAGCAGGTGCGGGATCGCGGTCGCGTACTCGACGTTCTCGAGCCCGCGCTGCACCTCGCCCATCGCGTCCGAGAGCACCTTGCCGTGCTGCGACGTCAGGACGGTCGCGACGTCGGTCTTGCGCGCCTCGAGCAGCTCGCGGATCCGGAACATGATCTCGGCCCGCTTGGAGAGCGACGTCGCGCGCCAGGCCGGGAGCGCTTCCTTGGCGGCCTCGACCGCCAGGTGCAGCTCGGCGGCGTCGGCGAAGTCGACCTCGTGCGTCTGCTCGCCGGTCGCGGGGTCGTACACCGGTCCTCGCCGTCCCGACTCGCCGGGCACGTGCTTCCCGCCGATGTAGTGGCCGATGCGCTCCATGGCTTCCCTCCGGGTGCGTGGGCGTTGGGAGGATGGTACTCGCCGGGGCTAGACTGCCGCTCTCCAGACCCGACGAGGGGGATCCGATGAGCGAGCTCACCGCCGACGAGATCGTCGACCTGTGCCTGAGGCACACCCTCTACGACTGGCAGCAGCAGGGATCGACGCGTCCGATCGCGGTCGCGTCGGCCCGCGGGTGCGAGTTCTTCACCGTCGACGGGAAGCGCTACCTCGACTTCAACAGCCAGCTGATGGGCGTGAACATCGGGCACGCCGACCCGCGTGTGGCCGACGCGATCGCCGAGCAGGCTCGCGTCCTGCCGTACATCAGCCCCTTCATGGCGACCGAGGTCCGGGCCGAGCTCGGGCGCAAGCTCGCCGAGCTCATGCCGGGTGACCTCGACAAGGTCTTCTTCACGCTCGGCGGCGCCGAGGCCAACGAGAACGCGATCCGGATCGCGAAGTCGATGACCGGCCGGCAGAAGATCCTCGCGCGGTACCGGTCCTACCACGGCGCGACGTACGCGACGATCACGCTGACGGGCGATCCGCGACGGTGGGCGAACGAACCCGGGATGCCGGGTGTCGTGCACGTGCTCGACCCGTACCACGGGACGCAGCGTGGGACCGACGACGCGCAGACCGCGCTCGCCTACCTCGAGGAGACGATCATGCTCGAGGGCCCCGAGACGATCGCCGCGTTCATCTTGGAGCCCGTGACGGGCACGAACGGGATCCTGATCCCGCCCGACGGCTACCTGCAGGGCGTCCGCGAGCTCTGCGACCGGCACGGGATCCTGCTGATCGCCGACGAGGTGATGTCGGGGTTCGGTCGCACCGGCGAGTGGTTCGCGGTCAACCACTGGGGCGTGGTGCCGGACATCATCACGATGGCCAAGGGCCTGACCTCCTCGGCGGTGCCGCTCGGGGCTGTCGGCCTGTCGCCGAGGATCTACCGCTACTTCGACGAGCACGTGTTCTACGGCGGCCTCACCTACAACTCGCACCCGCTCGGGCTCGCCGCGGCGCTCGCGACGATCCGCGTGTACGAGGAGGACGGCCTGATCGAGCACAGCGCGAAGATGGGCGAGGTCATGGCGCGTCACCACCAGGAGCTGGCCGACAAGCATCCCTCGGTCGGGCTGGTCCGCAACATCGGGCTGTTCGGGATCGTCGAGCTCGTGCGCAACCGCGACACGATGGAGCCGATGGCGCCGTTCAACGGCGTGAGCGACGAGATGAAGGCGGTCGGCAAGCACCTGGACGAACGCGGCCTGTTCACGATGGTCCGGTGGAACGGGATCATGACGAACCCGCCGCTGCCGATCACCGAGGAGCAGCTCGCGGAGGGCTTCGGGATCATCGACGAGGCGCTCGAGATCGCGGACCGCGCCGTCGCCTAGCGGCGTGACCGAGCGCGTCGGCTTCATCGGGCTCGGCGTGATGGGCGCGCCGATGGCGCGTCACCTGCTCGCCGCCGGACACCTGCTCACCGTGCACTCGCGCTCGGCGCCGCCGGTCGACGCCCTGGTCGGCGATGGCGCGCTCCGCGCCACGACGCCGGCCGAGGTCGCGGCCGCGTCCGACGTGATCATCACGATGGTGCCCGACACGCCGGACGTCGAGCTCGTGCTGTTCGGCGAGGCCGGTGTGGCCGAGGGGGCGACCACCGGCTCGCTCGTGATCGACATGAGCACGATCGATCCGATCCGCACGCGCGCGTTCGCCGAGCGGTTGGCGGCCGGCGACGTCGCGATGCTCGACGCGCCGGTCTCCGGCGGCCAGGTCGGGGCCGAGGCCGGGACCCTGTCGATCATGGTGGGCGGGCCCGACGAGGCGTTCGCGCGGGCGCGTCCGCTCTTCGAGGCGATGGGTTCGACGATCGTGCACATCGGGCCCTCAGGCGCCGGACAGGTCGCGAAGGCGTGCAACCAGCTCGTGATCGCGTCGGCGGTCGAGGCGGTCGGGGAGGCCTTCGTCCTGGCCGCGAAGGCCGGCGTCGATCCGGCGAAGGTGCGCGAAGCGCTCCTGGGCGGGTTCGCGAGCTCGAAGGTCCTCGACCTGCACGGGCGGCGGATGCTCGACCACGCGTTCGAGCCCGGGTTCCGCTCGGCGCTGATGGCTAAGGACGGACGGATCGTCGTCTCGGCTGCGGAAGGCCTCGACGCGCCGATCCCGGGGTTCCGCGCCGTCGCCGAACGGCTCGAGGCGATGCTCCCCGCCGGCCGGGGCGAGCTCGACTACGCCGCGCTCGTCACGCTCCTCGAGGACGAGGCGGGCGTGGACCTCCGAGCCGAGTCGTGAGGCGCGAGCTCCCCGGCGGGTACGAGCTCGACGACGACCCGGCCCGGCTCGACCTCGACGCGATCTGGGCGTTCCTGTCCACCGAGGCCTATTGGGGCCGAACGCGCACGCGCGAGCTGTTCGAGCGCCAGGTGCGAGAGGCCGCCCGGGTGATCGGCCTCTACCTGGGGGAGCTGCAGGTCGGGTTCGAGCGCGCGTTCACCGACGGCATGGTCGCGTACCTCGCCGACGTCTACGTGCTGTCCGAACATCGCGGGCGCGGCCTCGGCGTGGAGCTCGTGCGCGCCATGGTCGACGAGGGGCCGCTGCGCGACCTCCGGTGGCTGCTCCATACCAGGGACGCGCACGCCCTGTACGCGAAGTTCGGATTCGAGCCGCCCGGCGAGCGCGTCATGGAGCGCCCGCCCCCGGACTAGCGGACGACGGCCCGGGTCTTCCCGGTCGCGAAGCGCTCGGCCCACTCGCCCAGCGCGTCGATCGCCTTGCCGAGTCCCGCGCCGGACTCGGTCAGCGAGTACTCGATCAGCACCGGCCGGCCCCCGCGCACGGTCCGAAGCACGATCCCCTCGGCCTCGAGTCGCTTCAGCCGTTCGGAGAGCAGGTTGTCCGAGATCCCCGGCACGCGCTCGCGAAGCTCCCCGAACCGCGCGGGCCCGTACAGGAGCACCCGGATGACCTGGGGGTTCCATCGCCGGCCGAGGATCTCGGCCGCGCGTTGGAAGTGCTCGCAGACCTGCCCCTCGGTCTCGGGCGCGCCGGCATCGTCCACGCTCGGCATCGTAGCCGGTCGCGCTTCGGAAACCTCGTTACCTTCGGGAATAGGAGAAACTCTCATCACGTTAGTGGGGAACGATATGCGGAGGCGGTCTCTTCCCGAACGGAAGAGCCCCGAGGAGGAGGAGGTCCGATGGCAACGGAGACGCCCGAGACGACCGACCGGAGCGGGCTGCCGCCCGCGGGGACGTGGACGTTCGACAAGAACCACACCCGGCTGGAGTTCGTCGCCAGGCACATGCTCTCGAAGGTGCGGGGTCGGTTCACGGAGTTCGACGGCACGGTGACGATCGGGGAGCGCCCCGAGGATTCCCATGTCGAGGTCGAGATGCAGACCGCGAGCATCACCACCGACACGGGTATGCGGGACGACCACCTGCGGAGCGACGACTTCCTGGAGGTCGAGGAGTACCCGACGATGACCTTCCGGAGCACGGAGCTGCGACCGACCGGTGAGAACACCTTCCAGCTGGTGGGCGACCTGACGATCAAGGGCATCACGCGCCAGGTAGTGGTCGACGCCGAGTTCAACGGCTGGGGCGCCGGCGCGAGCCCCGATAATCCGCCGCTGGCGGCCTTCTCGGCGAAGACCGAGATCGACCGCGAGGACTGGGACATGACCTGGAACGTCGCGGTGGAGACCGGCGGCTTCCTGGTGAGCAAGAAGGTCCAGATCGAGATCGAGACCGAGCTCAACCCGACGCAGTAGAGGCGTCCCCGTCGCCCCAGCATCGGCCTGCGCCCCAGCCAAGCGGGGCGCAGGTTCGTTTGTCGGTTGCGTGTCAGGGCATCCCTGTGACGTGACGTGCTCCCCAATCGTGCGGAGTGTTGGGGGAATCTCACGAGGGTTTCCGTTCGCCGGTGCTCATCGGAGCTCCGCGCTCGATTCGGTGTCTGGACTGGACCTTCCGGTTGGATGCAGACCGCCCCACGTGATGGATTTTCCACAACGACCGGAAGCTCCGAGTCCTGACATCGCCCTACGATCGATGCCGCACCCCATTGCGGCGAAGTGGAACGGAATCATCCTCTTGGAGGCGGATCCCCATCCGCCCGGGAAAGGAGGACGTAGCATCGCGGTCGTGAAGATCGCCCTGTGCCAGACGAACTGCGGAGACGACGTCGCCGCCAACGAGGAACAGGTGTTCGGGCTGCTCGAGCGGGCATCCGCGGACGGGGCCGACCTCGCCGCGCTGCCGGAGGTGTGGCCACGGCAGGGCTCAGCTCGGGAGATCCGCGACGCCGCCGAGCCCGTCCCCGGCCCGAGAACGGATCGACTGGCGAAGCTCGCGGCGCGTCACCGGATGTGGGTGCACGGGGGCAGCGTCCTCGAACGCGACGGCGAGCGGATCTTCAACACGAGCGTGCTGTTCGACCGCTCGGGCGAGTTGGTCGCGACCTATCGCAAGATCCACCTGTTCGACGCCGATCCTCCGGGCGCGGTCCCGAGCCGCGAGTCGTCCGTCTTCTCCGCCGGGGACCAGGTCGTGACCACCGAGACCGAGTTCGGCCGGGTCGGCATGTCGATCTGCTACGACCTCCGGTTCCCCGAGCTGTACCGGGCGCTCGCCGTCAAGGGCGCGACGATCCTGTTCGTGCCGGCCGCGTTCCGGTTCGAGACCGGCGTGGACCACTGGGAGCCCCTGCTCCGGGCACGAGCCATCGAGGATCAGGCCTTCGTCGTGGCCGCCGCGCAGTGGGGGAGCTGGGGGCCGCCCGGCCGGGAGCGGCGGAACTTCGGCCACAGCCTGGTCGCCGACCCCTGGGGGAACCTGGTGGCCCAGGCCCCCGACGAGGTCGGGGTCACCTTGGCAGAGCTGGATCTCGCCCGGGTCGAGCAGGTCCGGCAGATCCTCCCGTCCCTGCGGCACCGGAGGCTGCAGCCCTCCTGCTGAGGCCCCACCCACCCGTTGAGGCCCCACCCACCCGCGAAGACGCCCGTTCAGACCTTCAGACCCTCCGTCCCTTCGAGGAAGCCCCCCATTCGCCAATCGCGAAGCTCTCTACTTGTCAGCTAAGCCTTTCGGCCGATGGTCCGATGCCCGGGTGCGGCGTCATCCGGGCTAGCGCTTCCGGCTCGAACCTCCCGACACGACTCAGTTGCTTTCCGCCTCACACCGATAACCCCCCCGAAGGGTTGGTCCCGACAACGGCAAAGCGCCGGGAACGGTGCGACGCAAAGCTCCGGGCCCTACCGCTCACAAGGAGCGCGGGCGGCCGAGCTGCCGAAGGACCGGGTCTCCATCTGGAGCCCGAGCCCGCAGGGACCCTGATGAGGGAGGCGGCATGAGGGAGTCGGGGAACGGTAGCCGGCGCCGGATGGCGCTGGTGTTCCTGCTCGCAGCCGTCCTCGTCTCGTCGGGGATCGCGATCACCCCGGCTCACGCTGCAGGGCTGCGCGCCCAGATGGCCCCGCTCATCAACGACGACCGGGCGGCCAGGGACCGCGCGGCGCTGGAGTTGGACCTCGAGCTGTCCCGGTACGCCAAGAAGCACTCGCAGGACATGGCGGACGCGGGAAGCCTCTTCCACACGGAGGATCTCGCAGCCAAGCTGAAGGGCAAGCACTGGTCCATCGGGGGCGAGAACGTGGGCGTGGCCCCCAGCCTCGCGGACCTCGAAGACATGTTCATGGCCTCGGCGCCGCACCGCCGGAACATCCTGAACAGGGAGTTCGACCACTTCGCGGTCGGCGTCGTCGAGTCGGATGGCAACTTCTGGGTGACCATCATCTTCTACGGCTAGCCCCTCCCGACCTAGCTGTAGAGACGAGGCGCCCCGGCCGCAAAGGCGACCGGGGCGCCTCACTTCGTTCACCCCGTTACGCGCGTTCGAGGTCGTCGCGGACGTCGATGTCGGGTGGTGCGTCCTCCTCCACGTGGAGCCAGCGGGCGCGCTCTGGCTCCGAGTCGAGGAGCGCGCGTGCGCCGGCGTCGCCGCTCAGCTCCATCGCCTCGTCCCAGACCGAGCGCGCGAGGATCGCCGGGCCCGGCCCGTCCCGGAACCGGATCCGCAGGATCTCGGGCGGGTCCGCCTCGAACGCGGTCATCAGCGCCCGGACGTGGCGCGCCGCGATCCCCGGCTGATCCGCGAGCAGGACGAGCGCGGCCTCGCTCGCGGGATCGAGCGCCCTGAGTCCGGCGGTGAGCGAGGTCGACTGACCGTCCGCGTGACGCTCGTTCACGACGACCCG
>Ga0307287_10000888_pt1 | contig 10077 bp, 10 predicted proteins | sample ER_DNA_141_FD_194485 | JGI IMG/M metagenome (GOLD analysis project Ga0307287, IMG submission 194485) | Bulk soil microbial communities from the East River watershed near Crested Butte, Colorado, United States - ER_DNA_141 | ecosystem: Environmental > Terrestrial > Soil > Floodplain | place...
TCTCGAAGAGGCGCCGGAGGGTCTCCCGTCGCCAGGTCTGCGCCTCATCGGCGAGGTTCGCGACGCCGCCGACCATCACGTGGGTTGCATGGTCCCCGCGCGTCGCGAGGCGCAGCACGTCGGCGACCAGCAGCAGCAGATCGTGCTCGTCGGCGGAGACCGTCGCCGCCAGCTCCAGCAGCTTCGCCTGCGAGTCCGAATAGGTCTTGCCCTGCAAACCGCGGAGCTTGCGCGCCGCCCCGTGGAACGCCTCGGCGCTCCAATGCTCGGGTCGATCCAGGATCTGCTTGTCGACGCGACCGTGCTGTCCGACCGCCAGGACCATCATCGTCGGACCCATGTCGATCAGTTCGAGCCGAACGAGTTGTTCCTCCGCTGCTCCCGGCGGGACAGCCACGCCGGCGTACTGGGTCAACCGCGAGAGCAGCATCACGGAGCCCTTGAGCACCTCTTCGAGGTCCAGGATCGCTTCGGCGAAGTGCGAGGCGATAGCCCTCCGCTGGACGTCCTTCAGCCGACCGCGCGCGGGCAACGTATCGACGTAGTGCCGGTACCCGGCGTCGGTCGGGATCCTTCCGGCCGACGTGTGCGGGTGGCTCAGGAACCCGAGCTCCTCGAGCGCGGCCATCTCGTTGCGGATCGTCGCGCTCGACACGCCCAGGCTGGCACGCTCGGCGATCGTCTCGGAGCCGACCGGCTCACCGGTTCGGACGTACTCCTCGACGATGGTGTGCAGCACGGCAGCCTTGCGCTGTCCCAGCTCTCCGCGATCCGCCATGGTTCGATGATAGCTGGCACTCTCATCCCCAGAGTGCTAAGCACCGTGCGGACGGAGGCCTTTCGGCTCCCTAGCAGGGGATGTCGGGATCGACGAGCGCCTGGGTCATGGCGGCCGCCGCTGCTCTGTCGTCGCCCCCCTGGGTCTGCAGCGCGTCGCGATACCCGACCACCGCGCGCCGAAGCCTCCGAACGGCGGCCGCCGTCTGCGGGCTGCCTGCGGCGTCGATCGCATCGGCGTCGGCGGCAAGTTCGGCCGCGGCGCGGGTGAACGCGTCGACGCGCGGGGTCTGGAGATCGCGCAGGTGCAGGCACATCGTGGCAACGGCATCCGCACTCGGGCTCTGCGTTCCCGTGGTCCCATCGCCTCGGGTGAGGAGGAACGACCCCAGTACGATCGCGGCGATCGCGACCAACGCGATGGTTCCGAGTCGGAGCCGCCGCCTCGGGTCGGCGGAGGAACTTCCCGCCGGCGCCGGCGCCGGCGGAGCGGTGGCCGGGATCGCTCGAGCGGGCGCTCCGTTCTGATGCCCGCAGTTCGGACACGTCCACGACGTCGTGTCGGGCGGCATGTGGAACCGCTCGCCGCAGTTCTCGCACATGGCGAACACCCATCGCGCACCGCATCCGATGCACGTGTAGCCGGCCGCGCCGGCTTCGATCGGCTGGCGCGTCTCGCACCGCGGACAGGTGACCTCCGGCATGGGCGCCCACGATACCCGAGGGTACCGAGGCAACCGCGGCCACGGCTCGGGCGTCCTAGGCTCGGTCGAGGGGGACACGGTGGACGAGGTCGAGCTCCGGGAGTTCCTGCGCGAGCGATACCCGCGCCTGGTCGGCGCGGTGGCGCTCGTGACGGGTGATGCCGCCTCGGCCGAGGACGCGGTCCAGGAGGCGATCGTGCGCGCGTGGGAACGGACCGAACGCGGTGAACAGATCGTGGCCCTTGACCGGTGGGTCGCGGCGGTGGCGCTGAACCTGTCCCGGAGCCGCCTGCGACGCCTCCGCGTGGAACGGCTCGCCCGGCCCAAGCTGCTCGCCGCGCCACCGGTCCAGCCGAGCGGAGATCGCGTCGACATCGCCCGCGCACTGGCGGAGCTCCCGCGGCGCCAGCGCGAGGTGGCCGTGCTCCGCTACGTCCTCGATCTCGGCACGGAGGAGATCGCGAAGCAGATGCGAACGAGCGAGGGCACGGTGAAGAGCCAGCTGTTCAAGGCGCGCGCGCATCTGGCGGATGCGCTTTCGCTCGTTGAGGACCCCGATGAGGAGAACAGCCATGCCGAGCATCGATGACCAACTGAGGACCCGGATGCGGGAGGCAGCGCCGCAAGCCGCCGGCGCTGACGACCTCGTTGCACACCTCGGCGCCCGGAAGCGCCGGCGGGCCGGCGTCAGGAGGGCAGGAACGGTCGCATTGGTCGTCGTGGTGCTCGTCGGGACCACCGGCGCGTTCGTGGCGCTGGGTCGTGCCTTCCACACCGAACCCATCCCAGGCACCCTCCCGACGCCGACGCAGACGCCTCCAGATCTTGGACTCGGGTTCCCGATCTGCGACGTCTTGTCGATGCCCATCACGGTCGCCGGCGCACAAGGGAACGCGTACGTGTTCACGAAGGCGATCGACGGTTGTCCGAAGCCCGGCGAAGGGCATCGGTTCGTTGGCGCCGATCTCGACGGGAACGGCACGGTCGACGCCACCGCACCCGAGCTCACGGACTGCTTCTCACCCGTGGGGTGCGAGGCCTTCGCGGCTCCGGATGTGAACGGAGATGGCACGTCGGAGATCGCGGTCTCCACTGCGGGAGCCGACGGATACGGGGTGTGGCTGTACGCGGTGACCACGTCGCCGGCGGCGCTGGAGCCGATCATCGTGGTCGATCCGCAAGCCATCGGGAACGTCCAGACCGGACCGTTCCAGTTCGCATGGGTCGATGTCGTCGGGCATTCGGGAGGCGCTCGGTGCGACACGCTTCCGAACGGGACCACGTTCACGATCTTCGGCGTGGACAAGATGGATCCCAACGCCGACGTCCGAACCACCGATCTTCGGATCGCCGGAGCCACCGCGACCGTTGTTGGGGCCTCGCACGACAGGGTCCCGATCGCAGACGCACCCGCTCCGGGGAATGAGCTGTGCGGAACACCCCTCTATGGATCGGCCGCGAACTTCCCGAAGGCCGGCCCCAACCCGGAGACCGTGGACATCGGGCTTGACGCACCCCTCTGCGACGTGTCGACCCTCAAAGCCGATCTCGATGGAGACAGCAAACAGGACGCGGCGTGGGTCGGGACCTTCCTGAAGAACGGTCGGTGCGGCGCGTCGGACACGAGGGATGCGATCGTCGCCGTCGATCTCGATGGGGATGGGCTGGCCGATGGTTCCTACGCCACGCTGCCTCGCTGCCTCCTCTGTCAAACGTACGCGGCCACCGATCTCAACGCGGACGGAGCAAGTGAGCTCGTGGTCCTGCTCCAGGCGTCGTCCACGCCCGAGTATGCCATCTACGGCGCTTCGTCCGTGTCGGGGAGCGACTCGCCCGGCATCGATCCGCTATTCGTTGCCACGGGGAACGCCGAGAACGGATTCCCCGACGGATCTCAACTGACCTTCTCCGCGGGCGGAGATGAAGGCTACTCATCCGCTGTCCGATGCGAGGGTTTTCCCACCGCGCCGGTACTGGTCCTCTGGCGGTCGGAACATCCGATCGAGGGACCAGGGGCAGATGTCAAGAACGTTTATGAGACCAAGCTCCAACTCGTGTCTGGCGCGTTCGCGGTCGTCGACGCGCGGCATTTCGCGCAACCGACCAGCGATCCATCGCCGTTCGGCCTCACGAGTCAAGCCTGCGGCGTCGATTGGTTCTCCCCGGCGTAGCGACGCGCTCGAGACAACGGATAGCCTGGCCTGTGCGTCTCAGGTCGGAGTCGGTGCGTGCTGGACGACACGACGATCAGGGAGTTCCTGCGTGACGACTATCCGCGACTCGTGAACGCCGTTGCGCTGCTGACCGGCGACGTGTCGGCCGCGGAGGATGCCGTGCAAGAGGCGCTCGTGCGCGCATGGATCCGGAGCGACCGCGGAGACATCATCGCGTCTCTGCCGGCCTGGGTCGCGGTCACGGCGATGAACGTGACCCGGAGTAGGTGGCGACGCGTCACCGCCGAACGGCGGGCCCGCGCCCTCCTCGCCTCCGCGACGCCCAGCGATGACGTGGGCGCCGACCGCGTCGATGTCGAACGGGCGCTCGCCGGCTTGCCGCGCCGGCAACGGCAGATCTCGGTCCTTCGCTACTTCCTCCAACTGGATACGCGCGAGGTCGCCGACGCGCTCGGGGTGAGCGAAGGAACCGTTAAGAACTCGCTCTCCAAGGCCAGAACGGCGCTCGCGACGAGCCTGCGGATCGACGAGCAGGAGGAGAACGATGTCGAAGCTTGACGACGATCTGACGGAACGATTCGTCAAAGCGGAGAGGCAGCTACCCGTTGATCCGCAGCTCTTCTCCGGAATCCTGCGGAAGAGGGTTCGACGCGAGCGGATGAAGCGCGCGAGCACCGTCGGTCTGGTGCTCGTCATCGCCCTGGCCGGAACGATGGCCTATGTCATCGCAGAACGAGTGGCATCGGTCCGCCCCGCATCGACGTCGACGATCTCGTCGGCCGTGCCTTCCTTGGCGACCAGGGGGGCCACGATCCCCGGCGTCCCGTTCCCCGCCTGTCACGCCACGAGCGTGACGTACTTCTCGGAGTTCTCCGCGACGGGGTCCGTCTACCTCTTCGGCCGCGGCAGGGCTGGAACCCCCTGCGCGGAGCTCGATAGCCGGAACACCTACCTGGGTCTCAACGTAGGCAATCTCGGCCCCGGACCGGAGCCACAGATCTTCGGTCCGATCGATTGCTTCGAGGGATGTCGGATCTTCGGAGCGCCGGACATCGACGGCGACGGTCACGTCGAGCTGGCGATCGTCGTCGGCGGTTCCGATGCCGACTCGATCAAGTTGTATCGGTTGCGGCCGGCCGCGGACCCGCCGTTCTCGCAGATGACCACGGTGATCCGAGGGAGACGCGTGCCCCTAGCATTCGATTGGGGCAGCGCGCCGAACTATCGTGCCGGCGCGAACTGCGTGACCATCGGGAAGCCGAACTCAGGGCTCGGAGACGAGCTCGACATCTGGCACGCCGAGCTCCGGGGAACGACGTGGCACCTCGTCCAACGGTTCGTGTCCGTTGACGGCGAGCAGGTGAACCTCGATCACGTCGAACGATCTTCGGCCGTCGGGCTCGATGGGTTCCTGCCAGACGGGGGTGGGACGGACTTCTGCGGCGCGCTCGTCACGCCCTGATCCCGAGGGGTCACCCAGCGGTCAGACCGAGCACCAGCTCGTTCAACAGGAGCATCCCGCGTTCCGTGGGGACCAGCTGACCGAAGTCATCAAGGAGGAGGCCGCTCTGCACGTACGGCTCATACCGTCCCGCGTCGAACCACGACGCCGGCACGCCCTCGAGGATCCGGAGCTTGAGGAAAACCTCCTCGAGGTACGCGTCGGAGGGGTCGAGCGACTCCGAACCGCCGATCGGGAGTTCACCGGACTCCACTTTCTCCATGTACGTCTCCGGCGGTCGGATGTTCCACCAGCGGACGTCGTCGCGGTACCCGTGGGCGCCGGCGCCCAGTCCGACGTACGGTCTCCGCTCCCAGTAGCCGAGGTTGTGCACGCACTCGAAGCCCGGGCGAGCCCAGTTCGAGATCTCGTAGTGGCCATAGCCGGCGGCGTCGAGCACCTCGCAGGCCAGGAGGAACATGTCGGCCTGCAGGTCGGGATCGGGCCCGGGCACCTCTCCGGCCGCGACCGCTCGACCGAGCGCCGTCGCGGGCTCGATCGTGAGCGCGTACGCCGAGACGTGCTCGGGTCCGAGGGCAACCGTTTCGTCCACGGTGCGACGCCAGGACTCCAGCGACTCTCCGTTCGCGCCGTAGATCAGGTCGAGGCTCAGGTTGCGGAAGCCCGCCCGCCGGGCGGCGGCGACCGCCGCGCGGACGGACGTGGGCTGATGGACCCGTTCCAGTGACCGAAGGACCGCCGGGTCGAAGGACTGCGCCCCGATCGACAACCGCGCGAAGCCCGCCTCGAGCAGCTCAGACAACGACGCTTCCGTAACGGTGTCGGGGTTCGCCTCGGTCGTGACCTCGGCCTCGGGGGTCAGCTCGAAGCGGTCGCGCAGGTGCGCGAGGAGAGCCCGCAGGTCCGACGGCTCCATCGTCGTCGGGGTCCCGCCCCCCAGGAACACGCTCACGAAATCGGTCCCTGCCCAGCCGGGCGCAGCGAGCTCCGCTTCGCGGAACAGCGCCGCGAGGTACCGCGGCTTCAGCTCATCCAGTCCGGCGTACGCGTTGAAGTCGCAATAGCCGCACCGCGTGAGGCAGAACGGGATGTGGACATAGATCCCGGCGGGCGCGCTCACTTCTTCTTCGCCCCTTCGTCGACCCGGAGCGCCGCGATGAACGCGTCCTGTGGGACGTCCACCTTGCCCACGCGGCGCATCCGCTCCTTCCCTTTCTTCTGGGTCTCGAGGAGCTTCCGCTTCCGTGTGATGTCGCCCCCGTAGCACTTGGCGAGGACGTCTTTCCGCTTGGCCTTCACGGTCTCGCGCGCGATCACCTTCGAGCCGATCGATGCTTGGATCGCGACGTCGAAGAGCTGCCGCGGGATCAGCTCCTTCAGCCGCTCCGCCATCTTCTTGCCGTACTCATACGCCTTGTCCCGGTGCACGACCGAGCTGAACGCGTCGACCGGCTCACCGTGGAGCAGGATGTCGACCCGCACGAGCTTCGCCTCCTGGAGACCCCAGGGCTCGTAGTCGAGGCTCGCGAAGCCTCTCGTCTTCGACTTCAGTTGGTCGAAGAAGTCGAAGACCACCTCCGCGAGTGGGAGGAGGTAATGGACCTCGACCCGCTCGGGCGTGAGGTACTGCATGTCCACCATCTCGCCGCGGCGGGCCTGGCAGAGCTCGAAGATCGCACCCAAGTACGTCGAGGGCGTGATGATCGTGGCGTAGATAACGGGCTCCTCGACGCGGTCGTAGTCGCCGCCCGGGGGCATCTCGGCGGGGTTGTGCACGATGATCTCGTCGGTGCCGCGGAACACATGGAACTCCACGTTGGGCGCGGTGGAGATCAGCTCGAGGTCGAACTCCCGCTCCAGACGTTCGCGGACGATGTCCATGTGCAAGAGACCGAGGAACCCGACACGGAAGCCGAACCCGAGCGCCTGCGACGTCTCGGGCTCGTAGACCAATGCCGAGTCCGAGAGCTTCAGTCGATCGAGCGCTTCGCGCAGCGCCGAGTAATCGTTCCCGTCGGCCGGGTACAGCCCCGACCAGACCATCGGCTTCGGTTCGCGGTACCCGGGGAGGGGCTCCGCGGCGCCGTGTTTGCCGGCCAGCGTGATCGTGTCGCCCACCTTGGCGTGGTGAACGTCCTTGAGGCCGGTCACGAGGTACCCCACCTCGCCGGGACCCAGGGCGTCCACCGGCGTGGCTTCGGGTGCCATGACGCCGGTCTCCTCGGCCTCCGACGCGACGTGGGTCGCGAACATCTTGATCGTGGCGTTGGAGGGCAGCGTCCCCTGCTTCACGCGGATGTACGTGATGACGCCGCGGTACGTGTCGAACTCGGAGTCGAAGATCAAGGCTTGAAGCGGCGCGTCCAGGTCGCCCTCCGGATGGGGCACGCGATCGATCACGGCCTTCAGCACGTCCTCCACACCTTCGCCGGTCTTCGCTGAGACGTGGAGGATCTCCGCCGGATCGCTCCCGAGCAGCTTCGCGAGCTCCTCGGCGCGTTTCGCCGGCTCCGCCGCGGGGAGATCGATCTTGTTGAGTGCCGGGATGATCGTCAGACCGGCGTCGCGCGCCAGATGGTAGTTGGCGAGGGTCTGCGCCTCGAGGCCCTGCGCGGCATCCACCAGGAGGATAGCCCCCTCACAGGCGGCGAGGGACCGTGAGACCTCGTAGGTGAAATCCACGTGTCCCGGGGTGTCGATCAGGTTGAGCTCGTAGCCCTCGTGGAACAAACGGACCGCCTGGGCCTTGATCGTGATACCTCGCTCGCGTTCGAGGTCCATCCGATCGAGGTACTGCGCGCGCATCGCCCGCACGTCGACCGTGTGGGTGAGCTCCAACATCCGGTCGGCCAACGTGGACTTCCCGTGGTCGATGTGCGCCACGATGCAGAAGTTGCGGATGCGGGAGATCTCGGTCGACACGAGGCCTCAATGGTACGGGTGAGGGCGCCACGCATCAGAGGTTGCCGATCCGTTCGATCGGGAAGGGCGGCTGCGCGAGCGGCCTGACCGCGACCCGCAAGAGGATCAGTGGGTTGTCGTCTCCGGCGGTCCGATTGAGGTGGAGCTCGTCGCAGCCCGTACACCGGTGCACCAGGATCCACTCCCCGTCCCCGCGCACGGTGATCGCGATCGGCTCCATCAACGAGCCGCAGTCCGCGGCGCGATCGCCCGGACGATCATCGTCGAGATGCCTGCTCCACAAACAATTCGGACAATGGTTGCGGTGTGCGGTGCCGAAAGCGTCGGTCGGAACGTCCAGCCTGCAATGGCCGCACCGGAACGAGCGTTCTTTCTCGCGCCGCACACCGCGGCGTTGTTCGCGTGACATGAGGACCTCCACGAGGGCACGGTGATGAAGCGCCGTGCCTCGAGGTCCTCGATCAGGTCAGGAAGAGCTGGGCAGAAGGGAACCAGGGCACGACGCGATAACCACCGTCCGCACCGTCATCGGTCACCTCCCTGGGGTCCGGCCACCTTCGTGGCGAGCCCAGACCGTAGCACCTCGGTCCACCTGCACCAAGGGGCACTGGTAGACTCCGGCCTTCATGGCGAACATCAAGTCACAGATCAAGCGGAACCGGCAGAACGACAAGCGCCACGACCGCAACACGACGGTCCGAAGCGCGCTCAAGACCTCGACGAAAAAGGTCCAGACGGCGGTCGGCGAAGGTGACGCGGAGACCGCGATCGCGCGTCAGCGCGAGGCGGCTCGGGCGCTGGACAAGGCGGCCAGCAAGGGCGTCCTGCACAAGCGGACGGCGGCTCGGAAGAAGAGCCGGCTCGCGAAGGCCGTCAACAAGACCTCGGCCGCGTAGCGGTCTCTTTTCGTCAGCGGCCCAGCGCCCTCAGGCGGCGATCGCGGCGACCAGCGCGGGCATCACGACGTCGCCGGTCGCTCCGGACTTGAGCGCCTTGTCGGCCTCGGTCACGTGCAGGTGGATCGCGACCAGTTCCTCCAGCGAGAAGTTGCCCGCCTGCTGTCGGTAGCGTCGCGCTTGCCAGTCGAATCGCAGACCGGCGGCTTTGGCCACCTGCGACAACGGCACCTGATCCGAGACCGACCGGACACGGATCAGATCGCGGAGCCGTGCGGCGATCCCTCCCAGGACCATGAGCGCCTCGTCACCGCCCTCCTCGATCGAGCGGAGTGCCCGGATCGCACCCGGAAGATCCTTGCCGAACGCCTTGTCGCACAGATCCCAGGTCTTCTGCTCGCCGAGACCCCGGAACTGACGATGGATCTCCGCCGGACCGATCCGCTGTGCCGGGAAGGCGTCCGCGAGCTGCTGAACGGCTCCCACGAGTTGCGCCGCCGATGGACCGATCGTTTCCACCAGCGTCCGGGCCGCGGGGGGTGTCAGGTCCACCCCGGCTCGGCTGGCACGTTGGAGGAGCCACGGCTCGAAGTCCTTCCGTTGAAGCTGGACCTGCGTGATGCCGCCGACGGGCTCGATCAGCTTGAGGAGCGCAGCGGGCGGCTTGCCGCGCTCGGCCACCGCGCAACACAGGACGAGGGGGGCCTCCGGATCCGGCGAAGCGACGTACGCGCCGAGCTCGCCCATCGCTTCCTTCGGGAGCGCGCGGACATCGGTCACGATGAGCGCGCGCGGCTCACCGAAGAGCGAGGGGGTCGCCAGGTCCCGGAGCTCGCTCCCCCGCCACTCGTTGGCGTCGACCTCTGTTGGCCGACGGTCCCCAACCAGTTCCAACGCCCGCTCCCGGAGCAGGTACGGATCCTCGCCCCAGAGGAGGGTGACCACGGCAGGTGACGTCATCGCTCGGACGCTACCACCGGCCCCTGATCCGTGAAGCTGATCGTGATCGCCCCATGCTGATCGGTCCGCCAGATCTGCGCGCCGACGCCGTCGAGCTCGGCGAGCGCGTTCGGGTTCGGATGACCGTACGGGTTCGGCTGGCCCAAGAATGGGTTTTATACCACCAGGGCGAAGATGTGCAT
>Ga0307287_10000893_pt1 | contig 10061 bp, 7 predicted proteins | sample ER_DNA_141_FD_194485 | JGI IMG/M metagenome (GOLD analysis project Ga0307287, IMG submission 194485) | Bulk soil microbial communities from the East River watershed near Crested Butte, Colorado, United States - ER_DNA_141 | ecosystem: Environmental > Terrestrial > Soil > Floodplain | place: USA...
TCAGGGAACTCGGGCATGATCAGCTGCTCTTCGCACTGCCGCAGGGCGGTGGTGGCGCCGAGGGGCGGGAACGGGCTGTCGGAGTAGACGCCGACGTCCCGGTCCCAGAAGGACTGGATGACGCCGCCGTCACCGATGCTGTGGACGTAGACGTTGGCTCCGGCGCTCTTGAGGGCGCTGGCGAACGACGGCGGTGCGGAACTGGGTCAGCTCGTCCCGGTCCTAGATGTGGGGCATGATCCGCTCGCGCACGCTCCGCTCGGGCGCCTGGCTCAGGATGGTCTTGTAAATCTCGAACCGCGACCACTTGGAGTCGAGGATGAAGTGGGCGTCGGGATGCTGGCGGAGCAGGGCATAGTTGTGGTCGAACGCCTCGCGGCTGTTGGTGTAGAGGTGCCCGTCGATAGCGCCGTTGCGTGGGCCACGAAGCCGTAGGGGTTGTAGCGGCTGGTCATCGAGTCCGGGCGCAGCGCGGCATTGCGGGTGTAGCCGATGTCCAGGGTGGTCGCCCTCGAGGTGAACACGCGGTTGGCGTGCCCGAACCAGAGGACGTCGGGGGCGGCGCCGGCTCCGTACCAGAGGATGTCGGCGTGGCCGTTGCCGTCGAAGTCCCCGATCATTGGCGTGATCCCGGTGGGCACGGCGGCCGCCTCGGCGGCGGTCGCGGCCCCGTCGGCCACCGCCGTCCGCCGTTGCGGCTCCTGGGCGGCCGTCGGCGACGCCACCGCCAGGGCCAGCAGGCAGAGGCAGGTGAGCAGCAGGCTGAGCCTGGCCGGCCGCGACCGAACGTAGGCCATCCGCCCCCACCCCTCCCCAACTTGCAGTGCCGGAGCGTCCGAACATAAGGGACAGGCGAGCCAGAAGGGGAGCACGTACTAGGTTATCTACGTAGATCCGCGTCGGATCGGCGTAGATCATCAGCCGAGCGATCTGGGTCAGCTGAGCCGGAAGCTGGCCAGCACGCGGTCATACGCCCCGGCCGGCGCGCCCGCCCGCTGGAGCGAGGCGGTCAGGACGAACCACCGGTCCGGGCCCTCGAGGGTCGTGGTGGCCAGGGTCGCCTCGGCGTCCTGGCAGCGGCTGCCCTCCAGCCGGCCCACCGGGACGGGCCGGCACGAGGTCGCCGGCGCGGGCGGCTCGGTCGCGGTGGCCAGCACGCTGATCCCGTCGCCCTTGGGCGGCGTGCTGGGGCCAGCTCGCGGGCACGGCCACGGTCGGGAGGGCGCCGCCGGGGCCGTCGAGGTGGTGGGGCGGGCCCGGGACCGGCCGGGCGGTCGCACCCGGCCGCGGCCACCCGGCCGCGACCAGAACGAGCAGCTTGGTTCTCACCGGTCCATGATGCGCCAGCCGGCGCGTTCGTACGGGCGGATCCGGGGTAGATCAAGACTGGTTCGCGCGGGCGGTAGATGGAACGATCTAGAACCTAAGATCGGCCTGCAGGGTGCGAAGGGCGCTGGTGCTCCAGCCTGAGTGGATGGACTGATGGCCATGCGAAACGATGTCGACCCGATCGAGACCAGGGAGTGGCTGGACGCGCTGGACTCGGTGCTGGCCTTCGAGGGGACCGACCGGGCCCGGTTCCTGCTCGGGGAGCTGGCCACCGAGGGACGCCGCCGGGGAGCTCCGGCGCCCTACTCGGCGACCACGCCGTACGTCAACACCATCCCGGTCGACCAGCAGCCCGCCTACCCCGGCGACCTCGCCACCGAGCACACCATCCGGTCCCTCAACCGCTGGAACGCGCTGGCCATCGTGCTGCGGGCCAACAAGGAGTCCTCGGAGCTGGGCGGCCACATCGCCAGCTTCCAGTCGTCGGCGACGCTGTACGACACCGGCTTCAACCACTTCTGGCACGCGCCCTCCGAGCACCACGGCGGCGACCTCGTCTACTTCCAGGGCCACATCTCGCCCGGCATCTATGCCCGCTCCTACCTCGAGGGGCGGCTGACCACTGAGCGGCTCGACCGCTTCCGCCAGGAGGTCGACGGCGGCGGGCTGTCGTCCTACCCGCACCCTTGGCTGATGCCCGACTACTGGCAGTTCCCGACGGTGTCGATGGGCCTTGGGCCGCTGATGGCGATCTACCAGGCCCGGTTCCTCAAGTACCTGGGAGCCAGGGGCCTGGCCGACACGGCCAACCGGAAGGTCTGGGCGTTCCTGGGCGACGGCGAGACCGACGAGCCGGAGTCGCTCGGGGCGATCTCCCTCGGCGGCCGCGAGCGGCTGGACAACCTGATCTTCGTCGTCAACTGCAACCTCCAGCGCCTGGACGGCCCGGTCAGGGGCAACGGCAAGATCATCCAGGAGCTCGAGGGCGTCTTCCGCGGGGCCGGCTGGAACGTCATCAAGGTCATCTGGGGCAGCCGCTGGGACGAGCTGCTGGCCAGGGACACCACCGGCCTGCTGATCCAGCGCATGGAGGAGTGCGTCGACGGCCAGTACCAGGACTTCAAGTCCAAGAACGGCGCCTATGTCCGCGAGCACTTCTTCGGCGCCTACCCCGAGCTGCTCGAGCTGGTCGCCGACATGACCGACGACGAGATCTGGAACCTCAACCGGGGCGGCCACGACCCGGTCAAGGTGTACGCGGCCTACGCGGCCGCCGTCGCCCACACCGGCCAGCCGACCGTGATCCTGGCCAAGACGGTCAAGGGCTACGGCATGGGCGAGGCCGGCGAGGGCCAGAACATCACCCACCAGCAGAAGAAGATGGCCGAGGCCGCCCTGAAGGTGTTCCGGGACCGCTTCGGCCTGTCGATCCCCGACGACCAGCTGCTCGACTACCCCTACCAGAAGCCGGCCGACGGCAGCCCGGAGGGGCGCTACCTCCAGGAGCGGCGGGGGGCGCTGGGCGGCGACCTGCCGGCTCGCCGCCGGCGGTCGGAGTCGCTGGCCGTGCCCGAGCTGTCGGCGTTCGGCGCCCAGCTCGCCGGCACCGGGGAGCGTGAGATCTCCACCACCATGGCGTTCGTGCGCATCCTGAACTCGCTGCTCCGCGACAAGAAGATCGGCAAGCGGGTGGTGCCGATCGTGCCCGACGAGTCGCGCACGTTCGGCATGGAGGGGATGTTCCGCCAGTTCGGCATCTGGTCCCAGGTGGGGCAGCTCTACCAGCCGGAGGACGCCAACCAGCTGATGTTCTACAAGGAGGACAAGAACGGGCAGCTCCTCCAGGAGGGCATCAACGAGCCGGGGGCGATGTCGTCCTGGATCGCGGCCGCCACCTCCTACAGCAACAGCGACTGCCCGATGATCCCCTTCTACATCTACTACTCGATGTTCGGCTTCCAGCGGGTCGGCGACCTGGCCTGGGCCGCTGGCGACAGCCGGGCCCGGGGGTTCCTGGTCGGCGCCACCGCCGGCCGGACCACCCTCAACGGCGAGGGCCTCCAGCACGAGGACGGCCACAGCCACATCATGTCCTCGGTGATCCCGAACTGCGTCTCCTACGACCCGACCTTCGCCTACGAGCTGGCGGTCATCATCCAGGACGGCCTGCGGCGGATGTACGCCGACCAGGAGGACCTCTTCTACTACCTGACCGTGATGAACGAGAACTACCAGCACCCGGCGATGCCCGAGGGCGACGGCGTCGCCGAGGGGATCCTCAAGGGGATGTACCTGTTCCGCGACGCCGGCCCGGCCCGCAAGCCCCGCGGCAAGGCCAAGCCGAGGCCGCGGGTGCAGCTGCTGGGCAGCGGGACCATCCTGCGCGAGGTCATCGCCGGCGCCGACCTGCTGGCCGAGGACTTCGGGGTGGACGCCGACATCTGGAGCGCCCCCAGCTTCACCGAGCTGCGGCGCGAGGCCCTTGACGTCGAGCGGTGGAACCTGCTGCACCCGACCGAGCCGCCGCGCCAGAGCTACGTGGCCTCCTCCCTGGCCGGCCGGCAGGGGCCGGTGATCGCCTCCACCGACTACATCAAGGCGTTCGCCGACCAGATCCGCCCGTTCGTGCCCGGCGCCTACAAGGTGCTGGGGACCGACGGCTACGGCCGCTCCGACTACCGCCGGAAGCTGCGCCGGTTCTTCGAGGTCGACCGGCATTTCGTCGCCCTCGCCGCCTTGCAGGCGCTCGCCCAGGAGGGCACCGTGCCCGCGGAGACGGTCGCCAAGGCGATCGCCAGGTACGACATCGACCCCGAGAAGCCCAACCCGGCCCGCAGCTGACCCAGACCTCCCAGACCTGGGTCGATCGGAGGGAACAGTGGCAACCACAGAGATCGCGGTCCCCGACATCGGCGACTACGAGGACGTCCCGGTGATCGAGGTGCACGTGGCGCCGGGCGACGTGGTCGCCGAGGAGGACCCTCTCGTCACCCTGGAGTCCGACAAGGCGACCATGGACGTCCCCGCCACCGCCGCCGGGAAGGTCCAGGACGTCCGGGTCAAGGTCGGCGACACCGTCAGTGAGGGCAGCGTGGTCGTGGTCGTCGGCGGCGACGGCGCCGGGCCCCTCACCACCCCGCCGAGCCTGGTCGACCAGCAGGAGCCGGCCCCCGAGGAGACCCCGGGCGGCCCGGCCCCCGCGCCGGCCCCGGCGGCCCAGGCGCCAACGGAGACCCCGGCCGCCGCCCCTCCGGCGCCGGCCGCTCCGGCGGGGGCCATCGCCGACATCTCGGGCGCCCATGCCGGCCCCAGCGTGCGGCGGCTGGCCCGCGAGCTCGGCCTCGACCTCAACACGATCAAGGGCAGCGGCGAGAAGGGCCGGATCGTCAAGGACGACCTGCTCGCCGCCGTCCGCGGCCCCACCCCGGCCGCGCCGGCCGCCGTCGCGGGCGCCGGCATCCCCGAGATCCCGGCCCAGGACTTCTCCAAGTTCGGGCCGGTCGAGACGGTCCCGCTGCCCCGGATCAAGAAGCTGTCCGGGCCGTTCCTGCACCGGTCGTGGCTGAACGTCCCCCACGTCACCCACAACGACGAGGCCGGCATCACCGAGCTCGACGGCTACCGGCGGGAGCTGGACACCGCCGCCAAGGCCGAGGGCTACCGGGTCACGCTGCTCGCCTTCCTGATGAAGGCGGCGGTGTCGGCGCTGCGCCAGTTCCCCGAGGTCAACAGCTCCCTGTCGCCGGAGAAGGACAGCCTGATCCTGAAGCGGTACCACCACATCGGGATCGCCGTCGACACCCCCGGCGGCCTGGTCGTGCCGGTGATCCGCGACGTCGGCGCCAAGGGGATCATCGAGCTGAGCAAGGAGCTGGGGACCATCTCCCAGAAGGCCCGCGACGGCAAGCTCACCCCCGCCGACATGTCGGGCGGCACCTTCACCATCTCCAGCCTCGGCGGCATCGGCGGGACCAGCTTCACCCCGATCGTCAACGCCCCCGAGGTGGCGATCCTGGGCGTGGTCCGGGCCCGGACCTCCCCGGTGTGGGACGGCGAGGCGTTCCAGCCCAGGCTGATGCTGCCGGTGTCGCTGTCCTACGACCACCGGGTGATCGACGGCGCCCTCGCCGCCCGCTTCACCCGGCAGCTCTGCAACGTGCTCGAGGACGTCCGCCGCCTGCTGCTGTAAAGGAGCTGCCATGAGCTCGCCGACCGAGATCCGCCTGCCCGACATCGGCGACTTCACCGGCGTGCCGGTCATCGAGGTGCACGTCGCCCCCGGCGACGAGGTCGCGGTCGACGACCCGATCGTCACCCTGGAGTCGGACAAGGCGACCATGGACATCCCCGCCCCCCAGGCCGGGACGGTGCGCGAGCTCCGGGTCGGGGTCGGGGACGAGGTCTCGGAGGGCCACGTCCTGCTGCTCCTGGACGCGGCCGGCGCCGGGGGCGGACCGGCCGAGGCTGTGGACAGCCGCGAGCAGGCCCCTTCCGAGCCGGCTACGCTCCCCCTCCGGGGGGCTGAGCCTGGAGCCGGGTCGGTGCAGGTCGCCCCGGCTCCCACCCCGGCGTCGGCGGCGGGCATCCAGGCCGACGTGCAGGCCGAGGTGCTGGTGCTCGGGGCCGGGCCCGGCGGCTACAGCGCCGCCTTCCGGGCCGCCGACCTGGGCAGGTCGGTGGTGCTGGTCGACCGCTCGCCCATCCTCGGCGGGGTCTGCCTCAACGTCGGCTGCATCCCCTCCAAGGCCCTGCTGCACGCGGCCAGGGTGATCGCCGAGACCAGGGAGATGGCCGACCACGGGCTCGCCTTCGGCGAGCCGGCCGTCGACCTCGACAAGCTGCGCGCCTGGAAGGAGTCGGTCGTCAAGCGGCTCACCGGCGGCCTCGCCACCCTGGCCAAGGCGCGCAAGGTCAAGGTGGTGACCGGGCTGGGCGTGTTCGCCTCGCCCAACCACCTGGAGGTCACCGCCGACGACGGGTCGCGGACCGTCGTCGGGTTCGAGCAGGCGATCATCGCCTGCGGCTCGGAGCCGGTGACCCTGCCGTTCATCCCCCACGACGACCCGCGGGTGGTCGACTCGACCGGCGCCCTGGAGCTGGAGGGCGTGCCCGAGCGGCTGCTGGTCGTCGGCGGCGGCATCATCGGCCTGGAGATGGCCACCGTCTACCACGAGCTGGGCGCCAAGGTGACCATCGTCGAGCTGCTGGACCAGCTCATCCCGGGGGCCGACAAGGACCTGGTGGCGCCGCTGTCCAAGCGGATCTCCAAGCGCTACGAGGCGATCTACCTGACCACCAAGGTGACCAGGGTCGACGCCGAGGCCGACGGGCTGCGGGTCCACTTCGAGGGGGCAAAGGCGCCCGAGACGGACAGGTTCGACCGGGTCCTGGTGTCGGTCGGCCGCCGGCCCAACGGCGCCCTGATCGGGGCCGACCGGGCCGGCGTCATGGTGGACGAGCGCGGCTTCATCGGCGTGGACAAGCAGCAGCGCACCAACGTCCCCCACATCTTCGCCATCGGCGACGTCGTCGGCCAGCCGATGCTGGCCCACAAGGCGAGCCACGAGGGCCACGTCGCGGCCGAGGTCGCGGCCGGCAAGCCCAGCTACTTCGACGTCCGCGGCATCCCGTCGGTGGCCTACACCGATCCCGAGGTCGCCTGGGTCGGCGTGACCGAGACCGAGGCCAAGGCGGCCGGGGTCAAGTACGGCAAGGGCACCTTCCCGTGGGCGGCCAGCGGCCGCTCCCTCTCGCTGGGTCGCGACGAGGGCATGACCAAGCTCCTGTTCGACGAGACCACCCACCGCCTCATCGGCGCCGGCGCCGTCGGCCCAAATGCCGGCGAGCTGGTCGCCGAGACCGCCCTGGCCGTCGAGATGGGCGCCGACGCCACCGACGTCGCCCTCACCGTCCACCCCCACCCCACCCTGTCGGAGACCGTCGGTCTGGCCGCCGAGGCCTTCGAGGGCACCATCACCGACCTCTACCTCCCCAAGCGCCGCTGAGCCCGCCGGCGGTGGACGACGAGGGCCGGCTCGACCCGGAGATCGCCGGCCACTACGCCGTCGTGCCCGAGCGGGAGCGGCTGGCCGACGCCGGGAACCTGGAACGGGTCCGGACCTGGGAGCTGCTGACCCGCCATCTCCCGGGCCCTCCGGCCGTGGTCCTGGACGTCGGCGGTGGAGCCGGCGTGTACGCCCTGCCGCTGGCCGCCCGCGGCCACCAGGTCCACCTGGTCGACCCGGTGGCCCTGCACGTCGAGCAGGCCCTGGCCGCTTCCCGGGAGCAGGCCGGGGCGCCGCTGGCCTCGGCGACCGTCGGGGACGCCCGGCGGCTCGACCAGCCGGATGCCGGCGTAGACGCCGTGCTGCTCCTCGGTCCCCTGTACCACCTGACCGAGCGGGCCGACCGGGTCCGCGCCCTGGCCGAGGCCCGGCGGGTCGTCCGCCCGGGCGGGATGGTCGTGGCCGCGGCCATCTCGCGGTTCGCGTCCACCGTCGACGGGCTGGCCCGGGGTCGCCTGGACGAGCCCGGCTTCGCGGCCATCGTCGAGCGCGACCTCTCCGACGGCCAGCACCGCAACCCGACGCACCGTCCCGAGTGGTTCACCACCGCCTACTTCCACCTGCCCGACGAGCTCGCCACCGAGGTCGCCGACGCCGGGCTGCGGCTGCGGGCGCTGCTGGCCGTCGAGGGGGTGGGGGAGTTCGCGGCCGACGCGGCCGAGCGGCTGGCCGACCCCGACCGCCGGGAGCGGCTGCTGGAGGTCGTCCGCAGGGTCGAGGCCGAGCCCAGCCTGCTCGGGGCGAGCCCGCACATCCTCGCCATCGCGGCCGCTGACCCTGCTCAGATCGAGACCGTGACCCCGGCGCCGGACTCGAGCGCGCGGCGGTAGACGAGGTCGGCGGCGGCCGCGTCCTCGACGGCGTGGCCGGTGGACTTGTAGACGGTGAGCTCGTCGGGGCTGGTGCGGCCGGGGCGGGTGCCGGCGAGGACCTCGCCGACCTCGGTGAGGGTGTCGGGGTCGAGGCCCTGGAGTTCGTGGGCGCCGGCCGGGGGCGGGTTGGCGGCGGCGCCGCGCCACTCGACGAAGACCCGGCCCGCCCGGACGGTCGCCGGGTCGAGCTCGGGTCCGAAGGTGCCCCCGACCGAGCTGACGTGGGCGCCGGGAGCCAGCCAGCCGGCTTCCAGGATGGGCTGGCGGGCGTCGGTGCAGCAGCAGACCACGTCGGCCCCGGCGACCGCCTCCTCGAAGGAGCCGACCGCGTGGGCCGCCGGGTGGGCGGCGGCCAGCGCCTCCGCGCGCCCGGGGGTCCTGGAGGCCACCCGGATCTCCCGGAAGTCGCGCACCAGCGGGAACGCGTCCAGGTGGGAGCGGCCCTGCACGCCCGACCCGAGGATGGCCAGAACCGCCGCGTCGGGCCGGGCCAGGGCATCGGCCGCCACCGCGGCCGCGCCGCCGGTGCGGGCGGCGGTGATGCGGGTGCCGTCCATGACCGCCCGGGGGGTGCCGTCGGCGGGGTCGAACAGCGCGATCAGGGCCTGGTGGGACGGCCGACCCCGGTCGTGGTTGCCGGGGAAGATGCTGACCAGCTTGGCGCCGAGGGCGACCCCTGGCAGGTGGACCGGCATGGCGGCCAGCCCGCCGTCGGCGGCCCACGCCGCCACCCTCGGCGGCACCGAGGCCCGCCCGGCGCTGTAGCCGGCCAGGGCGTCGCCCAGCGCGACCAGCAGCTGCTCCAGGTCGAGCAGGCGATCGACCTCGGACTCGCTGAGCACCAGCACCTCGGCCATCGTCCGCTCCCGGGTCGGCTGCCGTGGACGGGGGCCAATCTACCTGCCGCCGCCCGGTCCGATCGGCGAGGATCTCACCCATGACGCCCGACGGGGGACCGGCCGGGGCCGGATCGCTGCGGCTGCTCGGGGTGAACCGGCCGTTCCGCCTGCTCTGGACGGCCAGGACGGTGTCCTTCGCCGGCGATTCGCTCGGCCTGGTCGCCCTGATGCTGCACGTGGCCGAGACGACCGGCCAGGCCCTGGCCGTTGCCCTGCTGCTGCTCGCCGGGGACTTCGTCCCGGCGCTGTTCGGCCCGCTGGCCGGCACGCTGGCCGACCGGGTGGACCGCCGGCGGGTCATGGTCGGCTGCGAGCTCGTCCAGTCGGCCCTGGTGGCGGCGATCGCCCTGTGGCTGCCGTCGCTGCCGCTGCTGCTGGTCCTTGTCGGGCTGCGGGCCGCCGCCGCCCAGGTGTTCCAGCCGGCGTCGCGGGCCGCCGTCCCCGCCGTGGTCCCCGGGCGCGACCTCGAGCGGGCCAACGCGGCCGTGGGCCTCGGGACCAACGGCGGGGAGGCGCTCGGCCCGCTGCTCGCCGCGGTGGCCCTGCCGGTGCTGGGGGTCCGCGGGGTCCTGCTGGTCGACGGGGCCACCTTCCTGGTCTCGGCGGCTCTGCTCGGGTTCCTGCCGGCCATGCCGGGAGCCGGGCCGGGCCGGGAACGGCGGGCGTCGTTCCTGGCCGACGCCAGGACCGGGCTGCGCTACCTGTGGGACCGGCCGTTGGTGCGGGCGGTCGCCCTCGGCTACGTCGCGATCGTCGCCTGCAACGGCATCGACGACGTCGCCCTGGTGTTCCTGGCCACCGACACCCTTGGCGGCGGCGACGGCGCGGTCGGGCTGCTCCTGGCCGCCGTCGGCATCGGGCTGCTGGCCGGGTACGCGCTCCTGGCCCGGGCCAGG
>Ga0307287_10000895_pt1 | contig 10052 bp, 5 predicted proteins | sample ER_DNA_141_FD_194485 | JGI IMG/M metagenome (GOLD analysis project Ga0307287, IMG submission 194485) | Bulk soil microbial communities from the East River watershed near Crested Butte, Colorado, United States - ER_DNA_141 | ecosystem: Environmental > Terrestrial > Soil > Floodplain | place: USA...
CGTCGACCTCGACCTGGGGCTCGCCGAGCTCCTGGGCGTTGTCGAAGAACTCGAAGGTGATCAGGTACTCGCGTTCGGGGGTGATCTCCACGATCCCGAACGGCTCGGGGCTGCGCACCCCGGCCCCGTAGAGCAACCGCAGGGCGTAGTCCTCCTGCTGGACCAGCCGGCGCACGGTGTTGAACGGCTTCTCGTCCTCCAGCCGGCCGTACAGCAGGGTCCGGCCCAGCTTGTACCAGCGGTCGGCGCGCAGGTGGCTGCGGGCATACAGCTTGGCGAACAGGTAGGTGTTGGGTTCGCCCTTGGCGCAGACCCGCAGCGGGGTCGAGCCGGCCGACCCCGAGAGCCCGAACGGCTTGATCTCCAGCACCTGGATGCCCAGCTGGTCCTCCAGGGCCTGGTGGATGGCCTGGCCGCGGCGGCCGCCGACGTCCAGGTGGGCCGAGCTGCCGCGCCGGTAGGTGACCGGGAAGACCTCGTTGGGGGCGAGCATGCGGAAGGCCACCAGCGGGATGGTGACCCCGATGACGGCGGCGATGACCACGTCGGTGGGCGAGTTGACACCCAGGTAGACCAGGGCGATCGACAGCGCGGTGACCAGCGCGGCGATGATCAGCTTGCCGAGCTGACGCAGCCGGCCCTGTGGCACCAGGCTGTAGAGCATGCCGACCACGGTGGCGGTGAACACTGCGACCGGGCGGGACGGGTGCGCGGCGCCGGTCCAGTCGCCCAGGATCTCCACGCCGAGCGGGCGGGGTCGCATGAACAGGTAGGCGAGCAGCGAGCTGAGCGCGATCACCCCGACGACCGCACCGAGGAACACGAACAGGTGTCGGAAGCGGCGGGTGAACAGCAGCGCGGCCACGGTGGCCCAGAACAGGACCCGGATCGTCCACAGGGAGCCGAGCGCGTGCACCCCCCGCATGACATCGGTCAGGACATGGGTCCGCAGCTGCGAGACCCAGTCCAGCAGGGTCAGGTCGAACGAGAGGATGTAATTGTTGGTGGCGCTGGTGGCAAGCGCGAGGAGCCACAGCAGCAGCACCACGCCAGTTGCGGCCAGCCAATAGGCGCCGGTGGTCAAGGGACGCGGCAGCGGCGGCGCCTCCCCGGAGGGCCGCCGACGTCGACCCGACCGCGAGATCCGCGTGGCCCGGGTCCGTATCGGCTCACCGGCAGGGAGGGGCGGGCGCCGCAGCTCGGGTTCCACCAACAGGCTCCTGGGTCCAAGGCGGGCGATCGCCACCCGGCGGCTAGGCGGCCAGTGTAGCCTGGACAACGGGCCGGGACAGGAGGACAAGCATGCGTCGAGCTGGGCCGACGGTCACGCTTGTCCTGGTTGCGGTCGTCCTGGTGGCTGGCGGATGCACCCCGGCGGCTGAGCCCCCACCGCCCGAGGATCCCCGGCGGCCCCTCATCACGGTCACCTCCTTCGACTTTCCCGAGAGCGAGACCTTGGCCGAGCTGTACGGCCAGGCCCTGGGCCAGCAGGGCTACCCGGTCGCGGTCGTGGCCCGGCTGGGGTCCCGCGACATCGTCCAGCCAGCCCTCGAGCAGGGCAGGGTCGACCTCGTCCCCGGATACCTGGGGAGCGCCCTGAACTTCCTGTACGACAAGCGGGTGGCCACCGCCGACCCCCGCGCGATCCATGCGCGGCTCACCCAGGCGCTCGGCTCCCGCGGGATCAGCCTGCTTGCCTTTGCCAAAGCCCAGGACCGCAACGGCTTTGTCGTCACCGGTGACCTGGCCCGCCGGCGCCAGCTGGTGCGCATCAGCGACCTCGCTCCGATCGCCGACCAGCTCACCTTGGGCGGCCCACCCGAATGCCCCGACCGCCCGCTCTGCCTCAAGGGGCTGCAGGACGTCTACGGCCTCCAGTTCGCGCGGTTCGAGGCGATGCCGTCCCGCACGACCACCGCCGATGCCCTGGAGACAGGCGAGATCGACCTCGGCATGCTCGAGACCACCGACGGCAACCTGGCCGACCGTGACCTCGTACAACTCAAGGACGATCGCCGGCTGCAACCTGCCGAGAACATCGTCCCGATGCTACGCACCGAGATCGCCGCCGCCTACGGGCCCAGGTTGGTCCGCGTGCTCAACAACCTCACCGCCCAGCTCAACACCCGGGACCTCATCCAGATGAACCAGCGGGTCGAACTGGAAGGGGCGAAGCCCGCGGTGGTGGCCGCAGACTGGCTGGGCAACCACCCAGTCAACCGCTGAGCCCCACCGCAAGCCGAGGCAACGATCCACTTCCTGCCCGGCCGTCCCCGTCAGGGGTCGTGGCCCGGGTGAGGGTGAGCAGGGTGATGTCGTCGTCGTGCTCGCCGCTCATGAACCCGTCGAGCTCCGAGAGCAGGCTCGCGATCATCGTCTCACCCGCTCGGTGGTGCGCCACCAGCTGTCGCAGCCGTGGGAAGCCGAACATCTCACGGTCCGCGTTGTGGGCCTCGGCCAGCCCGTCGCTGTGGAGCAGCAGCATGTCGCCGGGGGCGAGGCGGGTGTCGTGCTCCTCGTAGACCATGTCCGGCATGAGCCCCAGCGGCATGCCGCGGGCATCGAGCTCGACCACGCCGATGTCGGTGCGCCGATAGGGGAGGCAGTGGCCGGCATTGGCGTAGCGCAGCCGGCCGTTCGAGGGATCGAGCACCAGGTAGAAGCAGGTCACGAACATGCCCGGCGGCATCTCCTGGACGAGCTGGGCGTTGACCCGGGCCAGGACGGAACCTGGCGAGATCAGACGGTAGGCCTCAGCCCGGAGCACGCTGTGCGTGGTGGCCATGAGCAGGGCCGCGGGGATGCCCTTGCCGGCCACGTCGCCCACGGCCAGGCCGATCAGCCCGCCGGGCAGGGCGGTCACGTCGTAGAAGTCGCCACCGACCTCCCGGGCCGGCTGGTAGTGCGCGGCGAACCTCCAGCCGGGAAGCTCCGGCAGGTGTCTGGGCAGGAACTGCTGCTGGATCAGCTGGGCGACGCGCAGCTCCTCATCATCTCTGTCCATGGCGCTTCCTCGCCTGCTCCTCATCGCCGCCGACCTTCCGGTCGCGGCCTGGGCCGTCGGTGACGCTGCTGGCAGGATCCGGCCGACCGGTAGCCAAGGGGTCACCGGCGCGTCACTGGGCGATCACCGGAAAACTGAGCGATACTCTGTCAGCAGATCCGACCGCCGCCCGAGGGGGCGCTCGCGCAGGGACAAGGCGGTGTCGATGGAGTTCCGCATCCTGGGTTCGCTCGAGGTCATCGGGGATGACGGCGCCAGCGTCGCCGTCGGGGGGAGCCGGGAGCGGGGGGTCCTGGCGCTGCTGCTGCTGTCGGCCAACCGGGTCGTCTCGTCCGAGCGCCTGGCCGCCGACCTGTGGGGTGACCGTGCTCCGGAGGGGGCGGCGCACGCCCTGCGGGTGCACGTGTCCCGGCTGCGCCGCGCCCTGCGTGAGGCAGGCGCGGACGGAGTGCTGGTGACGCAGTCCCCGGGCTACGTGGCGCGCATCCCTCCGGGCGCGCTGGACGCGGCCCGCTTCGAGGCCCTCCTGGGCCGGGGACGGGAGGCGGCCTCGCGGGGCGACCCCCGGGCGGCGGCGGAGATGCTGCGCGAGGCGCTCGCGCTGTGGCGGGGGCCCGCGCTCCCCGACCTCCCGGAGGCGCCGGCCGCGCGAGCCGAGGCCGTCCGTCTGGAGGAGGCTCGCCTGGTCGCCCTGGAGGAGCGCATCGACGCCGATCTGGCCTGCGGACGCCAGGCCGAGCTGGTAGGGGAACTGGAGGGACTGACCCAGGTCCATCCCCTCCGCGAGCACCTGTGGTACCTGCGCATGCTCGCGTTGTACCGGGCCGGCCGTCAGGCCGAGGCGTTGGCGGCGTACCAGGAGCTCAGGCACCTGCTGGACGATGAGCTGGGCATCGCGCCCAGTGACGCCCTCAACCGGCTGCAGACCGCCATCCTGCGCCAGGATCCCGAGCTGGCGTTGCCGCCGGTCGAGCCGGCGGCGTCGGCAGCCTTGTCAGCCGGCGGCATGGTCACCGTCCTCGTCACCGACCTGGACACCGCCGGGGACGAGCAGGACCAGTGGATCTTCCATGCCTTCCGGAACCTGGTCGCGGACACGGCCACCGAACTCGGCGGGTACGAGCTGCAGTCCCCGGGACGGGGGGTCGCCGCCGCGTTCCCCACGGCGGCCGAGGCGCTGCGGGCCGCCCTCCGCATCCGGGAGGGTGCGCCGCGGCCCCTGGGCGGCCAGCAGGTCGCCGTGCGGACCGGTCTGGACGCCGGCTCGAGCCCCGGCGACCAGGTCATCGTCGCCCAGCGCCTGTGCGAGCAGGCGGAGGCGGACCGGATCGTGTGCACGCCGACGGTCCGGGACCTGGTCGACGGCCAGCTGCCGGCCGCCGCCGAGATCCGGGAGTTGTCACCGGCCACGGCGCCGCAGGTGCCGATGCCGCCGCTGCTCACCGAGATCAGCCGGGTCTTCGTGGGACGGACCGCCGAGCTCGGGCGCCTGACCGAGCTGTGGGCGGACGTCGGACGGCGGACTCCCCGGGTGGCCGTCGTCTCCGGTGAGCCCGGCGTGGGGAAGACGCGCCTGGCCGCCGAGCTCGCGCGCCAGGTCCATGCCGATGGACGGATGGTGCTGGCCGGGCGCTGTGACGAGGACCTCGGGGTCCCCTACCAGCCCTTCGTCGAGGCCCTCCGCCAGTTCGTCGACCACACCCCGGCGGCGCTGCTCGACCGGGGGCTGGGCCGGTACGGCGGGGAGCTCGTCCGCCTGGTGCCCGAGATCGCCCAGCGGCGGCCCGACCTGCCCCCGGCGTTGCGGTCCGACCCCGAGACCGAACGCTACCGGCTGTTCGACGCGGTCGCCGCCTGGCTCGGCGCCGCCTCCGGTGATCAGCCCCTGCTCCTGGTCCTCGACGACCTGCACTGGGCGGCCAAGCCGACCCTGCTGCTGCTACGCCACGTCTCGCGCTCCCCGGAGGCGCCGCGGCTCCTCATGGTGTGCACCTACCGCGACACCGAGCTCGGCCACCATCACCCGCTGGCCGACCTGCTGGCCGATCTGCGCCGGCAAGTTGGGGTGGAGCGACTCGAGCTGTCCGGGCTGGACGAGGCCGCGATCATCACCTTCCTGGAGAAGGTCGGCGGCCATGACCTCGACGAGGGCAACCTGGCCATGGCCAAGGCGATCCACGAGGGGACGGAGGGCAACCCCTTCTTCGTCCGCGAGGTCATCCGCCACCTCACCGAGACGGAGAAGCTCCAGCGGCAGGAGGGGCGCTGGCAGACCCGGCTGCCAGCCGGTGAGCTCGGGATCACGCAGGGTGTTCGCGAGGTCGTGGGGATGCGGCTCGGTCGCCTGGGCGAGGAGACCGGCAAGGTCCTCCGCGTGGCGGCGGTCGTCGGGGCGGAGTTCGACCCACCGATGGTGCAGGAGGCGGGAGGGTTCACCGAGGAGGCGCTGCTGTCGGCGCTGGACGAGGCGACCTCGGCACGTCTGGTGCTCGAGGTGCCCGGCGCCGCGCTCAGGTACCGGTTCGCCCACGCCATCGTCCGGGCCACGCTCCATGACGAGCTCACCTCCGCCCGCCGGACGGGCCTCCACCGTCGGGTGGCCACGGCCATCGAGGCCCTCCACGCCGGGGTCCATGACGAGTACCTGCCGGCGCTGGCCCATCACTGGGCGCGTGCCGCAACGGGTCCGGACGATGCAGCCCGAGCGGTGGACTATGCCGCCCGCGCCGGCGCCAGGGCGCTGACCCTGCTCGCCAACGACGAGGCGATGACCTACTACCGGCAGGCCCTCGGACTGCTCACGGTGGCCCATGGCCTGAGGGACGAGCCTCGGCGCGTGGAGCTGCTGATCGCCCTGGGAGAGGCGCAACGCCGCGCCGGTGACGCGGGCCATCGCGAGACCCTGCTCGAGGCCGCCCGCCTGGCCCGGGCACGGGGTGACGCGCAGGCCCTGGCGCTGGCGGCCGTCGCCAACAGCCCCGGAAGCAAGCCGTCCGCCTTCGGCATCACCGACCACGATCGGGTCGAGACCCTCGAGGCGGCGATCGAGGCGCTGGGGACCGACGACAGCCCGCTGCGGGCCCGTCTCCTGGCGATCCTGGCGCTCGAGCTCTTCCACACCGGCGAACGCGCCCGGCGCCTGGCGTTGAGCGACGAGGCCCTGGCGATCGCCCGCCGGCTCGACGACCCGGCCACCCTCTCACACGTCCTGGTCGCCCGTCCCTTCGCCATCGGTGGGCCGGACACCCTGGCGGCCCGGCTGGCCGACACGGCCGAGCTGCTGGAGGTGGCCGAGCGCCTGTCCGACCCGGTGACCGCCCACCGTGCCTGGTGGCTGCGGTACCGGGTGGCGGTCGAGGCGGGAGATCTCCCGGAGGCGGACCGCTGCCTGGCCATCGAGGTCCGGATGGCGGCCGACCTGGGGCAGCCCAGCCTCCAGTGGATGACGACCCTCCAGCGGGTGGCGCGCGCCCTGCTCGCGGGCGACCACGCCGAGGCCGACCGCCTGATCCCGGCCGCCCTGGAGCAGGGCCAAGACGCCGGGCAGCCGGACGCGCTGCTGTACTTCGCGATCCAGCTCTTCCAGCTCCGCGACGAGCAGGGGCGCCTCGGTGAGGCCGAGGAGGCGGTGGCCCGGGTGGTGGCCACGGCGCCCGAGCTGCCGAGTGTCCGGGCCACGCTCGGGCTGGTGCAGGCCGAGATGGGCCGGCCGGACGAGGCGCGGGCGATCTTCGAGGCGATCGGCCAGGCCGACTTCGCCCAGCTGCCGGTCGAGGCGAGCACGGTGGTGGCCCACTGCTTCTGCGCGCGACTTGCCGCCACGCTCGACGACCCTGACCGGGCCGCCCAGCTGCACCGGCTCCTGGCGCCATATCCCGACCAGATCGCGGTGTGGGCGGTGGGCCTGGGCATCGGCTCCGTGTCCTACTATCTGGGCCTGCTCGCCCTTTGCATGGACGCCCTGGACGACGCCCTGGGCCACTTCGCGGCCGCGGCCGCGATCGACCAGCGCGTCGGCGCCCCGACGTGGCTGGCACGGACCCGGATCGGCTGGGCCCGGGCGCTCCTGACCCGCCGTGCCCCCGGCGACGCCGAACAGGCGGATCACCTGCTGGAGCAGGCGCTGGACGACGCCCGCCGGCTGGGGCTGGCGGGCGTCGAGGGGCGAGCGGCGGCGCTGCTCGGGCGCGCCTGAGCTAGGACCAGAACTCGTTCCAGCGCTCGAAGTCGAACGGGTGCTGCCACAGCTCCACGATCTGGCCGTCGCGGATGTGGTAGACGTTCACCTGGCGCCACTCGATCGTCCTGCCCTCGCGGGTGGCGGTCCAGTTGTAGACGCCGATGGCATGGTCGGCGTTGCCGAGGACGTCGTGCGGCTTGACGCTGACCTGCCCGTCGGTCAGGGACATGAGGGTCCCGAGGAAGTCGCCGAAGAACTGCTCCGCGCCCTTGAAGTCCCCGGAGATCTTGTTCGTCCCCGGCATGTGGTTGACGACGTCGTCGGCGAAGAGGGTCTTCAGTGTCTCCACGTCGCCCTCGACCAGTGCGGCGATGGCGGCGCGAAGCACCGTCTCTGTCTCATACATGCTGGTCTCCTTCCGTCCCGGCCCTGGTTGGCCCGCTGGAAGGAGCATCGGTCCGCTGGTTGCACGATCGGTCACTGGGGGGTCACCGCGACGTCACTGGCCGCGACCTCCTTGGGACCGGCGCCGGTTCGGGAGGTCGAGGCTGCGACGGGGGCTCAGGCCGACCCGGCCTCCCGCGCGGCCCGCTCCAACCGACGGCGGTAGCGCTCCCACCAGGCCTGATCGCCCGGCGCCATGTTGTCGTTGCCTTCCCGCAGCCCAACGGCGCCGTCGATGAGCTCCCGGACGATGTCGGCGTGGCCGGCGTGCCGATGGGTCTCGGCGATCATGTGCACCAGGACCTGTTGCAGCGTGACCTCGCGCCGCTCCCGCGGCCACCACGGCACCTGGCCGACGGCATCCAGCGCCAGCGCGTCGATGGTGGCGTCCGAGTGCGCCCACACACGGTGATACAGACCGACGAGCTGGTCCCGCGACTCCTCGGCGGTGGCCCACATGTCGGCGTTGGGTTCGGCGCCCTCGTCCAGCCATGGCAGCGGCACCGGGAACGGCCGGCCGAACGTCTCGCCGAAGTACCCCGCCTCGACGCTGGCCACGTGCTTGACCAGCCCGAGCAGATTGGTGCCTGTCGGCACCATCGGGCGACGGATGTCGTACTCCGACAGCCCTTCCAGCTTCCACACCAGCGCCTCGCGGGCGGCCTGCAGGTAGCGACGGAGGTCCGCCTTCGGATCTGACTCGGTCACACCGCAGAGTATGGCAGCAACAGCCTCTCCAGGCGTGCGGCCGGCAGCGCCACGGCGGTCACCGGGGCGCTGGCCTCACCCGTGCGGTCAGGGGGTCGGCGGGTCCAGCCACACGGCGGTGAGGTCGGGCGTGGAAAGCCAGGGGTCGAACACCCAGCCGTGCACCCGGGAGGCCCACAGGTACGAGTCGCTTTCCCAGATCAGTGGGACCAGGGGCGCGTCGCGCATGATCCGCTGGTCGATCTGGCCCCACATGGCCGCCCGGCGGGGCCGGTCGCCCTCGGCCAGCGCCCGGTCGATCAGCCGGTTCACCTCTGGGTTGTCGTACTCGCTGAAGTTGCCGCTCACCGCCGGGTCGATGCGGCCGTCGTACTGCGGCATGATCGTCCCCCGGGCGTTGTCCCCAAGGAAGTCCGGGCACCAGGCGGTGTGCCCGAGCTGATGCTCCAGGCGCTTGGCCGGTATCGAAAGGGACTTCTCGTAGAGGGCATCCCGCTCATAGAGGTTGGTCTTCAGGTCGATCCCGGCCCGCGCCAGGGACTCCTCGATCGGCTTTCTGGCGGCCGCGAACCTGTCGCTGCCCAAGGTCGCGAAGCTCAGGGTCAGCCCGTTGGGGTAGCCGGCCTGGGCCAGCAGGGCCCTGGCCTTGGCCGGGTCGCCCCGGCCGCCAGGGGTCGGGTACAGGTCATAGGGGTGGTAGCCGAGCGAGCCCGGGGCCAGGATGGTGGAGGCCAGCTCGCCGGTGGCGGCGTACCGCCCGGCCAGGGCGTCGCGGTAGGCGACCTTGTCGATGGCGTAGTTGACCGCTCGGCGAACCCGGACATCGGCGATCGCCCCCGCCTTCGGGTTCGTCCCGAGGGCAAGGAACCACTGGCAGGCCGTTGGGTTGACCGACAGCCGCCGGGACCGCTGCGGGTCGGCCCGCAGCGCGGCCAGCTGGGATTGGGGCACGTGGCTGGTCAGCGACAGGTCGGCGTCCTCCCGTTGGGTCGCCCGCTGGATCGAGGCGATGGTGACGCCGAGCTTGATCTGGATGCGGTCGACCCAGGCCTTGCGGAGCGGGTCGGTGGCCGGGTCCCAGTTGTGGTTGCGGACCAGCACCACCAACCGGCCGGGGATCCAGGTGGTCGGGTTGTAGGGGCCGGAGCCGACCACATGGCCGTCGTAGTTGGCCCCCACCGCATAGTGGGCTGCGTACTCGCCCGGCACCGGAGCGAAGAACGGCTGGGTGAGGATCCACAGGAAGTCGCCGGCCGGCCGGTCCAGGGTGATCTGCAGGGTGTGGGGGTCGGGGGCGGCCAGGCCCGAGATCCGCTCGGCCTTCCCGGCAGCGAACGCCTCGGCGCCGGCGATCAGGTCCGCGTACTGCTGCCCGCTCGAGGGGGTCTTCCTGTCGTAGAGCCGTTGGATGGCGGTGATGAAGTCGGTGGCGGTGACTTCGCGGTCGACCGGGGGGGCGTAGCGGACCCCGGGACGCAGCCGGAAGGTGTAGGTGCGGCGGTCGGGCGAGAGCTCAGGTGGGCCGCTGGCGATGTCGGGCACCGGGACGGTCACCTGGTCGGGTGGTCCTGAGAGGTTGTAGCCGTACAGGGTCCGGGCGAAGGTGCGCGCGATCGCGAGGCCTTCGGGGGTGTAGTTGACGGCCGTGTCCATTCCGATGATGTCGCCGCCGCTCAGCACCCGGAGCGTGCCACCGCGCACGCCGTTCCCGCCGGC
>Ga0307287_10000900_pt1 | contig 10025 bp, 10 predicted proteins | sample ER_DNA_141_FD_194485 | JGI IMG/M metagenome (GOLD analysis project Ga0307287, IMG submission 194485) | Bulk soil microbial communities from the East River watershed near Crested Butte, Colorado, United States - ER_DNA_141 | ecosystem: Environmental > Terrestrial > Soil > Floodplain | place...
CCACCTGCGGGATGTAGGCCTTCTCGAGCGGCGGCGAGAAGGGGACCGGCGAGTCCGGTGCGGTCACGCGCTTGATGGGCCCGTCCAGGTGCTCGAAGGCCTCCTCGGCGATCGTGGCCGCGATCTCGGCGCCGAAGCCGCCGGTGCGCGTGTCCTCGTGGAGAACGAGTACCTTCGACGTCTTCTGGGCGCTCTCCAGGACGGCCTTCCGGTCCCACGGGATGAGCGTGCGCAGATCGAGGATCTCGATCGACAGGTCTTCCTCCTCGAGTTGCTTCGCGGCCTCCTCGGCCGTGTAGACCATCGCGCCCCAGGTGACGACCGTGATGTCGTCGCCCTCGCGGTGGACCCGGGCCTTGCCGAACGGCGTCAGATAACGCTCGTCCGGCACCTCGGCCTTGATGCGCCGGTACAGGTGCTTGTGCTCGAAGTAGAGGACCGGGTTCGGATCCTCGATCGCGCTCACCAGCAAGCCCTTTGCGTCTTCCGGAGTCGACGGGCAGACGACCTTCAGGCCCGGGATATGTGCAAAGGAGCTTTCGGGGTTTTGAGAATGAAACGGCCCGCCCGAGAAGCCGCCGCCCGAAGGCAGCCGGACGACGATCGGGACCGGCGTCCCCGCGCGGTAGCGCTGCTTGGCCGCGACCGTGACCAGCTGGTCCCACGCGCACGAGATGAAGTCGGCGAACTGCATCTCCGCGACCGGGCGCATGCCCATGATCGCCGCGCCTGTGCAACCGCCGACGATCGCCGTCTCGGAAAGCGGCGCGTCGATCACGCGCCACGGCCCGAACTCCTCCTGGAAGCCGAGCGTGACCTTGAAGGCCCCGCCGTAGACCCCGACATCCTCGCCGATCACGAAGACGCGCTTGTCGCGCTGCATCTCCTGGCGGAGACCGTCGGAGATCGCCTGCAAATAAGTCTTTTCGGCCATTACTTGTGGTGCGGCGTGTCGAGGTCTTCAGGCGTCGCGAAGACGCCCTCGGTCACCGAGTCGGGGGAAGGCAGTGGCGACTCGTCGGCCCGTTTCAGCGCGTCGTTCAGGATCTTCTTGACGCCGCTCAGGATCTCTTCCTCCTCGTCGTCGGTCAGCTCGGCGTTCTCGCGGAGCCAGTTGCGGAACCGTTCGATCGGGTCGCGCTTCGCCCATTCCTCGAAGAGCTCCTTGGGGACGTAAAACGCGTCGTCGTGGACGGCGTGGCCCTCCATGCGGAGCGTCATCGACTCGATCAGCGTCGGGCCGCCGCCCTCGCGGGCCTTCTCGATGGCCCGCTTGGCCTCGCGGTAGACGGCGAGCACGTCGGTGCCGTCGACGACCACTCCTTCGAACCCATAGGCCTGCGCTCGGTCGGCCAGCGTCTCGCACGCGTACTCGAGGTGCGTCGGCGTCGAGTAGGCCCACTGGTTGTTGTCGCAGATGAAGACGACGGGCAGACGCCGCACGCCGGCGAGGTTCATCGCCTCGTGCGCGTCACCGCGCGCCGAGGCGCCCTCGCCGAACCAGCCCACCGCGACCCGCTTCTCTTCGCGGATGCGGAAGGCGAGCGCGGCGCCGACGGCCACCGGGAGCATCGCCGGAAGGTGGCTGACCATGGCGATCAGCCCGAGGTTGGCATCGGCCATGTGCACGTTGCCGTCGCGGCCCTTCGTCGGGCCGTCCTCTCGGCCCATGTACTGGGCGAAGATCCGCCACGGCTCCACGCCGCGGGTGACGTGGACGCCCATGTCGCGGTGCAGAGGCGTGCCGACATCCTCTGGGCCGAGCGCGGTCGCCACGCCCACTGCGGAAGCCTCGTTCCCGCGCCCCGTGTAGAACGAGCCCGGGATCTTGCCTTGCTTGTAGAGGATGTGGCCGCGCTCCTCGATCCCGCGCGTGACCAGCATGTTGCGGTAGATCGTGAGCAGATCCTCCCGGTCGAGCCCCGCTTCGCGGATCTCGCGCAGGGAGCCGACCGGTTCTGCTTCTCGGGCGATCGCCATCAGCCGTGAAACTCTAACGGCAGGGAACGAGTGCCGGGCAGCCGCCACCCGCTATAGGGTTGCCGCCATGGGCTGCCTGCTTCTCCTCCTGATGCTGATCTCGGCGCGGATAACGCTCGTCATTCTCTGGCTGTTCACGAACCTCGTCGATCGAGCATTCGACGGCTGGGTCGTCCCGTTCCTCGGCGTCATCTTCCTGCCGTGGACGACGCTCATATACGTGCTCCTGTGGAGCCCCGCCGGCGGCGTGAACGGCTGGGAGTGGATCTTCGTCGCTCTCGGCCTCATCGCTGACATCGGCTCGTACGGGCGCGGCGCCATGCAGCGCCGCACCACCTCGTACGCCTAGCCAAGCGCGCTAGTTGAGGAGGCGCGCCTTCTCGGCCGCTAGCTCTTCGTCGCTCAGGACACCCTGTTCCTTCAGGCGAGCGAGGCGTTCGAGCTCGGCCACGTGTGGATCTCCTCCGCCCGATCCTCGCAGTCGAGCGTAGGCGCCTCGCGCGGTTGCGCCGAGGTCGTCGGCGCGAACGCCGGGATACTCGCGGGCCGCCTGCCGTCGGAGGATCTCGACTCCCAGCGCGAGAAGCAGCGCTGCCACTACGACGGCCGAAAGGCGCCGGGTCTGGACCACCGGGCCCCACAGGAGGAGCAGGAGGAAGAGGACGGCCGTGACGCCGTAGGCGAGCTCAGGGCGCGCCATGAACGGCGCGAGCTCGCGGCGCGCCGCAGTCCCACTGGGGGATGGGCCTGCGAGCCAGACGCCCAAGAGCGCGATTACGCCGATGCCGATCATCGTCCAGCCACCGTCGACGAGGAGGTCGGTGACGATGTCCCACGCGTTGCTCGCGGCCGGTCGGACGGTGTCCGACTGGACGAGACCATCCACGACGTACTCGCCTCCGAGCCGGCGGGTGACCAACACGAGCAGGCCGGCTGCCACGAGCCCGAGTGCGATTGTCCGCACGATCGGGCGCCGCCGTCCGCGGGCGAGCCAGAGCGCGACGCCCCACAGCAGGAAAGGCACTATCCAGATGAAGGTCGCGATCTTCTTGAAGAGCTGCGTCAGGTCCTGGGCGGTCTCGAGTTGGTCGGCCTCCATGATCTCGATGCGACCCGCGTCCGGACCGAGGCGCTCGGCGACCGCTCCGAAAACGGCTACGCGCTCGCCGACCTGGATCACGAGTGGCTGCAGGTTCAGGACGACGACACCTCCCTCGGTACTGATTGCGCCGGTGTCGTCCTCGAGCACGGCGATCAGCTGGCGGTGTGCACGCGTGACGAGGCTCACCCAAAGCTCTTGCGCGCGCGGTCGCTCTAGGAGCCGATGCGCCGATCGGTCACCGAGCTCGCGAGTTGCCGCAGCCAGCGGCCCGGCGAGCCCTTTCTGGTCGGGGGGAAGTCGCCGCTCGAGCTCGGCCTCGACGTCGACGTTGGCATAGAGCTGCTCGACGAGTGTCGTCGCGATCTGGTCCCGAATGACGGGATCGGCGATCAGTTCTTCCGACGTCTCCTTGAACGTTTCGTTGTCGAGCGCCTGGTAGCGAATGTAGCCCGCGACCACGGCGACCACCGCGAGCAGGATGCCCAGGACGACAAGGGTCCAGGCGAGCGACATCCGCCAACGCGAGGCCGTCGTCTTTGCCACGACGCGAGCATACTCGGCTCGTGAACTCCGTTTCGTACGTCGGTCACGGAACCGTTCGCCTCGAGCTCGACGGCCTCGCAATGCTGACCGACCCCCTTCTGCGGCGCCGTGTCGGGCACCTCCGGCGGGCGGTTCCTCTAGACGCGCGCGTAATCGAAGGGCTCGCGGCGATTCTCATCTCTCACGGCCACCACGACCACCTCGACGTGCCGTCGCTCGAGCGTCTCGACCCGTCGGTTCCCGTGGTCGTGCCGCGTGGCCTCGGCCGCCTGCTCGCCAAGCATTTCGAGTCGGTCACCGAGGTCGAGGAGGGCGACGAGCTCTCGTTCGGGCCGGCGCTCCTGCGCGTGACGCCGGCCGAGCATGACAGCCGCCGCCACCTCGGCCGCCTGCGCGCGAACGCGGTCGGCTACGCGCTCCTCGGCTCGCGAAACGTCTACTTCGCCGGCGATACGGGCCCGTTCGACGGGATGGCGGGCCTCGTCCCGGATCTGGACTTGGCGCTCTTGCCGATCTGGGGCTGGGGTGCGAAGCTCGGGCGCGGAATCCATCTCGACCCGGTGAGCGCCGCGAACGCTCTGAGCCTCTTGCGGCCGAGGATCGCGGTGCCGATCCACTGGGGCACCTACCTGCCGCTTCACCGCGGCCTCCGCAGCGCCCCGAGCTTCCTCAGTGAGCCGGCCGTGGCGTTCGTCCGCGAGGCGGCTGCGGTCGCTCCCGAGGTTGACGTGCGGGTGCTGGAGCCAGGGGAGCGGCTGGTCCTTTAGCCCCTGGCCTCGGCGCGCCGCTTACGCTCCCAAAGCGTGCGTTGAGGAACGCAGAGGCGGTGATGAGACGAGCAGTGAAGTAGAGCCCAAGCAGGATCACGGTCGCCGCTCCGAGGGAGCCGTACAGCTCTGAGGAGCGCCCGAGCTTCGGCGCTAGGTAGAGCGCAATGACGAGGTGCATGGCCTGCATGCCCAACGCGACCAGCACGGCCCCGGGCACGTGGCCGGAATGGGGGTCAATGGGAGATGAACACCTCGAGCGCGACGATCGCCAGGCCCAGCAGGACGTTCGCGAGCACCAACGTCGCGGTACCGAACGGGGTGAGCTTTTCGATTCGTGCCAGGGCGAGGCCTTGTGCGGCGAGGGCAGCCGTCCCGGCCGCCAAGGCGAGCCAGATGGCTCCACGGTCGCCGATAAGCCCGAAGACGCCGAGCAGCAATGCACCGGTGGGGAGCACCGCCGCGGTGAGAATCGAAGCCTCGTGGACGGCGACCTCTTTGAGCCCTCGGCCGGTCAATCGCTCCCGCCTCACCACGCTCAGCTCGACCGAGTGGGCGTAAACATGAGCCAGCCAGAAGACGAAGTTCGTCGCGACGACGAGTACCGCGATCCGGGCAGGGTCGCGTTCGAGGCCCTCAGAGGAGGCGGCGATGACGGACATCACGACGATCGTTCCGTAGACGAGCCCTGCAATCCGCTCTCCCGTGCGCCGGGCGTTCACATCTGAACCTTCTCACTTGCGTCGCGATGCCCGGCGTCCTGACGCGCTGCTAGACCTGACTGATCGCAGCCCATAAGCCGATCATGCAGTTTGGTGTCCGCCGCCTCGAGCGAGCGTTCGAGACCGGTCGCATCCTTCCGTTCCTGATGTTGGCGATCGCGGTGCTGGCCTTCGTTTCGGGCGCCGTCATGTGGATCATCGACCGCCAGGATTTTCCGACGCTCGGGGTCGCCCTCTGGTGGGCGGTGACGACCGTGACGACGGTCGGCTACGGCGACGTCGTGCCCAAAGAGCCGGCCGGGCGGGCCGTGGCGAGTGGCTTGATGATCGTCGGGTACGCGTCCCTGTCGCTGCTCACCGGCATCATCGCCTCGCTGCTCGTAGCGAGGCGTTCGGCAGGGCTACAGGCGACCGAGGAGCAGGTGCTCGACAGAATCGATCACCGCCTAGCCGAGGTGGAGCGGCTCCTCCGCGAGCAGTCTCGCGGTGGGGCTGCATAGACTCGCCGCAAGCGACAGGGGAGGGGCGCCGCCGTGTTGATGAACCCCGCGACGAGTCGAGCAAGGTTCGACCGAGCTGACGCTGAAGGCGTTGCCCACTACTGGCCGTTTCTGTTGCTTGGCGGACTGATCTCGGTCGTCTTCGGCGCCTTGATCCTCACCATCGACTGGTCCGTGGAGAGCCTCGGCACGTTCATTGGGGTGATGTACATCCTCCAGGGACTGTCGCTCGCGCTCACCCGCCCCCTCGACGGGAGCGGACGCGGTGCCAACCTCGCGGGAGGCGCGCTCGCCGCGGCTGCGGGAATCGCGTTGATCGTCTGGCCGGACAAGGGCATCGTCGTGGTGGGCGTCTTTGTTGGCATCTTCATCGTCTCGTACGGGTTGCTCCACATCGTCGGGTCGCTCGCGAACCGCCACGTGCCCTACTGGTGGCTCATGCTCGTGCTCGGCCTGATCGAGGTCCCGATCGGCATCTGGGCGCTGCGACGGCCGGGGCTGACGATCGCCGTCATCGTCACGCTCGTCGGCGCCTGGGCGGTTGTGTACGGGATCTGGCAGTGCGTCATGGCCTTCGAGGTCCGGAACCTCCCTCGCCGGCTCGGCGCGACCGGAGCTCCCCGCACGGAGACCTAGACCAAAACCCCATCCCCGGTTCGGCAAATTCCCCACAGGAAGCTGCGCGCAGTTGTCGAATCCTTGCAATTGCGTATGTGCGGGAGGAGACTCCCGCCCTGGTCCTCAAGCAAGGGAGAAACGATGAGCCAGTACGACACAGGACGAGACCAGCCGATCTCCGGCTGGGCCGCGGGCGGGATCACGTTTGCGGCCACGATGCTTCTCTTGATCGGCATCTTCCAGGCGATCGCCGGTCTATCAGCGATCTTCGACGACCAGTTCTACGTGGTCGGGGCCAACTACGCCTTCGACCTCGACGTGACCGCCTGGGGATGGGTTCACATCGGCCTCTTGCTCATCACGGCCGGCTGGGGGCTCTTTTCGAGGAGCACCTGGGGAGCCGCGATGGCCATCTTCGTGGCCTCGCTGAGCGCGGTCGCCAACTTCTTCTTCATTCCGTACTACCCGTTCTGGGCGATCCTCATCATCGCACTCGACGTCTGGGTGATCTGGGCAGTGACCCGGCCAGGCGCGATTCGGGACTGAGTCTCTGAGTAGGCCGCCGCGGTCTCCGGGTCGATAGTCCCCGGAGCTCCGCGGCGCCTGCCTACGCTTGGATGGGCTCTTGTTTCGCGCGGAGCCCGAAGAGCCCATGCAGGACGTAGTTGGCGAGCCAGACGATGATTGTCGCGCCGATGTAGGTCCAGAAACCGTCGATCGAGAAGTCTGGTGCGATCCACTCGGCGAGGGCGAGCATGGCCACATTAATGGCGAAGAGGGCCAGGCCGAGCGTCAGGATCACGAGCGGGAGCGCGAGCAGGGTCAGGATCGGCTTGACGATCGAGTTCGCGATCCCGAGCACGGCGCCACCGATCACGAGGGGCCACACGCCCTCGATCTCGACGCTGTCGAAGACCCAGTCGGCCACCGCCAGTGAGAGCGCGTTCGCCAGCCACGCGAGGAGGAAGAACGCGATCAGGGGCATGGGGCGACACTACACCTGCGGTTAACGTAAGAGCCGTGGGCAAGGCAGCGGACTGGCTCCGTGAGGAGCGGCGCAAGACCCTCGGCGATTGGGTTGCCTTCTGCCTGACCTGTGGGTCTGCTCAGCGTTACTTCGACGAGTCCGAGAGTGAGCTACCGAAGGCTTGTCCGCAGTGTCAAGGCGAGATTCGCTCGCGCTGCCCCGCCTGCGACGCGCGGTTCTCCTCGGCCTTCGCGGTCGAGTGCGAAGCCTGTGGCGGCGAGCTGCGACCGCCCACGGCGTTCGGAGTGCCTATCCGCAAGACCGGTCGCTAGTAGTAGGTCAAGCGTCCGTCGTACCGGGCCTGCTCGCGCGGGTGGCCGACGCCAAAACGCCAGCGAACCTCGCCCACCTCCGAGCTCTCGAGGCTCGGCAGCGCGTCTCGCGGATGCGACTCGAACCAGGCGGCGTAGCGATTGGCCATGGGCGCCGCGGTCAGACCGTGCGCGAGGACCGACAACCCGATCGCAACGTAGGTCGTAACGAGGATCAAATCGTCGTGCGGAAGGCCGCCCTCCTCGATTACCAGTACAGCGAAGACGATTGAAGCGAGCCCTCGCGGCCCGAACCAGCCCAGGAAGGCCACGGTCGGCCTGCGTGCACCGGTTCCGACCATCGCGGCCGCAACGGGGAGCATGCGGACGATCGTCAGGCTGAGGACGGTGTAAAGCGCGATCGACCACGTCACGTCTCCGAGCGCCGGCCCGAGCAGCACGGCGCCGAACACAATGAAGGTAACCGCGCTGAACACCTCTCCGGCCTCCTCGATGAGATGTGCGACCTCACCGCCCACCCGTCGCCGGAGGGCGCCGAAGACGAAGCCGCCCACGAACGCTGCGATGAAACCAGAGCCGCCGATCGGATCCGCGATTCCGAAGGCGAGCCCAGCAGCGGCGAGTGGCACGACCTGGAGCCAAGAGGCGCCTACGAGGCCCCGCCTGCCTGCAAGAACGACGATGCACGCGGCGGCAGCGCCGGCCACCAGTCCCGCGAGGATCCCGTAACCGATCTGCTCGAGCACCAGCCGGGCCGCAGCGCCGTCACCGATTGCTCCCGACTCGGCCTGGGCGATCGCCAGCACGATCCAGAACAACGGCACGCAGATCCCGTCGTTGAGGCCGCTCTCGACGTTCAGGCCCTGACGGACGCGGCTCGGGAGCCTCGTCAGCGTGACGACCGCCTGGCCAAGCGCCGCATCCGTCGGCGCGAGGATGACCGCGAGGAGCAGCGCCTCGGCCCAGAGGAGCTCGGGAAACACGACGAGAGCGACCAAGAATCCGGCCAGGAGCGTCAGCGGCAGGCCGATCCCGAGCAAACGCGCTGGTACTGAAAGCTCGCCGCGCAACGCGCCCACGTCGATTCGCGACGCGTCCGCGAACAGGACGAGCGCAAGCGTTGCTTCGGCGAGCAGCTTGACCGTCTCCCCGGCCGGTGCGAATTCCACGAAACCCAGTGCCTCGGAGCCGAAGAGCAGCCCGACGGCGATGAAGACCATCGGCGCGGTGATCGGTGTGCCTGCGATTCGGCCCGAGATTGCCGCGAACACGAGCAGCGTCAGCGCGACGACTGCTAGGGCCCAGTGCATCCGCGCATCCTCTCCAACCGGATGATGTTCTGATTCTTCATCCGAAACAGGCGATGGCGTCTCGGCGCCGAATGAGTTTGAATCGTCGGCACATGAATATCCCAGGATTCCATCGGAGCGGAAACCGGCCGGACGAGCCACTCGCCGCCGGTACCGCGCAGCCTGACCCGAGCCCTGCCGAGCTCGCGCGCATGTTCGCTCCTCCGGCCTGGGTCCGAGACCTGGGACTGCTCGCGTGGTTCCTGGTCGGCGTCGGGATCCTGCTGGTCGGGACGATCTGGATCCTCGCCGAGATCTCGACGATCCTCGTGCCGGTCATCGTCGGAACGATCGCCGCCGCAGTCGCCGGGCCGCTAGTCGACGCGCTGCAGCGCCGTAAGGTCCCACGAGCTGCGGGCGCGGCCCTCGTGCTGCTGATGTTGCTCGCCCTCGGGGTCATCGTGCTGCTGCTCGTCCTCGGAGGAATCGTGGAGCAGGGCGACGAGATCAAAACGTACGCGTCGCAGGCGCTCGACAAGGTGGAAGGGTGGGCGAATGACGCGGGCGCCGACGATACGTCGGAGGCAAAAAAGGACGTGAACGGCGCCGTCGAGGGTGCCGGCAGCACGCTGCTGCACGGATTGGCAAGTGGAATCCAGGGCCTGACCTCGCTCGTGTTCTTCGTGTCGTTCGTCCTCTTCAGCACGTTCTTCCTGCTCAAGGACTTCAGTTCGATCAGACGCTTCGTCGACACGCACATGGGGATCCCGGTCCCCGTCGCCTCGACCGTGACCGACAACGTTCTTAGCTCGTTGCGAAAATACTTCCTCGGTTTGACGATCGTCGCGGCATTCAACGGAGTTGTCGTCGGCGTGGGCGCGCTCGCGCTCGGAGTCTCACTGGCCGGCACGATCGCGGTGGTCACCTTCGTGACGGCCTACGTCCCCTTCATCGGCGCGTTCATCTCGGGTGCGTTCGCGGTGATGATCGCGCTCGCCTCGGAGGGCACGGAGACAGCCGCGGTCATGCTCGTGATCGTTCTCTTGGCGAACGGCATGCTCCAGCAGGTCGTCCAGCCCATCGCCTTCGGCGCGACCCTCGACTTGAACCCGCTCGCTGTCCTCTTCGTGACCATCGCCGCGGGAAGCCTCTTCGGCATGATCGGGCTGATCCTCGCTGCGCCCCTGACGTCGGCGGCGGTCCAC
>Ga0307287_10000901_pt1 | contig 10024 bp, 8 predicted proteins | sample ER_DNA_141_FD_194485 | JGI IMG/M metagenome (GOLD analysis project Ga0307287, IMG submission 194485) | Bulk soil microbial communities from the East River watershed near Crested Butte, Colorado, United States - ER_DNA_141 | ecosystem: Environmental > Terrestrial > Soil > Floodplain | place: USA...
ACAAGCCGGGCCCGCAGGGAGGGCTCGAGCCGTGGTCACTGCAGGTCCTGGAGGTCGCCGACGGTCGGATCATCGGGATCAGCTTCTTCCTCGACACGGGGCGCCTGTTCCCGCAGTTCGGGCTCCCGCCACGCCTCGACGGCTGACCCGACCCGGCCGCCGACCGTCAGGACCCCGAGGAGCCCCGTCAGCGTCAGCAGGTCCTCGAGCTCCTCGCACGCGCTGCGGAACTCAACCCGGCGCCCGAGGCGTCGTGCGGTCAGCTGGAGCCGAGCGAGCGCGTCGATCGTGGTCGCGTCCGGTTCAGCGAGTCCGCCCACGTCGCACGCGACCGGCCCGGCGTCACAGCCCTGGAGGAGCCTCCGCGCGCGTTCGCACATCGCGGGGATGGCGTCGCGCGGGACCGGGCCGCTCATGACCAGGACGGTCCCTCCCGGCCCGGGGCGCCACCGTCGCGCGACCGGTTGGATCGCCGACGACCCCCCGGCCTCGGGCGCGGGCCGCCGTTCGTTCGCAGTCATCTCCCGTGAGACCGATCCGGTGCCGGGAACTCATCGAGCCTCGGGCGGAGGCGTTGTGCCGCCGGGCCGGTAGCCGTTCGGATCGACCGCGACCTCGGCCCAGCCGAGCTCCGCCACCGCGCGGAGCGCGGCGTCCCGATCGGGGTGGGCGAGGAGCCGATCGACCTCGCCGGCCGGCACCTCGACCGTCGCGGACACACCGCGGTGTCGCACGCGGACCACCTCGAACCCGAGCGCGCGGACGATCGCTTCGGCCTCGTCGATCCGAGCCAGCAGCTCGGGCGAGATGCGGATCCCGAGCTCGACCCGCGAGGACAGGCACGCGAGCGCCGGTTTGTCCGAGGCGCGGAGGCCGAGCGTCCGGGCGATCGAGCGCACCGTCGCCTTGCCGACCGACGACTCGAGCAGCGGGTTGCGGATCCCGGCCCGCTCCCCCGCCCAGATCCCCGGCCGGAACTCGTCGAGATCGTCGGCGTTCGCGCCGGCCAGCACCACCGTTTCAGGGATCGCGGTCCGGACCAGCCGTCCGAGGACGCCGTACAGCTCCGCCTTGCAGTGGTAGCACCGAAGCTCGTCGTTGCGGGCGTAGGCCTCGCGCTCCACCTCGTGGGTCCGCACCGACCGGTGCGCGACCCCGAGATCGGACGCGGTCCGGGCCGCCACCTCCAACTCGCCCGCCGGATAGCTCGGCGAGATCGCGGTCAGCGCCTCGACCCGGCCGGGCCCGAGTGCCCGCGCGGCGAGCGCCAGCACCACCGACGAGTCCACCCCGCCGGAGAACGCCACGAGGGCCCGATCGCCGTACCCGCGGATCCGATCCTCCAGATCGCGGATCACGGCGACGTGGGCGCGTTCGGCGACCGCGCTCATCGATCCTCCTCGAGCAGCCGGTGCGCGAGCGCCGAGGCCTGCGCGTGCACCGAGCGCACCGGCCGACCGAGCTTGCGAGCGGCCTCGACGACGTCGGCGTGCTCGGGCTTCGCGTTCAGCGTCGTTCCGTCGAGGATCCCGAGCTTCACCCGTATCCGCGGACCGCCCTCGGCCAGTTCGATCTCGACGATCCTGCGATCGAGCTCGGGCCGCGAGACCTCGTGCACGCGGACCCCGAGCGTCGTCGTCTCCTCGAAGAACGCCCGCCGCACCTCGTCGAGCGTGTCGCGTTCGCACAATGCCGAGATCGCGACGGCGGGCCGCCCCCGCTTCATCACGATCGGCGCGCTCCACGCGTCGAGCGCGCCGGCCGCAAGGAGCGCGTCGATCGCGTCCGGCACGAGCTCGGGCTCCAGGTCGTCCACGTTGGCCTCGAGCATCAGCAGCCGGCGGGCGGCGCGGTCCGCGGACGGCGACGTCGTGCCGAGCAGCACCCGGACCACGTTGGCGACCGAGCCCGGATCGCGCCGGCCCGCGCCGACGCCGACGCGATCGAGCACGAGCTCGGGCAGCTCGGGGACGGGCCGGCCGAGCGCCGACAGGATCGCGGCCGCGGTCGGCGTGACCGTCTCGGGCAGGTCCGCCCCGGCGAGCGAGGGCCGCAGGGCGAACCCCGACAACAGCTCGAGCGTCACCGGCGCGGGCGACCCGTGCGATCCGTCGTTCGAGGGTGGCGGCATCGGGATCGATGAGACGTCGACGCGTTCGACACCGAGCGAGTCAAGCGCCGCCGCCACGCCGACGACGTCCAGCAGCGTGTCGTCCTCGCCGAGCTCCTCGAGCTCGAGGTCGGCGATCTCGCGCCGGTGGACCTTCGCCTCGGCGTCGAAGAGCCGCCGCAGGACCGAGGTGGCGCGAGCCCGAACCTCGTCGCCGAGCGCCGCGCGTTCCACCGCGTCGAGCAGCTCCGGCGGACGGCGCCGTTCGGACGGCAGGTCGCCGGGACCGGAGAGCGCGAGCGCCCGCAGACCTCGCCGGCGGACCTCCGCGGTCACGCACTCAACTCGCCGGCCCAGGACCGCGGACACCGCGTCGGAGACCTCGTCGCGCGATGCCCCGGCGTCGAGCAGGGCGGCCAGGAGCATGTCGCCCGCGGCGCCGCCGACGACGTCGACGTAGAGGACGTTCATCGCGGCATCGACTGCCGGGCGATCATCGCCGCGATCGTGCCGGCGCCCACGCCGTCGTCCACGTTCACGCAGGCGACGCCCGGCGCGCACGACGACAGCATCGACAGGAGCGCGGCCAGGCCGCCGAGCGAGGCGCCGTAGCCGACGCTGGTCGGACAGGCGATCACCGGGCACGCCGCGATGCCGCCGACGACGCTCGCGAGCGCCCCCTCCATCCCTGCCACAACCACGACCGCGTCGGCGGTGGCGAGCATCGGTTGCGCAGCGACCAGGCGATGCAGACCCGCGACGCCGACGTCCGCGACGATCTCGGTCTCGGCACCGAGCAACGACGCGGTGAGCTCGGCCTCCTCCGCGACGCCGAGATCGGAGGTCCCGGCGGTCATGATCAGCACGGTACCCGCGGCGGGCTGCGTGGCCCGGCGGAGCGCGATGCACCGAGCCCTCGGGCGTTCGACGATCTCGACCGCCGTGCCTGCCGCGGCCGCGCGCACCGCGTCGACGTGCTCGCGCGAGGTCCGAGACACCAGGATCGGGCCCTCGTTGCCGGTCAGGAGCCGCTCGACGATCGCGCGGACCTCCTCGGGCGTCTTGCCCTCGGCGTAGACGATCTCGCAGGCCCCCTGGCGGAGCTCCCGGTGGTGGTCGACCTTGGCGAACCCCAGGTCGCTGAACGGCAGGTCTCGCAGCTCCCGCGCCGCGTCGCCGGGCGACACCTCGCCCGAGGACACGCGCCCGAGCAGATCGGCCAGACGGGCCTCGTACGCCGTCGGTGCGAGCACGACCTCGACCCTACCGGCATTCGGGTCTAGGCGCCGGGTGGTCCACCGAGGGGCGCCGCCCCCCTACCATGGTGTCGATGCCCACCCGCTCAGACATCCGCAACGTGGCGATCGTGGCCCACGTCGACCACGGCAAGACCACCTTGGTCGACGCGATGCTCTGGCAGTCCGGCGCGTTCCGCGCGAACCAGGACGTGGCCGAACGCGTGTTGGACTCGACCGAGCTGGAGCGCGAGAAGGGCATCACGATCCTGGCGAAGAACACCGCCGTTCGGCACGGCGAGCTGAAGATCAACATCGTCGACACGCCGGGGCACGCGGACTTCGGCGGCGAGGTCGAGCGGGGGCTCACGATGGTGGACGGCGTCCTGCTGCTCGTCGACGCGTCCGAGGGACCGCTGCCGCAGACGCGGTTCGTGCTCCGCAAGTCGCTCGAGGCACGGCTGCCGGTGGTCCTGGTCGTGAACAAGATCGACCGGCCCGACGCCCGAACGATGGAGGTCGTGGACGAGGTCTACCAGCTGTTCCTGGACCTGGACGCCGACGAGCATCAGATCGAGTTCCCGATCCTGTACGCGGACGCGCGAGAGGGTCGATGCGGCCCGATCCCCTCGGCGCTCCCCGAGGATCTCGAGCCGTTGTTCGACGCGCTGCGCGAGCACATCCCGGCGCCGTCGTTCGAAGAGGGCCACCCCCTCCAGGCGCTCGTCACGAACCTGGACGCGTCGCCGTACGTCGGCCGGCTCGCACTCTGCCGCGTCCGCAACGGCACGATCCGCCGCGGGCAGGAGGTCGCGTGGTGCCGCGCCGACGGCACGATCGAGCCCGCCAAGGTCTCCGAGCTCTACGTCACCGAGGCGCTCGACCGGGTCGAGGCGGACGAGGCCGGACCCGGCGAGATCGTCGCGGTGGCCGGCATCGACGAGATCACCATCGGCGAGACGCTGGCCGATCCCGACGACCCACGGCCACTCCCGGTCACCCGCGTCGACGAGCCCTCGCTCTCGATGACGATCGGCATCAACACATCGCCGCTCGCGGGCAGGGACGGGACGAGGCTCACCGCGCCCCAGGTGAAGGCGCGCCTGGACCAGGAGGTCGTCGGGAACGTGTCGATCCGCGTCCTGGACGGCGACCGCCCCGACCGTTGGGAGGTGCAGGGCCGCGGCGAGCTGCAGCTCGCGGTCCTGGTCGAGGTGATGCGGCGCGAGGGGTTCGAGCTCACGGTCGGTAAGCCGCAGGTCGTCACGCGCGAGATCGAGGGAAAGCTGCACGAGCCGGTGGAGCGCGTGGCGATCGACGCACCCGAGGAGTACCTCGGCGTGGTCACGCAGCTGCTCGCGCTCCGCAAGGGCCGGATGGAGAACATGGTGAACCACGGCACCGGGTGGATCCGCATGGAGCACCTGGTCCCGGCCCGGGGCCTGATCGGGTTCCGGACCGAGTTCCTGACCGAGACACGCGGCACCGGGCAGCTCCACCACGTGTTCGAAGGCTACGAGCCTTGGCACGGGGAGCTCCGGACGCGACCGACCGGCTCGCTCGTCGCAGATCGAGAGGGCGTGAGCACCGCGTTCACGCTGCTCACACTCCAGGAGCGAGGGTCCATGTTCGTCGGGCCGGGCGAGGACGTGTACGAAGGGATGATCGTGGGCGAGAACGCCCGCGCCGAGGACATCGACGTCAACCCCACGAAGGAGAAGAAGCTCACCAACATGCGCCAGGCGAACTCGGAGGAGTTCACGCGGCTGATCCCCAAGCGGACGCTCGTGCTCGAGCAGGCGCTCGAGTTCATCCGAGAGGATGAGAGCGTCGAGGTGACGCCGAACCACGTCCGCCTGCGCAAGGTGACGCTCCCGCTGCAGGAACGCGCGAAGGCCTCCAGACGCGGCCGCCCGCCGGCGGAGGCCTGACCTCCAACCGCGTCCCCCTGGCTCTCCCCGACCGACTCCGTCACACCATCGCCACATCCCGCTCGGGATGCCTCCGAACTCCGATCCACCCGCGCTCGAATCTGTCGAGGAACGGCCGGTGACCTTCGGAACGGTGGTGGTCCGATCGGTGACGTCGCGAACTCGGTTCCCCGTGGCCTTGATGTGCCTCGCGCTCGTTGCGGCTGGCTGCACCGGCCTCGTGGCCTCGGAGACCCGTGAACAGGGGATCCACAAGATCCAGCACGTGATCGTGATCATGCAGGAGAACCGCTCGTTCGATTCCTACTTCGGAACCTACCCCGGCGCGGACGGCATCCCGATGCGGCACGGACGCCCCGACGTCTGCGTGCCGGACCCGCGGCTCCGCGTCTGCGTGAAGCCGTTCCACGACCCCTCGTTGATCAACGAGGGCGGCCCTCACGGCGAGCTCGACGCGGCACGGGACATCGACGGCGGCACGATGGACGGCTTCGTCGCGTCCGCGCTCGAAGGCCACCACCAGTACTGCGCTGCCAACCCGTTCAGCCCGGACTGCACCGCGGACACGGGACGTCGCGGTCAGCCCGACGCCATGGGCTGGCACGACGAACGGGAGATACCGAACTACTGGGCGTACGCGGATCACTTCGTCCTGCAGGACCACATGTTCGAGTCGGTGCGTTCGTGGAGCCTACCGTCCCACCTCTCGATGGTCTCCGCCTGGTCGGCCACATGCTCGACGCCGGACGACCCGATGAGCTGTACGACCGACCTCGCCAAGTATCCGACCGATCCGGTGGAACCCACCTTCGGCTCGACGCCGTTCGCGTGGACCGATATCACCTACCTCCTCCACCGGGTCGGCGTCAGCTGGAAGTACTACGTGGCCGAGGGTACCCAGCCCGACTGCGCCGACGATGCCATGTTCTGCGCGCCGCAGCCGCAGGCGGTCGGCACCCCGGAGATCTGGAACCCGCTCCCGGGGTTCGAGGATGTCAACCAGGATGGCCAGGTCGGCAACGTCCAGACGGTGAGCAACTACTACCGCGACGCGGCGCGGGGCACGCTCCCGAACGTGTCGTGGATCGTCCCGAACGCGGACGACAGCGAGCACCCGCCGGCGTCCATCGCCACCGGTCAGGCGTGGGTGACGGGTCTGGTCAACGCGGCCATGAGCGGGCCCGACTGGGGGAGCACCGCGATCTTCCTGGCCTGGGACGACTGGGGAGGCTTCTACGACCACGTCGTCCCCCCGACGATCGACGACGCCGGCTACGGGCTGCGGGTGCCGGCGCTCGTGATCAGTCCCTACGCGAGGCCTGGCTCCATCGATCACCAGACGCTGTCGTTCGACGCCTACCTGAAGTTCATCGAGGACGACTTCCTCGGCGGGCAACGGCTCGACCCTGCCACCGACGGGCGTCCGGACTCGCGGCCCGACGTACGCGAGAACGATCCCGCGCTCGGCAACGTGCTCGCCGATTTCGACTTCTCGCAGCCGCCGAGCCCGCCGCTGATCCTGCCGCCGTATCCCACGTAGCCCTCCGGTTCGGACGGTCCCGCCGAGCCCCTGGACGAACCCCGCAGAGGTGACATACCTTGCGTCGCGTCCACCCGCGATCGAAGGATCGGAATACCGCATGCGGTCGAAACGCCTCCTGTCCGTCCTGCTGGTCACGGCATCGACGCTGGTGTTCGCGTCGGCGGCCGGGACCGCGCCGGCGCCGCCAGCCACCTGCGGTCCCGGGGACGCTGCCGGGACGCTCGGCGTGGGCGATCCGTACTACCCGCGATTCGGCAACGGCGGGTACGACGTGCAGCACTACGACCTCGCGATCCGATACGGGCCCCGCACGAACCACCTCCGCGGGGCGGCGACGATCACGGCTCAGACCACGCAGAGCCTGAGCTGCTTCAGCCTGGATCTGGTGGGCCTGACCGTGCATGCGATCACCGTGAACGGCGACCCGGCGACGTGGTCGCGGTCCCATCACGAGCTGATGATCACGCCCGGCGCACCGCTCGCCTCCGGCGCGGACCTCTCCGTCATGGTGAGCTACGACGGGTTCCCGAAGGGGTTCGTCATCCCGAGCCTGGGCGCCGTGTCCGGGTTCATCCGGACCCGCGACGGGGTGATCATCGCGGGGGAACCCGAGGCGGCGACCGCGTGGTTCCCGGTCAACGACCATCCCAGCGACCGCGCCTCATACACCTTCCGGATCACGGTGCCGAACGGCTACGACGTGGTCGCCAACGGGGTGCGCGAGTCGAGGACGACGAACGGGAACTGGACGACCCACGTCTGGCAGGCGCACGACCCGATGGCCAGCTACCTCGCGACGTTCGACGTGGGCGAATGGAGGATGCGGTTCCGCACGACGTCGAGCGGTCTGCCCGTGATCGACGCGATCGACCCCGACGTCCTGCCGCGCGTGCGAGCCTCCGTCCGGCGCGAACCCGAGATCCTCGGCTTCCTCGAGAGCCGGTTCGGCCCGTATCCGTTCGAGTCGGCCGGCGGGATCTTCCCGGACACCGGCCGTCTCGGCTTCGCGCTCGAGACGCAGACGAGGCCCGTCTATTCGCGCGCCTTCTTCCCGAACGGCGAGTCGGTCATCGTGCACGAGCTGGCGCACCAGTGGTTCGGCGACCTGGTGGCCGTCGACCGCTGGGAGCACATCTGGCTCAACGAGGGGTTCGCGACCTACGCGGAGTGGCTCTGGAGCGAGCACGAGGGGTTCGGGACCCCGCGGCGGACGTTCGAGGCGATCTGGGGTTCGATCCCGAGCCGCTCCCCCTTCTGGCAGGTCGTGATCGGGGACCCCGGGGTCGGCGACCTGTTCGACGGGGCGGTGTACGTCCGCGGCGCGATGACGCTGCAGGCGCTCCGCAACCGGGTCGGCGACGACGCGTTCTGGACGACCCTGCACCTGTGGACCGAGCAGCATGCGTTCGGCACGGGCACGACCGACGCGTTCATCGCGCTGGCCGAACAGGTCTCCGGTCAGGACCTGAGCGACCTGTTCGACGTGTGGTTGTTCACGCCCGGCCGGCCGCCGGCCTCGGGCGTCACGGCTTCGGGCGTCGTCAGGACGTCAGCGACGGCGACCGACCACGCGAGCGCTTGGCTCCGGGCGTTCGCTCGCCGTACCGCTCCCTGAGCTCGGCGCCGATGCGGGCGAGCTCCTCCCGGACCTCGGCCGGGTGCAGGATCTCGACCCATCGGCCGAACCCCGCGAGCTCTCCCGCCAGGCTCCGGGCCGACCAGCTGCGGATCTCGATCTCGACCTGTTCGCCGGCGTCCTCGCGGACCGACAAGCGGTTCCCCAGGGACGACCTCAGCCACGGGATCGCCTCGGCCTCCACGCGGGCCGTGGCGCGGAAGGTCACCCGCTTCTCGTCGAGCTCGGCGACGACCGACCGCCAGTGCGTCTCGAGGTCGAAGCCCTCCGGCCGTTCCACGGGATCCTTCGTCGGCGTCACCGCGCGCACGCGGCTCAGGCGGAACGTGCGCATCCCCGCATCGGTCGCCGCGATCAGGTACCAGACCGACGCCTTCGCCACGAGGCCGAGCGGGTGGACGGTCCGCTCGGTCTCGGGGCGGTCCGGGGCCGCATAGACGATCCGGACCTGGACGCCCTCGACGACCGCTCGTTGCAACTCGTCGAGGTGCGCGGGTGTCGGGACGTGCGTTCGGTCCCAGCTCGCCGGGTCGATGACCACCGCGGACGCCGCCGCCTCGGCCTCGGCGCGGAAGGGCTCGGGCAGGGCGCGGACGAGCTTGCGCAGCGCCGCCTTGATCTGCGGTGTTGCCGACGCCGACGGTCCCGCGACCAGGAACAGGGTCCGCGCCTCGGCCGCGGTCAGCCCGCTCAGGTCCGTTCGCGCACCCCCGAGCAGCGACCAGCCCCCGCCTCGTCCCGCCTGTGAGTAGACGGGGATCCCGGCCATCGCGAGCGCCTCGAGGTCCCGGCGCGCCGTGCGCTCGGAGATCTCGAGCTCATCGGCGAGCCCCGCGGCCGTGACGCGCCCTCGAGCCTGCAGGATCAGCAGGACGGCGACGAGACGGTCGGCTCGCACGGTTCGAGGTTCTCACAGAAACCGGCCACAAGATGGCCATGTTGATGGTGCAGGATGGCCGTCACACCGATGAGTGTCCGCTCGTCATCCGGTCGACACAGGGACCCGACACGAGGAGGGAAGCGATGACGATCTCAGCGATCGAGGCCGAGGGCCTGGTGAAGACGTTCGGGAAGGTCCGTGCGCTCGACGGCGTCGACATGGTGGCCCGAGAGGGCACGGTCTTCGGTCTTCTCGGACCCAATGGCGCCGGCAAGACCACCGCGATCCGGATCCTGTCCACGCTCCTTCGGCCGGACGCGGGCCGCGCCTCGGTCGGCGGCTTCGACGTGGTGCGGGAGCCGGCAAAGGTGCGGGGGCTGATCGGGTTGACCGGCCAGTACGCCGCGGTCGACGAGCTGCTCTCCGGGCAAGACAACCTGTTCATGCTCGGTCGGCTGTTGGGCCTCTCGTCATCGTCCGCTCGAGCCCGGGCCGCGGAACTGCTCGGGGCCTTCGATCTGTCGGACGCGGCGACGAAGTACGTCAAGGCGTACTCCGGCGGGATGCGGCGGCGGCTCGACCTCGCCGCGAGCCTGGTGGGGCGTCCTCGGTTCCTGTACCTGGACGAGCCGACGACCGGCCTGGACCCGCGGAGCCGGCTCGAGCTGTGGGGGATGATCCGCACGCTC
>Ga0307287_10000904_pt1 | contig 10020 bp, 10 predicted proteins | sample ER_DNA_141_FD_194485 | JGI IMG/M metagenome (GOLD analysis project Ga0307287, IMG submission 194485) | Bulk soil microbial communities from the East River watershed near Crested Butte, Colorado, United States - ER_DNA_141 | ecosystem: Environmental > Terrestrial > Soil > Floodplain | place...
TTGGTGAGGAAGGCGTGCTCCTGGAGGCGCTCCGCGAGCATCCGGCTATCGAACTCGACACCCTCGACGAAGATCTCCGGGTCGGGCCAGAACGTGATGATCGTGCCCGTCTTCCGAGACGCCTTGCCCTTGGTCAGCTTCGTGGTCGCCTTACCGCGCGCGTAGGTCTGCGTCCACGAGGCGCCCTCGCGCATCACCTGGACGACCAGCTTCTCCGAGAGGGCGTTCACCACGGAAACCCCCACACCGTGGAGCCCACCCGAGATCCGGTAGCCGTGGCCGCCGAACTTGCCCCCGGCGTTCAGGGTCGTGAGGACGACCTCGACGGCGGGCCGCCGGTCCTTGGCCTTGGGGATCGGCTTGATGGGGATGCCGCGCCCGTTGTCCTCGACCTCGACGCCGCCACCCTTGAGCAGGCGCACCGTGATCCGGTCGCAGTCACCGGCCATCGCCTCGTCGATCGAGTTGTCGACCACCTCGTAGACGAGGTGGTGCAGACCCCTGCTCGACGTGGTGCCGATGTACATCCCCGGGCGGAGCCGGACGTGCTCGATGCCCTCGAGGACCTGGATGTCCGCCGATCCGTACTGTCCGGGCTTGGTCGGCGCCGCCCGCTTGGTTGTCGTACTTGCCACTTCACCTCCGTCACGGAACGCGGGCGCGCCGGACTCGAGACGACGCGTCTCAGGGGCCGACGGAACCGCGGTGGTACGCCCCTTGATTCTACCAATCGGGGGTGACGCCGAACGCGTTTCGACGCCCCATCCGAGGCTTCGTGTCTAACCACGAATGCCTTGCGCTACAAGCCTTTCCGCGGGTCGGCTCGCACGACCACCTGCACCCTGGCGACGCTCCCGGGGCCGATCGCCATCTCGGCTCGTTCGCGGATCTGATCGGCCAGGAACCGGACCTGCGCGCCCCAGGGTCCGGTGGTCGCGGCGACCACCAGGACGCCGTGTTCGAGGCTCACCGGGGCGGACTCCGCGGCCAACCGGGGGCCCACCACCGACGCCCAATCGGACGCGAGCTGGCCGATCGGCATGCCCCGCGCGAACGTCCGCTCGCGCAGCAGACCGTCGACGACGTCGCCGATCCTGGTTGCCTTCAGGGTCCGCTCGTCCTTGCGGTGCGCGAACCCCTTGGAGTGCGGCATCCCGATCAGGCCCCTCGGGCGGCGACGGTCCCGGCCGACACGTCCAGGACGAGCGACGAAGGTTCGGGCACGTGGGCGTCGTCGGCAACGCTGACGAGGACCTGTCCGCGGCCCGCGAGCCGTTCTCCGACCAGCCGCTGCCGGCGCGGGTCGAGGGCCGAGAAGGGGTCGTCCAGGAGCAGGACCGGGCGTTCCCGGACCTCGTCCGCGACCGCGCTCCCGAGCCCGAGCCGCAGGCACAGCGCCGCCGCCCAGGCCTCCCCGTGGCTCGCGAAGCTCCGGGCGCCGAGGTCCCGGACCGCCAGCGTCAGGTCGTCGCGATGGGGGCCGACCAGGGTGGTCCGCCGGATCAGCTCGTCGCTCCGGCGTTCGGCCAGCCGGCGTTCGAACGCCTCCTCGAGCGGCTCCCCGGTCACGTTCGGAGCGTACTCGCAGGCGAGGCCGTACCCGGCGAGGTGGCGGTACTCCTCCCCCGCCGGCGGGGCGAGCCGCGTCGCGGCCTCCGCGCGGAGTCGGATCAGCGCGGTCCCATTCTTCACCAGCTCGGCGTCCCAAGCCTCCATCCCGGTGGGTGAGCCGCGTCCCTCCCATTCCTTGAGCAACCGGTTGCGCTGTCGCAGCGTGCGTTCGTAGGCCGTCATCGCGGACTCCTTGAGCGGCCACAGCGACCGGATGGCCTCGTCGAGGAAGTCGCGTCGCTTGGACGGATCCCCGATCACGACCACGAGATCGTCCGGACCGAAGTACACCGCGCGAACCTGCCGCCGCAGGTCCCGCTTGCGCCGCACGGTCGATCGGTTCACCTGGACGCGGTTGGCGCCCCGTCCGGGGACCTCGACCTCGACCAGGACCTTGCCCGCCTCCTCGGTGAGGACCTCGCCGCGCGCGTACGCGGGGCCGTCCGCATCACGGCGGACCACCGGTTCGGTGGACGACGTGCGCGGCGACTGGAGGAAGAACAGGAAGGCGATCCCCTCGAGCAGGTTGGTCTTGCCCTCGCCGTTGGGGCCCGCGACCGTGATCAGCGCGTCGGGGAGGTCGTCCAGGCGTGTCTCCGGGTGGTTGCGGAAGTCCCGGAGTTCGACCCACGCGAGCCGCACCCCGTCGTCAACCGACCGGCGTCGGCAGCCTCACCGGCATCACGAGGTACGTGAACTCGTCCGACTCGCCGCGGACGATCCCCGGCTTCAGCCCGTCCCGCACCTCGAGCCGAACGGACTCGCCCGACGCGGCGGCCAGGCCGTCGGCGAGGTAGCCCGGGTTGAACGCCGCCGTGAGGTCCTCGCCCTCGTACCGGGCCTCCACCGCCTCGACCGCTTGACCGAGATCCGGCGATGACGACGAGAGCTTCACGCCGAGCGCGTTGAACTCGAGCCGGACCGGCGAGGTGTCGCGGGCGAGCAGCCCGACCCGGCGCACCGCGTCGATCAGCTGCTGCCGCGAGACGGTGAGGCGGCTCTCGTACTGCTCAGGCAGGAGCTGGCGGTAGTTCGGGAACTCGCCTTCGATCAGCCGCGACGTGAGCATCAGGGGCCCGACCTGAAACGAGACCTGGCTCTCGTCCACGAACACCTCGACCTCGCCCTTCTCGACGGCCTGCGCCGCCCGGCCGGCCTCCGACAGGGCGCGCTCGGGGACGATCGCCCGCGCCTCGCCTGCGGCCGTCGCCACGAGGTCCCGAACGGCGAGCCGGTACGAGTCTGTCGCGACCAGCGTCACACCCTCGCGGCTCACCTCGAGCAGGATCCCCGTCAGCACGGGCCTGGCCTCGTCGCGCGATGCCGCCCTGGCCACCTGCCCGACCGCCTCCGCGAACCGGGGTGCCTCCGCGACGATCCGCGTCCCCGACGGTGGCTGCAGCGCGGGGAAGTCCTCGGCCGGCAGCAGCCGAAGGGAACCCTCGTACGCCGCGCAACGGATCCGGGCCTGCGACTGATCGGTCTCGAACTCGACCGGAGCATCCGACAGGCTCTTCACGGTGTCCGCGAGCAACCGCGCGGGGACGAGCGAGATCCCCGGCTCCCCCACCTGCACGTCGATCGACAGCCGGGCCGAGACCTCCAGATCCGTCGTGGTGAGCGTCAACGCGCCCTCGGGCGACGCCTCGATCAGCACCCCGGTGAGGGCCGGGATCCCCGGCCTCGACGAGACGCCACGTTGGACCGTCTGCAGCGCCTCCGACAGCGCGTCGCGATCACACCGGAACTTCACGTGTGCACCTCCTGACTGCTTCTTGGTTCATCTCTTACTTCCTTTAGTAGCAGTAGGGGCTGGGGAAAACGGGGATAGCAGCCCATCCTCCGAGCGTAGCGGGCCCGTGAGACATGTGGACCGGCTGTGGGAATCGGTGGACGCGTTCGAGCTCCGCCCGGTCCCGTCCCCGGCGCCTCCCGCGTTCCCCACAGGGCCGTCCCCACGGCCGGGACAGTCGCTCATCCCGCCCGGGCCCGGCCGCGGATGATGCGGGACAGATCCTGGACCTGGCGGTAGGTGGCCGTCCGGGCGCGCATGTCCTTCTCGACCTTCAAGATGCCGTGGCGGGCCGTCGTGTGGTCACGCCCGCCGAACGTCTCGCCGATCTTGACCAGGGACTGCCCGCTGCACTCGCGCATCAGGTACATCGCGACGTGGCGGGCCGTCGTCAGCGGCCGGGATCGGTTCGGCGAGATCAGGTCCTGGACCGACAGGCCGAAGTAGCGAGCGCTCTCCTCCAAGATCAGGTCCGGCGGGATCTCGGCCTCGGCCTGGGGCAGCAGGTCCTCGAGCGCCTGCTCCGCGAGCTCGCTGGTGATCGGTTGCCCGGTGAGGTCGCCCCACGCGACCACCCGCACGAGCGCACCCTCGAGCTCGCGGATGTTCTGGTCGAACGTGTTGGCGATGAACTCGATCACGTCGTCGGGGACGTGGAGCTCGTCGCGCTGCGCCTTCAGCTGCAGGATCGCGATGCGGGTCTCCAGGTCCGGTGGCTGCACGTCGACGCACAGGCCGAGGCGGAACCGCGACTGGAGTCGTTCCTCCATGCCGAGCTCCTGCGGCGGGCGGTCCGATGCGATCACGATCTGGCGGTCCTTCTGGTGCAGCGCGTTGAACGTGTGGAAGAACTCGGTCTGGGTCTCCTCGCGCTTGGCGAGGAACTGGATGTCGTCGACCAGCAGCACGTCGATGTCGCGGTACCGCGCGGCGAACTGGTAGCCCTGGCGTTCGCGCACCGCCTTGATGAACTCGGCCATGAAGCTCTCGCTCGTCACGTACTTCACGCGTAGACGCGGGGACAGCCCGAACATCTGATGCCCGATCGCGACGAGCAGGTGGGTCTTGCCGAGCCCCACGCCGCCGTAGATGAACAGCGGGTTGTAGGCCTTGGACGGCGGCGTGTCGGCGACCGCCATCGCGGCCGCGTGCGCGAACCGGTTCGATGGTCCTGCGACGAAGGTCTCGAAGGTGTAGTTCGGGAAGGGCAGGCCCGGGGCGCCGAACGCCGCGCGCTCCGCCATCGGCTTGTGTTCGGGCGGATCTGGCGGTTCACGTTGCGGTGCAACCTCTTCGGGGGGTGCCGAATCCAGCTCGATCGAGACGGGAAGACCGACTGCCTCGGCGGCCGCGTCGCGGATCAACCCGACGTAGTGCTTGGCGAGCCGGTCGCGCACGTACTCGGAGGGCGCGACCACCTCGAGCACCCCGTCGTGCAGGCTCGTGGCGCGAACGCCCCCGAACCACATCGAGAACGAGCTCTCGGAGAGCTCTTCCTGTGCGCGTTCGACGACGTGCGCCCAGGTCCGTTCGGCGGCTTCCTCGAACGATGCGATCGCCATAGCTATCCACAGCGCCTTTCCACAGTTGTGGAAACTCTTGGGGGAAGAGATGGCGTCACACGGTGAGGATCGACGCCCCCGGGGAACGAGGCCGGACTATAGCACCGCGGTTTTCCCCATCGCCCCGTCGGAGGGGCCTCTTGTCACACTTTCTCGTGCATCCTCGTGCATCGAACACGTCGAGGCCGGTCTTCGGCGACCAGGCCGGCGTGGGAAGGCCTCCGCTATACTGCGCGAACCGCCGAAGGCAGCTCTACCGGCGCGACGACGAGGAAGATCGCGATGTCCAAGCGAACCTACCAACCGAACAACCGCCGCCGTCACCGCAAGCACGGGTTCCGCGTACGGATGCGAACGCGGGCGGGCAGGTCGATCCTGGCGCGACGGCGTGCGAAGGGCCGGACGCGGCTGTCCGCGTAGGTACGTCGACGAGCGCGGATCGGGTCGCGCGGACCCTGTCCTCCGGCCAGGCATTTCACGGAGAACGGGTGGTAGTGTTTGTCGCCCCCGGGGCCGGGTCGGCAGCGTTCGTTGCCGGCCGGCGGATCGGTGGCGCGGTGCTCCGCAACCGGGCCCGGCGGATCCTCCGGGCCGCGTGGCGTGAGCTCGCTGACGAGGTCGAGGATGGATACGACGTCGTCGTGGTCGCAAGGGCCGCGATCGTCGGAGCCCGGACACAGGAACTGGTGGCGGAGGTTGCGGAGTTGCTCTCGCGCGCGCAGGTGATCCGGACGTGAGCCACGTGCACCGCATCGCCTGGAGGGCGGGGGCGCCGGCGCGGCTCGCATTGCTCGGCCTCATCCGGCTGTACCGCGTCACGCTGTCCGGATGGCTGGGCGGCCAGTGTCGCTTCTACCCCACCTGTTCGCGCTACGCCGAGGACGCGATCCGGCTGCACGGCGCGGTGCGAGGCATGCTGATGGCGGCGTGGAGGATCGCCCGATGCGGCCCGTTCACTCGCGGCGGCGTCGATCGCGTCCCCGCGCCGAGGCATGTGACGGAGTATGACGCCGTCATACACGCGGAGCCTGGCCGATGATCGGGCTTGCCCCGTGGCAGGCCTTGCTCGACGGGCTAGGCTGGGTGGTCGCCCAGATCTACGACTTCATCCCGAACTACGGGGTGACCATCATCCTGCTCACCATCGTGATCCGCCTGGTCCTGCTCCCGCTGGGCATCAAGCAGGTCCGCTCGATGCAGCACATGCAGATCGTGCAGCCGAAGATCAAGCAGATCCAGGCGAAGTACAAGGGGAACAAGCAGCGTCAGCAGGAAGAGATCATGAAGCTCTACAAGGACTACGGGGTCAACCCGTTCTCGGGGTGCTGGCCGGTGCTGCTGCAGTTCCCGATCCTGATCGCGATGTACTCGGTGCTGCGGTGGCCGCAGCATCCGATCCACGTCCCCACCGAGAGCGGCCTGTACGCGGCCGTGTCGCAGCAGATCCCCGAGACGCTGCCCCCCGGCGATCCGAACGGGGAGCCGATCACCACCCAGGCGCAGATCGAGGACCTCGACCTCCCGGGGTCGACCTCGGGCACCTCCTTCCTGGGCATGAACCTGCTGTGCTCGGCCGTCCACGCCGGCAACCCCGATGCGACGCTCGCCGCGAAGAGTCCGACGGGGCAGGACCTGGCCTATCCCGTCGACTGCGGGAGCGACGTCGTCGACCGGATCCCCTACTACGTGTTCGCGGTGCTGATGTTCGGGACCACGTTCTTCCAACAACGCCAGATGCAGCAGGCCACCCCGCCCGGGGCCTCGAACCAGCAGCAGGCGCTCCTCAAGGTGATGCCAATCGTGTTCGGAGTCTTCGGCGTCTTCTTCCCCGCCGGCCTCGTCCTGTACTGGACGACCTCGAACGGGTGGCAGATCGGTCAGCAGTACTTCATGCTCAAGAGCCGGCCGACGGCCGAACAGCTGGCCCAGAACGCGAAGTCCAAGCCTCAGAAGGCCGAGAAGAAGGGGTTCATGGCCTCGATGATGGAGCGCGCGGAGCAGCAGCGACAGCTCCGGGGCGGCACGACCCCGAAGCCGGGGAGCAAGAAGCCGGGGAACCCCAAACCACCCGCGTCCAAGGGCGGAACCGGCGGCTCGCCCGGGTCGGGTCGTGACGAGCCGGGGTCCAACCCGAAGCAGCCAGGGTCCGGAGGCAACGGCCGTGGAGGAGATCCGAAGAAGCGCCCCAAGCGTTGAGGAGGCCGTCGAGGCCGCCCTCGGCGAGCTCGGGCTCAGCGAACAGGAGGCCGACGTCCAGGTCGTCCAGGAGCCTCGGTCCGGCGTGTTCGGGGTCGGTGCCCAGGAGGCCATCGTGGTCGTCCGCTCGCGGATCAAGCCCGACGGCGACCTGAGCGAGGACGACCTCGACGAACAGGCGGAGATCGCGACCGAGTTCCTCGAGGGCATGCTCGAACGGATGGGCATCACCGCGACCGTGGAGCCGGCGTTCGAGGACGGCACGATGTATGTGGACGTGATCGGCCGCGAACCCGACGACGAGGACATGGGCCTGTTGATCGGCCGGCATGGCCAGACGCTCGAGGCGATCCAGGAGCTCGCGCGGGTGGCCGTCGGTCAGCGCACGGGACTCCCGGCCCGGGTCGTCGTCGACATCGAGGACTACCGCAAGCGCCAGATCGAACGACTGTCGGCGCGGGTGCGCGAGATCGCCCTTCGGGTCGCTCGGAGCGGTCGCTCGGAGACGCTCGAGCCGATGAACCCCTTCCTCCGCAAGATGGTCCACACTGCGGTGGCCGAGGTCGACGGGGTGGGCAGCTCCAGCGAGGGCGAGGGGGCGGAACGGCGCGTCGTCATCCATCGAACGAGGTAGGCCCGGCGGCCGACGTCAAGGTGTCGTTTCACGTGAAACACCGATGAGCGACACCGAGGCCCTCCGAGCACAGGCCGCGAGCCTCGGCGTCGCCCTCGATCCATCGCAGGCATCACGACTGATCCGGTTCGAGGAGCTGCTCGCCGACCGGGCCATCCCGCAGGGCGTCGTCTCCGCTTCGGACGCGACCAAGATTCGGGAACGCCACATCCTGGATAGCCTCCGAGCGGCCCCGGTCGTCGAGGGCGCCGACCTGGCCGCCGACCTGGGCTCGGGCGCCGGGCTGCCTGGGGTCGTGGTCGCCATCTCGCTCCCCCGGCTTCGGATGCTGCTCGTCGAGCGCCGTCCTCGACGTGCGGCCCTCCTCGAGCTCGCCGTGGAGGAGCTGCGCCTGCCGAACGCGACCGTCTTCGCCGGCCCCGTCGCGGAGATGCCGAGCCCGGTGGACGTCGCCTTCGCTCGCGCCTTCGCCCCGTTGGACCAGGCCTGGGCGCAGGCCCGTGGTGTCTTGCGGCCGGGGGGGCGCCTCGTCTACTTCGCGGGAGCCGCGACGACGATCCCGACGGCGCCCGAGGGCGCCGTGATCCTGGATGTCCTGCGCACACCCGTGCTTGAAAGCTCGGGTGCCCTGGTTATCATGACTCGTCAGTGACGAAGCCCTCTTCCTCTCGGGCAGCTGATTCGTCCTCCACACCGGAGCCCCCGTCCACAGGAGCAACCGGCGCTTCAGGGACGCAACCGACTGCCGCGCAACGCCGTTCGAAGGCCATCGGCCGCAGTTCGGCGGCCTCGAACGCGGACTCCCGCCGGGCGCGGATCATCGCGGTCGCCAACCAGAAGGGGGGCGTGGGCAAGAGCACCACGGCGGTCAGCCTTGGGGCGTCCCTCGCCGAGCTCGGCTACATGGTCCTGGTCGTCGACCTCGACCCGCAAGGCAACGCCTCGACCGGGCTGGGGATCCGTCACGAAGAGCGTGAGGTGACCGTCTACGACGTGCTGGCGGACGAGGCGCCGATCGAGGGCGCGATCGTCCCGACACCGATCGACAACCTGTTCGCGATCCCCTCCACGATCGACCTCGCCGGCGCGGAGATCGAGCTCGTGAGTCAGTTCTCGCGCGAGCTGCGCCTGAAGAAGGCCATCGAGCCGCTCAAGCACGACGCCTACGACTTCGTGTTCCTGGACTGTCCGCCCTCGCTCGGCCTGCTGACCGTGAACGCGCTCGCCGCGGCCGAGGAGCTCATCGTGCCGATCCAGTGCGAGTACTACGCGCTGGAGGGGCTCGGCCAGCTCCTGCGCAACGTGCGGCTAGTGCAGCAGAACGTGAACACCGACCTGCGCCTGACCGGGATCGTGATGACGATGTTCGACCCCAGGACCAAGCTCTCCGAACAGGTGGTCGCCGAGGTCCGTCGCTACTTCGGGGATCGCGTGTACCGGACGATCATCCCCAGGACGGTCAGGCTCTCCGAGGCACCGGGCTTCGGCCAACCGATCACGGTCTACGACCCCCATTCGAAGGGCGCCGAGAGCTACCGAGACCTCGCCAAGGAGGTCGCCGCCCGTCTCCCCGACGAGAGCCCACTCCCGAACGTCGACGACGTGCCGAGCGTCGTGATCCCCCGACCGGAGGCACCGCCCGGCAGGGCCCCGCGCCCCCTCATCGGCCCGGAGGATCGCCCAGCCTCCGGCCGGTCCGAGCCGGTCGCCCGCGTCGCTGCCGACGAGGACCTGGCCGCGATGCCCGATCCCGGGGTCGAGCCCGACGCCGACCCGACCGACGATGCTCCCGGCGAGCCTCCGGACCGACCGCCGGCGGACGCCGCCCAGCCCGAGACGGGATCCCTCGGCGAGCCCCAACCGCCCCGAGCCGTCGAGCCGCCCCCCGTCGCCCCGCCTCGACCTGTTGAGCCGCCCCCCGTCGAGCCGCCTGGAGGCGTCGAGGCGCCCGCCGGTGGCCAGGGCGTCTCGCACCCTCCGGCCGAGTCGAGTCCGACCGTCGACCAGGAGTCCAGGGATGTGGTCGAAGAGCCGATGGATCTGAACGGTGACCGCACGCAAGCTGAACCGGAGGATGAGATGCAGCTCGACCGAGGGGCTTCGACCGATCCGGGCGGCGGAAAGCGCCGGCGCGGTCTTTTCCGCAGAGGAGGAACCTGATGAAGCGAGGAGGACTCGGCCGGGGGCTGTCGGCGCTGCTTCCGGGTGCCGTCGAGGAGGGGTTC
>Ga0307287_10000913_pt1 | contig 9982 bp, 10 predicted proteins | sample ER_DNA_141_FD_194485 | JGI IMG/M metagenome (GOLD analysis project Ga0307287, IMG submission 194485) | Bulk soil microbial communities from the East River watershed near Crested Butte, Colorado, United States - ER_DNA_141 | ecosystem: Environmental > Terrestrial > Soil > Floodplain | place: USA...
CGCCGGGAGCCCAAGGCCGCGACCTACTCGTACGAGCAGCGGCACCAGGCGAAGCTCGACCCGGCCCAGGAGCGGAGGCTCCGGTCGAAGAAGAAGGCCTGGGAGTGGTTCCAGACACAGCCGAGGGGCTACCGGACCACCGCCGTGTACTGGGTGATGAGCGCCAAGAGACCCGAGACCCGCGACCGGCGGCTCGAGACGCTGATCGAGGACTCGGCGAAGGGACGAAGGGTCCCGCCGCTCCGGCCGCGGACGGGTGGGCGCTAGACGGCTAGAGGTATGAGCGCAAGCCCCACAGCTCCGGGAAGAACCGCTTGCTCAGCGTCGAACGCAGGTACTCCACGCCCGAGGAGCCCCCGGTACCGGACTTGGCGCCGATCTCTCGCTCGACCATCAGCACGTGGTGGTAGCGCCATTGCGCGAACCCCTCGTCGTGGTCGAGGAGCCGCTCCGCGACGGCGAAGAGAGGGGCGTGATCGGCGTCGCGGGCCATCCGAAGCAGGCTCTCGAGCCGTGCCTCCTCGTCGTCCCCGGGCATCGGCAGGCCGTGCCGCTCGAGCAGCGCGACGAACCCGTCCCAGACGGTGGGCTCGTCGAGCCGCCGGGCCAGCCGCTCCAGCTCGTCGGGCGAGGCGGCGAGGTCGCGGAGATACCCGGGCTGTTTGAGACCGGAGAGGAACTCGACCTCCCGGAACTGCGCCGACTGGAAGCCGGACGCCGGGGTGAGCAACGAGCGGAACTCGAGGAAGTCCTGCGGGGTCATCGTCTCGAGCACCTCGATGTGGTCGATCAGGACGCGTTCGATCGCGCGCACACGTGTGAGGTAGTGGCGCGAGCGTTCGGTATCGCCTTCGAGCATCTTGTCGCGCACCGACTCCAGCTCGAAGATCAGCTGCTTGAACCACAGCTCGTACGCCTGGTGCACCACGACGAACAGGAGCTCGTCGTGCACCGGCGGATCTGAACGCAGCCGCTGGAGCGAGATCAACTCGGGGACCGCCAGATACTCCCCGTAGGTGAGGAGACCCTCCGCGGCCGGCTCGGTCAGCCGGCCCATCCGCCGAACCCGGCCGCTGGATCGCCCCGGCTCGTTCACAGCGTCGATGCTAGTCGGCGAGCGCCCGGGACAGCTCCTCGAGGCTCTCGAGGTTGTGCCCCGGCAGGAACTCGTCGATCGAGGGCAGCGCCGCCGCCATCCCGCGCGCGAGCGGCTCGTAGTGCGGGCTCCCCTTCAACGGATTCACCCAGACGATCCTGTGGACGAGCCGCCGGAGCTTGGCCATCTGGTCGCGCAGCAGGTCGGGCTCGCCGCGTTCGAGCCCGTCGGAACAGATCACGGCGACCGCGCCGCGGATCGACGCGCGCTGGCTCCAGCCGTCCACGAGCTCCTTGAGCGACGCCCCGATCCGGGTCCCACCCTCCCAGTCCTCCACGAGGTGGCCGATCTCGCGAAGGGCTCGGTCGGGATCCTTCGTGCGGAGCGTCCGCGTGACGCGGGTCAGCCGGGTCCCGAAGCAGAAGACCTCGACGCGCCGGCCGGCCGCCATGGCGGCGAACGCGAACTGCATCAGCGCCCGCGAGTACGGCGCCATCGAGCCCGAGATGTCCAGGATCAACACGAGCGGACGGGTCCGGCGTCCACGGTCACGCCACGCGCGCTCGAAGGGCTCGCCCTGCGTGCGGAGCGAGCGGCGCAGGGTTCGGCGGACGTCGAACCGCGGGCCGGACGAGGCGGCCCGGTAGCGGCGCGTGCGCCGCACCGGCAGCTGGAGCGCGAGCTTGCGGATCAGGTGCGACACGCGAAGGCGCTCCTCCTCCGTCAGGTCGCCGAACGACTTCTCGCGAAGCATCTCGGCGGCGCTCGCTACGATCCGGATCGACGCCTCGCCGTCGGTGAGCGCGTCCTCCTCGAGCTCGTGCCATTCCCGCGCGATCACACGATCGTCGAGCTCGTCCCCCTCGAGCGCGCGTTCGTCCTCGGCCATGCCGTCGACGTCCGGCGTCGAGCCGGGGATCGGGAGCTCGAGACGGAACCCCGTCCCGAACCACGCGGCGAACGCCTCGTCGAACGCCTCGACGTCCTCCGGCCGCGAGATCAGCGAGGACCGTCCGGCCCAATACAGGTCGTCGCGTTCGAGCACCCCGAGAGCCCCGGCGGCCCGGCAGAACGTGACGATCCGCCCGGTGCCCACGGGCAGGCCGCGGCGCCGCAGGTCGCGCCCGAAGCCGATCAGGCGCTCGAGCGCGTCGGGGTCAGGGGCGCTCGCGACCATCGACGACCTCGCCCAGACGTTCGACCGCGAGCTGTTGATCGTCGTGATCCTTGAGCACGGCGCCGAGCGTCGCCGCGGCGATCTCCTCATCCAGGTGCTCGGCGCCGAGGAACGAGACCGCGTTCGCCCAGTCGATCGTCTCGGCCACGCCGGGGCGCTTGGCGATGTCGAACCCGCGAAGCCGGCTCACGGCGGACGCGACGTCGCGCGCCAGGGCCCGTGGGACCTCGGGCGCGCGGGCGCGGATGATCTCGATCTCCCGGTCGAGCGCCGGGTGATCGATCCAGTGGTACAGGCACCGGCGCTTGAGCGCGTCGTGGAGCTCGCGCGTGCGGTTCGAGGTCACGATGACCACGGGCGGCTCCTCCGCGGCCACGCGCCCGATCTCGGGGATCGTCACCGCGAACTCGGACAGGACCTCGAGCAGGAACGCCTCGAACTCGTCGTCGGCGCGGTCGAGCTCGTCGACGAGCAGGACGGCCTTCGAGCCGGCGCGGATGGCGGCGAGGAGCGGGCGCTCGACCAGGTACTCGGGTCCGAACAGGTCCTCGACGTTGGCCTCCGCGGTCACGTCTTGCATCGCGCGGACGGCGATCAGCTGCTTGGAGTAGTTCCACTCGTAGAGAGCCTGACTCGCGTCGATGCCCTCGTAGCACTGGAGCCGGATCAGCTCACGATCCAGCAGCGAGGCGAGCACCTTGGCGACCTCCGTCTTGCCCACGCCGGCCTCGCCCTCGAGCAGCAGCGGTTTGTCGAGCGACACCGCGAGGAAGATGGCCGTGGAAAGGCCTCGGTCGGCAAGGTAGTGCTCGCGCGCGAGGCCCTCCTGGAGCGACTCGACCTCGCCGAACGGCATCCGACCCATCGTGCCGAAAGCCTACCGGCCGCCCGGCCGAGCGAGCGTCGGCGAGGCCTACGCCTCCGGCACGGCCGGGGGCGGGGCGGCGAGCACCGGGGCTCGGATCCCGCGCTCGCTCAGCCGCTGGGTGATGCGGGCGCGCAGGATGCGTTCGACATCGACCTTCTTCGACGGCTTCGTCTCGGCGACGACCCGGATCACGACGTCGCGATCGTTCGTCGTCTCGACGCCGAGCACCGAGGGCCCGTCCATGACCCACGCCTTCATCTCGGCGTCCCTCCGCAGCTCGTCGCGGAACTCGTCGAACAGCTCGTCCAAGACGCCGCGCACCTGCTCCGGGTCCTGGCCGTACGCGATGTGCGTGTCGACGATCGCGCGGGCCCACCCTCGCGACTTGTTGCTCACAAGCACGATGTTGCCGTTCGGCACGATGTGCAGGGTCCCGTCGTACGCGCGGAGCGCGGTCGCCCGCAGCGTGAGCCACTCCACTCGCCCCAGGATCGGGTTCGCCGGCGTGCGGATCTCGACGATGTCACCGACGCCGAACTGGTTCTCGAGCAGGATGAAGAACCCGGTCAGCGTGTCCTTGACGATGCTCTGCGCGCCGAAGCCCAGCGCCACGCCCACGATCCCGGCGCTCGCGATGAACGGGGCGAGCGGCACATCCATGTAATTGAGGATCAGCATCCCGGCGACCACCCACACGACCACGACGAAGGTGGCGGAGAGCGCGTGCGCGAGGGTGGCAGCGCGCTGCAGGTTGCCCGCCTCGGACAGGTGCGGCGCCTGCTCGAGCTTCCGCTGGAACCGTCCGACGATCACGCGCAGGATCAGCGTCGTGAGCACCGCAGCGACGACCGTCAGCACGATCGGCAGGCCCACATCCGCGAACCAATCCCCGAACCCGCGTTCCTGCGCGAGCACCCTCAACATCCACCCATCTAGTCAGACCGTCCCGCGAGCGTCAAAGACCGAGGCCGGGCGCGACGCGCCCGGCCTCGGTCTGCCGTGCGGGGCGTCTCCCCGACGTCTATCGTGCCTGCGCCTCCTCGAGGGCTCGGCGCACCAGCACCTTCACCAGCTCCAGGCGGTATTCGGCGCTCGCGAACGCGTCACTCGGCGGGCTCGTCCCCTCCGCGGCTCGCTCCGACGCCGCGGCCGGATCGGCGCCCCCGGCCAGCTCCTCCTCCACGCCCGCAGCCCGCATCGGCCGGTCCGCCATGTTCGTGAGGGCGACCGAGGGCCCCGCGCCGTTCTGCGCGAGCGCGGCGACAGCCACGAGCGCCCAGTCCTGCGCGCGGCGCTGGAACTTCAGATAGCTCCAACCGCGACCCGCCGTCTTGGGGACGCGGATCTCGGTCAGGACCTCGTCGGTCGCCAGGTCGGGTTCGAACAGGCCCTTGAAGAAGTCGCCCGCCCCGACGTTCCGAACGCCCCCCGGCCCTCGGACGACCAGCTCCGCGTCGAGGGCCGTGAGCACGCTCGGCATGTCCGAGGCCGGGTCGGCGTGCGCCACCGAACCACCGATCGTCCCGACGTGGCGGACCTGCGGGTCGCCGATCTCGCCTGCGGCGTACGACACGATCGGACACAGCTCCTGCAGGACCTCGCTGTTCGCCACGTCGTGGTGCCGCGTGAGCGCCCCGATCGCGACCCGGTCTCCGTCCTCCTTCACGTACTTCAGGTCCTGCAGCCGCGAGATGTCCACGAGCAACGAGGGCCGGGCCAGGCGGACCTTCATCAACGGCAGGAGCGAGTGACCGCCCGCCAGGAGCTTCGCGTCGGTTCCATCCGAGAGCGCCTGGATCGCCTCGTCGACCGAGTCCACCCGCCGGTATTCGAAGGGCGCCGGGATCATGCCGCACCTCCCCTCGCGTCGCGGATGGCTTTCCACACGCGCTCGGGCGTCGCAGGCTTGCCGATCTCGGTCACGCCGAGGTGCGACACCGCGTCCACGATCGCGTTGATCACCGCCGGCGGGGCCGCGATCGTGCCCGCCTCGCCGATCCCCTTGACGCCGAGCGGGTTCGTCGGCGAGGGCGTCTCGGTCCGATCGAGCTCGAACGTGGGCATCTCGGCCGCCGACGGCACGAGGTACTGCGTCAGCGTGCCGCTGACCAGGTTGCCCGCCTCGTCGTAGATAACCTCCTCGTACAGCGCCTCCGCGATCCCGTGGGCGATACCGCCGTGGACCTGCCCGTCGACGATCATCGGGTTGATCACGACCCCGCAGTCGTCGACCGCCACGTAGCGGAGCAGCTGCGCGAAGCCGGTCTCGGTGTCGACCTCGGCGACGCAGACGTGGGTCCCGAACGGCCAGGTGAAGTTCTTCGGGTCCCAGGTCGCGACCGCGGTGAGATCGGGCTCGTAGCCTTCGGGGAGGTCGTGCGCCGTCCACGCGGATACGGCCAGTTCGGGGATCGTTCGGACCTTGTCGGGCGCGCCCTGGACACGGAACGCCCCGTCCCGGAACTCGAGGTCGTCCTCCGCCACCTCGAGCTCGTGCGCCGCCAGCGTTCGAGCCTTGTCCTTGATCTTCTGCAACGCGACGTGCAGCGCCGCGCCGCCGATCGAGATCGAGCGCGAACCATAGGTGTCCATCCCCAGGGGGGCGATCGAGGTGTCGCCGTGCAGGACCTCCACGTCGTCGGGGTGCACACCCAGCTCGTCGGCCGCGATCTGCGACCAGGTGGTGTCGTGGCCCTGCCCATGAGGCGAGGTGCCGATGGTGAGCGTGACCTTGCCGCTCGGTTGGCACCGCACCTGGGCGGCCTCCCAGCCGCCCGCCGCGTACCGGAGGGCACCCAGGATGTTCGACGGCGCCAGCCCGGACATCTCGATGTAGCTGGAGAGCCCGATCCCGATCTGTTTCACCTCCCCGCTGTCTCGGCGGGCCACCTGCTCCTTCCGGTATTGCTCGTAGTCCGCGAGCTCGAGCGCGCGCTCGAACGCCGGGAGGTAGTCCGCCGAATCGATCTGCAAACCCATCAGCGACGGCTTCGCCTCCGCATGGCTCGGCGCGAAGCTGATCCGCCGGATCTCGGCCGGGTCCTTGCCGACGTGCCGCGCCACGGTGTCCACCGCGCGTTCGACCACGTAGGTCGCCTCTGGCCGTCCGGCCCCCCGGACGGCGTCGGTGGGCGCCATGTTCGTCATGACGCCCGTGAACTCGTACCAGTAGCCCTGCGTGTCGTAGGGGCCCATGTACACCCAGCCCCCGAGCTCGGGGATCCCCGGCGTGAGGAGCTGGAAGTACGCGCCCATGTCGCACAGCTCCTTGACCCGGAACCCGAGGATCTTCCCCTCCTCGGTCGCGGCGACCTCGACGTCGTGGATCACGCCGCGTCCGTGGACGGTGACGGCGTAGTTCTCCGAGCGGTCCTCGATCCACTTGACCGCGCGGCCGGTCCTGCGAGCGAGCGCGAGGCAGAGCGCCTCCTCCGCGTAGACGTTCAGCTTGGCACCGAACGCCCCACCCACGTCGGGGGCGACGATCCGGAGCTTGTGTTCGGGGATCCCGGTCGTGCCCGACAGGGTGAACCGCGCGATGTGCGGGATCTGCGTCGACGTCCACAGGGTGAACTCGCCCATCGCCGGCACCACGGACGCAAGCGCACCGCGCGGCTCGATCGGGCTCGGCGCGATCCTCGGCGCCTCGAACCGGAGCCGCAGCTGCACGGGCGCGCTGTCGAACACGCCCTGGTCGCCGCCGCCGCCGTGGCTCCAGTGCACCACGGCGTTGGTCCCGAGCTCGTCGTGCACGAGCGGCGAGTCGTCCTTCATCCCCTCCTCGATGTCGAGGACCGGATCGAGCTGCTCGTACTCGACGTCGACGACCTCGGCCGCATCGGCCGCCTGGCCGCGCGACTCGGCGACGACGGCGGCGACGCCGTCGCCCTGGAACCGCGCCTTGTCCTTCGTGAGCGGCCAGTGATCCGAGGTCTTGATGTCCTCGGTGATCGGCCAGACCATCGGCAGCGGGCCGGCCCACTCGCCGGCCAGGTCGGCACCGCTCCAGGCGCCGACCACGCCCGGCATCTCGAGCGCCTTCGAGACGTCGACGCTCACGATGCGCGCGTGCGCGAACGGACTCCGCACGACCGCCAAGTGCAGCATGTCGGGGAGCGTCAGGTTGTCCACGAAGCTGCCCTGCCCCGTGATGAGCGAGGCGTCCTCCTTGCGGAGCACCGACGTTCCGACGAACTTCTCGGTGATCGCCATCTCGCCCCCTCAGGCCTTCGCGCCGGACATCTGACCGGCGGCGTCGAGGATCGACTTCACGATGTTGTGGTAGCCGGTGCACCGGCACAGGTTGCCCTCGAGCGACTCGCGCACCTGCTCGTCGGTCGGGTCCGGGTTCTCCTTCAGATAGCTGGCCGCCGCCATGATCATGCCCGGCGTGCAGTACCCGCACTGGAGGCCGTGGTTGCGATGGAACGCCTCCTGGATCGGATGCATCTGCCCGTCGGACGCCATCCCCTCGATCGTCGTGACCTCCCTGCCGTCGACTTGCACGGCGAGCAGGTTGCACGACTTGACGGACTCGCCGTCCACCAGGACGGTGCACGAGCCGCACGACGTGGTGTCGCATCCGACGTTGGTCCCGGTGAGCCCGAGGGTCTCCCGGAGGAAGTACACGAGGAGCGTGCGCGGCTCGACGTCCGCCTGGCGCGCGACCCCGTTGACGGTGACCGACACGTTGGCCACGGTTCCCCCTTTCAACGGGTGAAGACCGATCGTAAGCCCGGGGGCTCGGGCGCGCGAGTCCGTGTCGGAGCAACGAGTCAGGGCTCGGGCCAGGTCCCCGGCGGGGCGGCGCTCGCCTCGTCCGCCGAGCAGTCCGTCCCCGTGCCGTACACCGTCCCTCCCGAGGCCGCGACGCGGATCCAGAAGCACTCCCCGGTCTCGGCCCGGGCCGAACCCGTCCACGCCCCCCGGGTCGCGAGGACGCTGACCACCTCGGGATCGTTCGAGCTCTGGTCCGGGTCGATCAGCAGGAGGTCGTCGATCCCGCCCTCGACCGTCAGGGTCTCGCGATCCGCGTCCGCGAGCGAGCCGGCCGTGGCCATGTGCTCGGCGGCCTCGGCCGCCCGTCGCAGGTTCGCCTGCGCGTACGCGACGGCGCCCGTCCGCGCGACCGGCCGGAACACCAGCACGAGCACGACCAGCAGGATCCCGCCGACGACGAGCGGGACGACCACCTTCCAGAACCCTCGGTTCGAACCGGACACGGCCGGACGATACCCAGGGCGTTCGCGCATTGACTTGACCGTTCCCGAGGCCCGGAGGGATAGTCGCATCACCGTCGTTGGGGCGCCTGGACCTTGCGCGCCACCGGCTCCGAGCGAGGAGGTTGTTCATGCTGCCTTCGAGGTTCGAGTATCACCGACCGGACTCGCTCGAGGAGGCGATGCACCTGCTCGCCGAGCACGGCGACGAGGCGAAGGTGCTGGCCGGCGGGCAGAGCCTGATCCCGGTGATGAAGCTGCGGCTGGCGGCGCCCGCCCACCTCGTCGACATCGGCCGGCTCGGGCTAGACACGATCGCCGAGGCCGACGGCCACCTCGCGATCGGCGCCCTCGCACGCCACCGTGACCTCGAGCGATCCGATCTGTTGAAAGCCCGGTACCCCGTGATGGCCGCCGCGGCGCCGCTGATCTCCGACCCGATCGTCCGCAACCTCGGCACGATCGGTGGATCGCTGTGCCACGCGGACCCCGCGGGCGACTGGGCTTCGGTGATGCTCGCGCTCCAGGCCTCCGTGGTCGCACGGAGCACCCGCGGCGAACGCGAGCTGGCAATCTCCGAGTTCCTCCAGGATACGTTCACGACGGCGCTCGAACCCGACGAGATCGTGACCGAGGTCCGGGTGCCGCAGCCGGCCGGGGCGTCGGGCGGCACGTACCTGAAGCTCGAACGCAAGGTCGGCGACTACGCCACGGTCGCGGCGGCGATCCACCTTTCCCTGTCCGACGGGACGATCGAGCGCGCGGGGATCGGTCTGACGGGGGTCGCGTCCAAGAACCTGCAGCCGACGGACGCCGAAGGAAGCCTCGCGGGTGCCGAACCCACCGAGGCCGCGTTCGCCGAGGCGGGGCGTCTGGCGGCCGAGGCCTCCTCGCCGGTCACCGACGTCCGCGGATCCGCGGACTACAAACGCCACGTCGTCGATGTGTACGTGCGACGGGGGCTCGCCCGGGCGCTCGAGATGGCCCGCGCCGCCTGAGGACGGAACTCGATCTCGAAAGGGGAACGATGCACATCACCATCAAGGTCAACGGCGCCGACCGCAGCGCCGACGTCGAGCCCCGGATGCTCCTCGCGCACCTGATCCGGGAGGAGTTCAGGCTCACCGGCACCCACGTCGGCTGCGACACCACCAGCTGCGGCGCCTGCACGGTGCTGCTGGACGGCCGGCCGATCAAGTCCTGCACGATGTTCGCCGTGCAGGCCGACAGCCGGGAGGTGACGACGGTCGAGGGGCTGCTCCAGGACGGACAGCTCCACCCGATCCAGGCGGCGTTCAAGCAGGAGCACGGCCTGCAGTGCGGGTTCTGCACGCCGGGGATGATGCTGACCGGCACCGCGCTGCTCGCCGAGAATCCCGCGCCCACCGACGAGGAGGTGCGCTGGGCGATCTCCGGCCAGGTCTGCCGGTGCACCGGCTACATGAACATCGTCAAGGCGATCCAGGCGGCCGGCCGCGACATGGCGGCGGGCCCCGCCGAGACCGCCGACGCCACCGTGGCGAGCTGAGGGGGTCCCATGGCTGCCGAGACCGAAGAGATCAGAGGGATCGGACACAGCGTCCGGCGCGTCGAGGACGACCGGTTCATCCGCGGCGCCGGCA
>Ga0307287_10000916_pt1 | contig 9948 bp, 12 predicted proteins | sample ER_DNA_141_FD_194485 | JGI IMG/M metagenome (GOLD analysis project Ga0307287, IMG submission 194485) | Bulk soil microbial communities from the East River watershed near Crested Butte, Colorado, United States - ER_DNA_141 | ecosystem: Environmental > Terrestrial > Soil > Floodplain | place: USA...
TCGCAAGGGCACCCACCGGTGCCGGAACGGACTCGAGCACGATCGAGAAGGCTCCCGCCTCCTCGAGCGCGAGCGCGTCGTCGATGAGACGCCGCGCGGCGCGCGCCGTCTTCGCCTGCACCTTGAATCCACCGAGCTGCGCGACCCGCTGCGGCGTGAGACCCACGTGCGCCATGACCGCGATGCCGTTCGCGGTGAGGGTGCGGACCGTCTCGACGACCTCGGCGCCCCCTTCGACCTTGATCGCGTCCATGCCCGCCTCTTTCAGAAAGCGCGCGGCGTTGCGGAGAGCGTCGGACGTGCTCGCCTGGTACGAGCCAAAGGGCATGTCACCAATGAGGAGCGGCCGCGTCGCGCCGCGCGAGACCGCGGCGGCATGGCGAACCATGTCATCCATCGTCACGGGGACGGTCGTCGGATAGCCGAGGACGACCATGCCGAGCGAATCACCGACGAGGATGACGTCGATGCCCGCCTGATCGACGAGGCGCGCGAAGGCCGCGTCGTAGGCGGTCATCATCGTGATGCGTTTGCCGTCGCGCTTCATCGCGACGAGGTCGGGGACGGTGATCTTCTTCGGGGCCGGCGTGGAAGCGCCGGTGTACTGGTCGCTCACTTCGAACCTCCGTCCAGGCCGGCTGCGGGCCGGTCCCGGCGTCAATGCAATCGTACCGCTCCCTCGTATCTCGCACGATTCATTCCAGATCACGGATGGACGGCAGGAGCAAGGCGGCGAGCGTCAGAACGACCGTGATCGCCCCGGCGAGGATGAAAACGAACGCCGGTCCCTGGCTCTGGGCCAGGAACGCGGCCGCGATTGGCGCGATCGGAAGGAGGAGCGTCCCTCCGAAGTAATCGACGCTCGTGACACGTCCCAGAAGCCGTCGCGGCACGTGGACCTGGAGCGCGGTGACCCAGAGAACACCGAAGCACGCGAAGCTCAGGCCGTTGATGGCGCTCGCAACGAGGGCGCCGGGCACTGTCGGGACGAGGCCGTAGATGAAGAAGGCCACTCCGCTGAGGGTTCCGAAAAGGTACATCGCAAGACCGGTTCGCCGGATGCGTACCTGCGCGATTGCCGTCGCTCCGATTGCCTCGCCAACGCCGATCGCCGCACTGATGTAGCCGTACATCTCCGCACCGCCACCAAGGACCGTCGTTACAAGTAGCGGGAGCGCCACCGCCATGGCGCCGATGAACGCGGCCACGATCAAGGCCCAGCCGAAGATCGTGACCCAGAGCCACTGCACCGAGAAGACGAACGCGAACCCCTCGCGTATCTCGCCCAGGATCGAGCGCCGCGCCTCGCTGACGAGAGGACGAGCGCGCGTAAGTGCGACCGCGCCGGCGGACAGAAAGAACGTGACCGCGTCGAACGCGAAGGCCGCGGCGGGACCGGCTGTCGCTACGAGGAGGCCGCCCACGATCGGTCCGCCGACCCGCGCACCCTGCCGAGAGAGGCCCTGCACCGCGTTGCCCGCGATGAGGATTTCCTCAGGCACGAGCTCGGGGATGATCGCGCCGAGCGCCGGGACGCTGAACGCGCTCGCCGCGCCGAACAAGGCGTAGGTGACGTAGAGGTGCCATATCTGAAGGGTGCCCGCAAAACCCAGGATCGCCATGATGCCGACGGTGATACCGCTTGCGAGCTCCGTCACGATGATCAGAATCCGGCGAGGGACGCGATCCGCCACCGCGCCACCGATCAGAAGGAACACGAGGCTCGCTCCCGTGTACGCCGAAACAAGAATGCCAAGCTCGAGCGGAGAACCGCCCAGCTGCAGGACCTGGAACGGGTAGGCGATGTTCGAGACGAACGAGCCGAGGAGCGTCAGGGTCTGTCCGGTCCAGAGCAGCCGGAAGTCGCGATGTCGAAGTGGCTCGACGATGCGAGGGAGACGCATGGCGCCGGACCCTAGCAGCGATGAGGAACCAAGCCTCTGGGGATAGCGTTAGAGCAGAAGTGATGCGCTTCGCCGCGCTCGCGTTCACGCTGCTCCTCGCCTCCTGTGTGAGTTACGTCGTTGACTACATCGACTTCGTGAAAGCCAACGGCATCACTTTCGTCGGGGGGTACACCACGGACGACCGCCTCGGGCGCGCCCTGACCGACGCCGACCTCGGCGCGGAGCAGTTCCGCGTGAAGCAGAGCCTCGCGAGCGCCAACAAAGGGCCCGGGTACCAACTGTCGGACGGCGACGCCGCGTTCGTCGGTGTCGGCGAGCCCGTCTACGCCGTGACTGGTTACGCGCCGACGTTCCGACTCGCGGCGCGGCGCGACGGCCGGCTCGTCCTGTACGAGGCGGACACGAACCCCGCCGCGAGAACGGGCCGGGACCTGCTCGACATCGAGGGCAAGGTCGTCGGCATCGCGCTCGTGAGCGGAAAGGACGGCCGCACGATCCTCGGGCGCATCACCGACCGGTCACGGATCGACGAGCTGGTGCGACTCGTCGTCTCGGCGCCGGTCGATCAGAGCCCTCCGCAAGCGGCCACCTCGCCTCAAACTCCGCTTCCCACCCCAACAACAGCGATCCAGATCCGCACCTACGGCTTCTCCGTCGCGTTCGAGCTTGCTGATGGCACCGCAACGCGGCGCAACTACGACCTCGCCAGCGGCGTCCTGCACCGAGGAATCCTGGTCGCCGGGGCCTTCCGCTTAGCGGTGGAGGAGCTCGTTGCGGCGGCACCGACCCCCACCCCGTTTCCGTCGACGATCAATTTGACGCGACGTTACGACCTCGCGCGCGCGATCCGGGTGACCATCAAGGCACGACCCACGGCGTCGAGCCAAGACCCGAGCCTCCTCACCAAGCTGGCCACCGCCCTCGACACGGAGCTCCCAGCAACGCCGACCTCGCCTGGCGTGGGGGATGGCCCAGTCATCCTCTTCGAATTCGCCGACCACTACGTCTCGCTCTTGTACGAGCGCGACTCCAATCTGCTTCGCGTGGGAGTGCCCGACGATGAGCTCGCGGTACGCCCGAGCGCGGAGGTACGCGCTCTCCTCGACTCGCTGCGCTAAGCCTGGGCGCCGTCCCGAGTAGCGGTAACGGCGAACAGCACGACGCCGGCAAGCACGACCAACGGTATGGCCGGCGCCACGGCAGGCACGGTCGAGATCGCGATCGCGCCGGCCAGAGCGCCGGCCACGAGGGCGATCACGATCGATGCGCGGTGCCACCAGTCCGGCCGAACCCCCAGAGCGCTTAGCTCGGTCAAGAGGCCGGTGAGGGTTCCGGTGAGATACGTGGTGGATCGTCCGGGAGCGACTCCGCGCGTCGTTGCCGCTTGCAGACCCATCGCGATCCCCGAGGTCGCTATGAGCGCGAACGCCGCCAGTCCGTTCGGTGTGGCGTCAGTGAGGATCCAGCCGCCGAGGAATATCGCCTGCAGCGCGGCCTCCAGCATCAGAGCGCGCGTGACCGCGCGTGACCACGGCGTCTCGCGGGGAAGCACTCCGACGATGCGCGCACCGGCAAGCACTCCGATCCCGTAGCCACCGACGGCAACGATGCCACGGAGCGCGTTGCTGGCCGCGCCCTGTCCGATCGCGACGCCGAGAAGGACGAGGTTCCCGGTCATCACGGCTGTGAAAACGTGGAGACCGAGGAACGCGACCGCATCGACGGCGCCCGCCGCGAACGTGAGCGCGATAAGAAGGGCGTCGCGGCGGCCTACATCGGACACGCGTTAGCTCGCGGCGAGCTCGCTGATGACGTCGGGAAGTGTCGAGAGGTCCCGAAGCACGCGCGTCGGTGACATATGGAGGGTCTCGACGTGCCGGTCGATGAACACGGTGCGGAATCCGAGCGCGGACGCGGGCCGCATGTCGTGGAACTGGCTCGCGCCGACATGCACCGTCCGTTCGGTGGACGCGCCGCTCCGCTCGAGAAAACGGCGCCAGTGCCCGAGCGCCGGCTTGTAGCTGTGCGCGTCCTCAGCGGTGATCGCGAGGTCGGGTCGGATGCCGAGGCGGCCGATCGAGAGCTCGAGCAGATCACGGTCGACGTTCGAGAGGATCGCGAGGTAGCGACCCTGATCGACGAGGGCGCGGAGGGCCGCCGGGACTTCGGGGAAGGGTCGCCAGTCGGCGAGCGATGACGGCAGCGGCGACGGCTTGTCATCCGGTATGGGCGAATCGAGCGAGCGGAGAACGCGCCGGCCAACGCGGTCGAGCACGTCCCTATAAAGCTGAAAGCCCTCGGCCTCGAATTGGGCCTCCATCGCGATGTACCACTCGGCGAGGGCTTCGCGGTCGGTCCCCGGAGGAAGGAGCGGCAACAGCGCGTCGGTTATTCCCCGCTCCCAGTCGATGAGGGTCCCATAGCAGTCGAACGTGACCCATTCGACCGGCATATTCACCAGGCGCGGAGGCGCGCTAGAGCGAGAAAGGCAATGGCTGGCACGAGGCCCAGGGCAGCCGAGACGAGAAGCCCGACAAGGACCGGATTGAGCGAGAGAGGAGCGGCCACGACGGCAGTGAGCCAGAGCGGCGCGATGAGCACCGGCTGGACCCGCTCGTCGAGCGTCCAAAGTTGCAGTGAGACCACACCCCAGAGCAGCCCGAATCCGACTCCTAGGAAAAGCACGATGGCGACCGTTTCCTTCGGCACGCCGTCAATGAAGCTGTGGCGCGATCGACGTCGCGAAGTACGCGCTGTCCTCAAAGCCGCGGAGCGCATCGCGCGTTGGCGTTGGCGCGGCAGCGTGCCGCTCGGGATTGGATCGCTCCGCGATCCGCTTCAGCACCGGGGATGGATCGAGTTGCGCGGCCCGAGCGCTGAGATACAGATCGCCGAGGGACATGAGCCAGTCGCGGTAGTCGCGGCGCTGATCGTCGATCGACGCCGCCGCGATCCCGCGCTCGAGCCACTCGGGCCGGCCGCCCTGCTTCAGGATGCGCGACGCATACGCGAGGTACTCGTCGATAAGGACATGCGCCTCGCGTTCGTGCACGATGCCGCGAATGATGGCGCAGCGCGGCGCGTCCGAACGCACATAGAGATCGCAGATCTCGTCGAATACGGCGAAGGCTTCGTCGCGCGGCCCGAGACCGAGCGCTGCCGAGGCGTTCGCGGCCTGCGGTAACCGCGCCATGAGATTCGAGAGCCTTCCCTTTTGCGGCCCGAACGCGGCCGCAAACGCGCGGTCCCGCTGCTCTCGCCAGATCCGGATCGGCGCGTCGAGCCGTTCCAGGCGCTCCCGGAGCTCCGTGAGCGACGGCTCGTCGGTCATCGCGCCAGTCGTTCGGCGAGCTTCTCGACCAGGCGCCGCGCGACCTCCGTTTTTTTCAGCAACGGCAGCTGCTCCACGCCGTCGGCGCTGACGAACGCGACCTGGTCGTCGTCCGAGCCGAAACCCGACTGCGGAGCCGCGACATCGTTCGCGACGACGAGGTCGAGCTTCTTGTCGCGGAGCATCCGGCTGGCCTCGGCGGTCGCGTCGCCGGTCTCGGCCTTGAAGCCGATGACGACCGTGCCAGGTCGGCGCGCAGCAACGATCGCCTTCAGCAGGTCCGGGTTCTCGGTCATTCGAATAGTCATCTCGTTGCCGAGATCCTTCTTCTTGAGCTTTGTCGTGATGCGCTCGACGGGCCGGTAATCCGCGACAGCCGCCGCCATGATCACGGCGTCGGCACGGGGTAGGTGCGCCAGGACCGCGTCCTTCATGTCATCCGCGCTCTCTACGGCGAACGTGCGCACGCCCGCCGGCGGGGTCAACGCCGTCGGGCCGGTGATGAGGGTGACCTCCGCTCCGGCGTCGCGCGCCGCGGCGGCGATGGCGTAGCCCATCTTGCCGCTCGACCGATTCGACACGAAGCGCACCGGATCGATCGCCTCGACGGTGGGACCGGCTGTGACCACGACCGAGCGCCCGGCAAGTCCCTGCGTGAGACCGAGCGCGTCGTCGATCGCGGCCTCGATGCGCTCGAGAGACGCGAGCCGGCCCGGCCCGATGTCGCCCGACGCGAGGGGACCTGTCTCGGGGTCGATGACCCGAACCCCGCGCGCGCGGAGCGCGGCGACATTCGCCTGCGTCGCAGCGTTCTGCCACATGTGCGTTTCCATCGCCGGCGCGACGATGACCGGCGCTGACGTCGCGAGCACGGTGGTCGCGACGAGGTCATCGGAGAATCCGTGCGCGAGCCGCGCGAGGACGTGCGCGGTCGCGGGTGCCACGACGACGACGTCGGCCTGTCGGCCCATGGCGACGTGGCCCGCGGCGCGCTCGTCTTGCATCGAGAACATCTCGATCTCAACCGGCCGGTGCGTCAGCGCCTGAAACGTCAGTGGCGTGACGAACTCGGCCGCGCTCTTGGTCATCACCACCTGAACGGTGGCGCCTCCTGTCATGAGATGACGAGCGAGCTCGACCATCTTGTAGACGGCGATCGATCCCGTCACGGCGAGCACGACGAAGCGGCCGCTGACGCGGCTCAAGCGTTCAACTCCCAGAGGAGGCGCAGCCCTTCGAGGGTCAGGTCCTCGTCCACGCGCTCGATGGCCTTGGCGAGCGGCGCGATCGTCGCGGCAAGGCCGCCGGTCGCGAGAACTTTGGGGGTCGCGGGCAGTTCCGCAATGAGTCGCGCGAGCAGGCCCTCGACGAGCCCGACATAGCCGAAGAGGATCCCCGAGCGCAGGCAATCAGCGGTGTTCTTCCCGATCGCGTTCGCCGGCGGCGTCAGCGGGACGCGGAACAGCCGAGCGGCGCGCCCGAAGAGCGATTCGGCCGACACTTCCAGGCCCGGCGCGAACGCGCCTCCGAGAAAGTCGCCCTCGGCACTCACGACGTCGAAGTTCGTGGTGGTGCCGAAGTCCACCACGATCGCGGGGCCGCCGTATCGGCGGTGCGCCGCGAGGGTGTTGGCGATGCGATCGGCGCCGACCTCCGACGGGTTATCGACCCGCAGGCGCACGCCGGTCTTCACGCCCGGGCCGATGACGAGGGCGGGCCGATCGAGGTAGCGCTCCGCGAGCCGCGTGAACGATGCGGTGAGCGGTGGCACGACCGAGCCGAGCACGAGCGCGTCGACATCGTCGAGCGACAGATCCTCGCGACCGAGAAGCGCGTCGACCATCACAGCGAGCTCGTCCTCGGTCTGGTCATGTCGCGTCGCCGTGCGCCATGTCGACACGAGCTTCGCGCCGTCATACGCGCCGAGGACAACGTTCGTGTTCCCGACGTCGGCCGCGAGGAGCGTGGTCATCAATCCTTCGCTTCCGTCGCCCCGGTGCGCATGCCGCGCTTCCCCATCACCTTGAGGCGCTTCGCGACGTTGGCGGGTACGTACTTGTCGATCGGAGCTCCGAACGCGGCGAGCTCCTTGACGCGCGACGCGGAGATGAAGAGGAACTCGGGCGCGGTCATGAGGTAGACCATCTCGATCTCGGCGGCGAGCGAGCGGTTCATGTTCGCCATCTCGAACTCGAACTCGAAGTCTGAAAGCGCGCGGATCCCGCGCACGATGAAGCTCGCGCCGGAGGCGCGGGCGAACTCGACCTGCAGCCCGTCGAACGCGCGGACCTCGACGTTCTGGTACTTCGCGCACGCTTCGCGCATCAGCTCGATGCGCTCGTCGGCGGTGAAGACGGTCTTCTTTGCAAGGTTGCGCCCGACGCCCACGACCACGCGATCGAAGAGCCGCGCTGAGCGCTCCACGATGTCGACGTGCCCGTTCGTTGGCGGGTCGAAGGAACCGGGGTAGATGGCGACGCGATCACTCATGCGGTCGCGATACCTCCTTACCGTCAGGCGTGCACGCCGCACGCGCAGGGTAACGCTAGCCGGTGGGTAGCGGGGTGGCGGCGCGGAGGCGTTCTGTGACCGCGCGCAGGATCTTGACCGCGATCTCTCCGTTCTGGTGGAGCACGTCCCGGAACTGGCTGTGTCCGAGGACAAAGCAGCGCATCGGCGTCGTCGCTTTCACCGTCGCGGTCCGAGGTCCGTTGTCGATGAGCGCTATCTCGCCGAAGAAATCGCCCGGGCCGAGGGTCCGCTTGCCCTGACTGGCATCCACCTCGGCTGTGCCCTCGAGGATGATGAAGAAGTCGCCGCCGCTCTTCCCTTTCTCGGTAAGAACTTTTCCGGCCGGGATGTCCACCTCGTCGGCGCGCGACGCGATGAACGAGAGCTCTTTGTCGGAACAGCTCCCGAAGAGCGGGACGGACCGCAGTCGAGTGACGCGAGCGTCGGCCACGGCGCGGAGTTTAGCCCTCGCTAGGCGATCCGCCTCCCCGACGAGTACACCTCGGCGATGAGCGGCGCTCCCATGCGATACGCGAGCTCGCGCTCGTCGTCGGTGTCCAAGACGACGATGTCCGCGCGCCTGCCGGCCACGAGCGCGCCGATGCGACCGCCGCGACCCAGGGCGTGAGCCGCGTTGATCGTTGCGGCGACGATCGCTTCGTGCGGCGTGAGTCCGCAGAGGGTCACGCCGAGCGCGATCGCGGTCGGCATCCCCTCGAGCGGCGAGGTTCCCGGGTTGTGGTCCGACGCCAGCGCGACCGGGACACGCGCCGCGATGAACCGGCGAGCCTCCGGCGGCGGGTACCCAACGAAGAACGCGCTTCCGGGCAGGAGGACCGCGGGCACCTCGGCACGGGCGAGCGCGCGGATGCCCTCCGCCGACGCGTTCGCGACGTGATCGGCCGAGCGCGCGTGCATGCGCGCCGCGAACGCGGACGCGCCGACGTCGTTCAGCTGGTCGGCGTGCATCGTCACGGCTAGCCCCGCCTTCTTCGCGGCCGCGAAGAGCGGACGGACGTCGTCAGTGTCGAACACGCCTTTCTCGACGAACGCGTCCACCGCTTCCGCGAGGCTTTCGTCGGCGACGGTCTCGATCGCCTTCGTCGCCTCACGGATAAACCTTTTGCGATCGTCGGTGTACGGCGCGGGCAGAGCGTGCGCGGCGAGATACGTGACCGCGACATCGATGGGCGCGTCCGCCTTCGCCCGCGCAAGAAGGCGAAGCTGCCGCAGCTCCTCATCGGGCTCGAGGCCGTACCCGCTCTTCACTTCGATGGTCGTCGTGCCAAGCTCCGCGGCGTCGCCGATGCGCCGTTTGAGCAGCATCAGCAGGTCGTCGTCGGCGGCATCGCGCGTCGCGCGGACGGTCGCGTGGATCCCGCCACCTGCCGCGAGCACCGCGAGGTAGTCGGCGCCGCTCCGACGGGTCGCGAACTCCTCCCAGCGCTCGCCCGCGTAGCAGAGGTGCGTATGCGGATCGACGAAGCCCGGCATGACCACGCGACCCTCTACGTCGACGTCGATCGCGCCATCCACCCGCTCGACGGTCTCGTGCGCGCTGCCGTGACCCGTCGCGACGATCGCTCCGTCGCGCGAGGCGACGAAGCCATCCATGACCGCTCGGACGTCGCCGGCCGAGGGCCCGACTCGGGGACGCTCCTCCTTCAGCGGCTCGAGTGTCAGCAGTCGCGCGCCGTGGAGGACGAGGTCGGCTTGCGTCACTTCCGCTCGACGATCTTCCAATATGAGTCTTTGCGCGAGATCTTGTCGCCACGAAACTCGAAGAGGTCGCAGCCCCGCACCTCGATGCGCTCGCCCGAGCGGGTGGTCCCGGTGAGGAGCCACTCCGAAACGCCCCGATCGCGAGCGACGAAGTGACGCTCGTCGCCATAGTGGACGTCCGGTATTCCCTCGAAGCGCGTGGCAAGCAGCGCGCGGACCGCGTCCTTACCTACCGCCCGCATACCCGAGGGAGTGGGCCCCCTCGGCATGTTCAAAACGCAGTCGTCGGTGAAGAACGACATGATCGCGTCGAGGTCGTGGCGGTTGAACGCATCGAGCACCCGCCTGAGTACCTGCTCGTCCACCATCTACTCGAGGAAGTGGCTCTCGATCACGCGGTCCCGCGTGAACCCGTCGAGCTTGAGAGCGTCCGCCGCGACCTGCAGCACCGCGTCGAGCGGAATCAGCCCGATCAGC
>Ga0307287_10000917_pt1 | contig 9947 bp, 11 predicted proteins | sample ER_DNA_141_FD_194485 | JGI IMG/M metagenome (GOLD analysis project Ga0307287, IMG submission 194485) | Bulk soil microbial communities from the East River watershed near Crested Butte, Colorado, United States - ER_DNA_141 | ecosystem: Environmental > Terrestrial > Soil > Floodplain | place: USA...
AGTACGTCAGTGCGCCGAAGACCGGCATCACGAGCACCTGGACGAGTGCATAGAAGGGAAAGACGACCATCCACGGTGAGGCGACTTGCAGGTTCGCCGCGGCCGATGTCGCCCGAGCAGGCGACCTGCTACGACACGGTGATGGTGACGTCCGGCGAGTAGGCGGAGGTGCGGCCGGGTCGACGCGTTGGCTTGGCAGAGGCAGTACGCAGCATTAATGAAGGAGCAGAGGTGCTCGCCCAGGTCCGCCGGAACGGCCGGCTCTGACGTCTACCTTGGCTAAGCGTCGAGGCCAGCCGGCATGTCCTGCTCGGGAATCGGGATCTTTGGTACGAGGAGGTCTTGAATGCGTTTTTCAGACGGCCAGCCAGCGCAACGCCTCCAGGAACGCAACCCTTAGAACTAAGCCGGGCGGTCGCTCTCCCCTCTTCCGCCGTGGGAACGCTTGCCGCCAGTCCCCGCGGTGGGAGTTCTCCGGCCGCCCGGCCTTATTACTACTGATCCCGCTCCAGCCCCTTACTTGCGCCGCCGCCGGAGCTCGACGTCGCGAACAGCCGTCACGGCCGCGTCCGCGAGGGTTGGCGGCCCAACTCCCTCACCGCAAGACACGGGCGCGGCCGCTCTTGATTCGCTAGCCGCGACGGACCGGTTCATTAGGCGACGCGCAGCGCCTCGCGCTGACCGCGGGTTCAGCGATCTAGCAAGACCTGTTCGGAAGCCGGGTTCCGGGTTTCGCTAGCCCCTGTAGTGGCATGACCTTCATGTGAGCAGCGAAACCAAATACCTCCAGCAACTGTTCGCCGCCTGCCACCGGGTGCTCCCACACGTTGAGGAACGCGAGGACGAACTTGCCGCGACGATTCGCGAGACCTGCCGAACGGTCGAGGCGCGGTTGCGCGCACTCGGCGTCGATCTCGCGCGCACTTAGGATCCGCCCCCTTTTGGGTACTGCCAGGCGATGGACGATCTGGCTGACCTCACCAAGGCCCGAAGCATGCTGATGATCTTGCTAGCTGCCTGTCAGCAGACTCTGCTCGCGCTTGACGCGGCGGCGGAACGTGCTCGACACGGATTTGACGCGCGACCTGGCGGCGATGATCACCCGCACGGAGGACGAGCTCGCCGCGCTGACTGGGAAGATCGAGGCTCTGCGTTGACTGAGGTGGCCGGCGCGCGGAACTGAAGAGCGGCGGCCTGAGCGCGCCAAGTTACGTAAGCCGAGATCTTCTTGTCCAACATCATCGATCGCCACCTAAGCCCTCCGCTTTAGCTCCAGAACCACACCTGAGCAGAAGACTCAGCGGGACTCTTCGAAAGCCGCCTAGGTCGGTCTCCGAGTCCCGCTGAGCCGTTGCCATGGAGGTGCGGTCAGACTTCCCCGCAGGTGCAGGCCCCGGGCGCGCACGTGTGGCTCCCGACGCCTGGTTTCCGCGTCCTCCTTCGCATGGCAATCTCCCGTCCGTCGCTTGCTGGAAGGAGCAGATTTCCCGTGTTCAAACAGATAAACCTGGTCTGGATGCGGCGCTCACGGCGGTGAAGTCCTAAGACGCCTCCTCCACGATTAACACTTGCGTGAGCACGCTCGGAAGACGCTCTGGGGTAAGGCGAGTCCTCGCGCCCCGTCCAGCGCGAGGGCTCGCCAGAGCGCTGCGTCTTAGGTGCGACCGCCAGAGCGTCTGTGCGGCGTGTGACCGGTTCCGCCCTTTGCGAAGCCTCTGCTGAGGATGTAGGCGGCACCGATGATCGTTGCCAAAGTCCACGCCCGTCGATCGTCCAGCGAGTCCGAGATCGCAGCGGCGATGAGGACGGCGACGATCAAGACGACCATCGCCCAGAACTCCGTCGTGAGCGGTGCCCACTTCGTCTCGTCCTGGCTGCCGACCATCCGCTCGCCCGTCTGCTCCATGCGTGTGCCGGGATCTGTGGATGACATGCTGCTCCTTCCCCTTTCTCCCCTTCCCCTAGCGGCACTCCAAGCTGAAGTTGTCGAACGCCACGGCTATATCGCCGCTAGGCGTTACCGTGATGTGCGCGGTCTCCTTCACGTAGTAGGTCGGGGCGCCCCTCGTCCCGACAACGTGGAAGCGGTTGATGTATGTGTCCGTGAAGCCGCCGCTCGGGACAAAGACCGTCGTCTCGCGCGTCAGGCCGGTTGCGTGGTAAGGAATGCCGCTGCTGTTTGACCCGCTCACGCCTTGCGGCTGGAAGTGGAAGCTCAGCAAGAACCCTCCGCCCCCCAGTGGCTGCTCGATGAAGACACCGAGCAGGTGCCCTGACAGCGTGATCGTCTCGCCGCAACCCTCGATTGTTGCCTCGAACGGGATGTTCTTCTCGACCGTCGTCGTCGCGCGCGCCGCTGCCACAGGGATTGCAAGGCCGACGACGACTCCGACGAGAGCCATTCGCAGGAACCACTTCATGGAAACCTCCCCTCGACACCTTGGAGCACAGGTGGCGCTCCCTTCCTGCACGAAGGCCCGGTGTGGAAGTCGACCGGGGAGGGCCGCACTCGCGGCGGCTACCGCGCTGGGTCTAGGCGCTACCCCGATTCTCTCACCTCTCCGGCAGAGGTCAAGGGCTTGGCATTCGGTAGGCGTGGCTGGGACTTGCGCTCTACACTCGTGAAGCCGTCCCGGCCCCGGGGAGGAGGAGCGTCGACCTCGCAGGGCCATCCGACAGCGATCTTGAAGCGGGCGCTTCAGCGCGGGAACCTGACAGTCGCAGAGGCAGTAGCGAAGGAACTGCCGCCGCTGAACCTGACCGACGCGCTCGAGCTCACGATCGTGATCGCGCGCAAGGATCCACGACCGCCTAACCACAAGGTACTCCTCTTGCCGACCTCGTTCCAATCAGCGCGGAACGCAAGGTCGAACGAGACGTCAAGGCGATCGAGAGACGCACACAGTTCCACCCGCGGCATAGCGTTTGTCGCCGCCCGGGCTGGACACAACGACGGCCCAGTGGCGACGCCCAGAGCAGCGGAACGTCCCGCCGACCCTGCGGATGCCGTAAAGCGGCCTCGCGCGCCCGGCATCTTGCTGGGAATTGGCCTCGGCGGATTCGTGGACGGAATCGTGCTCCACCAGATCCTGCAGTGGCACCACCTGCTCAGCTCCGAGAGCGAGCACCCCAAGACGACCGTTGCAGGACTACAGGACAACACACTCGCTGACGGCCTGTTCCACGCCGCGACCTGGGTGGCGGTCGTTATCGGGCTCTGGATTCTTTGGCGGCGCACCACGGATTGGTGCTGGGCAATCAGCGGTACGGCCTTCTTAGGGTGGATTCTCGTCGGATGGGGGCTTTTCAACCTTGTCGAAGGCATCATCAACCACGAGATCTTGGGTATCCACCATGTCCGCGAAGGTGCGGGGCACCAAACGGCCTATGACCTTGGCTTCCTCGCCTTCGGCGCGCTGCTCGTTTTCGGGGGCTGGCTTCTCACTCGCCTCGGCGAGCGCGATCTCGCCAACCCCTCCTAGCGGCGACCCTGAAAGCCTCGGACACTTGCGCCACGGCGCTAAGGAGATGGGAGCCTGACGTGGGCCAGTGTGCGGGAATATCCCCCGAGGTCATGCCGGGGCCAGCATCGCGTCCGCGCCGCCTATAGGCGGCGGCCTTGCGCTTCATCGGACGCGCCCCGAGGATTCGGTGATGGCCGGGATGAAGTACGACAACAAGGCAGCCGCGCAGCTCGAGCAGGCGTACGAGACGACCGACATGATCGTTCAGCGTGAAGAGTTGCGACGGTCGCTTCGAGCATCAGCCGGCGAATCGATTTTGGACCTCGGTTCCGGCCCCGGGTTCCTCGCCTGTGAGCTCGCACAGGAGGTCGGTGCAACCGGCCGGATCGTCGCGGTGGACATCAGCCCTGACATGAACTCAATCGCCTCAAAGCGGATCGCGGCCGCCGGACTCGGCGACCGGGTCGACATCTTGGAGGGCGACGCGACCGCGCTTGCGTGTGCAGACGCGGTCTTCGAGGCCGCTGTCTCGACCCAGGTCATCGAGTACCTCGCCGAGCCGGACGCTGCGCTCAGTCAACTACTCCGCGTCCTGCGACCCGGCGGACGACTCGTGATCATCGACACCGACTGGGACTCGCTCGTCTGGGCAGCCACGGATCGCCGCCGCGCTGCTCGGATCGCGGCCGCGTGGAACGAGCACCTGCCAGACCCCTACCTTCCGCGCTCGCTCGCGCCCCGCCTCCGCGCGGCCGGATTCGAGGTCAGAGAAATCCGGATCGTCCCAATACTCAACACGGCGTACGACGCCACGACCTTCAGCTACAACATCGCCCCGCTCATCGCCGCATTCGTGCCCGGGCGCGAAGGCGTCTCAGAAGACGAGGCAACCGAATGGCTCAACGACCTCGCAGAACTTCAGCACCAAGGGCGGTACTTCTTTAGCGTCAATCGATACCTCTTCGCCGCTTCGCGTCCACAGGGCGGCGGCCCGCGCTCAGCCACTGGTCTCTGACGATCAGACTCCCTCGCCTGGGCCAGCGTCCGTAATGTCCCCTGACGAGTACGAGCTTGCCACCATGAACACGGTGCAAGATGATGCCGTCATGGCTGCGGCGTCTGGCACGCAGACGGTGACGGCGGCCGATGGGCGGACGCTGACGATCGCCGAGTGGGGCGACCCGGACGGGTTCCCGGTGTTCTCGCTCCATGGCACGCCGGGCTCGCGCTTTGTCGGGCAAGCGAACGCGAGCGCGTATGCAGATGTCGGAGCGCGCGTGATCACCTACGACAGGCCCGGCTACGGCGGCTCCGATCGCTTCCGCGGCCGGCGGGTGGTGGACTGCGTCGCTGACGTTTCCGCGATCGCGGCCAGCCTCGGTATTGAGCGGTTCGCCGTGAGCGGCGGTTCCTGGGGCGGCCCGCACAGCCTGGCGGTTGCCGCACGTCTGCCCGAGCGGGTGACGAGATCCGCCTGTGTAGCGGGAGTCGCGCCGTTCGGCATCCCTAGCTTCGACTGGTTCGCGGGCATGGACGCGGTCAACATCGAGGAGATCGGCTGGGCACTGGAAGGCGAAGACATCCTCGCTCGCGAGATCGACCGAATGGCGACTGCGTGGCTCGAACGGCTTGCCGACGATCCTTCCAAAGCGGGCGAGGTGGAGTTCTCTGACGCTGACCGTGCTGTAATGGCGAATCCCGAGCGGCAGGCGGCGGAGCGACGGATGCTCAACGAGGCGTTTCGTCAAGGTATCTGGGGCTATGTCGACGACGCCCTCTGTCTGGTCCAACCTTGGGGCTTCGACGTGACAGAGATCCGCGTCCCGACCCGCATCGCTTACGGCCTGACGGACGTGCTCGTGCCGCGCCAGCACGGCGAGTGGCTCGCTCACAACGTGCCCAACGCCGAGGTCGTTATCGATGAACAGGGCGGCCACTTCTCGGTTCCCAACCTCGTCACGGAACGATTCGGCTGGCTCGCCCAGCCGGCCTGACGCTCTTTTACGCCGCGCCACTCAAGATGACGAGGCTGCTTTCCCGGCTCCCGAGTGGCGTGCGCGAGCGTCCTGGACCCGCAGCGGCCGGAGCACGAGCCGGGGCCTCGGCGTGGGCCGCCATCGCGCAAGGATGCTCTCGCGGCGAAGCTCGCCTCTGACCTCGCGCCGGACGGCGTCGCTGCGCCGCCACGCACGGCCGCGCCAGCGGCTAACGCGGCGCCACCAGCGCTTCCCCTCCTCGGAGTGGATGAAGGCGTCCCACGCCTCCTCGTCGCCTCCGACCTGCCGGGGCTTGACCGGCGGCTGCGGGTACGGGTTCGGGTCTTCGGCGCCGAGCTAGTCCATCCGCTCCGCGATCAGCTCATCCTCGCGCCGCTGCTCCTTCGACTTCGACAGGCGACCAAACTGTAGCTCGATCCCGGCGAGGGCCGAGTCGAGGTTCTGATCAGCGGTCATGGCGCGTACCGAACGTCGTAAACACTTCGCTGCCGACGTTAGCCACGGCGCCGGACGGCCCCGGCGCGCCGGCTTCGACCTCTTCTCGGAGCAGGAGGTCATCACGTTTACCCGCCAACTGGTCGAGGTCGCCCTGCCGCGGATCCCGGCGGAGCAGCAAGAGGGGTTCTTGCTCGAGGTCCGGGCACTTGGTAGCCGCTGACTCTCACGCAGACACCGAGGTCGGGCAGTCGTCGTCCCACGCACCCCAGTCGGGCTTACGGATTCATAACCGACCGGCAACGCGCGCAGCGCCGACCACGCGCTCCGAGGCGGAAGTTCACGGCCCATAGCAGGGGCTGAGTCTGCGAAATGTTCTCGCCCGTTCGGGTGACCGATTCCGGCACGAGATTCAAGCGTCGTGAGCCAACGAGGTGGTTCAGGTCGAACTCAGCAAGACCGCGTTCAGCTGGGCGGGTGTTCTTCTGGTGATCGGTGGGGAGGCTCGGGTGCCGACGTGCTCCCTGATCCGCGATCCTCGGCAGGCGTCGGCGGGGGCGCAGGCGGCGGCCGGGGTCTCCGCGCGGCTAGGACGACCAATGCGGTGCTTCCCCCAGTGACGAGCACGCCGCCGATGAGCACCCCGATCGCGACCCAGAGCAGGAAGGAGAGCTTGGCGCCGAGGTCGATGTTGGTAGCGACGCCGCGCGAGGCGTCGGCGTTCATGAGGACGACCGACCAGTCGCCGTCGCGCACCTTCCACGTCAGCGTTTGCGTCCCGACGCCGGAGGCGGAGGCGGCCCAGAACCGCTGGTCGGTCGGCGGGCCGTCCGGCGCGCCTCCTGTGACCGGAAGGTAGGTGACCCGGAAGGGATCGAAGTCGACGTCCTGGACGTTCGCGTGGGCCACCGCTCCTAAGTACCTGGCGACGTCCGCCTGCGGCCCGACGCCTATGAAGAGCGTCTTATCGCCCGCACTCTCGCCGCGGATCCGAATCTTGCCGAACCAGTTCTCATTCAAGACCCAGCTTGCTCCCTCGGCATCGACTTCGAGCCGGCTGCGGGTCAGGGCGTAAGTCGGCGTCGCAAACCGCTCGGTCGGTGTCGTCAGGTAGCCGTCGTCGCGCTGCGTGCGGTCGGCCCAGAGCAGAAACCCTCCTCCGGCCAGGAGTGCGAGCCCGACCAGCACTCCGATGCTGCCGAGGACTATGAGGATGACGCGGCCCGCGCTCACTGGAACCGCAGCATGTCAGCAACGATCAAAGGGCCCGCGCTCACTGGAACCGCAGCATGTCAGCAACGATCAAAGGGCACCCTGACCTACCTCGGCGCTTCGCTTGTCGTACGTAAGTCTCGTCATTCACCGATGGTGCGGTCAAGAAGCCGCTTGAAGCTGGGAGTCGTCGGCCGGTTTGGTCAAACAGGAGCCGTAGCAACCGCCTCCGGCGCCTTCCCTTCCCAGTAGCGGTTGAGGGCTTCCTGCACCTTCACGAACCAGACGAATGCCGGGATGATGAAGATGCCGAACGGGAAGATCCAGCTGCCCGGATACAGGCAGGACAGAAGCGGTGAGCAGACGCACCGGGACTCCTGAAACCCACGCCGGGGGGCCGGTCATGCTCGCTTCCGCACGAGCCGCGTCCGGCCTTCTGGTCACGCTCGGCCACGCGAGCGAAGACGTCCCGGCTGACCTTGAGCCGCTTGACCTGCTTGCCTCCATGGCGCGTGACCAGAACGAAGGGACGGTGGTCTATGGCTCGCGGCGCGACCGGCGACGCCGAATCGCACCTTCGCTACAAGCGGCTGGACGGCCTCGCGCCCCGCTGACACTTTCGCTGACACCGCGACGGCGCGGACGCTCGCCTCGACAACCACACCTCACAGAAAAGCCCGCCGTAGCGGGCCTTTCCGATGCCGGGGAAGGGACTCGAACCCTTACGCCCGCTGTGCGGACACCTGATTTTAAGTCAGGCGCGTATGACCAATTTCGCCACCCCGGCGCGGCGAAGGATAGTCGCGGTGCGCCGCTAGAGCCCGGCCGGGAACTTGTAGCTCGAGGGGATCTTCCTCGGCGGCGTTCCGATCACGAAGGCGATCTCCTGGTGCTCCTGGAGCACGAGCGCGGCCGGGTTGCCCGCGTAGCGCTCGCCGTTGACGTAGACGTTCCACGGATACACCGGCTTGCAGTAGCCACCGACGCAGTTGCTGTTGAGCCGGACGCCCCAGACCCCGAAGAACTGGCCGAGGTCGAACTCCCTTTTCGTCGGCGACTCGACGTGCATGATCCCCGTCGGGTCGTGGGTGTGGAGCTCGGTGAGGAACTGCCCGTCGTAGATCCCGATGTTGGCCGGGACGGGCTCGTGCTTCCCGTTCACGAAGACGTCGAGGTGCTGGTGGATGTGGACTACCTGGCCCTCGGTGGTGAGGTCGTTCAGGCCGAGCGGACCCAGGCGATCGGGCAGCGTGTCGAGCCCCGCGTTCCACGGCGCCTGGCCGACCTGCAGGCCGACGAGGTTGCTGTTCGTCGGCACCTTCGGTGTCGCGACGTCGTTGCCGCCGCGCGTGAAGAAGTAGGCGCCGCCGCCAATCGCGGCGGCAACCACGAGGGCGGCCAGCACGATCCAGAGCCACCCGCGCGAGCCCGAGCCGGTGCGTGGGCGCTTCGGGTCGGAGCGCCGCTGGGGCGCCTGGACCTTGCGCGGAGGGGCCGGCGTGCGGGTCTTCTTCGCCATCGGACGCGCGATGCTAGCAAGGGGCTTGACGTGGGCATCGGGCCGCGATACTGTCCTCGCGTCAGATCCGGAAGGCCGCAAGGTTTTCCGGATCTGGCGTTTTTTTTGGCCCTGGCGGATACGATGCCTTACACCCGCAAGGAGGCCAGATGAGTTTCTTGGACAAGATTTTCGGCCGCGGCAAGAAAGCCGCGGGCGACCTGACCGGCGACAGCTCAATGCAGAAGGACGGCATGCACCAGGAGCAGGAGGGCATGGCGTCGGAGCGCGCCGACAGCGCGGAGCAGAAGGCACAGCAGGAGCGTGAGAGCGCGGCCGAGCACCACGCCGAGCGCAGCGACACGTAAGCCGCTCCACAAGCCGGTTTACAAGGGCGGCGAGAGCCGCCCTTGTCATGCCGTCCGATGGTGACTCTACGGTTCGTCGGCTCAATGACGATCGTCGTAACCATCCTCGTCCTCGTGATCGGGGGCAGCGCTCTCGCCGTCTGGCTCAGCCGCGTGCTCGACCGGCTGCTCTCGCACCGGAACGCCGAGGTCGACGGGCGGCTCGAGGCGATCACGGAGACGATGGACCGGCGGCTCGGCGAGCTCGACACGAAGGTCGACCGGCGGCTCGAGCACGCGTCGAAGCAGACGAACGCGATCCACAAGCAGCTCGGCGAGGTCGGCCAGGCCACCATGCAGATGGCCGAGCAGGCGAAGGAGCTGAGCCAGCTGCAGCAGATCCTGCGGCCGCCGAAGGCTCGCGGCGGGTTCGGCGAGCTGCTGCTCGAGAACCTCCTGCGCGACCGGCTGCCGCCGACCGCGTTCGAGTTCCAGTACGGCTTCGCCGGCGGCGAGCGCGTCGACGCGGTGATCAAGGTCGACCGCATCGTCCCGATCGACTCGAAGTTCCCGCTCGACAACTTCGAGCGCATGCTGAACGCCGAGAACGACATCGAGCGGCAGCAGTTCGAGAAGCTCTTCGCGCGCGACGTCAAGACTCACGTGGACGCGATCGCGAGCAAGTACATCCGCCCGGACGAGGGCACCTACGACTTCGCCTTCATGTACCTGCCCTCCGAGGCGATCTACTACGAGCTCGCCTGTGGGCGCACCGGCGCGCTGCTCGCCTACGCGAACGACAAGCGCGTCCTGCCGGTCTCGCCGACGACGCTGACCGCGTACCTGCAAGTGGTCGTGCTCGGGCTGAAGGGCCTCCAGATCGAGCAGCACGCGCACGAGGTGATGGCCTACTGCGCGACGCTGCAGAAGGAGTTCGGGAAGTTCAAGGAGGACTTCGAGCTCGTCGGGACGCACCTGGGACGGGCGCAGAACA
>Ga0307287_10000920_pt1 | contig 9945 bp, 7 predicted proteins | sample ER_DNA_141_FD_194485 | JGI IMG/M metagenome (GOLD analysis project Ga0307287, IMG submission 194485) | Bulk soil microbial communities from the East River watershed near Crested Butte, Colorado, United States - ER_DNA_141 | ecosystem: Environmental > Terrestrial > Soil > Floodplain | place: USA...
CGTCTCGCTCGATCGCCAGGAGGTCCGGTACAAGACGTACTACCGGCGGGGTTGGGGCACGGCGCAGCACCAACGCATCCCGAGACCGCGCGAGGGCCATCGCCGCGTCTACGTCCCGCGGCGGGAGGAGGTAGTCGAGGTCCTCGCCCAGCAGGGCCTGCTCCCGGCGATCTACTTTGTGTTCAGTCGAGCCGGCTGCGACCGGAGCGTCGAGTGGCTGATGGGTGCCGGGATCCGGCTCACGACGAGCGAGGAGGCGTCCCGAATCCGGACGTTCGCCGAGATGCGCGTCGCCTGGATGGACGAGGAGGACCTCAAGACCCTCGGCTTCTACGACTTCCAGGACGCCCTGGCGGCCGGGATCGCGGCGCACCACGCCGGGATGCTCCCCGTGTTCAAGGAGACCGTGGAGGAGCTGTTCGAGGCCGGGCTCGTGAAGATCGTCTTCGCCACCGAGACGCTGTCGCTCGGGATCAACATGCCGGCGAGGTCGGTGGTGATCGAGGACCTGTGGAAGTTCCAGGGCGAGAGGCACGAGCTGCTCACCCCCGGCGAGTACACACAACTGACCGGGCGCGCGGGTCGCCGCGGGATCGACGAGCTCGGCCACGCCGTGGTCGTGGTCCAGCGCAACGTCGCGTTCGAACGCGTGGCGTCGCTCGCGTCCACCCGGACCTACGAGCTCACATCGTCGTTCCGACCCTCGTACAACATGGCCGTGAACCTCGTCCGCAACTACACACGCGACGAGGCGCACCATCTCCTGAACTCCTCGTTCGCGCAGTTCCTCGCGGACCGCGGCGTCGTGACGCTGGAACGCGAGCTGGAACGCGACCGATCACAGCTCGCCGGGTTCCGGGAGCAGATGCGCTGCCACGTGGGCGACTTCGCCGAGTACTGGGCGCTTCGCGAGAAGGCCGCGGCCGTCCGAGACGAGTTCCGCAGGGGCCGCGAACGGGCCCGCAGCGAGTCGATCCGCGAGGGCCTCGCGGCCCTCCGCCCGGGCGACGTGATCTTCGTCCCTCGTGCGCGCCGCCGTGGACTCGCCGTGGTGCTGTCGGCCCGGGAGGGCAGGCCCACGGTCCTCGCGCAGGACCGCACGTTCTTCCGGCTTGGGTTGCGGGACTTCCAGGAGCCGCCCGCGGTCCTGACCAAGATCCCACTGCCGCGATCGGGGAGCGTTCGGAGCGCCCGCTACCGTCGTGACCTGGCGGCGCGCCTCGTCGCGCTGGATGTCCGGCCGCCACGCAAGCAACGGGGCGGGGTCGATGCGCGGGTCGAGCGCGAGGCGGCCAGATACGAGCGCCTGGCGCAGGCGCACCCATGCCACGCCTGCCCGGACCGGCCCGAGCACGAGCGGTGGGCGAGCAGGGCCTCGCAGGTCGAACAGCAGATCCGCGGGCTCGACCGCCGCATCCGAACCCGAACGGAGACGCTCGCCCGGCAGTTCGAACGCGTGATCGCGGTTCTGGAGGAGCTCGGGTACGTGCGCGCGTTCGCGATCGAGCCCAAGGGGCGGACGCTGGCGCGGATCTATGGCGAGGGCGACATCCTGATGGCCGAGGCGCTCGCCGACGGGCTGCTCGAGGGCCTGGAGCCCTCTGAGGTGGCCGCGGTGGTCTCGACGGTCGTATACGAGTCGCGCGAACGCACGCCTCGGATCGCGGAGATGCCGACGCCCGCCTCGGCCGAGCGATACAGGGCGTTCGGGCGGATCTGGCGCCGTGTCCGCGAGGCCGAGGACCGGCACCAGGTCGAGCTCTGCCGGGAGCTCGAGGACGGGTTCGCGGCCCCGATCCACCGGTGGGCGCAGGGGGAGCCGCTCGAGGACGTGCTGCGCGAGACGGACATGTCGCCGGGAGACCTCGTGCGCACCTGCAAGCAGGTGCTCGACCTGCTCCGTCAGATCGAGGAGGTGGCCCCGGAGGCGGTCGCCGACCTGGTCAGGCGGGCCCGCGAGGCGGTCAACCGCGGGGTCGTCGCCTACACGGGGGTGTGATCCGAACCGCCTCGCACGGCACGCCCGCCGGTAGGATGCGCGCGATGCCGAGCCCCTACGGCGAGCTGAGCGTGATCGTGAACCCGCACGCGGGCCGTCGCCACGTCGGGGAGGAGGTCCCCGAGCTCGAACGGACGCTCCGTGCCCGGGGCCTGCCGTACCGACTGCATCGAACGGAGGGTCCGGGCGACGCGACGCGCCTCGCAACCGAGGCCCTCGAGGCGGGCGGGCGATTCGTCGTCGCCGTGGGCGGCGACGGCACGGTGCACGAGGTCGTGAACGGCATGTTCGACGCCGAGGGGAAGCCGCTCGTGGCCGACGCGGTCCTCGGTGTGGTCGCGGCCGGGAGCGGGTGCGACTTCGTGCGGACCTTCGGCCTCCCCGGCGACGCGACTCGGGCCTGCCAGCACCTGGTCGGGGACAACACGTACCCGCTCGACGTCGGCAAGGTGACCTACACCACCGCGGAGGGTGGACGAGCCACGCGCTACTTCGTCAACGTCGCCGAGGCCGGTCTCGGCGCGGCGGTCGCGCGGCGCGCCGAACGCATGTCGCCGCGGCTCGGCCAGTCCAAGTACTTCTTCGGCTTCTGGCTCGAGCTGCCCCGGTTCAAGCTCGCGAACGTCCGCGTCCAGGCCGACCGCAAGACTTACGAGGGGCCCGCCTTCCTCGTGGTGGTCGGCAACGGCCAGTACTACGGTGGCGGCATGAAGATCTCGCCCCGTTCGTATCCTGGCGACGCGGTGCTCGACGTCCTCGTGTTCAAGGGTCCGAAGTCGGACTCCTTCACGATGATCCCGAAGATCTACCGGGGCGAGCACATCCCGCACGATCACGTCGAGGAGTTTCGCGTCAAGCGCGAGCTGGTCATCGACGCCGACCGTCCGCTCCCGATCGAGTCCGACGGAGAGGTGCTGGGGACCACGCCGGCCACCGTCGAGATCCTCGCCCAGCCGATCCAGATGAAGCTGTGAGCGAGGCGCGCTACGCGGACCGGCGCCTCCGCGCCCTCGAGGCCGCGGAGGCCGCGGGCCTCGGCGGGATCCTCGTCTCGCCCGGACCGGACCTGGCCTACCTCACCGCGTACGCGCCGCCGCCGCTCGAACGCCTGACGCTGCTCGTGCTGTCGGCGGGGGCCGACCCGAGGTTGGTGGTCCCGAAGCTCGAACGCCCGCTCGCGGAGTCGGCGGCCGGAGCACAGGGCCTGACCATGCTCGACTGGCAAGACGGCCGCGACGATCCCTACGGGGTCGTCGCCGCCATGCTCGGCCCGGGAAGATACGCGGTGAGCGACCGGACGTGGGCGTCGCACCTGTTCTCGCTCCAGCGTGCCGCGCCGGGCCGCCCCTTCGTCGCCGCCTCGGAGGCCCTCCCGCTGCTGCGGGCGGTGAAGGACGCCGACGAGATCCGGCGGCTCCGCGCCGCCGGGAGAGCCGCGGACGCCGCGTTCGCCGACGTGATCGCGGAGCCGTTCGTCGGCCGCGCCGAAACCGAGATCGCCCTCGAGCTCGACCGCCTCCTCCGCGAGCACGGCCATGAGCGCGTCGACTTCACGGTCGTCGGTTCGGGCCCCAACGGAGCCTCGGGCCACCACGAGCCGGGGGAGCGACGGATCGAACACGGCGACGCCGTCGTGATGGACTTCGGGGGCGTGCGCGACGAGTACTGCTCGGACCTCACTCGGACCGTCTTCGTGGGTGAGCCCTCCCAGGAACAACGCGAGATCTACGCGATCGTCCTGGCGGCCCAGCAAGCCGCGTTCGAGGCGGTCCGCCCGGGGGTCGCGGCGCAGGACGTCGACCGGGCGGCTCGGACGGTGATCACCGAAGCGGGCTACGGCGATCGATTCGTCCATCGGACCGGCCATGGGATCGGGCTCGAGGTCCACGAGCCCCCGTACATCGTGGAGGGCGACGAGACGCCGCTCGAGCCCGGCATGACCTTCTCGGACGAGCCTGGGATCTACCTGGCGGGGCGGTTCGGCGTCCGGATCGAGGACCAGGTCGCCGTGACCGACCGGGGCGCCGAACGGCTGAACGAGGCCGACCGGGAACTCACGATCGTCGCCTGACGGAGGCGGACCGGGATTGCCCGGGCCGGTCAGGTTCGGTCATCCTTGGCGTCGATGACCGCGAATCCCCTCGAGATGGAGGAGTTCGACCTCGACCGGTACCTGCGTGCGTCCAAGCGCGTCGACCTCTCCGGCGTGGCCTGGGACCGCGTCTCGGACCACCCCGTGACCGAGGCCGAAGCCCGGTGCCTCGCCTACATGATGGATATCGAGACCCACACCTCGATCTACCTCCGGGACCTGCTCGCAACGCCGGCGGCCTACGAGCCGGACGTCACGGCGTTCCTGGCGTGCTGGGTCTACGAGGAGCTGTGGCACGGCGAGGCCTTCAGCCGGTTCCTCGGCGAGGCGGGGTGGGAGCTCGCGCCGGATCTCGAACGGGTGACCGCCGATTCCGCGTACCCGTCGCGGCTGCCGAGGAACCAGTGGATCCGTCGCCGGCTCGGCGCCAAGGGGCGGCTGAGCTACGTCGGCACGATGCTCGGATCAGCGGTGATGGACGACTTCGTTGCGTTGCACATGACCTGGGGTGCCGCCAACGAGCTCTCCACCCTCACGTCCTATCACCGCCTGATCGCGAAGACCCAGCACCCCGAGCTCGTCAGTCTCCTGGACGCGATCATCAAGGACGAGCGTCGCCACTTCGCGTTCTACCGGGCCCAGGCGCGCCTGCGCCTCGCGCAGAGCGCGGCCGCCCGTCGGATCACGCGATGGGCGATGGACCACTTGTGGGCGATCGTCGGAACCGGCGTGCGTCCCCAAGCCGAGACCGACTTCGTGGTGGTCGAGTTGTTCGGTGACGGCGATGGCCGCGCCGCGGCGCTCGAAATGGACCGCACGATCGGCGAGCTGCCGGGGATGGGCGGGTGCGAGATCTTCCGCCGAGCCCGGACCCAGGCGCGAGACCGGGCCGACGGGATCCCCGTCCGGGCCCCCGGCATGTGGGCGGCCGTCCCAGCGTAGCCGTCAGCCCGGCCGGACCCTCGTCCCCTCCGGCGTATCCATGACCTCCAGGCCCATCGCTTGGAGGCGATCGCGCAGCTCGTCACTGCGCGCGAAGTCCTTCGCGGCCCGGGCCTTGTCGCGTTCGGCGATCAGCGCCAGGGTCTCCTCGGACGGTTCCCAGGCCTCCCGCGCGAGCCGCCCGAGGTCCAGGCCGAGGACCTGATCCCACGCCGTGAACAGGGCGACCTTCTCACCGTCGGGGACCGGCGCGGTCACGGTCTCGTTCAACACGACGAGCGCGCGCGGCAGATCCAGGTCGTCGGCCAACGCCTCGCGGAAGCGCGCGTCGAGGGCCTGGGCCGCCCCGGAGCGGTCCGCCGATGCGGGGCCCCAGTCGGCCACCCTCCGGCGGAGCTCGGTGAGCCGCCGGTTCTGCCCGTCGAGGGCCTCCCGATCGAAGTTCATCTCGCTCCGGTACCGCGTGCCGAAGCAGAGCAGCCGATAGGCGAGCGGGTCGACGCCCTGCGCGGCCAGGTCCGTGACCCGAAGGATGTTCCCCGCCGACTTGGCCATCTTCACCTTGCCCATGCGCAGGAAGCCGCCGTGCACCCACGTCGAGACCACCTGGTGTCCGACCGCGGCCTCCGACTGGGCGATCTCGTCCTCGTGGTGAGGGAACTTGTTGTCGTTGCCGCCGGTGTGGATGTCGAAGCGCTCGCCGAGGTGCTTCATCGACATCGCCGAGCACTCGATGTGCCATCCCGGGTACCCGTCGCCCCAGGGGCTCGGCCATGTGAGCGCCCGGTTTGGACCCGCCTTCTTCCACAGCGCGAAGTCCTCCGGGTGGCGCTTGGCCGGATCGACTGCCACCTCCTGACGATGACCCGCCCGGAGCTGGTCCAGCGTGTTGCCCGAGAGCTTGCCGTAGCCCGGGAACGAGGTGACGTCGTAGTACACGGTGCCGTCAATTTCGTAGGCGTGCCCCTTCTCGATCAGGGTCTGGATGATCTTGATCATGTCGTCGATGTGATCGGTGGCGCGCGGGTACAGGTCGGCTCGCTCGATCCCCACCAGGTCGGAGTCCAGCAGGAACGCGTCGGTGTACTTCTGCGCGATCTCGGCGGCCGAGAGCCCCTCGTCGGCCTCGGCGAGCTCCATCTTGTCGCGGCCGGTGTCCGAGACCTCATCTGTCATGTGACCGACGTCGGTGATGTTCATGATCCAGCGGACCCTGAACCCCTCGAACCGCAGCCCGCGGCGGATCAGATCGCCCAGCATGAACGAGCGCATGTTCCCGATATGGATGTACCGATACACGGTCGGGCCGCACGAATAGATCTTGACGGTCTCCCCGTCGATGGGGGAGACGTCGTGGAGCTCACGCGTGAGTGAGTCGTACAGGCGCACGATTACGCCAGGATACCGTCGACGTCCGCAGGGGCGTTACGGGCGCGGTGGGGTGTCGGGGCGACGCGGCGCCTGGCCGTTGCCGTCACCCGTCTGCCCGTTGCCCTCGGGCGCGAACCCTGCCGCTCGGTCTCCGTTCCCGGTGACCGGCACCTCGATGGGCTCCCGCTCGCCGAGCTCGGCCATCAACACCTCGATCTCGTCGCCGACGAGCTCCTCGCGCTCGAGCAGTGCGTCCCGAACGCCCTCGACGACGTGACGCTTCTTGAGCAGAAGGTTGCGGACGCCGTCACGGCAGTCGTTCAGGATCGCGTCGATCTCCTTGCGACGCTCGGCGTCCGAGAGCACGACGCCGATTGGGTCCATCTCGCCGAACGGCCCGGGACCGGAGGCCGCAGCCGAGATCAGGCTGCGGCCCATCCCGTACACGCCCACGTAGGCCGCGGCGTTACGCGTGGCGTTGACCAGGTCCGAGGACGGGCCGGAGGTCGTCTGGCCGTACCAGATCTCCTCCGCGACCAGGCCTGCAAGCGACACTTGGATGCGCGCGAGCAGCTGCTTCTGGGTCCGCAGAAACATCTCCTCGATCTCCTGTGTGGAGACCAGGCCGAGCGCCGACTCGCGCTTCTGGATCGTGATCACCTGGATCTGTAGCTCCTCGCGTTCGAGCGCGTACGAGGCGACCGCGTGGGCGCCCTCGTGGACCGCGACCATCGCCTTCTCGCGAGGGGAGTACTTGACCGGCTGCTTGAGGCCGATCTCCTCGCTCAGCTTCGCCTGCCACAGGTCGTCCCAGCGCAGTGCGTCGCGCCCGTCCTGGAGCGCGAACAGCAGCGCCTCGTTCACGATGTTCTTGAGCGACGCGGGTGAGTACCCCACCGTCATCCGCGAGAGCTTCGGGTAGTCGATCGGCTCGTGGCGGACCTTGGCGAGGTAGTACTCGAGGATGTCCTGCCGCCCTTCGGCGTCCGGCAGCCCGACGTGGATCTTGCGGTCGAACCGGCCCGGGCGCACGAGCGCGGGGTCGAGCGTCGAGGCCCGGTTCGTCGCCCCGATCACGAGGATGTTGTAGAAGGGCACCTTCGGCTTGGCGCGGAACGCGATGCGCCGGATGTGGCGCCACAGACCCCTCGGAACGGTGAATCCGTCCATCTGCACGAGCAACTCGTTGATGACCCCCATGCCCCCGCCGCCGTTCATCCCCGCGCCCATGAAGATCCGGTCGGTCGCGCGATCGCCGGAGCGGTCCGTGGTCACCGCCCCCCGCGAACCGACGGCGTCGATCTCATCGATGAAGATCACGGACCCGCCGTACTTGTCCGACATGACGCGGCCCTTCTTGAACAGCTTGCGCACCTTCAGGTTCCCGATGCCCATGAACATGTTCGCGAAGCCCGACCCCGTCGCGAACAGGAACGGCACGCCCGAGGCCCCCGCGATTGCCTTGGCCATCAGCGTCTTGCCGGTGCCGGGCGGGCCCTCGAACAGGATGCCGTGGGGCGGGTAGCCGCCCATCTGCTTGAAGTCCTTGAACCCCTCGAAAACCCGCAGCACCTCCTGCGTCGCCTCGACGGCCGCCGGCTGGCCGCGCACGTCGTCGAACGAGGTGTCGTACTCGTTGGGGTAGATCACGTAGTCGTTGCCGCGCGACAGGAACCAGAACAGCGCGCCGAACTGCAGGATGATGAAGAAGACCAGGATCAGGGCCTGGAGCATGAACGGGCGGAGCTGCGTCATGACAAGGGACGGGTTGCTGATCGACTGCGAGGGCGACAGGCCCATGAACAGCCAGGCGGCGAACAGGTAGATCGCGAGCACCCAAGCGGCCCGCTTCAACCAACGGCCGTAACGGCGGTACTGATCCATGACGGTCGACCTCCTCCTGCTCGACCCTGGGCTCGGGTCGTTGCCCGAGTCTACGCCCGGGCACCCTTGTGCGGAGACTTCGCGGCCTGAAGCCTCCTAGTCTTGCCGGATGCCGAGGGATCCGTTCGTCGAGCTCGAGGCCGCGCGAGCGAACGTGCTCGAGGAGGCGGAACGATTCGTCGAGGAGCTCGAGCCGATCCTGGACCGGAGCCTGCATGCCGGGTTCGAGCGACTGCGGCTGGCTCAGGTGGGTCACGTTGCCGGATTCGACGGGCCGACCTTGGCCGCGCTGGAGGACGCCGCGGGCCGGGCGATCGAGCTGGGCGTGGCCGAGACCGTGGAGCGGCTGCGATCACCCGAGATCTGGTTGTCGCCGCTCACGGCGCCCGAGCTCCCGCCCCGCACGGATCCCGCCCACTCGCTCGGGATGCCCGAGTGGGTCGCCCGGCTTGGCGGCTCCGTCCGCGAGGGCTCGGCGCTCGGCAGGCTCGACGAGATGACGAACCGGATCTGGGTCGCGATCTCGGCGGCCGTGAAGCCCCTCGACCCGGTCCTGGAAGAGTTCGGGTTCCGGCCCGAGCGGCGTCGCCTCGGCGGCGGGAGCTTCGGGGTCTCGCCGAGAACCCTGCCGCAGCTCGATCCGAGCGGGGCGATCGGGCAGCGGTGGAAGCGCTACCGAGCCGCGTACGAGCGCATGGCCGCGCTCGCGGCCTTCGAGGCTTAGGTCGGCGGAACGGGGGAGGGGCGGAGTGGCCGGCCCTCGAACGGCACCGAGAGCACCACGGTGGTCGTCGTGTTGACCTCTGCCTTCTCGCGGAGCCGTTGGATCAGGTCCTCGAGGTCCGAGGTGGTGTGCGCCCTCACCTTCAGGATGTAGTTGGCCTCGCCCGCGACGCTCAGGCAGTCCACGACCTCGTCGAAGTCTCGGATGCGTTCGGGAAGGTCGTCCGGCTGCGTCGGGTCGAAGGGCGTGACGGCGATCAACGCCGTCACGAACAGCCCCAGCGCGTCGGGGTCGACGATCGCCCGGTACCCGCGGATCGCACCGTTGCGTTCGAGCTTGCGGACTCGGTCGTGCACCGAGGAGGCCGAGAGCCCGGCTCGCCGGCCGATGTCGGCATAGGTCGCCCGGGCGTCCTCCTGCAACGCCGCGATGATCTCGAGGTCGCGTTCGTCCACCACCCGCGTATCGTACGGCCCCGCCGTTCGGGGGAGCTCGTCGAGCCCCGCGACGACCCACGTCTCCGATCCCCGGCATGGCCGATTCCGACGAGCGCTCCGTCGCGGTACAACACGACTTCATCTGGATGCGGCTCGACCTCCTCGGAGCCGGGGAGGCGGCGTGGTCGCGACATCCACCGTCCCTGCGGTCCGGTTCGTTCGGGTCCTTCACGCGGGGACCGAGCGGCGGTTCGTCCTGCTCGACGCCCCCACGCGCGAGCGCTACGTGGAGTTGGTCGCCCGGTCCGCGGGCGCGATCGAGGAGCTCCTGTCGCCTTCGGTGATGGCCAACCGGGTCGCGTCGTGGAGCGTTCGTCCGCCCGAGCTCGTCCTGCGGCCGTGGCGGCTCGAGCGCCGGCTGTTCGCCGCCCGGCTCGCGGGTCTCGCGGCTCGGCGCCGCACGATCGCGTTCGCCGACGTCCGGCGATGCTACGCC
>Ga0307287_10000921_pt1 | contig 9945 bp, 9 predicted proteins | sample ER_DNA_141_FD_194485 | JGI IMG/M metagenome (GOLD analysis project Ga0307287, IMG submission 194485) | Bulk soil microbial communities from the East River watershed near Crested Butte, Colorado, United States - ER_DNA_141 | ecosystem: Environmental > Terrestrial > Soil > Floodplain | place: USA...
CCGTGGACGAGCAACGCGTGGCCCGCGGCCGGCGGCTGGCGTGGTCGACCGCGATCTTCGCGCTCGCCACCGGCCTCTCTCGCATTCTCGGCCTCGTCCGCGAGATCGTCGCGCGCTACTACTTCGGCACCGTCGGCCTGGTCAACGCGTTCGAGGTCGCGTTCCTGATCCCGAACACCGTGCGCGCGCTCGTCGCCGACGCTGCGCTGTCTTCGGCGTTCGTCCCCGTCTTCAGCGAACTCCTGGTCAAGGGCGAGCGGAAGCGCGCGTGGCGCGTCGCGTCGAGCCTCTTCTGGCTCGTGCTGCTCGGGCTGGGTGGCCTGACCGCGCTGTTCATCGTGATCTCACCGTGGATCATGGCTGCGTTCGGCTATGGACATCTCGCCGTCGGGCTCTCGCGTGTCCTCTTCCCGCTCGTCGTGCTGCTCGGCCTGTCGGGAATCGTGGTCGGGATCCTCAACAGCTACGACCACTTCACCGTCCCAGCGCTCACGCCGGTCTTCTGGAACATCGCGATCATCGTCGGACTGGTCATCGGCGTCCCGCGCGCGAACGGGATCAGCGCCCAGCTGTACGTCTACGCGTTCTCGATCCTGATCGCGACGGTGATCCAGTTCCTCCTCCCGCTCCCGTGGTTGCGCGGTCGCGACGGCCGGCTTCAGGTCGTGATCGACTGGCGCGACCCGGCGGTGCGCCAGACGCTCGTGCTGATGGTCCCGATCACGATCGGCCTTGGGCTGATCAACTTCAACGCAGTCGTCGACACCTTCTTCGCGGCGCGCCTGATCGATCGCTTCCACGCGCCGAGCGCTATCAACGCGGCGTTTCGCCTCTACATGCTCCCGCAGGGGATGTTCTCGGTCGCCGTGGCGACGGTCCTCTTCCCGTCGCTCGCGCGGCTCGCGACGGCAGGCGACTTCGATGGCTTCCGCAGGACGGTGGCGACCGGAATCCGGCAGATCGCGTTTCTGCTCGTTCCGGCGAGCGTCATTTGCGCCGTGCTCGCCGAGCCGATCGTGCGCGTGGTGTACCAGCGCGGCGACTTCAGGCCTGGGCAGACGCCTGCCGTGGCGGCGTCGCTCGCGGCGTTCTCGCTCGGCCTGGTCTTCAACGGCTTCATGCTGATGCTCAACCGCGCGTTCTTCAGCCTACAGTCGCCCTGGATCCCGACGTGGGTCGCACTCGGCAACCTCGGGCTGAACGCAGTGCTCGACGCGGCGTTCTACCGGCTCGGAATCTGGGGCTTGCCGCTGGCGACGGCGCTCGTGAACATCGTTGGCTCAGCCGCGCTCTTCGTTCTGCTGCGAAGGCGACTCGGGTCGATCGAGCTGCGCGAGAGCGCCTCGGCGTTCGTACGCATCGTCGCGGCCTCCGCCGTCGCCGGCGCGGTCGGCTACGGGGTCTGGCGCGGGCTCGACGAGGAGGTCGGCCGCAGCGTTGCGGGCCAGATCGTCTCGGTCGGGACGTCGCTGCTCGCTGCCACCGTCACCTACGGGCTCGCGTGCCGGGCGTTCGGCGTGCGCGAGCTGCAGGCGCTGCTCTCGCTGCGCCGCCGGCAGTCGTGATCCGCTTCCGGCCGCTCGAGGAGTCCGACCTGCCGCAGGTCGAGGCCTGGCTTCGCACCGAGTACGTCGCGGAGTGGTGGCGCGACCCGCTCGCGATCGCGGTCGAGAAGCGCCAGGCCGCGCTCGAGGGGCGGCGCGACGTCGACCTGTTCGGCGGCGATCCGGCTGCCCTCGGCCGCGGGCTCGGGCCCGAGATCCTGCAGGAGTTTGCGCGTTCGGTCGTCTTCGCACGTCCGGAGACGATCGCGCTCGTAGCAACCGTCGAGGGGCCCAACCGCTGCTCCTGGCGCGCGTTCGAGAAGGCCGGCCTCCGCCACGTGCGCGACGTCGAGGAGGACGGGCTGCCCCACCGCCTCATGCGGCTCGAGCGCCGCTACGCTCACTAGCAATGAAGCAGGAGCGCATCCGCAACTTTTCGATCATCGCGCACATCGACCACGGCAAGTCGACGCTCGCCGACCGCATCCTCGAGGTCACCGACACCGTCACCGGCCGGGAGATGCGCGCGCAGGTGCTCGACACCATGGAGCTCGAGCGCGAGCGCGGGATCACGATCAAGGCGCAGGCCGTGCGCGTGACCTGGAAGGGCCACGAGCTGAACCTGATCGACACTCCCGGCCACGTCGACTTCACGTACGAGGTCTCCCGCTCGCTGCAGGCGTGCGAGGGCGCGCTGCTCGTCGTGGACGCGGCGCAGGGGATCGAAGCTCAGACGGTCGCCAACGCCTACCTTGCGATCGAGAACGACCTCGAGATCGTCCCGGTCGTGAACAAGATCGACCTGCCGTCGGCGGATGCGGACGGCGCCGCCGCGGAGATCGCCGAGCTCATCGGCGACACCCCCGAGCACGTGCTGCGGATCTCGGCGAAGACCGGCGAGGGGATCGAGGACGTGCTCGACGCGATCGTCGAGCGGATCTCGCCTCCCGCAGGCGATCCGGCCGCGCCCGCCCGCGCGTTGATCTTCGACTCCTCCTATGACCAGTACCGCGGCGTCGTCGCGTTCGTCCGCGTCGTCGACGGCTCGTTCAGCGCGCGAAAGCCGCTGCGGGCGATGGCGCAGGGAACGCGCTTCGAGTCCGAGGAGGTGGGCTTCCTCTCGCCGACGATGCAGGCGGCCGAAGCTCTCGGAGCGGGCGAGGTCGGCTACGTGATCACCGGGCTGAAGGACGTCAGCCGCCTGCGCGTCGGCGACACGCTGACCTCGGAGCGCAACCCTGCCTCGGAGCCGCTGCCAGGCTACAAGGACGTCAAGCCGATGGTCTTCGCCGGGCTCTTCCCGACCGATTCGGACGAATACCCGGCGCTGCGTGACGCGCTGGAGCGGCTGAAGCTGAACGACGGCTCCCTCTTCTACGAGCCCGAGACCTCGCAGGCGCTCGGCTTCGGCTTCCGCTGCGGCTTCCTCGGCCTGCTGCACATGGAGATCGTGCGCGAGCGGCTCGAGCGGGAGTTCGACCTCGACCTGATCGTGACCGCGCCGAACGTCGCCTACCGCGTGCTGACGAAGGCGGGGGAGGAGCTCGAGGTGCACAACCCGTCGGAGATGCCTCGCGAGGTCGAGCGCGTCGAGGAGCCCTACATCAAGGCGTCGATCATCGTCCCGAAGGACCACGTCGGGCCCGTGATGGAGCTGAACACCGAGCGGCGAGGCCGGTTCGACCACATGGAGTACCTCTCCGAGGAGCGCGTGCTGCTGGTCTACGAGCTGCCGCTGGCGGAGATCGTGCTCGACTACTACGACCAGCTCAAGTCGCGCACCCGCGGGTACGCGAGCTTCGACTACGACGTGGTCGGCTTCCGCGAGGGCAACCTCGAGCGCGTCGACGTCCTGATCGCCGGAGAGCCGGTCGACGCGCTCTCGCTGATCGTTCACCGCGACGGGGCCTACGCGCGCGGGCGGATGCTCGTCGACCGGCTGCGCGAGGAGATCCCGCGCCAGTTCTTCGACGTCGCCGTCCAGGCGGCCATCGGCTCGCGCGTGATCGCGCGTGAGACGATCAAGGCCAAGCGCAAGGACGTGCTCGCTAAGTGCTACGGCGGCGACATCTCGCGCAAGCGGAAGCTGCTCGAGCGCCAGAAGGCGGGCAAGAAGCGGATGAAGCAGGTCGGCGCGGTCGAGGTGCCGCAGGAAGCCTTCCTCGCCGTCCTCAACCTCGACGGGAACAAGAAGTGAGCGGCGGCGTCAGGCATCTGTACGTGCACCTGCCGTTCTGCGCCTCGCGCTGCGGGTACTGCGATTTCGTCACGGTGGTCGGGCTGCAGGGACAGCACGGCGCCTACGTGACCGCGCTGCTCGCGGAGCTCGAGCTGGAGGGCGGCGTGCTCGCCGCGCCGCTCGAGAGCGTCTTCCTCGGCGGCGGCACGCCGACGTTGACCGCGCCGGGCGAGCTCGAGCGGCTCCTGCACGCGCTGCCGCCGGCGGAAGAGATCACCGTCGAGGCGAACCCGGAGACGGTCACGCCGGAGCTCGCCGCTCTCCTGCGCGAGTGCGGCGTGACCCGTGTGTCGCTCGGCGCGCAGAGCTTCCAGCCGCGCTTGCTCGAGGTGCTCGAGCGTCGCGCGCGCCCCGACGACGTGCGCCGCGCGTTCTGGACGCTCCGAGGGGCCGGGCTCGACAACCTCTCGCTCGACCTGATCTACGGCATTCCAGAGCAGAGCCCGTGCGATCTCGACGCCGACCTGGACGAGGCTCTCGCGCTGAAGCCGGAGCACCTCTCCTGCTACGAGCTGGAGGCGAAGCCGGGGACGCGCTTCACCCACGCGCACGGCGCCGAGCTCGCTCGCCAGGCCGAGGCGATGGAGTCGTACTTCGAGCGCGTCGTCGCGCGGCTGACGGAGTCCGGCTATCGCTGGTACGAAACGGCGAACTTCTGCCGGTCGCCGAGCCTCGCGGACCGGCGCGACCTGCGCTCGCGGCACAACCTCGCCTACTGGCGCGGCCGGGACTACCTCGGGCTCGGGATCGGCGCTGTCTCGACAATCGAAGGGCAACGGTGGCGGACGACCCCGCGGCTCGCGCGCTACCTCGCGGCACTCGCCGCAGGGGAGCAGCCCGAGCGCGAGCTCGAAGCGCTGCCGGCGCCGGTGCAGCAGTCCGAGCGTGTGCTCCTCGGCCTGCGCCTCGACGAGCCCCTTTTGCTGGACGGGCTCGACGACGCCGTCGACGCAGAGGCCCTCGAGCGGCTCGAGCGGCTCGGCCTCGTCGAGCGCGCGGCCGGCGGCACGCTGGCCCTGACGGAGCGCGGGCGCTTCCTCGGCGGCGGCGTCACGGCGGAGCTCCTCGCCTAAAATCCCTGCAAAGGATGAGGAACATCGCCGAGATGGAGCTGTCGTACCGCCAGCGGGCGATCCTGCGCGGCGTCGTCGAGGAATATGTCGCGAACCGCGAGCCGGTCGGGTCGCGGACGCTGGTCGAGCGGATCGGGCTCGACGTCTCGCCCTCGACCGTGCGCGGCGAGCTCGCTGAGCTCGAGCGTCAGGGGCTGCTCACGCACCCGCACACGTCGGCCGGCCGCGTGCCGACCGAGCAGGGCTACCGCTACTACGCCGACCGCCTGCTCGAGCGAATGGACCCGCAGCCGGGAGGGTTCCCCCTGGACCTGACGACGGCGCGGAACGAGGTCGACTCCGCGCTTCAGGCGACCACGGAGATGCTTTCGGAGCTGACGCGGCTCCTGGCACTGGTCTCGGCGCCGCCGCTCGGGACGGCAACCGTCCGGCACGTCGAGGTGATCCTGCTCCAGCCACAGGTCGCGATGGTCGTCGTGATCACCTCGACCGGAAGCGTGACGAAGCGCGTCTACCGCTTCGCCGACCCTGTCGACCCGGGCCTCGTCAATTGGGCGACCCAGTACCTGAACGACCGCGTCGCCGGCCTCGAGCTCGGCAGCAACGCCCTGCGCCGGAGGGTCGACGAGCCGGGCCTCGGCGCCCGCGAGACGACGTTCCTCGCAACGCTGCGGCCGCTCTTCGACGAGGCGCTCGCCGCGGAGGAGCAGAGCCTCTACGTGGGCGGCACGGCCGGCCTGCTCGAGGATCTCCGCGGCCACGAGCTCGAGAGCTACCAGCGGCTGCTCGAGGTGCTCGAGAAGCGTGCGGCTCTGCTCGAGGTTCTGAGCCAGGCGCTCGACTCGCGGCGCCCGTTCGTGCGCGTCGGCCCGGAGCTCGAGCATCCGGGACTGCGTGACCTCTCTCTCGTCGGCGCCTCCTACGGGCTGACCACCCGCACGCTCGGCGCGGTCACCCTGCTCGGGCCGGTGCGAATGGACTACGACAAGGCGCTGCGCTCCGTCCGCGCAGCCGCGCACGAGCTCTCGCGCTTCGTCGAAGAGCTCTACGACGACAACTAACGCGGGCGGTACGCTCAGACGATGGCGACGAGCCAGCGCGACTACTACGAGCTTCTCGGCGTCTCGCGCTCGGCCGACGACGCCGAGATCAAGAAGGCGTTCCGGGGTCTCGCCCGGACGCTGCATCCCGACGTGTCGCAGGCACCGGACGCGGAGGAGCGCTTCCGCGAGGTGGTCGAGGCCTACGAGGTGCTCTCGAAGCCCGAGACGAGGCAGCTCTACGACCGCTACGGCCACGCCGGCCTGCAGGGCGGCGGCTTCGCGCCGACCACGTTCGACGTCGGCAGCCTCTCCGACCTCTTCTCCGCGTTCTTCGGCGACGACATCTTCGGCGGCGGCGGGCGCGTCCGGCGCGAGCGAGGGTCCGACGTCGTCGCCCAGATCGAGATCGAGCTGGCCGAGGCGGCGAGCGGCACGACGCGCAACCTGCCTTTCCCGGTCACCATCACGTGCGCGACCTGCGGTGGCAGCGGCGCGAAGTCGGGCACCGAGCCGGTGACGTGCGCCACCTGCAGCGGCCGCGGCCGCCTGCAGCAGGTGACGCGCACGGCCTTCGGCGAGTTCGTCCGCTCCCAGACGTGCCCCGCCTGCGCGGGCCAGGGCACGGTTGTCCAGGATCCGTGCCTCGACTGCGAGGGCTCGGGGCGCACGGTCGAGGACCGGACGCTCGAGGTCGAGGTCCCGCCCGGGATCCACGACGGCCAGCAGATCCGCATGTCCGGCGAAGGGCACGCGGGCTCGCTCGGCGGCCGGGCGGGCGACGTCTACGTCCAGGTTCGCGTGACGCCGGACCCGCGCTTCGTGCGCGAGGGCAACGACATCTTCTGCTCGGTCGACCTGACGATGACCGACGCCGCGCTCGGGACGACCGTCAAGGTGCCGACGCTCGAGGGCGAGATCGACCTCGAGCTCGAGCCGGGCACGCAGCCCGGAAAGCTTCACGTCCTGCGCGGCAAGGGAATGCCCGTGCTCCAGGGATTCGGCCGCGGCGACCAGCGGGTGCTCGTCAACGTGCAGGTGCCGCGGCGGCTGACCGACGATCAGCGCCGCCTGCTCGAGGAGTTCGGCCAGAGCGCGAGCGAGGAGACGTACGAGGCCGACGAGGGGTTCTTCCAGAAGCTCAAGAGCGCCTTCCGCTGAGCCCTCTGCGCCGCGTCTCCGCGTCCGTTCCCGCCGAGCGTGCCGAGGCCGCGCGCGCGCTGATGCTCGAGCTCTTCCCGGAGGGGTTCGAGGAGCTCGAGCATGCGGACGCCGTCGAGTTGGTCGCGTACACCGACGACGCCGGCGAGGAGCGGCTCTGGGCCGCGTTTGGCGAGGTCCGGGCGGACGACGTGCCCGCGGACTGGGAGGAGCGCTGGCGCGAGTTTCACCGGCCGGTGACCGTCGGGAAGCTCTGGATCGGGCCGCCCTGGGAGACGCCGCCGGCGGGTGTCGAGGCGATCGTCGTCGACCCCGGCCGCGCCTTCGGCACCGGCGGGCACGCGACCACGCGGCTCTGTCTACAGCTCCTCGCGAACCTCGAGCGCGGGAGCCTGCTCGATGTGGGCTGCGGCTCCGGCGTGCTCGCGATCGCCGCGGCGCGGCTCGGCTTTGCCCCCGTCGTGGCCCTCGACCACGACGCCGCGGCGATCGACGCCGCCCGGCGGAACGCCGAGGCCAACGGGGTCGAGCTCGACCTGCGGCTCACCGACGCTCGTGCCGACCAGCCCCCGCAGGCGGACGTCGCCGTCGCGAACATCTCGCTGGAGACGGTCGAGCGGGTCGTGCCGCTCCTGGACGCAACAGCCGTCGTCACCTCGGGCTACCTGGAGCAGGAACAGCCCTCGGCGCCCGGCTTTCGCCACGAGGCGCGGGCCACGGAAGGAGGCTGGGCGGCCGATCTCTATCGGCGCGAGGAGTAGAGTCCGGCGCCGTGGCGACCTTCTCGGTCCGGTTCCTCGGGTGCAAGGTCTCGCACGTGGACGCGCAGGAGATCCGCGAACGCCTGCTCGCCGAGGGTCACACCGAGCTCGAAGGCGGCGCCGACGTCGCCGTGGTCAACACCTGCTGCGTCACCCACGAGGCGGTGCGCAAGTCGCGGCACGCCGCCTCGCGCGCAGCCCGCACGCACCGCCGTGTCTACGTGACCGGCTGCGGCGCGAGCCTCGACGCCGACGGCTTCGCCGGCCTGCCCGAGAACGTCGTCGTCGTCTCGCGGTGCAGCGAGGAGACGCCGTCGTTCGTGGCGGGCGACGTCGGTGCGATCGGCTGTGTCCGCGCCGACGCGCGCCTCGACCGCGTCCGCGCCTTCGTGAAGGTGCAGGACGGCTGCAGCTTCTCGTGCGCCTTCTGCGTCATCCCGCTCGTGCGCGGCTCATCCCGCAGCCGGCCCGCCGAGGCGGTGCTGCGGGAGGTGAGGCGCCGCGTCGGCCAGGGCCACCGCGAAGTCGTCCTGACCGGGATCAACCTCGGCTGCTACCGCGACCGCGAGGCCGGCTTCCGGCTGCCACGGCTGGTGCGCGAGGCGGCGGCCACTCCGGGGCTGGCTCGGCTGCGGCTCTCGTCGATCGAGATCAACCACGTCGACGACGAGCTCGTCGAGACGCTGCGCGAGACCCCGACCGTCGCGCACCATCTTCACGTTCCGCTGCAGTCGGGCGACGACGGCGTGCTGCGCGCGATGGGGCGGCGCTACTCGGCGGCGACGTTCCTGCGCCGCCTCGAGCCGCTCGGTGACCTCAATCTGACCACTGACGTGATCGTCGGCTTTCCCGGCGAGGACGAACGCGCCTTCCGGCGCACCCTCGAGGTGGTCGAGCGCGCCGGCGTGACCAAGGTGCACGTGTTTCCGTACTCGCCACGGCCCGGCACGGCGACTGCTGCCGCCGACACGGTTCACGCGGCCGTCAAGCGGGAGCGCAGCCGACGTCTCCGCGAGGCGTCCCGAGCCGCCAGCCTCGCGCGCTGGCGCGAGAAGCTCGGTCGCGCCGACACGGTGCTCGTCGACCGCCCGGGTCGCGGGTATGGCGACGACTACTCGCCCTGGCTCGTGGACGGGCCGCTCGGCGAGCTCGTCACGGTGCGCGCCGCCGCGGTGACGGAGGAGGGGATCCTCGCTGCCTGACGACTGCCTCTTCTGCCAGCTCGTCCGGGAAGGAGACCACGTGCACGCCGCCGACGGCTTCGTCGCCATCCGCGACATCGCTCCCAAGGCGGACACGCATTTGCTCGTGCTGCCCGAGCGCCACGTGTCGAGCTTTCGTGAGATCTCGGAGTTCCCTCCGGAGGAGGCGAAGCGAATGCTCGAGTTCGTCGCCGAGACGGCTCGCAAGGTCGGGCTCGACGACTACCAGGTGGTCGTGAACGTGGGCGAGGGCGCCGGCCAGACGGTCTTCCATCTGCACTGGCATGTGCTCGGCGGGCAGGTCCGGGGAGCGGTCGGATGAGCCTGATCGTCCGTCTCGAGGCAGAGCTGAAACAGGCGATGGCCGACCGCGAAGCGGAACGGCGCGACACGCTGCGCCTGATCCTGTCGAGCCTCCGCTCGGCCGAGAAGGAGCTACAGCGGCCGCTGCACGACGACGAGGAGTTGCAGGTGCTTCAGCGCGAGCGCAAGAAGCGCACCGAGGCGGCCGAGGCGTTCCGAGAGGCCGGCCGCGAGGAGCAGGCCCAGGGGGAGGAGCGCGAGCTGGCCGTGCTCGAGGAGTTCATGCCGGAGCCGCTCTCCGAGGACGAGCTCGAGGAGATCGTCGACGACGCGATCGCCGAGGTCGGCGCGACGAGCATGCGCGACATCGGCCGGGTGATGGCCGACGTGATGCCGCAGATCGCCGGCCGCGCGGACGGCTCCACGGTCAGCCAGCTCGTCCGCGAGAAGCTGGCCTGAAGGAGGAGCCCGGCGCCTACACTGGGCTGGGTGCAGGAAGTTCTCTCAGTTTCCAACGATGTCGCCGCCGAGCTCGCAACGGTCGGCGACGGCGTGCTCGACGCGCTGCGCGAGCGGCTCCGGATCACCTTGCTGCTACGCGGCAACCGCCTGACGATCGAGG
>Ga0307287_10000927_pt1 | contig 9893 bp, 9 predicted proteins | sample ER_DNA_141_FD_194485 | JGI IMG/M metagenome (GOLD analysis project Ga0307287, IMG submission 194485) | Bulk soil microbial communities from the East River watershed near Crested Butte, Colorado, United States - ER_DNA_141 | ecosystem: Environmental > Terrestrial > Soil > Floodplain | place: USA...
GCGGGGACATCTCCAGCAGCACGTCGAGCTCCTCTTCATCCCGCGCTCGCCCAGCCGGCTGCTGCGCGACGAGCTCCAGACAGCGGCGGAAGCAACGCACGGCCTCAGAGTTGGCGAACACGGCGGCGGCAAGCTGCGCCGCGCGTCGGTAGTAGTGCCGAGCGCGGTCGGATCGCCCACCCCGGTCATACTGTTCGGCCAGCTGAGCAGCGACCTCATCCTCGCGCTCGCTATGCAGGATCTGGAGACTCTGCGCGATCCGACGATGCAGCAGCCACCGGTGCGGAGGCGACACCGAGGCGTACGCCGAATCGCGCAGCAAGTCGTGAGAGAAGTCGTACCCGCTGGACTGTTCCCTGAAGATGCCGTGCCTCCAGAGTTCATCGACCGAGCGAACCACTACGTCGACGTCGAGATCGCTTGCCTCCGTGAGTAGATCAAGGGTGAAGTCGCGACCGACGGCGGAGGCCAGCGCGGCGACCTCGCGGGCGTGAGGCGATGCTGCGTCAAGCCGACGGCGTAGCACGGACGCGAGGTCCCCAAGCGATGAAAGAGGGCCGCCTTGGTCCAGCTCGTTTGCACTTCGAATGGCCTCCACGACGTAGAGCGGGTACCCACCCGTCGCTGTGGCCAGCAGCGAAACCTCCTCGTCGCTCAGCTCCCGCTCGAGGAACGAGGCTGCGAGCGCCCGCACACCGTCTCGTCCGAGCGGCGGGAGCGCCATCTCGATCAAGGAACCTGCCGACCGCAAAGCGAGCAACAGCCGAGACACCTCGGCATTGGCTGCCAGCTCCTCGCGTCGTGCCGTTGCGGCGACCAACAATGGCGCCCCAGCGGCTCGGCCGAGCAAGAAGGGCAACCACGCGGTTGTCTCATCGTCGCACCAGTGCAGGTCGTCCAGTACGAGGAGCGTCGGCTGGCCCACAGCGAGGATCCCCTGAGCGAGGCCCTCGAAGAATCTGTGCCGACGCCAGGCGTCGACCATCGCCCGGGAGGCGGCGATGCGCTCGGGAAGCGGCCTTTCCCGCTTCCCGCCGTAGGTGTCGCCTGCCGCATCAGGAATGAGTCGATCAACTTCCACCCGCCAGATCTCGTCGAGAGCGGCCAGCGATCGCTGGATGCGAGGATGGCGCAGCCAGTCAGCAACTGGCTTCAGAGCTAGTGCACCTGCCATCCCGAAACAGCGCGTCGTGGCCACGACAGCGCCGTCGGTACGCGCCTTATGTGCGAGCTCGGAGATCAGCCGGCTCTTGCCGACGCCGGCGTCACCTGTGATGACGAGCAGGCGAGACCGGCCCTCGACGGCGCTGTTCCAGGACTCGAGGATCTGGTCGAACTCGCCAGTGCGCCCCACCAGCCGCGCGCGCCGGACAAGCCGAGCCCGAGCGTGCCGTGGGCTGCGCGCACCTGACACGTCGGGGTCGTCAACGCTGAGCAGTCGCTCCACGAGTGTCTCCGTGGCTTGGGAAGGCTTGACTTGCAGCTCGTGGTCCAGCATCTCGGCGCACTTGTGAAATGTGCTGATGGCACCCGCCCGGTCGCCCGCATCGGCCTGCAGCTCCATGAGCGTTCGGTATCCAACCTCCTCAAGGGGCGCGAGTCGCACGCGGATCCTGCCGTATTCGACTGCCGTCTCGAGGTCACCCACGTCTCGCCAACCTGCTATCACCTGGTCGCAGAGTTCGACGCACTGGCGGCTCAGCTGCTCGCGCTCGGCCAGCACCCAGTCGTCGTACATTCCCGGGAGCAGATCGCCGCGATACTCCTCGATCGCCGCTGAAGCATGCTCGAGCATCGCGTACTGCTCGCCCGTCGCGAGCGCCTGCAGTGCCAACTGCCGCTCGCGCTGGAAGACGCACACGTCGACGCGACACGTCGGCCACTCTCGCCACATCAGGGTAGCCGGCGCAACGACGAGAGACGGGTCGTCACCGAGCAGCACGCGGAGATGATGCAGCTCTCGTCGCAGGTTCGTCCGCGCCTGCCGCTCGGTGGAATCGGGCCAGAAGGTGGCCGCCAAAAGTTGCCGAGGCTGGGGTGCGTCAGCGTGGACAGCAAGGAAGCCGATCAGTGCGACGGAGCGTGAGGAGCGTGAGGGGTTCGTCGCAGGCGATCCTTCGACGTACTGCTCTCCGAGAAGTGTGACTTCCAGCAATTGTGAGGCCCCCTCTCTGTTTCGAGCGTAAAGCAAGCTTCATGCGGTCACCTCGACCGAGTGAGAACCCTCTTTGCCCACTTGTGATCGCAGACAGTCAAACGGTCGCGGGTTCTCTTGATATGCCTAACGTGCGACGGTGAACGCGGTCCGGAAGCGTTCCAGCGCACGTTCGCTGTCGCCAGAGGCCCACGCTTCGAGGCCGACAGTGCCGTGATAGCCGATATCGCGTAGTGCCTGTGCAATGCGCGGATAGTTGATCTCTCCCGTGCCCGGTTCACAACGGCCCGGCACGTCGGCCACCTGGACCTCGCCGAGGTACGGCGCGCACGCGTTGATCAGCTCAACGAGGTTTCCCTCGCCGATTTGGGCGTGGTAGATGTCCAACATCAGACGCAGATTGGGGCTGTCGACAGCCGCGACGAGTGCGAGCGTGTCCGCAGCCCTCGCGAACGGCGTACCAGGATGATCAACGGCGGTATTGAGGTTCTCCAGGCAGAAGATCACTCCCTCGCGCTGACCAAGCGCAGCGATCCGGGTCAGGGTGTGTTCGGCTTTCAGCCACATGTCTCCGGTGATCACGTCGGCGGGCTTGATCGGCAGACCGCGACTGTCCAAGCCGGTGCCATGCAAATTGAGTCGAGGAATACCGAGCTTTGCCGCCACGGGAATGGATTGCTGCGCCGTAGCGAGCAGCTCGTCTGCTCCGTCAGGATCGATCAGATCGCCGGTTACATAGCCGGTCATCGACGAGAAGGTGGCACCGGTCGACCGAAGCTTGTCGATGTCGTGTTTGGTCCAGTCCCAAATTTCTGCCTGGAAACCAAGATCGTCTATCCGCCGCACCCGCTCGGTGATGGGCAGCTCAGTGAAGATCATCTCTGCGCAGGCGGCCAGGGTGAACTCGGCGGTCATCGCGCCAAATCTAGCGAGTAGCGGCGATCACCGCGAAGCCACCCGCTCGCCGGCAAGCTCGTTGGCAAGCAGGTGTGCGAAGACGGCAGTCGTGGCGGTGTGATTGCCAACGAAGTCTGGCGGCCGGCCCATCGAGTCGCGACTGGCTCGGACATAGTCCTCGCTCTCGGGGCGCGGCTTGATGTACAAGAACATCGGCACCGCGTACCGCAGGCAGATGAACGCCACCAGGAGTCTGGCGATACGACCGTTGCCGTTGGCAAACGGGTGTACGCGCAAGCATTCGCCATGGGCGAGGGCAGCGAAGCTGATCACTTGAAGTATCTCGTCTGCGGTACCGGGTGGCCGACCGACGGGCAGTTGCGCGTCAAGCTCAGCGAAAACGGCGTGCAGGCCGGCAAGTACCGCGGCCATCTCCTCGTTGACGCGGTTGGCCCAGACGCCCATCTTCTGCAGATTGCCGTCCTTGAGCGGCGCCCCGAGTCCGACCTCGTAATCGACGAGTTCCCTGACAGCGGGGTCGCCTCGGAAATGACCGACATAGCCAGCGACCGGCACGTCGCAGCCGGCGTAGAGCCCGGCATGCCAACGGCACAATTCCTCACGAGTTGGCATGATCCGCTCACCCGCTGTGGCGTGTAGCTCGCTGATCAGCTGAGTCGCGTTGCTCTGAATGAGAGAAAGGTTGTTTGGGTTGTCGTCCTGCCACGACGGAGCCGTCATGCCAGCTCAGCGCGGCCCGATCTGTAGATCGAAGTAACGTCACGGATGCGCGGCGAACGGTCTACTGCGACGTCGCTGGATGCGGCAGGACGCTGCGTCGATCGAGCTTGGACCGGCTCTAACAGACCCTCACCTGCCACATAGTCTTCAAGGCCGCGCGCTTGGATTCGCTCGTATTGCTCCTGGGTGAGCTCGGCGAGCCGGTCGGCGGCGGCTCGTAGATCATCACTCAACATGGCGCCCCGGGCGATGACCTCGTGCTCGATCGCCTGCTCGATCAGCTCGTTCTGGCTAATGCCTAGCCGGGCGGCCACCTCCGCTGTCAGCGCACGGAGTCGCTCGTTACGCCAGCGCAGCGGGAACGCAGATCGGGAGGCCATGCGTCCAGCATGTCGCGAAACTTAGTGATGTCAAGAGTCAGACATGACATCACTGACTCATCAACCCCAACAGAGTGTGCACGTTCTCGTGGACAATGGCGCCAACGTCGGGGCGACAGGGCGCGGGAGGGAGGAGCGCAAATGGAGTACGCGCGTTTGGGACGGACCGAGCTGGAGGTATCCCGGCTAGGGTTCGGAACCGCACCCCTCGGTGAGTTGTTCGGGGCGGTCGATGAGTTCGCTGCGATTGCGGTGGTGCACGAGGCTCTAGATCTTGGTATCTCGTTCTTCGACACGGCTGCCTACTACGGCAATGCCGAGGAGCGACTGGGCAAGGCACTGGTGGGCCGTCGAGACCAGGTCGTACTCGGCACCAAGACGGGACGCTATGGGGTCAATGACTTCGACTTTTCACCAGGGCGCATCCGACGCAGTGTCGAGAACAGCCTGCGCCTGTTGAAGACGGACTACGTCGACATTCTGCAATTTCACGACATCGAGTTCGTCCCGCTCGATCCCGTGTTCGAGGACTCTTATGCCGAACTCCGCGCGATGCGCGACGGGGGCCTCTGCCGCTACATCGGGATGACCGGCTACCCCGCCCCAGTGATGAACGCGGCGATGACCGAGACCGAGCTGGACGTCTGCCTGACCTATGCTCACGCCACGCTCTTGGATGACACGCTGGAACGCGAGATTGCGCCAGTTGCAGACGCTCGGGGCGTCGGCCTCATCGACGCAGCCGCGGTCGCGCTCGGCCTGCTCACGCCGGCCGGCTCATCGATCAAGCTCGACCACCCCGCAACCCTCGCGATCCGCGATGCGGCGTCCAGGATGGTCTCGCTGTGCGCAGAGCGAGGCGTCGACATCGCCTTCGTCGCCAACCAATACTCCCTACAGCGCCCGCGGTGCGCTACCACCCTGATCGGCACTGCGAAGTCGCGTCACCTGCGGTCCGCTGTGGACGCACTCGAGGAGCCATTGGACGAACAGTTGCTCGCAGAGTTGCTGGCGATGCGACCGGCCATGGGCGAGCGAACCTGGCCGAGCGGGCTGCCGGAGAACAGCGCGAGGTCGGTTAGCGCTTAAGTCCAGCCAACAGTTGGCGCGCCATCACGATTCGCTGGATCTGATTGGTTCCCTCATAGATCTGGGTGATCTTCGCATCGCGCATCATCCGCTCAACCGGGAAATCCTTGGTATATCCGTAACCACCAAGCAGCTGGACCGCGTCCGTGGTGATCTCCATCGCCACATCGGAGGCAAAGCATTTGGCCGCAGCGCCAAAGAAGGCCAAATCAGCGTCGCCCCGCTCTGACTTCGCCGCCGCAGCGTAAGTGAGCTGCCGCGCAGCCTCGAGTTTCATCCCCATATCAGCGAGCATGAACTGCAAGCCCTGAAACTCAGCGAGTGCCTTGCCGAACTGCTTACGCTCCTTGACATAGCCAAGCGCGTAGTCCAGAGCTCCCTGGGCGATGCCGACCGCCTGTGCGGCGATGGTGATGCGGGTGTGATCAAGGGTGCGCATCGCTGTCTCGAAGCCCGTACCTTCCGCGCCGATCATGCGTGACTCGGGAAGGCGGACCTGATCGAGATACACCTCGCAGGTCGGCGAGCCCTTGATGCCCAGCTTCTTCTCCGGAGCGCCAAAAGACACTCCGACATCGGATTTCTCAACCACAAAAGCGCTGACGCCCTTGGAGCGGGCTTCAGGATCGGTGACGACGAAGACGGTGTAGAAGTCAGAGATCCCGGCGTTGGTGATCCAGCGCTTGACGCCGTTGAGGATGAAATGATCACCGTCTCGTACGGCCCGACTCCGCATGCTGACCGCGTCCGAGCCGGCCTCGGGCTCGGACAGACAGTAGGAGGCCATCGCCTCGCCGCGAGCAATCGGTGGCAGATAGGCCTGCTTGATCCTCTCCGAGCCGACGAGCAGCCACGGCAGGCTCGCCAGCTTGTTGACCGCCGGAATGAGGGATGTCGCCGCACAAACTCGAGCAATCTCCTCGATGACGATCACTGTGGCGAGTGCATCGGCACCCACACCGGAGTACGCCTCCGGAATGTGCGGTGCGTGGAAATCCGCGGATACCAGCGCTTCGTAAGATGCTTTCGGAAACTCGGCCAACTCATCGGCCTCGGCGGCGTTCGGGGCGACCTTCTCCTCGCACAGCTCGCGCACGGCGGCGCGGAAGGCCTCATGCTCCTCAGTTGGTCGGTAAAGCTCCGCAAAGTCACTCACACGCGGAGCCTAGCCCGGCAGCGATCGGACGGGCTCGTCACGCTCGAGCCTGGTTTGAAACCTACGTGCACGTAGGTCTCTGAACGGTTTGCATAGGTTGCAACCCGTGCAGACCGTCAGCAACCTATGTCTACGTAGGAATCCGACAAATGTGGCCTAGCTCAAAGCGTTGGGGCCAGCGGGTCCCAGTCCTCAGGCAGTAGCGGCGGCTTGTCCACCGAGCTGTCCACCTCCACGAAGGCCCGTGACTCGACCGACTCTGCAATCGCGATCATGGTGTCAAGCACGTGATAGCCCATCGCTCCCTGCGCACGATGCGGCCTTCCCTCCCGAATCGCGCGGGCCATGTCCAGCACTCCAGTGCCTCGCGAGGACAGGACCGTCGTGGTGGCCACCGTCTCCCAGTCCTCGCCCCCGCGTTTTCTGACCGCAATCTCACCGTCGAAGGAGTTCGGATCGGAAAACAGCATCGTTGCCTCGGTGCCATTGACCTCCAAGAGAGTACGAGGCAGCGCCGAGTCGAAGGAGAACGTGGCTTGGGCGGCCTGGCCCGACTCGTACTGGACCAGCGCACTCACGTGGCTGGGCACCGTGACATCGAATTCCTCCCCCGCCTTCGGACCGGAACCGATCACCCGCCGCTCCCGGGCCTTGGACCCGAGGGCAGCCACCGACGAGACTGAGCCGAAGACCTGCACGAGTGCAGTGAGGTAGTAAGGCCCAAGGTCGAACAGCGGACCTGCACCGGCCGCGTACAGAAACGCGGGATTGGGATGCCAAAGCTCCGGTCCGGGCAACTGCAGCAGCGCAAGAGCCGTGAGCGGCGTCCCGATCAGGCCCTGCTCGATTAGTCGGCAGGCCGTCTGGAGACCAGTACCCAGGAACGTATCCGGTGCGCAGCCAACAAGTAACCCAGCCTCTTCAGCGTCGCGGAGCAGGCTTCGGCCGCTAACGCGATCGAGGGCGAGAGGTTTTTCATTCCAGACGTGCTTGCCAGTCGCGATCGCCTGAGTCGCGATGTCCGCGTGAGCGGCTGGAATCGTGAGGTTGACAACGATCTCGATATCTGGGTGGTCGAGAACGATGGCTACGTCTCCTGCGGAGGGAACTTCGTACTTGACCGCCTTCTCCTTGGCGGCATCGGTGACGATGTCGCCGATGGCGAGCACCTCGGTGTCGGCGAAATTGCTGAGGTTTTCCAGGTACGTGTCGCTGATAGTGCCGGCGCCGATCACGCCGACGCCAACCGGGCTACTCATGATCAGGCCCGCTCAGCGAGCAGGAATTCGCGACTAGCCGCGACGGCCTCAAACAGGTCGGTCTTCGAGTCGTCCAGCTCCACGACTCGAAGTGCGTCTGGGGCCGCCGCAATGATCTCCCAGATCGGCAAGACACCAGACCCGACCGCGACCTGCTGCGCGGTATCGAGCGTCCCATCGCCATCCTTCAAATGCAGCGCGACCACCCGATCGCCAAGGCGTTTGAGCAAGGCTGGCACATCGGCACCCCCGGCATACGCCCAGTAGGTGTCGACCTCCAAAACGACCTCCGGCGCAAGCCGATCTGCGAACACCTCAAGCGCGTGAACACCGCTGATCTTGGATTCCAGCTCGAAATGATGGTTGTGATAGCCGACCCTGAGACCGTATCGGGCCGCCCTCTGTGCCGCTTCGCTGAGCTCGGATGCGATCTCGTTGATGTCGGCCTCTGCTTGCCAGCGAGCAGGGTCGACGTACGGCTCGATGATCGTCTGAATGCCGAGTTCGACGGCCAGCTCACAGATCTCATCCTGATTCCCGCTGAGCAATCCAACATGTGTCGTTGGGGCAGCCAACCCATTTTGGCGAAGTCCAGTGCGTAGCCGATCAGCCAATGCAGGAAGCTGGAACGGCTCAACCTGGGTGAACCCGAAGCCGACGAGCCTCTGCAATGTCCCCTCGAAATCCTGCTCCAGGGCCTTGCGTAGGGTGTAAAGCTGCACGGACAGCTCAGACATGACCACCTCCCGAAGATTGTCAGCCTCACATTACGTGGATTCGCCGAGGAGTTGTCGAGCGAGCAACGTGCCTGCCGCGGTCGCGATCGGGAAGAACACCGCTCCAGCCAGCGGGATGGCGAGCAGGAGGAAGGTCGGAACGGCAAAACCGAGGACTCGAATCCGCCGCCTCCGCATTGCCGCACGACGATCCGCGAGCCGTAGCAGCCCGCGTCGTTCGAAGGCCGAGCCGATGAGCTCGATACTCAGCATCCAGCCGCCGAAGGTGGCCGAGACCACCGGAACGACGGTTTGACCGACGACGGGGATGAATCCGGTAGCAAAGAGCACCAGGGCACCAAGTGCCGAGATCGCGATCAGCGCGAAGGCTTGGCGCAGCGCGCGGAAGATTCCGCGTGCGACGCTTTCGTTGAGTTCAGGCACTTCACCGAACTCGCCTTCTACTGACTCGGACAGCTTGTCGTACAACGGCGACCCGAGGGCGAGGGTCAGTGTGGTGAACGAGATCACCATCAGCAGTACGGCACCGCTAACCAGAGCGGCACCAACGAGCACGCGGATAGCGGTAGCAAGGCCTCGAGCCCAGCCATCGGCGAATGGCGTCAGCCAGTCGACGGCCGGGTCAAGTTCCATGATCAGCGCAACGATCAGTCCGGTAAAGATCACCGACGTGATCAACGGGGGGATTGCCCCGAGCAGGAAGAGTCGTGGTCGACGAGCGATCAGGCGCAAGCCCCTGCCCAGCAGGCCAGCACCCACCACCAATTCTCCGACGACGCCTGGCACTAGCCGGACCCGTTGCGCTGATCTTGCGCGTTCGCTCGTACGGCCGCCCCCTTGGCCTCGGCGGACTTCCGAAGCTGATCTTGGAAGTCGATCATTCGCTGCCGCAGCCGCTGATCACTCGCCGCGAGGATGCGCACTGCCAGCAGACCGGCATTCCGGGCGTTGCCGATGGCAACGGTCGCCACAGGTACGCCAGCGGGCATCTGCACGATCGACAACAGGGAATCCATGCCGTCGAGATACTTCAGCGGCACCGGAACTCCGATAACGGGTAGCGGCGTGACTGAGGCCAGCATGCCCGGTAGGTGTGCCGCGCCCCCGGCGCCGGCAATGATCACTTCGAGTCCTCGGGTGTGAGCCGACCGACCGTAGCTGATCATGGCGTCCGGCATCCGATGCGCGGAGACAACATCGGCCTCGTAACCGACGTCAAACTCACGCAGTGCGAGCCCCGCGGCACCCATCACCGGCCAATCCGAATCGGAACCCATCACAATCCCGACCCTGAGCCGGGAAATGTCGTCAGGCATTGGAGTCTCCCATCAGGTACGCGGCGGCATGCCGGGCCCGCTTTCGTGTCTCGACAAGATCATCTCCATAGGTGGTGACATGGCCTACCTTGCGACCGCGACGTACCTGCTTGCCGTACAGCTGCACCCGCAGCCGCCGGTCTCGGGCAAAACAATGCAACAA
>Ga0307287_10000928_pt1 | contig 9893 bp, 9 predicted proteins | sample ER_DNA_141_FD_194485 | JGI IMG/M metagenome (GOLD analysis project Ga0307287, IMG submission 194485) | Bulk soil microbial communities from the East River watershed near Crested Butte, Colorado, United States - ER_DNA_141 | ecosystem: Environmental > Terrestrial > Soil > Floodplain | place: USA...
GCGACGTTGCCAGGCGCGTGTTCTGGATCGAGCTGAGGCCGACCGGCGCCAACCCCCAGGACCGGGAGGCGTCGACCTTTCGCCACCCCGACATCAGGACGTGGATGGACGAGCACCGGCCCGAGCTGGTCTCTGCGGTGCTGACCATCGTCCGCTCGTGGTTCGCCGCCGGCAAGCCCGTGTCGTCACGAGGGACGTCGTTGGGGTCCTTCGAGGGGTGGGACCGCATCGTCGGAGGGATCGTCGCTCACGCAGGGCTTACCGGATTCCTGAGTGAGATCCAGACCAAGCGCTCGGAGTCTGACTTCGAGTCGGCGTACTGGACGAGCCACATCGACTGGCTTTGGCGGACGTTCGGCCCGGAGAAGTTCACCACCGCTCAGGTTCGTGAGGCCGCGATGAGCGATCTGAAGGGCTACGAGGCTCCGCCCCGCATGGAAGACGTGGCAGACAAGGGCTACACGAGGGAGCTTGGCAAGCGGTACGCGCAGAAGCAGAGCCGGTGGTACGACGGTAAGCGTCTGGTCAAATCGGGCATGGGGCACAAGACCACCATCAAATGGCGCGTTGAGAAGCTAGGAGAAGGGGGGATGGATGGAACGGAGGGATCAGGTCTACTCACATCATGTGAGACAAAAACACACACTATTAGTGATCATGATGAGTGTGTGCGTGTGTCACGTGTAGGCCGGAGTGGGCAACAGCCATCCGATCCATCCGTTCCCTCCACTCAGCCCGAAGCAGGGTCAGTGATGTACACTGATACCCATGAGAGAGAAGATCGTCGCGTATCAGCGACTGACGGACGCGTGCATGTGGGAAGCATTCAAGGTCCACTGTCTGGACAACCGGACTCCGGCATCGGCGATGATCGCCCGTGCGGTCGCCCTGCTTCTGGAGAAGGAGGGCGTGGAGTTCGAGTGTCTGCGGATCCCGAAGTGCGAAGCGGATCGGAAGTGTCAGCACTAGCTTTCGACCTAGAGACGTGCTCGGTCGACGAGCTTTACCGCCGCTCCGACTTCGTCCGGTTGAGCGGGGCGAGCAGCGCGGACGGCCCCCACGTCTTCTACGACGTCGGCCACCTCATCAACTGGCTCGACCGGGCTGACGCCATCACCGGCCACAACATCCTCGGCTTCGATCTCTTGGCGCTGGCTCGCCACCACGGCGCCGACTACGAGGCGCTGGCGGCGAAGGCTGTGGACACGATGCTGATCGCCAAGCAGCTCGACCCCCCGTCGTCCAAGGGGATGCCCGCCGGTTACTACTCGCTCGACTCGCTGTGTGAGAGGTACGGCGTGGTGCGCAAGACCGACGACATCAAGCGCCTGGCCAAGAAGCACGGGGGGTTCGATCAGATCCCTCTCGACGACGCTGAGTACGCCGAGTACCTGAGAGGCGATGTGAGCGCCTCTCAGGCGCTCGTCGAGGCGATGGGCGCACCCGATGCGTACGTGCAGCGAGAGCACCGAGTGCAGGCCGTCATGGGGCGCATCAGCCTCTCCGGCTTCCGGGTCGACGAGGAGCTGTGCTGGGACCGCCATCAGCGAGGCGCTGACAAGCTCGACGAGATCAAGGATCGGCTTCACCGAGAGCACGACTTCCCCGTGAAGGGCGCTGCCCCCCATCGCACCAACGCCGGCAAGGAGGCGTTCTACAACGCGCTGCGCGCGGCCGGGCTCGGTCCCCAGTGGATCGAGAAGGAGTGGCCGAAGAACAAGGACGGCTCGCTGAGCCTGGCCAAGGAGGTGCTGACCGAGAAGATCGATGTGTTGAGCGGGCCCCGCCCGGCGGCAGCCGAGATCTGTGAGGCGATTCTCGGCATGAACGGCGTGCGCACGGTCTACGGCAACGTCATCGACTGGACCACCGGCGGGCGCGTGCACCCCCAGATCGCGCCGGATCAGGCGTCGGGGCGTTGGAGCGTGACGAAGCCCGGGCTCACCGTCATGGGCAAGCGGGGCGGCAAGCACGTCGAGAGGGAGATCTTCCTTCCCGAGCCGGGCGAGGTCATCGTCGCCTTCGACCTCGACCAGGTCGACATGCGCGCCATCGCCGGGCACTGCCAGGACGCTGCGTACATGGAACTGTTCGCTCCCGGACGCGACGTCCACTCCGAGGTGGCGAAGATGGTGGGGCTGTCGCGCGAGGAGGCGAAGGCCATCGGTCACGGCTGGAACTACGGGCTCGGCGTGGCCGGTCAGGTGCGCGGTGGCGTGCGCGAAGAGGCCGCCGTCCAGTTCGACCAGAGGATGCGCGAGAGCTTCCCCCGGCTCGTCGAGTGGAAGGACGAGGTGCGCGCCATCGCCGGCGCCGGTGAGCTGCTCGACAACGGGTTCGGTCGCAAGCTGCGGGTCCACCCGGACTGGGCCTACACGCAGGCTCCGGCTCAGATGGGCCAGGGGACGACGCGAGACATCCTCGCCGAGGGGCTGCTGCGCCTACCCTCCGAGATCCTCCCGATGCTGAGGGTGGTGGTGCACGACGAGATCGTGCTCAGCATCCCCAAGGACTCCTTGGAGGACGTGAGCCGACGGGTCCAGGAGGCGCTCACCTTCGAGTTCAAGGGCGTGCCGATCACTTGTGGTGCCTCGAAGGCCGGCGACTCGTGGGGCGCCTGTTACTCGAAGTGATCATGGTCTGGCGGGTTCCTGCCATCGACGGGAACCTGCCACTCACCGAGACCTCAACCATGCTTGACGTACGTAGGGATGACATCTTGAACGCGTTCAAAGTCTGCAAGGACTGCCCGCCGGACTCGAAGAGACCAGCGCCTCACCCGGGCCCTCGGTGCGCCACGCATCACCGAGAGGTCACCAAGGCCCGCAAGGCGAAGGCTCACGGGTCGCGGATGGAGAAGACCTACGGCATCACCTCTGAGCAGTACTGGGCTATCCACGAGGCGCAGGGCGGCGCGTGCAACGGATGCCGCATCGCCACCGGTGCGTCCAAGCGTCTCGCCGTGGACCACGACCACTCGTGCTGTCCGGGGCCCGTGTCGTGCGGCCGGTGCGTGAGGCAGCTCTTGTGCTCCGTCTGCAACCAGTACATCGGTTACATCAGGGACAACCCGGAATCACTGCGACGGCTCGCTAAGGCCATCGAGACGCTGCCCGCACAGACGATCCTCCTGCGGTTTTAGGATCGAGCACGCAGTAGGCCCCGCCTTCACAACGAGGGCGGGGCCTACTCTTGTATGGACCAATCGAAGGTCCGTTGTAGTATTCACACACAGTGATGAAGGGACGCATCAATGGCTACGCCACTGACGCTCGACAAGCTTTACAACGCCATCAAGGCCGAAGGCGTGAACGTCCGCAAGCACGCAGCCGTGGCCGGACACAACCGGAACCACAAGGGCGCGTGGGGCCCTGTCCACGGGGTGATCGTCCACCACACCGCCGCCCGGTCCAGCCTCGAAGTCGTCTTCTCCGGGCGCAGCGATCTCCCCGGCCCTCTCGCCACCGTGCACATCGCCAAGGACGGCACCGTCACCATCGTGTCCGACGGGCGCAGCAACCACGCCGGCGGAGGCGACAAGCGCGTGCTCGACGCCGTGATCTCCGAGACGTACCCGTTGCCCAAGACGACCAAGCACGACGGGGAAGCTGGCGCGGTCGACGGCAACGCTCGCTTCTACGGCTTCGAGTGCGAGAACCTCGGAGACGGCAGGGACCCGTGGCCCGCAACGCAGCTCGACGCCATCGAGCGCACTGCCGCAGCCATCTGCCGCTCCCATGGTTGGAGCGCCAAGTCGGTCATCGGTCACCTGGAGTGGTCAGACTGGAAGATCGACCCCAAGGGCTTCACGATGAACTCGATGCGCACCCGCGTCGACGCCCGCCTCAACCCCGCCACCCCTGCGCCCAAGCCACCGGCCATCACGCCGAAGTCCCGCGAGTCTGTCGCCACGCTGACCAAGCAGGGAGCAGCAGCCCTCGAAGCGTGGCCGTTCATCCATCAGACCGAGAAGGACTACGGCCTCCCCACCGGCCTCCTCCTCGCAGTCGGCTCGCGAGAGACGAACCTGACCAACAAGCGGGGTGACGGTGGGCACGGGCGCGGCGTGTGGCAGCGCGATGACCGGTGGCACACCATCCCCTCCGACTACGACACCGACGTCCCCCTTCAGGCCAAGGACGCTGCGAGGCTGCTCGTCGCCAACTACACGGTGCTCAAGGACTGGGGCTACGCGGTGGCCGCATACAACGCCGGTCTCACTGGCGTACGAGACGTCCTCAAGGCCGGCAAGTCAGCTGACTCAGTGACCGCCGGCGGGGACTACGCGGCTGACGTCCTCGGGCGTCTCGCCGTGATGAAGACCCTCACACCCCCGAAGGAATCCACTATGCCCACTGGCGGACCGTTCCTCCTGGCCCTAGGCCACACCGGCCCCGACGTCCTCACCGACACGTCCTGGCACGACGTCGACTGGGACACCGAGTACAACGACGAAGGCTCAGTCCACTCCGCGTCCGGCACCGTCTTCGGCGGCACCGGCTACTACCACGGCGCCATCTACGCCCGCCTGTCCAGCCTGACCAAGGGCGAGGAGGCGCAGCTCCGGCTCGTCGAGGTCAACACGTCCACCGGCGCAGAGCTGGCTTACCACCCGATCAGCGAAGGCGTGGGGACCGACGGATCGACGTTCTTCTCGTACCCGATCGTCGGCAAGCTGCCCGCCGGCCGCAGCCTGAAGATCCAGATTGCGGTGTTCGACCTCGACGCGAGCGTCACCGTCGACCGTCTCGACCTCAAGCTTCTCTGGACGCTGCTGTGAGCGGGCTCAGCGTCCGTGAGCGCGACGCCTTGGAGCGCGTGGCCGTGGCGTTCGTCGAGGGGTTCGTGAGCGGCGTGGTCATCACGCAGGCCACGGACAGCTCGATGTGGTGGGCGGCCACCGCAGCCGGCGTCTCCGGCGCGCTGTCCGTAGTGAAGTCAATCATTGCGACGCGCACCGGAACCGGGTCGGCGTCGCTCTCTACGAAGGTCTGAGGGGGGAGTCGTGCCGGAGCAGCAAGAGCCGGGCATCCCGGATGTCATGCACGCCATCGAGCTGCTCCGGCGTGACACCCTGCGCATCGACGGAACCGTCAACAAGCTGGTCAGCCTGGAGCGCTATACCATTGAGCACGATGCGCAACAGAAGGAGATCGCCCGGATAGAGAAGCGGGTCGACGAACTGGACAAGTCGCGCGAGGTCATGCGACACCTGGTCATGTCGAGCTTCCTGTTCCCTCTCGCCGTGGCGCTGATCTTCTATCTGATACAGAACTCTGGAGCCTCGTGATGCAGTCGTCCGGCGAGCGGGTCCGATCAGCGGTCACCGTCTGGGTCCTCTTCATCGTCCTCCTGGCAGGGATGATGTGGATCGCGTTCATCATCGCCGGCCTGAGAGACGACGTCGCCACCGAGCGCTCCGCACGCAACGCGCTGGTGCAACAGGTCAAGGGCCTCGGGGAGAAGCCGGTCGTCGGTCCCGTCGGCCCGCAGGGAACCAACGGTAAGGACGGAACCAACGGTGTCAGTGGAGTCAACGGAGCAGACGGCAGCGACGGAGACGACGGCAACGACGGACAGCCAGGAGCAGCAGGAGCCGACGGTAAACCCGGGCGAGACGGTGAGCCTGGCGCGACTGGAGAAAAGGGAGCCACCGGGGAACGGGGTGAAACAGGAGCCGCTGGTCCAGCCGGACCCCCTGGACCCACCGGAGCAACTGGAGATCCCGGGCCTAGCTGCCCTACTGGATACACCGTGACCGAGAAGGTCATCGAGGGCGAAGACACGATCATCTGTGTGAAGACGAAGACGCTGAGAGGTCGCTGATGCGTACCAAGACGATGGCCAAGGACCGGTTCCCCGAGATGTGGCAGGCGTGGGAGCTGCGCAACCGAGGGATGTCCCTGCGCGCCATCGGCGCCGAGCTCGGCTGCTCGTACGAGAAGGTGCGCAAGCTGCTCGACCAGGCCGGGCGCGCCATCGTCCTCCCCGGCGTCGAGGAGTACCGCAAGGTCCAGGACGACCAGATCATGTCGATCATCAACGGTCTGGTGGACAAGGTGCAGCGCGGGGACACCCGAGCCTCCGAGGTCATGATCAAGGCCCTTGAGCGCCACGCCAAGCTGCACGGTCTGGACAAGCCGATCGAGCACAACGTGACCGTGTCCGAGGTGACCGAGTACGACCGAGAGCTGGCTGAGCTCGCCCGCGAAGCGATGATGAGGACGCACTATGCAGACGCGATTGAGCCAGCTGGACTGGACTGACCCGGGCGTCCGGCGCAGCGCTACCCTCTACAACCCCATCCTCTTCGCCCAGCTCTACCTGTCGCGCGCCATCACCGGTAACGATGGGCACGTCAGCTTCGCCGAATGCCACCACGAGTGGGCGCAGCTGGCTCTGAGCTGGACCGAGGAGCACGTGGTGCCTCAGTCCAACCGGCATGCGTTCTTCGCCCCCCGCTCGACGGGCAAGTCGACGTGGTGGTTGAAGATCCTCCCGATGTGGGCTGCAGCGCACGGGCACGTCAAGTTCGCTGCGATCTTCGCCGACACGACGACTCAGGCGCGTCAGCACGCCACGTCCTTCAGGCGCGAGCTGGACATGAACAAGCTGCTCCGCCACGACTTCCCCCTCCTGTGCGCGCCGATGAAGCGAGGGGAGACGGGCAAGCCAGAGACGGACACGGTCGACATGACCATCCGCGCCAACGGCTTCGTGCTGGCTGCGCGCGGCATGGACTCGGGCACCCTCGGTATGAAGGTCGGCGACCAGCGCCCGGACCTCTTGCTCATCGACGACCCGGAGCCCGACGAGTCCAACTACTCCGCGATGCTCGTCGAGAAACGGCTGTCTACCCTGATGGACGCCATCCTCCCGCTCAACATCTTCGCCAACGTCGTCTACTCCGGCACGGTGACGATGGCCGGCTCGATCGCCCACCAGCTCGTCAAGCACGCCAAGGGGCTGGGCACCGAGGAGTGGATCAGAGAGCAGCGGTTCTCCGTCCACCACCACGACGCGATCCTCACGGCCGACGACGGGACGCGCCGCTCCCAGTGGCCCCAGAAGTGGCCGCTCGCGTTCCTCGAAGAGATCGAGCACACCCGCCAGTACGCCAAGAACTACGCTAACGACCCGATGGGCGCGGACGGGGACTACTGGTCGTCCGAGGACTACCGCTACGGCGAGGACGACCCGACGAAGATGATGATCTCGGTCGACCCGGCCGTCACCGTCAAGGAGTCGTCCGACTACACCGGCATAGCCGTCGTCGGCTACAACGCGGCTAACCGGCGCTGCACCGTCTTCGAGTGCCTCCAGGTCAAGCTCGGACCCGAGGCTCTGCGCACCCGACTGATCCGCCTGGCCGAGCAGTACCCCCGCGTCACCGAGATCGTCGTCGAGGTCAACCAGGGCGGTGGCCTGTGGGACCGCATCCTGCACGACATGCCCGTACGCGTGCGCGCCACGTCGGCCTCGATCAAGAAGGAGGTGCGCGCAGCCGACTGCCTCGCCCACTACCAGAAGGGGAAGGTGTTGCACGCCAAGAAGCTGCGAGAGCTTGAGGAGCAGCAGGTGTCGTTCCCCAAGGCGCCGCATGACGACATGGTCGACGCGGTCAACCAAGCGGTCCTCAAGTACCTGACCTACTCGCCCGCCCGGATCGTCCTGCCCATGGGATCACCCGGACCTTTGATCGGAAGGTAATCTACGGTTGTGGACTTCGTAACCCTGGCAGTGATCGCCCTCGCAACAGCGCGCCTGACGCGTCTGGTCACGACGGACCGGATCACCGAGACGCCCCGCAACGCTCTCGTGCGACGACTGGGCGCGGAGTCCAAGCTGGCGTACCTGGTCCACTGCGACTGGTGCTCCTCGATCTACATCGCCCCCGCAGTCACTGCGCTCGTGTGGTGGCAGCCCTCGGGCGTGTGGATCGCCGGCGCGCTCGCCGCCTCGCACGTCACTGGATACCTGGCTTCCCGGATGGAGGACTGACATGGCGCTGTTCAAAAGGTCCCCAGTCGAGGATCCGCTCACCACGCGCCCACGGCGGTCGATCGTTGCTGCGGCGGTCGACCTCTCGCAGACTCCCGCCGGCTGGAAGGCACGCAACGGCGAGGACTCGTGGCAGAAGGAGGCGTGGAACCAGTACGACATCTGCGGTGAGCTGCGCTACGCCACCAACTGGATCGCCAACGCCGTATCGATGGCGACGATGTACGCAGCCGACCTTGACGAGGACTCCGGCCAGATCACTGGCGCCACCGACAACAACCAGGTGCAGCAGATCGCGTCCACCATCCTCGGTGGGGCGGTCAAGCGGTCCCAGTACCAGTCGACCATCTCACTCAACTGGCAGGTGGCCGGAGAGGTCTTCGTCCTCGTACGCCCCAGCCGCGCGGGCATGGCGGACGAGTGGATCGTGCTGTCCTCGACGGAGATCGAGGAGCGGGGCGGGACGTTCAAGTACTGTGACCCGACGACGGGCGCGATGCTGACGCTCACCGGTCGCGACATGCTGATCCGCATCTGGTCCCCGCACCCGAGGTACCAGTCCCACGCAGACTCCGCAGTGCGCGCCGCCCTCCCGATTCTCAAGGAGGTCGAGCGCACTAGCCAGAACATCGCAGCCCGCCTCGACTCGCGTCTCGTCGGCTCCGGCGTGTGGATCATCCCGAAGGAGCTGGACTTCGCGCAGGGCGACGAGGACCCGCAAGGGCCCGAGGGTCTGATGGACCTGCTCCGGCGAGCAGCCGAGGCGTCCCTGAGCAATCCGGGGCAGGCGTCCTCTCAGGTGCCGATCATCCTCGAAGCGCCGGGCGAGCAGATCGCCAACTTCTCCCACCAGTCGTTCACCACCGAGCTGTCCCAGGAAGTCCTGGAGCTGCGTACGGCAGCGATCCGGCGCCTGGCGCTGACCCTCGACATGCCCGCAGAGCTGGTCCTCGGGCTGGGAGAGTCGAACCACTGGTCTGCCTGGCAGATCGAGGAGGCCGCGTACAAGATCCACGTTGCGCCCCTGCTCGACCGCATCGCGGATGGGATCACGACCTCCTACTTCCACCCGGCGCTGCGCGCTGCGGGCATCACCGATCCCGAGAGGTACGTCCTCGCGTTCGACGTCTCGGACATCATCAGTCGACCGAACCAGTTCGAGCAGCTCAACTCCCTCTTCGACAAGGCGTTGATCTCCGAGGACTACCTTCTCAACGAACTCGGCATCCCCGACGAGGCCAAGCCGACAGCCGAGGACGAGCAGAAGCGGTTGGCGCTCTCGCTCATCACGCAGGCGCCCTCGCTCATCGAGACCGTTCCCGGCCTCCTGGCGCTCGCCGGTATCGAGGCCGAGATCACGCCCGTCGACAACAGCGCTCCGGCCTCAACGACCCCCGAACTTCCGGCAGCTCCGGCGGAGGAGAACTCACCCCCCGCGCAGGACAACACCCCGAGCGAGGGGCTCGTGGCCGCAGCCGAGCTGGTTGTCTTCGACACCCTCTCGCGCGCCGGCGGGCGCCTGCTCACCCGCGAGTATCGGGGTCAGTTCGCCCACGTCCCCAAGCACGAGCTGCACACGGTGATCCGGTCGACGGACACAGAGGCAGCGATGGAAGGTAGCTTCCAGTTCGTCTCCGCCATGGCGCCCGCGTTCGACATGGACGCGGTCAAACTGGAGTCGAACCTCCGCGCGTACTGCCGGAACCAGATGATCACCCAGCGCCCGCACGACCGTGAGGAACTGCGCCGATGGCTGACCCTGTAGACCCGCAGCTACCCCAGCGCCTGCGCAACACGGGGCTCATCGTCCGCGCCGAGGACGCCATCCGGCGCGGGTGGTGGCGCGCGCTGACCTCCTGGCTCGACCGGAGCCGAGACGAGGTCATGCGGCC
>Ga0307287_10000935_pt1 | contig 9879 bp, 9 predicted proteins | sample ER_DNA_141_FD_194485 | JGI IMG/M metagenome (GOLD analysis project Ga0307287, IMG submission 194485) | Bulk soil microbial communities from the East River watershed near Crested Butte, Colorado, United States - ER_DNA_141 | ecosystem: Environmental > Terrestrial > Soil > Floodplain | place: USA...
ACCACGCCTTCCTCCGCGCCTCGAGCGAGGTGCGCACGGCCACCGTGGTCGCCCGCGAGGGCCAGGCCTGGGTGGTCTCGGGCCTGGCCGACCTGGTCGTGCTCAAGTCGACCGGGTCGGAGTTCACCGGCTACATCAAGGACCGCTACACCACCCTACAGGAGACCACCGACCGCATCCTGGCCACCGCGGTCACGGCCCGCTGGCGCCACGGGACCGTGGACGTCGACTGGGCCAAGTCCTACGCCGAGACCCGGCGGCTGCTGCTGGAGGCCTTCGCCACCACCCACAGCCTGTCGCTCCAGCAGAGCCTGTACGCGATGGCCGAGTCGGCCATCACCAGCCGCCCCGAGGTGGTCGAGGTGCGCATGTCGATGCCGAACAAGCACCACTTCGTGGTCGACCTGTCGCCGTTCGGGCTGACCAACGACAACGAGGTCTTCCACGCCGACGACCGCCCCTACGGCCTGATCGAGGCCGCGGTCGTCGAGGACGGCGCCCCCGACGCGGGCCCGGCCTGGGACCCCTACCCGATGCTGTAGCGGGCCCGCCCCAGGGTCCCGCCGCCCCGGGCCCGGGGTAAGGTGCCGGGGAAGATGGCTGGGACGTCCTGGTGGTCGAGGCTACGGCGGCTCCCCGAGCCGGTGGTGGACGCGGGGCTGGCCCTGATCCTGGCCGTGACGGTGTCGGTGGCCATCACGGTCGGGCCGCCGCAGGGCCAGCCGCCGGACGCCTTCGCCTACCTGCTGGGGCCGCTCCTGGGCGCGCTGGCCCTGGTCCGGCGGCGCTGGCCCCTGGCCGTGCTGCTGGCCTCGGCGGCGGCCGTGTTCGTCTACAACCAGTTCGACTACCCGGGGCTGTTCTCGGCCGTGCCGCTGTCGGTGGCCCTGCCCACCGCCTGGGCGGCCGGCCATCGCGGCTGGGCGGTGGCGGTGGTGGCCTGGTTCGGGGGCACCCCGATCATCTTCCTGGCCACGGCCGACAACCTTCCCCCCGAGATGAGGACCCGGCTGGTCTACGGCCTGGTCACGGACCTGGCCCTGATGATCGTGGTGATGCGGCTCGGCGAGGCGGTGCGGACCCGTCGGGCCCTCGACCAGGCGCATCGCCAGCTCCTGGCCGAGCAGGAACGCTCCGAGCGGCTGCTGCTCAACGTCCTCCCGGCCCCCATCGCGGCCCGGCTCAAGCAGGGCGAGGAGGTCATCGCCGACGACTTCCCCGAGGTCACGGTGCTGTTCGCCGACCTGGTGGACTTCACCCGGCGCAGCCGCGACACCACCCCGGAGCGGGTCGTGGAGGTCCTGGACGACCTGTTCTCGGCCCTGGACGCCCTGGCCGAGCGGCACGGGTTGGAGAAGATCAAGACCGTCGGCGACGCCTACATGGCGGTCGGCGGGCTGCCCGAGCCGCGGCCCGACCACGCCCGGGCGGTGGCCGACATGGCCCTGGACCTGCGCCTGGAGGTGGCCCGGCACCTCGACCCGGGTGGCGAGCCGCTGGCCGTCCGCATCGGCATCGACACCGGCCCGGTGGTGGCCGGCGTGATCGGCCGGCGCAAGTTCAGCTACGACCTGTGGGGCGACACCGTGAACACGGCCAGCCGGATGGAGTCGACCGGTGTGCCCGGCTGCATCCAGGTCACCGACCGGACCTACCGGCGGCTGCGGGACGGCTACCGGCTCGAGCGCCGGGGCCCGATCCAGGTCAAGGGCAAGGGGGAGCTGGTCACCTGGTTCCTGGTGGGCCGGGACGGCCGGCCCGGCTGAGCCTCAGCCCGGCCGGGCCTTGGGCCGGGAGCCGACCGAGAACTCGGCCCCGAAGGGATCGGTGACGGTCGCCAGCCGGCCGTAGACGAAGTCCTCCGGGGTGCCGGGGCTGCCGCCGGCGTCGGCGGCCCGGGCGACCGCGGCGTCGGTGTCGGCGACCTCGAACAGGGTCGTCCAGGACGACGACGGCGCCCCCTCGACGCCCATGATGCCGCCGATCTCGTGGCCGTCGGGGCGGCGCAGGAAGGTGAAGTCGAAGTCGGGCAGGTCGGGGTTGCCGTCGAGGGTGAAGTCGAACACCGCCGCGTAGAACGCCCGGGCGGGCTCGGGGTCCGGGGTGACCAGGTCGTTGCGGAGCAGCGCCCCGGGCTCGTTGACGACCTCGCAGCCGACGCTGCCGCGGCCCTCCCAGAGGCCGAAGTGGGCCCCCACCGGGTCCTTGACGACCGCCATGCGGCCCTGGTCCGGGATGTCCATGGGGTCGAGGACGACGGTGCCGCCGTTGTCGGTGACCCGCCGAACGGTGGCGTCGCAGTCGCCGGTCGCCAGGAACACGTTCCACCAGAACGCGGTGGCCTCCGGGTCGGGGTTGTCGGCCAGGGCGGCGGCCCGCCGGCCGCCCAGCCGGCACTGGGTGTAGCGCATCGTCTCCGGCGGCCCGACCTCGAACTCCCAGCCGAACAGGGCCCCGTAGAAGGCCATCGCCCGCTCCAGGTCGGGTACGGCGAGGTCGATCCAGGTCGGGGTGCCGTCGGGCTGGTTCCCGGTGACGACGCTCATCGGCGCTCCTCGCGGTCGGGGTCGCTCAACTGGAAGTCTCCCATCCTTCCCCGACGACGGCGGACTGTCGGGAGCAGCGGACAGACTGGCCGGCGATGCGGGTCGCGGTCGTGGTCGGAGCCGACGGTGGGGGACTGCTGCAGGACCTCGCCGAGGACGGCACGCCCCAGGGGCCGCCGGAGCCGGTCCGGGACCTGGCCGGGGCGGTGGCCGGGCGCGAGCGGGCCGGGCGGCCGCGCTGGGTGTGGGCGGCCACCGCCGAGCTCTACCCGCAGCTGCTGGTGGCCGGGGTGCGGGTCGACCGCTGCCACGACCTGGGCCTGACCGAGGGGATCCTGCTCGCCGCCGACGGCCGCTGGGGCGAGCCGCGCTCGTTCCTGGCGGCCTGGGCCCGCCTGGAGGGCCGGCCCGTGCCCGACGACGCGGCCCGGGCCGCCCGGGCCGGCCAGCCGGCCTTGTTCGACCACGACCTGCTCGGCCTGCCCGGCGGGGCCGAGCTCCTGGCCGGGGTGGTGGCCGTCCACGCCGACCAGCAGCGGCGCCTCCCCGGGGCACGGCGGCCGGCGGCCGACTGGCCCGGGGGCCTCTCGCTGCTGGTGGCGGCCGAGTCGGCCGGGGCGCTGGCCGCCGCCGAGATGGCCGCGGCCGGGCTGCCGTGGCGGCCGGAGGTGCACGACGCCGTCCTCACCGAGCTGCTCGGCCCGAGGCCGCGGGCCGGGACGGCTCCGCGGCGGCTGGCCGACCTGGCCGCCCGGATCGGCGCCGCCTTCGGCGGCCGGCCGCTCAACCCCGACTCGCCCGCCCAGGTGCTGCGGGCCTTCGCCGCCGCCGGCACGCCGCTGCCCTCGACCCGCTCGCACGTGCTGCGCGGCGTCGACCACCCGGCCGTGCCGCTGCTGCTGGCCTACAAGGAGCTGTCGCGGCTGTATGCCGCCTACGGCTGGTCGTGGCTGGACGCCTGGGTGGCCGGGGACCGGTTCCGGCCCGAGTACGTGCCCGGCGGGGTGGTGTCGGGCCGATGGGCGACCCGCGGCGGCGGCGCCCTCCAGATCCCCCACGCCCTGCGCCGGGCGGTCGTGGCCGACCCCGGCTGGACGTTCGTGGTCGCCGACGCCAGCCAGCTCGAGCCCAGGGTGCTGGCCGCCCTGTCCGGCGACGAGGGGCTGGCCGGGGCGGCCGCCGGCGGCGACCTGTACGCCGCCCTGGCCGCCGACGCCTTCGGGGGCGACCGGGCCCGGGCCAAGACCGCCCTGCTGGCCGCCATGTACGGCGGTGACGTGGGGCAGCTGATGACGGTGCTGCGGCGGCGGTTCCCGGCCGCCGTCGGCTACGTGGAGGCGGCCGCGCGGGCCGGCGAGGAGGGCGGGCTGGTCCGCTCGCGCCTGGGCAGGACCTGCCCGGCGCCCTCCTCGGGCTGGCTGGCGGCCACCGAACGGGCCGGCGGGGCCGACCCCGACGCCGAGGCCGGCGGACGGGCCCGCCGGGCGGCCCGTGACCGGGGCCGCTTCACCCGCAACTTCGTGGTCCAGGCCAGCGCCGCCGACTGGGCCCTGGTCCTGCTGGCGGCGGTGCGCCGGCGCCTGGCCGACCCCGGCCCGCCCGACCGGCCGACCGGCCCGCACCTGGTCTTCTTCCAGCACGACGAGGTGCTGGTGCACTGCCCGCGGGCCGACGCCGAGCGGGTCGCCGGGGCGCTGGCCGACGCCGCCGACGAGAGCGGCCGGCTGGTGTTCGGCGACACCAGCGTCCGGTTCCCGCTGGCCGTGGCCGTGGTCGACTGCTACGCCGACGCCAAGTGAGGCCCGGCGGCTACCAGACGCCGCCGATCCAGGTGTCGAGCCGGTCCTGCACCTCGCGCAGGCGCTCGACCAGGCTCTGGAGCATGCCCACGGCGATGTGGGGGTGCTCCAGCAGGAACGCCTGGAACTCGTCGGCGGGGATCTGCAGCGCCTCCACCGGCTCCACCGCCTTGACCGTGGCCTCGCGCGGCTTGCCGGCCAGGACGGCCATCTCGCCGAAGAAGTCGCCCCGCTCCAGCCGGTGGTAGCGGCCGCCCACGTCCACCTCGGCGGCCCCGTCGACCATGATGTACATGGCGTCGCCCGGGTCGCCCCGCTCCACGATGGCCTGGCCGGTGTCGATCGACACCCGCCGCCCGACCCGGAGGACGTCCTCGAGGTGCTCCCGGTCGAGCCCCGCGAACAGGGGCGTCCGCTCCAGGGCCGCGAGTCCGACCATCACCTCGTCCATACCATCCCTCCAGCCGCCATCCCGGAACCTCCGGCCCCGCGCCTGACCCTCCCGGTCGGCGCCGGGTCCCCCGGTGGGGGAGCGTAGCCCATCCCCCGGTGAGGTGCGCAATGCTGTCCACACCCCTCGTCCTGGCGCGAGAGGCGCTGCTGGTGCGCCCTCAACCCTCGCCCAGGGCGGCCAGCAGGCGGTCGACCAGCTCGGCCTGGGCGGCCAGGAGCTTCTCCCTGGCCGTGGCCGGGTCGAACCAGCCGGCCCGGTCGACCTCGGGGAACTCCCGCCGGGTGCCGGAGCGGGGCGGCCACTCCAGGGTGAAGGTGTTGCTGGTGACGGCGGCCGGGTCGAGGTCGCCGGGGGCGGCCCAGGCGGTGACGACCTTGCCGCCCCGCTGGCGGACCTCGCCCAGGGCGACCAGGCCGCCGTCGGGGGGCCGCTGGCCCGTCTCCTCCTCGAACTCGCGCAGGGCGACCGCCACCGGGTCCTCGCCCTCGCCGTACTCGCCCTTGGGGATCGACCAGGCGCCGGCGTCCCGGCGGGCCCACAACGGGCCCCCGGGATGCACCAGCAGCACCTCGACGCCGCCGTCGCGGCGGCGGTAGAGCAGGATCCCCGCGCTGCGCCTGGCCATCGCCACAGGTTGACCGTTCCGGCGCCGGCGCGCATCAATGCAGGGAGCGTGCCCAACCGCAGGAGGCGGCCGATGGCGAGCGTCAGGACGACCGCGACGGCCGCGGCTGCCGCCCCGGCCCGGCCCCGGGCCCGCTGGGGCGACGACCTGGCCGCGGCCCTGCTCGGCACCTGGGTGGTCGGGGGCCTGTTCCTGGACGGCTGGGCGCACGTCAACCAGCCCGGGCTGGAGACCTTCTTCAGCCCCTGGCACGCGATCTTCTACGCCGGCTTCCTGGTGTCCACGGTGGTGCTGGCCCGGCTGGTCGCCCGCCACCAGCGCGGCGGCGGCCGCGTCGACCTCGCCCTGGTCCCGGCCGGCTACGGGCTGGGGCTGGTCGGGGTGGCCATGTTCGTGGCCGGCGGGGTCGCCGACGGCGTCTGGCACACCCTGTTCGGCGTCGAGGTCAGCGTGGCCGCCCTGCTCAGCCCCTCCCACCTGCTGCTGCTCTCCGGCGGCCTGCTGATGGTGACCAGCCCGGTCCGCTCGGCCTGGTCCTCGCCCGACCTGCCGGCCCGCGCCCCGGCCCTGGCCCTGCTGCCCGCCCTGTGGGCGACCGCCCTGACCACCGCGGTGCTGCTGTTCTTCTTCCAGTACCTGTCGGCGTTCGTCACCCGGGCCCCGTCGACGCCCGCCCCGGCGGGGCCGGACGGGCTGCTGACCACCATCGTCGGGCTGGCCAGCGTGCTCGTCACCAACCTGATCGTGGTCGCCCCGGTCCTGCTGCTGGCCCGCCGCTGGCGCCTGCCCTTCGGCACCGTGGCCCTGGTCGCGGGCATGGGCGCGGTCGGGCTGACCTCGCTGCGCGAGTTCGCCCTGGGCGCGCTGGTCCCGGCCATGCTGGCCGGCGGGCTGGCCGCCGACCTGCTGATGGCCAGGCTGCGGCCCGGCCCCGACCGGCCGGGGGCGTTCCGGGCCGTGGCCATCCTGACCCCGCTGCTGCTGTGGGGCGCCTGGATGGCCGTGTACGCCCTGGCCTACGGGATCGTCTGGCCGCCCGAGCTGTGGGCCGGGGTGCTGGGCATGGCCTGCCTGAGCGGCCTCGGCCTGAGCGTGCTGGTCCTGCCGCCGGCCGTCCCCGACGGCGCTTGGGACGTTCCAAACGCATAAGTGCGCTGAACCTGGGTAACGCCTCCTTTGGACGTCGGGCGTCGGACGACGCCCCAAGGCCCCGGGCCATGGGGCTCGCCGGCGTGGGGGCGGCGATGGCCGCCTGCACCGGCGAGCCGGGCGGCGGCGGCCCCGGCGGCGGCCAGCAGGCGACCGGCCAGGCCCCGGACTGGGGCAAGAAGGTCGGGGTCAACGTCACCGTCGACCACTTCCTGGACCGCTTCATCTCCGGCTTCACCATGGGCGCGGTCAAGGGCTGACGACTCAGGCGGTGGCCGCGATCGCCCGGCGCAGGTCGGCCACCAGCGCCTCCTCGCCCTCCAGCCCGACCGACAGCCGCAGCAGGCCCGGCGGGATGCCGGCATCGAGGCGCTGTTGCGCCGTCAGGTTGAAGTGCGAGGAGTTGAAGGGCACGCTGGCCAGGGTCTCCACGCCGCCCAGGCTGGTCGCCTCGACGGCGACCTCGAGCCGCCGCAGCACCGCCAGCGCCCGCTCGTCGCCGCCGTCCAGGACGAGGCCGACCATGGCCCCCCTTGGCCCCGGGCATCACCGCGTCGGCCACGGCGCCGGCGTCCGGGTGGTCGGGCCGGCCCGGGTAGCGGACGTGGGCGACGCCGGGCTCGTCGGCCAGCGTGGCCGCCACCGCGGCCGCCGACCGGCAGGCGGCGGCGAGCCGGACCCCGAAGGTGCGGAGCCCGCGCCAGACCAGGAACGCGGCGTGGGCGTCGAGGCAGCCGCCGAAGGTGATGACCCGGCGCTGCACCTCCTCGTGCAGGTCGGCGTCGTCGGTGGTGACCGCGCCGGCCACCACGTCGGAGTGGCCGGCCAGGAACTTGGTCGCCGACTCGACCACGACGTCGGCCCCGAGGTGAAGGGGCCGGGTGCACCAGGGCGTGGCGAAGGTGTTGTCGACCACCAGCCGGGCCCCGGCGTCGTGGGCGGCGGCGGCCACCGCCGGGAGGTGCAGCAGCCGGAGCTGGGGGTTGGACAGCGTCTCGCCGTAGACGACCGCGGGCCGGTGCCCGGCGACCGCCCGCCGCCAGGCCGCAGTGTCGGAGGCGTCGACGCGGACCACCTCGATCCCCAACCCGGGCAGGTCACGGGTGAGCAGGTCGTCGGTGTCGCCGTAGACCTGGCGGGCCGCGACCAGGGTGTCCCCGCTGCGCAGCAGGGTGAGCAGGGTGGTCGCGATGGCCGCCATCCCGCTGGAGGTCATCAGCGACCGCGACGCCCCGTGCAGCCGCGCGACCTCGGCCGCGGCCGCCTCCACGGTCGGGTTACCGAACCGCGAGTACCAGGTCTGGTGCAGCCCGCCGCCGCCCTGGATGTCGGCATAGGCGGCGTCGTCGAGCTCGAAGGTGGTGGTCTGGTAGATCGCCGGGACCACCGGGGGGGTCCGGGCGGTGTGCTCGCGCCCGGGACGGTACGGGTTGCCTGCCACGCGGCCTTCCTCTCGGTCGGGTTCCTGGGGGGCGGCTGTCAGGAGCCGGTCGGGGTGGGGCGGGCGGCGCGGTACAGGTCGAGGACCTCGGCGACGGTGGTGGCGTCCTCGGGGGACTTGTCGTCGCGCCAGCGGCCGGTGAAGCGGGGGAAACGCAGGGCCAGGCCGGCGTCCTCCTTGAGCTGGCCCCAGGCGGCGGTGTGGATGGGGGAGAGGGTGAGCTCGGCCCCGAGGACCTCGACCACCAGGCCGGGCTCGAACCAGACGTCGGGGACCATGCGGGCGTCGACCCTGGCCGGCGGGCCATCCTCCCCGGGGCGGGCCAGGGAGGCCAGCCGCTGGGGGAGGGCGGCCAGCTCGGCGTCGGAGAAGCCGGTGCCGCACTTGCAGACGGTGCGGAACAGGTCGGCCTCGGCGTCGTAGGCGGCCAGCAGCAGCGCCCCGTAGACCCCGCGGCGCCGCCCCCGGCCGGCCAGGGCGCCGACCACCACCAGGTCCAGGGTGTCGCTGAGCTCGGTGCGGTAGTCCCGCTTGAGCTTGATCCACAGCCAGCCGCGGGCCCCGGCCTGGTAGCCGGCTGCCGGGCTGACCGACTTGCACAGCAGGCCCTCGCAGCCGTCGGCGATGGCCTGGTCGAAGAACAGCTCCAGGGCCTCGGGGTCGTGGACCTGCTCGGCGGTGGCCAGCCGCAGCCGCGGGACCGGCGTGACCGCCGCCTCCAGGCGGGCCCGGCGCTCCAGGTAGGGGAGCCGGGTCAGGTCCTGGCCGTCGGCGTACAGCAGGTCGAAGCAGAACAGGCTGACCGGCCACTCCTCGATGGCCTCGGCGATGCCGTGCTTGCGCCGGCGGTGCATGACCTCCTGGAACGGGCGCAACTCGCCCGACACCGGGTCGGCCGCGACCACCTCGCCCTCCAGGATCGCCTGGCGCGGCCCCAGGCCCGCACTCAGCAGCTCGACCACGTCGGGGAACTGGTCACCGACCCGCTCCAGACGGCGGGTGAACAGCTCGACCCGCCCGTCGGCGGTGCGGTGGGCCTGGAGCCGGACGCCGTCGTACTTGTACTCGGCCGCGCACGACCCGCCCAGCTTGGCCAGCAGCTCGGGGGCGCTGCTGAGGCGCTGGGCGAGCATGGGCCGCACCGGGTTGCCCGGCCGCACCTGCATCCTCTCGACCTCGCCGAGGCCGCCGTGGACCAGGGTGGCCGCGACCAGGCCCAGGTCGGAGCAGATGTTGTAGGCCCGCTCCAGCACCGGGCGGGACCTGCGGCCACCGGCATGGACCTCGGCCAGGGCGTCGAGGATGGTCGGGTAGCCCACCCCGAGCCGCAGGCTGCCGGTGACGGTGCGGGCCAGGTAGCGGGCCTCCAGCGGGGTCGCCCGCTCCAGCAGGCCGCCGAACAGCTCCAGCTTGCGGCCCTGGGAGCCGGCCCCGGCGGCGGCGGCGATCTGGTGCAGGGTCTCGAACACGGCCCCGACCTCCAGGGTGGCCGCCCGGTCGGCGGCCGGGCGTCCGGCGAGCAGCTGCTCGGCGGTGAGCCCCAGGTCGCCGGTCTCGCGCAGGATGGCCCGCACCTGGTCGAGGGGGACGCCGGTCCCCTCGGCCAGGGCCCGGGTGACCAGCTTGTCGGCCAGGCCGATCTCGATCCCGGTGAACGCGGGGGCGATCTCCCCCTGGCACAGGTAGACGACCCGGGGCAGCAGGAGGTCGGGCGTCTGGCGCAGCAGCTCGGCCAGCCGGTCGATCAGCACCAGGCGGGCGCTGGCCTGCTCCAGGTCACGGTAGGCGGCGGCCACGGTCTCGTACTGCACCGCCCCAGGGTACGACACCCCCGGCACACCACCCGCCCCAAGCGCGCCGGAGGC